>WNFJ01323241.1_pt2 | contig 39792 bp, 30 predicted proteins | sample 5400461 | NCBI WGS metagenome assembly WNFJ01 (sample SAMN13153349, study PRJNA577476) | soil metagenome | isolation source: 115 cm saprolite on Douglas fir-dominated hillslope | place: USA:California | collected 2013-09-17
TCGTAGGCGGCTTTGCCCGCGGCCGCGCGCGCGGGCTCGTTGTCGAGCAGTTCGATGAGCGTGGCCGCCGCCTCGGCGGGGTCATCGAGAGACCAGAACCGGCCTTCGACGCCATCGTCGAAGAGGTCCGGAATGCCTCCGACGCTGGCGGCCACGACGGGCAGGCCAGCGGCCATCGCCTCGATGATCGCGAACGGCGAGACTTCCAAGTACGACGCGTGCACATAAGCCCGGTAGTTCGGCAGGAGGTTACGCACGTCACTGCGGTAGCCGTGGAAACGTACCTGCCCTTCCAGGCCCAGCGACGAGGCCTGCCGCTTGAGGTCGTTCTGGAGAGGCCCGTCGCCGAACATATCCAGTGTGAAGGATCGTCCGGTTTGCTTGGCCGCATTGAGGACTTCCAGCAGGAAGCGGTGGTTCTTTGGCGCGTCCATTCGACCGGTTGTGACCAGGTCCCCGAGCGGCACCTGGCGCGGCTCGAGAGGCACGGGCGCAACAAAGTTGCCGATGACGACGGAGGGTACCCGGGCGGCCTCCGGCAGCCAGCTCAAGAGTGCGTCCCGCGCCCACCTGGACACGTAGACGAGACCATCGAGCTGGAGGATGACTTCCTCCTCGAGCTGCCGGATCGCCCGGAACACGGCCCCGCCGCGTTTGAGCTCCCGGCCTGGTTCGGCATGTTCGTCGGCCTGTGAACCGCGGAAGTGAACGGCCATGAATACACGCTGGCGTGGCCCGCGCCGCGCGCGCAACGCGGCCCGGGCTTCCAGCGGACCCTGCGCGTATACGATGCAGTCGCCGACTTGGGCGAGGCATTTGCGCAACCCGTTACACAGGAAGACCTCATGCCAGTGCCGATACCACACGACACTTGCGACTCCGCTGAATCGCCGCAGGACCAGGCGAGGGCCGAACACAGGGTAGGTAAGCGGCCGACCCCAGGAGAACGGCGTCACCAGAGTGGTAGTCGTACCCTCTTCCTCGACATACCGGCATACTTGCCGAAAGTGCGTGTGAACGCCGGTGCTGTCTTCGTCTCGGAAGATGGTGGCGACTATCAACGGCGGGGAAGCTCCAGCCGGGAGTCGTGCGCCGCTGGCGCGGGACGGTCCGGCAGAATCGCCGTCCCGGTCGCCGACCACTACCGACCCACTGCGACGGCCGGCCGAAGGGGTTTGCCCGAGGTGCCTCTCAGCTGGCGGGCCACCGCGGGCGCGGCGTGGCGGGTACCGTGGACGAAGCGCATGACCGGCCCGAAGGTAGGTGCCACCACGGTGCCTACGAAGTACAAGCCGGCCACGGAGGACTGGTAGTCGTGGTCCACCGCTGGGCTCCCGGCCACGGTCCGGAGGCTGGACCGGATCGCGGCCGGCAGGAACTCCAACCGCGCCAGGTCTATGCGGTAACCGGTGGCGGCGATGACATGGTTGGCCTCGAGTTCCCGGCTGGCCCCGTCCTGGGTGGCGACCTTGAGGCGCACTCTCCCGTCACGCGGTTCCGCCGACGTCACAGCGTGACCGACCAGTGTGGGGAATTGTCCCTCGACCCTGCTGCGGAGCCAGAATCCTCCCGCCGGCCCCAGCACCGTCCGCGCCTTTTCCACCCTGACGTTTCGCGGCAGCCGCCGGAACAGGTCCGGACAGTTTGAGTAGAACCAGAGTCGCGATCCGTCGCCGAGCCCGGCCTGAGGCGTCCTCAGTCGCTCGAGCAGCGACCGGTCCGACCGGTCGCCCAGAATCGGCTCGCTGTTCCAGGCCAGCGTGGGCTTTCGGGCCAGAAGTTGCACCGCGGCGCCGTTTTCATGAAGCAGCGCTGCCGATTCCAGCGCTGCCTGGCCGGCCCCGACGACGATTACCTCCTGGCCGCGGAACGCCGCCATGTCAGCGTGCCCGCAGCTGTGCGTGCACAGTGTGGACGGCAGCTTCGACAGGGTTTCCGGCACGTAGGCGAAGTGCTCGACGCCGATGGCGATGACGACCTTCCGCGCGCGGGCCAGCTCTCCGTTGCCCAGATTCAGCTCGAACCCGCCATCCCGCTGGGCCAGGCCGGTGACATTCACCTCCTCAACCGGAAGGCCGCGTTCGGACCGGAACCACTGCCCGTAGCTGACAAAGGTGTCCAGCGCTACCGGCAGCCCGATATCTGCGTAGGGACGGCCCGTCGCTTTGCAGAAAGCTGCCAGTGTGTGTGTGCCTTCAGGATCAGAGAGGTTAGAGGCGAATCCCTCAGACTTAAGGAACATCCCCCGCGGCATCGTCGCTTGCCATAGCCTCATCGGCATCCCGAAGTGGCGATAATCCACGTCGGCTGCTCGCAGGTGCGCTGCGATCGAGAGCCCATAGGGGCCTGCTCCGACAATGGCCACATCGGTCTCATCGCTCATTATGGTGTTCCCCTCCCTTTGTGTTTGTTGCGTTACTGCCCGCTGACCAGAGCTGAGCTCGTGCGGGACGCAGCGCGCCCAGGTCGATACTGGAAAGCGGGTAGCGGAGCAGGTTTCCGGCCCCTTGAAAATGGGCGGGTCGCCAACTTCCATCCCATGCGCATGCACATAAGGCCAAATGGCCGCAGGTCATCCGAGGCGAACCAGGCGGCCTCGTCGACCGCCCTCAAGGAGGATAGCCACGGCCGTAGGCCCAGTTCGCCGCTGCGCCAGCTGGCGAGCGCGCCGAGCGGGTCGTAGCTCTCCACCACGAAGCCGCGCTCGTTCACCTGCTCGCCCGGCGGGATCGCCTGGCCGGTCAGGTCGAGGTACGCGGCCAGGACGACATCAATGCCCGCGGTGTCGCGGAATACCCGGAACTGCGCGCCGAGCCGGGGATTGAAATCCAGCAGGTTGTACTGACCGTCACGGGCATCCAGGCGGATATCCAGGTCGAGGATTCCGCGATATTCAAGCCGCGCGAGCATCGACGTGACTTCGCCGCGAAGCTTCTCATTCGCGGTAGACCGCCCGAGCGTGGTCCCCCCGGCGCCCACCGGGTAAGACCTTTCCTTTATGCCGGTGAAGGCGGGCTGGCAGACCGAAGCGGCGTCGCAGTAGCCGTGGAAGAACCAGTCATGGCCGGGCCCGCCGGGAATGAACTCTTGCAGCATCAGCCCGGCACCGACTTGGACGCAGCGCTGGTAGACGTGGCCAAGTTCCCGATCGTCGATCACGACGGAAGTACTGGGAAGCTCTCTGCTCGTGCTCCACGGCGTAGCGAGCTTGGCGATCAGCGGGTAACCCACAGCCGCGGCGAATTCCTGGGCCGCAGCGAGCGAGTCTGGAGTGGTGACCTCCGGGCAGGGCAAGGCTAGCTCACGGCAGAGTTGGTACAGGGAATACTTGCCGGCCAGCCTACGCGGCAGGTCCTTGGGCGGGTCCGGGAACATAAACCATTGTCGCAGGTCATGGCCGTGCTCGGCGAGCAGGATGGCGCCTACATCGTCAGTTGTGATGATAACTGAGGGACGGTCAATGTGCTTGGCGAGACGTAGCAGACCGGTCAGGACCCGGTCTACGTCGGCTGAGTTTGGCTGCCAGAAGAAGCGCCCGGTTAGATACCGGGAACTAGCGGCGGGAGCCCATGGCCCCTCATGCACACCATAGACCGGCACGCCGGCCCGCCCCAGGCTGCGAATGGCGCCAAGCGCACCATGATGCATGACGTTAGGAGCAAGCTTCAGCACCACTGCCGGGGTACTCGTATCGACTGGGGTCATCATGAAGCCTGCAGGAGCACGCGAGACCGGGCGAAGTAGTTCTCGCCGTGGTAGACGGGAAGCCCGATACTCAGCCGAGGTGCCACGGTCACTCGTCGCTGACCTCGGAGCTGGCTGGACCCAGCAAGAGCGCGGGAACCACTCTGCGGCAACCACAATCACGCATGGCTAGCCCTTCGGATTTTGGAGGCGATCGGGGTAAGTGCAAAACCACTCGCAGCACAAGACATGCGATGTCCCGGCCTTGATACGTCCTCGGCCTCCGGATGCTGAGTATCCCGGGTGATCTGAGCTGGGCCGTCGGCCGACTGACCGAGCGGTACCAGGTGGCTTGCGCCGACGTCCGCGCTTGACCGGCGACCGCGGCCGTGACCGTGGTGCGACGCGGGGCAAAACTCCGAGACAGAGCCGTAAGGAAAGATACCCTAAGTTTGGGTATCAGCACCTAGGCGTAGTTGATCTTCTGGTGGAGGTTCATCTAAATCGTGATTGGCCTGGTCACCTGCATCTGAAGGAGCTGAAGGTGATGGTCCTCGTCTCGGACGGGCGTGGCTGCCGCCTAGCCGTTCTCGTCGCCAGCGCCCGGACGCTGAGGCCGGCGGGCGATGAACATGGTACCTAGGCTGAGCGTCGGGCTCCCCGTCTACAACGGCGAGAACTACCTTGCCGAGTCAATTGAGTCTCTGCTTGGCCAGACTTACGATGATTTCGAGCTACTCATTTCCGATAATGCGTCGGTCGATGGCACTGCCGATATCTGCCATTACTACCAGAAGCAAGATCCCCGGATCCGTTATTTTCGGCAGGCCCGGAACATAGGTGGCGCGCCAAATCATAACTACCTTGTTGAGCAAGCGCAGGGTGAGTTGTTCAAGTGGGCGTCGCACGATGACTTGTACGCGGGTGACCTGCTGAAGCGCTGCGTTGCCGCGCTGGATCAGTTCCCGCAGGTGGTGCTGGCTCACTCGTGGACAGCCATAATCGACGGCTCGGGCTGCGCCACGCAGGCCGTCCAGTACCGGCTGGCCACGGCCTCCTCGTCGGCGCCGGAACGATTCCGCAGCATGCTGTACGAGACGGGCGGGGACGACGATGGCGGGGTAATCAGGATGAGCGTGCTGCGCCGGACACCACTGCTGCGCAGTTACCATCACTCGGACCGGACCCTCGTCGCCGAACTTGCCCTTTATGGTCCATTTTACCAAGTGCCGGATTGGCTGTTTTTCCGCCGCGACCATCCCGAACGGGCTGAGCGGGCCTTCACAACCGTACGGTCCTGGTGCGCGAATCTGGACCCGCTCAGGTCAAACGCGCTGCGGAACCCGGCCATGCGCTTGTACGCCGAATATGCATGGGGATTCGTGACGGCGATCCGGCGTTCGCCCTTGTCTCCGGCGGAGAAGCGTAAATGCTACGGCCATCTGGCACAATGGCTAACGCGCCGGGTAAACGTGGCACGCGGCCGGTACGTACCCGAGCAACCTCATGCGGCTGGCATATCTGTCTCGGTCGATGCGGTGGTGGCCGGACGAGGGAAGAAGCCGCTATGAGCCCCGGCCGACGCACCGGCAAAAGCGAGCGGAACCTTCGCGGTATTCCCACGGTGGGATTGTTCGGCAACCTGGGTTCCGGGAATATCGGTAATGATGCCTCCCTGGAAGCCATGCTCAGATACCTCAGGACCGACCATCCCGACGTCATCCTGGACGCCATGTGCGCAGGCCCCGAAATAGTACGGCGCCATTATGGCATCCCGGCTATCCCCATTAGATGGCAGCACCGGCATGAGCGACAGGCATCTGTCGCGGCAGCGGTAGCGCTCAAAGCCGTGGGCAAGGGGGTAGACGCTGTTCGCATAGCTTCCTGGATACGCCGCCACGATGTGGTCATCGTGCCGGGGATGGGGGTCCTCGAGACCACCCTTCCCTTGCGGCCATGGCAGTTCCCTTACGACATGTTCGCGCTCTGCGCGTCCGGAAGGATATTCCGGACGAAGGTCGCGCTGGTCAGCGTGGGAGCAAACGTCACCGACCGGCGGCTGACGCGCTGGCTGTTCACGGCTGCGGCCCGGTTTGCCTCTTACCGTTCCTACCGCGATGCGCTGTCAAGAGACGCGATGAGCCAGCAGGGTCTTGACACTACGAAGGACCACGTCTATCCGGACCTTGCGTTCGGCCTTCCGGTGTCATCCGCCAGCCCGGGTGACTCACGTACCGTGGGCATTGGCTTGATGGATTACCACGGCACCAACGACGATCGCGGGCAGGCCGCCGAGATCCACGCTGCCTATGTCGAGAAGATGAAAGCCTTCACTCGCTGGCTGGTGGACAGCGGTCGCAAGGTCCGGCTGTTCGTCGGGGACACGAACAACTCCGACGAGACCGTGGTCCAGGAGATCGTGACTGACCTTCGGGCTTACCGGCCCGACCTCGACGAGACAGCGGTCGTGGCGGAACCCGTATCGACCTTCGCCGACCTGATGCGGGCCATGGAGCCCGCTGGCACTGTTGTTGCCACCCGTTATCACAACGTGGTGTGTGCGCTCATGCTGGCCAAGCCCACGATATCCATTGGCTATGGCGCGAAGAACGCTGTACTGATGGCCGAAATGGGGCTAGCCGAGTACTGCCAAGCAGCCAACTCCCTCGACGTCGGCCGGCTTATCGGGCAGTTCACGGACCTGGAAAGCCGTGCGGCGCAGCTGCGGCGGACGATCGCGGAGCGGAACGCGGCGCAGCAGCCGCTCATCGAGCGTCAGCTCACGGAGCTGTCTGTCGTGCTCTTCCAGGCGGCCGAACCGGAACCTGCCGGGGCCGGACACCGGCTTGCCGACCAGGACCTCCGCTAAGAGCCGCTCGGAGTTGCCGAACCGTAAGCCTCAGTCGCGGCGGAAGACAAGCAGCTCCGCGGTCCCGGGCGGCAGCGGCGAGAAGTGCGAGCCGCGGAGGGTGAGACCGCGCCGTTCCATGAACCCCACCGCCCACATTCGCGGGACGGGATGGTAGAACGAGGCCATCCGTACCCATTCCCGGACGATCTCGTCGTCTAGGCATTCCTCGGTCACGATGTCGAACGCCACGGCCCCACCCGGGCGTACCACCCGGGCCATCTCCTCGAGGTAGCCCGCCACCGCATAGAACTCCAGGTAGACGAAGACCTTCTGGGCATGTACGAGATCCACGGAGCCGCTGGGCGTCTGAGCTAGCGTGCGACCGTCGCACTTCATGGTCACCGCGTTCGGCAACTGCCGCAGGTGAGGCAGCCAGTCCCTCGCCGTCTCATAGATCTCATAGCGTGCGGGATGCAGGGCAGCGATTATCTCTTCCGCGTAACGTCCGGAACCAGGCCCGATTTCGCAGACCGTTTCGTGATTCTCCTGAAGATCCGCGAGCTTGAGCATGGCCTGAACCGTTTCCGGCGTTGAGCCGGGCTTGGCGAAGGTCCTGTCGATGTAGGTACCAAGCGGCAGTCCGGCTTTCCGCGCCGCGGCCATGGTCTTGCGGGCCGCGAGGAAGTCCTTGATCGCCGGGTCCGGCGAGGTGCCGGAGACGAGTTGCACGTGCAACGGGCGAAGTGCATCATTGACGGGCTTCGCCAGCCTGGCTCGGAACGACATGCCGCAAAACTCCTTTATCCGCGGGCCCTTAGGGCCGGCCTGACTGGCCTGCCGTCAAGTACCTGATCGATGCCGTCCTCGAGGGCGCGCCGATATACCGGCATCAACCCGGCAACCGCATCGACCGTCTGCTCGATCGCGGCCGGATCATGGGCCGCGCACACCACGAAAGACGGCGCGAGAATCCCACGGCCAATAAGCTCCCGCAAGGCCAGCGTACGAAACGCCTGGCTGGGCCGCCCCTCGCCGTCTCGGGCCAGGTAGGTCAGGTTGCAGGCCCTGCCCCGTACCTGGAAATACGAGCTCAGCCCGGCATCGGACACTACCTCTTCGATACCACGGCGCAGTTCGCCGCCGATCTGATGGAGTTTCTCTGCGATTCGCTCACGCTGGCAACTGTCGATAACCGCCAGCACGGCCGCCAGGGCCCACGGTTGTGCGCCGGCTGTCTGCGAGAGCAGGAAGACGCGGTCAGCGTCGTCGACGAACCCGCCGAGGCGCATTATCTCCCGGCGGCCGGCCAAGGCAGACGCTGGGAATCCGTTGGCGATGCCCTTGCCGAAGGTACACAAATCCGGCTCGATATTGTGGACAAACTGGGCGCCGCGCTCATGCCAGCGGAACCCGGTAATCATCTCGTCCAGGACCAGAAGCGCCCCGTGGCGCTGACAGAGGCGGCGCAGGCCGTCGAAGTAGCCAGGGGCCGGGGGCTGGACCGTCTCGGCTTCCATGATTACGGCCGCGATCTGGCCAGGGTAGATGTCGAACAGGCGGCCCAGGTCGGCCAGGTCATTGTAGGAGAACTGAACGGTGAGCTGCCTGGTCGCCTCCGGGATCCCCGCGGACATAGGCGTGGTGACGATAAACCAGTCGTCGGTGGAGAAGAACGGCTGGTCCCGGCACACGGCAACCATTTCACGACCGGTATAGGCACGCGCCAGGCGCACCGCAGCCGTGGTGGCGTCGGAGCCGTTAAGGCCGAACTTGACCATCTCGGCGCTCGGGATGAGCTCGGTCAGGCGTTCCGCGGCCTCAAGCTCGATACGATGCGGGCGGACGAAATTGACGCCATCGTCCAGCCACCTGCGTACGGCCTGGACCACAGGCTGGAAGCCGTGTCCAAGTATGTTCGAACGCAGTCCGCTGCCGAACTCAACGTACTGGTTGCCGTCGATGTCCCAGACCCGGCATCCCGTTCCGCGCTCGATTACCGGCGCCATGTCAGCGGGATACTGGTCATCGCCCTTCGCGTAGGTGTGCGCGCCGCCGGGAATCAGGTCATGGACCCTCGACACGTAGTCGTTGGACGCGGCGAATCTCTTCATGCCCCCAGCTCTCGGCCGCATCGCATCGGGCGGCGCTCCGACCGCCGACGGGCTGTCCGCAGTCAGGCAACCGTGCCGACCGTCGTCCGCCCCACGCATCGCCGCTCCTAGGTCCGGGAGATGAGCTGGCTAGCTGGGAAGCGAGCCAGTTCCGCAGGTCACCCATAAGATCCGGGAGGTCTGGCCCTGATACATCAGGCAGGTCAGCGCCATCCCTTATCCAGGCAGCGGAGGCGGCGGCATGATTACCGACTTCGTGCAGCGGAACGCCTCCGCGTAATGAGCCCGGCACTCAACGCCGCGCAGCCGGGCCAGTCCCAGGAAAACTTCATCGTCCCACCAGTCACGACTTCGCTGGGACGGGAAGCATTCGTGCAGCAGGTCGACCTTGCGCCGGGCGACATCGGCGGACAGCGGGAAATACACCGACGGGTGCCCGATGTCGCCGTCCCACTTCGGGATCTCATACGCAAGGAAAAGCTGATCACGGAAGACAGTGGGGACGATCTCGCCGATTATCCGGTGATCTTGATGGGCGTCGTCCGGCGACGGGGCCAGGATGAGATCGGGAGAGTACGATCTCGCCACGCTCTCGAGGATTTCCTTGACGCCTCCCCAAACCGCGGGCAGCCTTCCTTCGGGCAAGTCGAATACCTCGACCGCAGGATCAACGGCTGGCATGAAGGCATGCGCGGCGTTGCGCGCCTCTTCCTTGCGCTCTGCCGTACCGGTGAGCACCACGTACTTGACCTGCGGGCGGCTCTTCGCCAGGCTCAGCAGCAAGCCGCCGGCCCCGATCTCGATGTCGTCGGGGTGCGCGCCCACCGCGAGCAGGGACAACGGCCTGCCCGAAGGAGCATTCAGGCGCAGCGGGAGCATGCGCTTCTTAACCGTGGCGCTGAGGTGGCCGCCGTTGCGGTGCCACCGGGGCAGGCCAGGCTCCCTTAGACACACCCGAACGCTCGGGATCCCAGATCATCCAGGGGCAATTCCCGCGCTGGTACATCTCTTCCAGCAGCGCGCGTTCCTTCACCGTGTCCGCTGGCGACCAGTATCCCTTGTACGGGTACGCCAGAACTCGCCGCTGCGCGACCAATCGGATAAGCGTGTCCTCGACGAAGTCCTCGCCCTCCTTGATGTGATCGAAAATCTCCGGCCGGAGTACGAAGTAGCCGCCGTTCTCCCACTGGAGCACGTCACGTACTGGTATCACCCGGGTGATGAACCCGTCCTCGCCGACATCCACCACGTGATGTGATGACTGCAGCGGCACGGCGAGCAGGCTAGCTATGGCGTCGCAGGCCTCCACCCGCGCGATCATGTCCGAGAGTGGTGCGTTCGTGAAGACATCTGCGTAGTTGGCCAGGAAGATCGGCTCATCTTGAACGAAGCGCCGGACCCGGCGAAGCCGCTCACCGATAGGAGAGTGAAGCCCGGTGTCCACGAAGGTGATCCGCCAGTCGGAGATGTCGGTCTTGAACAGGCTGACCTTCCCGGCGCTACCGTCCAGAACGAAGTCGTTGGAGCGGGTCTCGTCGTAATTAAGGAAGAAGTCCTTGACGGACGAGGCACCGTAGCCGAGGCAGAGCACGAAATCAGTATGGCCGAAATGTGCGTAATAGCGCATGACATGCCAGAGCATCGGACGCTCACCGATCATTGCCATCGGTTTCGGGCCGCTAGTGACTCCATCACGCATTCGCATCCCAAGGCCACCGCAGAAAAGCACAACCTTCATGAATCACACCCCATTGAAACCACCTCGAGCTCAGGGATCGGGAATACGAGCTTGCCGCCCCATGACGAAACATAGCTAAGCTGATGGCTTATCTCATCCCGCAGGTTCCACGGCAGGACGAGGATGTAATCCGGTTTGGTCTCGGCTAGCCGCTCGGGCGGGTAGATAGGAATATGCGTGCCGGGGAGGAACTTTCCTTGCTTAACCGGGCTCCGGTCTACCGTATAGGCGAGAAGATCCGACCGGATGCCGCAATGGTTCAGCAGCGTGTTGCCCTTGCCTGGAGCCCCGTAACCGGCCACGGTTCTGCCCTCGCTCGCCGCGGTGAGCAGGAATTCCACCAGAGCGCTCTTGACCTTCAGGACCGCGGCTGCGAACCCTTCGTAGCCGGCCACGGTGTGCAGCCCGGCCGACTCCTCCGCGGCTAGCACCGCCTTCACCCGTTCGGTCGGCTCACCGCCTTTTTCCTCCGGATAGGCGTAAACGCGCAGCGAACCGCCGTGTGTGTTGAGTTCGTCCACGTCCACCACCCGCAGCCCGGCCGTCGCCAGCGCGTGAGACGAGGTAAGCAATGAGAGGTAGGAGAAATGCTCGTGGTAGATCGTGTCGTATTGCCGACGTTCGATCAGCCGCGGCAGATGCGGGAACTCCAGCGTTACCGTGCCCGCGTCCTTGACGAGAGCGCGCAGGCCCGCCGCGAAGCCCCTGATATCTGGGACGTGCGCGAAGACGTTATTGCCCACCACCAGGTCGGCCAGCCCGTGCCGCCGCGCGATCTGGTGGCCCGTGTCAGGGCCGAGGAACTCGACCTCGGTCGGGATGTCCCTGGCGCGCGCCGCCGCGGCGACGTTCGCGGCCGGCTCGATCCCGAGCACCGGAATCCCCTCAGCCTGGAAGTGCTGTAGCAGGTAACCGTCATTACTCGCCACCTCGGTGACCAGGCTGTCGCGGGTCAGCCCGAGCCGGCCGATCACCGCCTGGGCGTACCGCTTCGCGTGCGCCACCCATGACTCGGAGTACGAGGAGAAGTATGCGTAGTCGGAAAAAACATCCTCGCCAGACACATAGGCCGGGAGCTGCACCAGCAGGCACGCATCGCACAAGCGCACGTGAAGTGGGTAGAACACCTCGGGCTCATCGAGCCGATCTGCTGAGATGTAGCTCTCGCAAAGCGGAGACATCCCGAGGTCGACAAACGTGCGGGCCAGCGGCGCACCGCACAGGCGACATTGACACAACGATGACATAGACCCCCGAGCTCCCCGGTCAGACGACAGGCTACCATCGAACGCCACGAACAAGCTTGGTTTCGACGAGCGGGAAATACATGGACGAGCACGAATGCCGCGCATGCCGGAGACAGGGCGGTCATGTAGTGCTGGACCTGGGAAAACAGCCAGCCTGCGACTACTTTCCGAAGCGAGACGACCCTGGCCCGGATCCCGTGTACCCGCTGCAGATGTGGCTGTGCTCATCGTGCGGCCTGGCCCAGCTGCTTGCCGACCCTACCGTGCCCGAGGAGCCGAGCGGCACTGAGCCTGCGGCGCTGGTCGCGCAGGCGGCTGACGCCGTGGACAAAGTGGCCAGGGCGGGGTTGCTGCCGGATCGAGGCGTGATCGCCGAGTACGGCAGTCCGCACGGCGGCTCCTGGCTGGGTCTGCTGGCCGCACGCAGCCTCCGGCCGGCCGCCGACGGCCAGCCAGCGGACGTGGTTCTGGACTGCTTTGGCATGATGCACGCTGCCGATCAGCGCCAGGCTCTGGCCGAGCGCGCGGCCAGGGTGGCGCCGGGCGGGGTACTGCTGATTCAGTATCATCCCCTAGGCACGATCATCGGTCGCGGCCAGTGGAATGCGCTTCGGCACGGGCACTACGCGTACTACTCGACCACCGCGCTGATCGCTATGCTGGCCGAGGTCGGCTTCTGCTCGCGCACGGCCTGGCGGTTCGGCTTGTACGGCGGCACGGTCTTGCTGGCCGCGACCAGAGACAGCGACGGGCCGGACGCCGTCATCAAGTCGCTGCTGGCTGAAGACGCTCGCATCGGCGTCAGGGATCCCGGCACGTTCGCCGGGCTCCAGGAACATATGCGAGTCCACGCTCAGGCAGTGCATGACTGGCTCACGGCGGAACGGTCCGCGGGGAACGCGGTGCTCGGCTACGGCGCAGCGTCGCGGGCGGTCGCGATGTTGTGCCGGGCGCAGGTGGATCACAACCTCTTGCCCGCTGTCATCGACGCCTCGCCGGAAAAACGGGGTCTGCGGATGCCGGGAACGAACATTCCGGTGGCCACTCCCACCGAACTCGGAGCGCGCGGCCCGGTCGCGGTACTGCTGTTCGTGCCGGATCTGCTGGCCGAGGTCCGGGCGGCCTACCCTGAGGTGGAGAAGGCCGGTGGGCGGTGGGTCGACGTAGAGACACTGACCTCACGAGGCCTGAAGCAGGACGCGTAGCCGGGCAAGGCACCGTCCGCGCGTCGGTCCTATGCTGCCGATAGGCAGTCCGAGCTGGTCCGATATCTCCGTGTACGGTACCGGCGGATCTGTCATAAGCATCTCGAGTAGGTGCTGCCACCGGCGCGGCAGGCAGGACAGCGCGTCACGGACAATCTCAGCGCGCTCGTCGGCCAGAAGGGGCTCGTCAACCTCCGGCGCGTGGGCATCCGCAGCGGTGTCGAGTTCGGCGTCGTCGTGGCCGAGGACGACTCTCTTCCGCGCCGCCAGGCTCCGCAGGCACTCGTTACGAGCAGTCGCCGCAAGCCGCGAACCCACGCGGTCCGGGTATTTGATGCGGTCGATGTGCTCGAGCAACCGCAGCCAGGTCGTCTGGGCGACGTCGGCGGCATCGCTCTCGGTCAGCTTGAATTCCCCGGTAATTGACCAGATGAGCCTCGCATACTGGTCGACGAGGCGGTCCCATGCGTTCCGGTCCCCCTCGGCGGCGCGTCGCACGAGGCCTGCGACGGCGGAGGAGCTACGAAAGCTCCCAGGTGCGCACCAGTTCCCTATAGCGCCGCTCGACAGCGCCCGGGAACGCCGGATCGGCGCTACCTCGGACTGAGCCCGTCGCGCCTACCCGCCGGCCAGGATCTCGTCGCGGAGCGTAGCCCACTGCAGGGAATGGCTGATGCCCTCGGAAATGTCGTATTGCGGCCGCCAGCCCAGCAGGCGCTCTGCGCGGTCGATGCGGCTGTAAGCGCCGGCCACGTCACCGGGCCGTCGGCCCGCCTCGCGCGCCCGGACCGGGCTGCCGACTACTCGATTGAACGCCTCAAGCAACTCTCGGACCGTGGTGCCAGTCCCGCTGCCCAGGTTGATGGCCACCGCTGGCCCGGGCAGGGCGTCGAACCGCGTCAGCGCGGCCACGTGCGCCGCAGCCAGGTCCCAGACGTGCACGTAGTCCCGCAGACCCGAGCCGTCCCGGGTGGGCCAGTCCGTCCCGGTGATGACGAATGGGACGCCCTGCTGCTGCGCCTCGATCATCTTGCCCAGGGCGTGGGTCGGCTGGCGCAACTGCAGCCCGGTCCGCATCTTGGGGTCCGCCCCGATCGGGTTGAAGTACCGCAGCGACAGCACGCGGATGGGCTCGGCGGCGGCTATGTCGGCGAACATGGCCTCGCACACCGCCTTGGTGCGCGCGTACGGGCTCTGCGGGTCGACGGCGGAGTCCTCATCGACGCTCAGATCCGCCCCGGCCCGGTAGATGGCGGCCGAGGAACTGAAAATCAGCCGCCCGCAGCCGTTACGCAGCAGGTGCGCGACGAACTCCAGGCTCTTGGCTACGTTCGCCCGGTAGTACCCGACCGGGTCGGCGACCGACGCGGGGACCACGATCAGGGCCGCGGCGTGGATGACGGCGACGATGTCGGGGTGGTCGGCGAAGATGCGGTCGATCAGCGGGCCGTCCGCCATGTCGCCTTCGTAGAAGGCGCGGCCCGCCGTGAACTCGCGCCTGCCGGTCACCAGCAGGTCCAGGATCACCGGGCTGATCCCCGCGTCCAGGCAAGCCGACGCGACCGTGCTGCCGATGTAACCGGCACCCCCCGCGATCAGTACTTTCACCGTCGCGTCCTTAGTCTAAACTCGCTTGCAGGAGAACCCGGAGCCGGGCCAAGCACCGACCACGGGTAGGGCCGATGCTGCCGATGGGCAGCCCGAGCTGGTCCGATATCTCGGTGTAGGGTACCGGCGGGTCGGCCATGAGCATCTCGAGCAGCCGCTGCCAGCGCCGGGGCAGGCTGGACAGGGCGTCCCGCACCGTCTGTGCACGCTCGTCGGCGAGAAGGCGCTCGTCAATAGCGGGCCCGTGGGCCACGGCGCTGTCAAGCTCGACGCCCTCGTGGCTGAGGACCACCCGCTTACGCGCCGCCAGGTTGCGCAGACACTCGTTCCGTGCGGTCGCCGCCAGCCAGGAGCCGACGCGATCCGGGTATTCAATACGATCGATGTGCTGAAGCAAGCGGAGCCACGTAGTTTGGGCAACGTCAGCGGCATCGCTCTCTGTCAGCTTGAATTCCACCGTAATGGACCAGATGAGCCGGGCGAACTGATCGACTAGGCCTTCCCATGCTTGCCGATCCCCTTCGGCGGCGCGTCGTACCAGGCTTGCGACATCCGGGGCATCGACACCCCGCTCCAGCATTGCCGTCACTTCTTCTCCCCAATATTGAGACGCGTAGGCCGACCACTCCATTCACGACTTCGTGACGGGCGGCCGACAGAGCACAGCTATCGGCTTTTGGTTTTATCGTCACGCAAAGCTCATCTATGGCTTCGGCCTGTGAGCAGTGCGTCCTGTGCCGGAAGCCGCCACTAATAGGCCCCTGAGCCCCGGAACATCACCGAGATCGTCTTCCACATGATCTGCAGGTCCATGGCGAACGACCAGTTCTCGACGTACCGCAGGTCGAGCCGTACGGATTCCTCCCAGGACAGATCCGATCGCCCGTTGACCTGCCACAGGCCAGTCAGGCCAGGCTTGACCACCAGCCTGCGCCGGACATGCTCGGCGTACTTGTCCGCCTCGTCCGGCAGAGCCGGACGTGGCCCCACCAGCGACATGTGGCCGAGGAACACGTTGAACAGCTGCGGCAGCTCGTCGACCGACCAGCGCCGCAAGTATTGACCCACGGCGGTCACCCGCGGATCCCGGCGCAGCTTGAACAAGACACCGTCGGATTCGTTGCTGGCGAGCAACGGCGCACGCCGTTGCTCCGCGTCCACGACCATGGTGCGGAACTTGTAGATCCGGAAAGCGTGCCCGTCCTTGCCTACCCGAAGCTGCGTGAACAGCGCGGGCCCGCGGTCGTGCAGCCAGATGGTCGCGGCCAGGGCGCCCATCACCGGGGCGAGCATGATCAGCGCCGCCGCGGCCGCACACCGGTCGAAAAGCCCCTTGAGCACCAGGCGGAAACCGGACAGCTGCGGATGGTCGACGTGCACCAAGGTGAGTCCTGCCGTCGGCCGAATCGTCGTCCGCGGGCCGGCGACGTCCAGCAGCGCGGGCGAGACACACAGATCGGTACCGGTCTTTTCGAGTTCCCACGCGAGACTGCGGAGCCTGACGCCGTCCATCTCCGGGCAGGCGAGAACCGCGACGGTATCCGCATCGAAGGCCTTGACCGCGGCCGTGATGTCGTCCAGGCCGCCGTAGACCGGGACTCCTGCCACTTCATCGCGCTCGCCCGGCCACGCCACGCAGGCGCCAACCACTGCGAGCCCGTGGTAGCGATCACGCTTAAGTTCGGTGACCAGATCAGCTACTCCCAGCTCATGGCCTACCGCCACCACGCTCTGCATGCACCTGCCAGAGATGCGCTGCCGGTGCAGCCGCTTGCGCATGGCGAATCTGGCGACCACATCGAACAACGTGATGCTGGGCAACGCGATGACCACGTAGGCACGAGAAAGCTCGAGGTTGATCGCATATGAGAAGATCGCGACCGCCGCGGTCAGGCTGACCCCGGCGTTCAGTACCTTGCGGAACTCGTCGGAACCATTTCCGATGAACCGGACGTCATACGCTCCGGCCAGCCATAGCGCCGCCACCCAGAGCACAGGCAGCGCGAGGCTCAACGCCAGGTAAGTCTTCGTGACCTGGCTGCCGAAGCGGATCTGGGCCGCCATGAACACGCCGAGCACGGCGCAACCAAGGTCGACGACCGCCGCCTCTCGCAGGTACTCCCTGGTCCAGATGGACAGCCGCCTGGCTGTTCGCCGCTCGTAACGGCCGCTTGTTGCGGCAATACCAAACATGCGCACCGACCCCCCATGGGGCAGCACCAAACGACCGCCTGGCGCTTTCCCACGCTCCCACTCAGTTCGCTTTGCCTGAGTTCTCCCATATAAGGGACGTCTAGTCGACTGCCCCGGTTTACGCGTGTAGATCGTGACTTGTAGTGACACCTGCAGAGCAGTAGTGCAGTTAACATACCTCTCAAAGAGCTGAAAACACGGCGCAAACCGAACAAACACCCAAACAGCAACCGAGATGCACCCGTAACGCACCCGGGACGCGGAGTGTACGTTCGGTGCCACAGCGAGACCGCGTTCTCAGCCCGGCGGCACGCGACGTCATCCAGGGCCCCGTTAACCGTCTCGGCTCCCGTGGCCAGCGAGAACGAGTGCGATCAGATGTCGCGCGCCGATCGCGGGCCACCTGCCGACGGCCAGGCGAAACGGGCGTAATCGCCCGGGCGAACATTGGCGCACGTATACCTTATACGTGCGCCTTCTTATTCAGTTCACAGGAATTTTACCGAAAGAGGGGTACATGATCGCTCAAGCTAGGCTTATGCCATTATTTGGCTACTCATCGTCACCCGAAAGGATCATCGGTAACCGGCTGCAATCCCACCGGGCACCACGGCCGACGTAAACGAAAAAGAATTCGTTGGATTACGACCGCTCCAGGCGCGGACAAGATCACGGTAACGGTGCGCAACCGCGCGCAAGAGCCTCGAGGCCTCGTAAGGCTCCTTGAGCAGGAGCGACGTGTGGGTCTGGCGGGCGTCTCACGGACACTCGGCGCAGCCGGTCCGTGGTCGCTACCAGGTCGATCAGCCAGGTGCCGTGCCAAGCCCGCCACCTGCGGCCGTGATTCTACCGCTGGTAGCTGATTCCTGTCGGATCCCTCCGCCAAACTATCGGCAGGTGACCAATTGAATTGAGTTGGTCACTAACGGTAGTTATCATTTTAGGACGTAAACCCCCCAGATGGTAAGCGCGTCCTAGTTTTGTCACGATAAATTAAGCTAACGTTAGACGAGAGTTAACTAAAGTGTCATCTTCAGAGTACGGGCGGGCGACGGCGGGCTTACAGCAGAGGGGGGAGAGGACGGACTCCAGGGTTCGTGAAGGGGACAGCATGTTCACCAAGATCGAATATGGGCCTGATACAGTTCAGCGGTTGCGCGAAACCTTCCATGACATACGCCAGCCGGTCGCGACCACGCTGGCGCTCGCCGCGGCGGCGTTGACCGAGCGAGATCTTCCCGCTGCCGCGCGTGACCGACTGGAGCAGATCGTCGGGCAGGCCGAATGGCTGGCCGACATGATCCAGGGCTGCCTCGTAGCTCAAGGGCAGGAAGAGCCAGACGAGATCGACAACGAGATCGACACACCGGACCTCGGCTGCGCCGACATCGTACAGGTCGTCAGCGGGGTCATCGCGTCCGCACGCCTGACCTGGCCCGGTGACGTGACGCTAGCATCACCAGCCGGACCGGTATGGTGCATGCTCCATCCCGTGCTACTGCGCCGAGCCGTCTCTAATGTGCTCGATAACGCTACGCGCGCGGCCGGGCCGACCGGCGCGGTGACCGTCGAAATCCGGCAGTGCGAAGACGCGGTCATGTTCGCAGTGGAGGACAACGGACCGGGCTTCGGCAAGATACCGAGCGGCGCCAGCCTAGGGTTGTCCGCCGTGGCCAGGAACGTCGTCAAGCATGGCGGCAGGATGGAATGCAGCTGCGGTGGGCGTGGCGGCGCACGCGTCAGCCTTTGGCTTCCTTAAATCGAAAAGTCGGCCAAGAGGAGCGGGGCCGATGCGACTTGTTCTTTGTGACGACAATCGGATTCTGTGCGAGGCATTGAGCGTCGCACTTGAAGCACGCGGTCATCGAGTATTGGCGACCGCGACTACCAGTATGCTCGGAATCGCCGAGGTCGCGGAACGCCGACCCGACGCGTGCGTGCTCGATGTTCGCTTTCCAGATCCCCCGGATGGCCTCGGCGCCGCGCGGGTGATCCGCCAGCGATACCCGGAAACCGCGGTTCTCGTGCTTTCCTGTCTCGCCGACCCTGCCGTCCTGGCCGAGGCCATGCAGATCGGCGTGGCCGGGGTCCTGCGTAAAGATCAGAACGTCGATCAAATTGCCGGAGCCCTGGATGTAATCGCTTCCGGCGGGGTGGTCTACGGCCCGGTTCAGGCGCATCCCGCCCGGTCCCCGGACAGGCGTCGCTATTATCCGGCCCGCCACCTCACATCGCGGGAAAAAGAAGTGCTGCGCAGGATCGTGGCAGGCCAGAGTACTAGGCAGATGTCACTAGAGATGAATGTCGCGACGAGCACCTTGCGTGCCTACGTGAAGAACATACTCGCCAAACTAGGCGCACACACCAGGCTAGAAGCCGCCGTCCTTGCGACCCGCGAGGATCTGCTCGGCGAGCAGACGGCCTAGCGGCAGGCTCGGGCTATGGCGATCAAGGCCGTCGTCATCGACGAAGAACGTACCTTCGCAGACGCGCTGGCGATACGGCTCAACGCCGAGGAGGACCTCAGCGTGGACCATGGGCTGGCACGCCGACGTCATCCTGCTCGACGTCGATCTCACCGGGTCGATGCGGTTGTGCAAGGCGACGTCGGGTCCGCCACATGCGACCCGGGTGATCATGCTCAGCCACACATCGGAACCGTCGAGGATTGTGTCCGCCATCGAGGCCGGCGCGCGCGCCTGGGTCCGCAAGGATGAGTCGGTGGAGCACCTGTTGCGCGTGCTCCGGGGAGTCGCCCATGGCGAGACCTGGCTGCCACCGGCAGAGACGGGCAACGTGCTTGCGCTGCTGCTGGATCAGCGGGACAGGCGAAAGGACGGCGAGCGGATGCTTGCCCTCCTCACGCCCCGAGAACGCCAGGTACTGGCCTGCGTGGCCGACGGGGCTAGCCGGAATCAGGTAGCCGAGCGGCTGAACCTTACGGCTAACACGGTGCGGACGCACCTGCAGAACACCATGGCCAAGCTCGGCGTCCACTCCACCCTTGAGGCGGTGGCACTGACGCGTTCCTGGTCGATGCCTCCGAACGGGTACTGACCATGGTGGGACGTCGCAGACAGCATTGCCGAATGACGTAGGGGTCCTACGCCGAATGAGGGTGTTCCTTTGCTGGTATACCGGACAAGATTACCCAGAGGCAGCGTTATGTAGCGCCCCGAACCTGGCGGTGAAGAGGAGTGTGCAGCGTATGAGGATACGCCGCACGAGAATCTGCGCTGCTAGGAAAGCTGGAGGGGTGGGGAAAAGGTGGAGCGGGTGTATCAGGGGTGCTTGAGCGTTCCTGACGATAAATTTGCGGATTTGTCCACGGGCAGGGACGTTTCCTGTACCGCATCGGGTTGGTCGCTGCGTGAACTGGGCCACGACTTTATAGAGCCGACGGCCACCATCAGGTGGCTCGCGCGCGCCGCCGACGCTGTGCGGAATCACCAGCTACAGCCACTCCGCGACGGTAGTCAGAAAACGCGCAGCCTCATTTTACGTAGCCAAAGTCATGCCATTGAACGATTCGCCAAGAGTGGCGGCCTTTCTAGCGTTGTCGTATTCCTGGCCGGCAACGCTGGCTGGGGCAGTTGAGGAGGTCTGGTGGAGATAGACGAGATAGCTGCGCGCCTGTTGCGACAGTACTGGGCGTTGATGCTGTTGTGCATGGCCGCACCCCTCGTTTTTATCGCGCTGACGGTCGCGAAGCAGCCCCCGATGTACGCAGCGTCCGCGCGCATCGTCTCCGGGAGCAACGTCCCGGCCAGCAACGCGCAGGCTCAGGCCATCGTCAGCCAGATCCAGGGCATCGCTACCGGCAAGGACGCGGCGGCGACCACGCTGCAGGCCGCCGGTGTCACGCGGAACGTGAACAACTTCGTCACCAGCCACGTCAGCGTCTCCGGACTAGGCGGCTCCCAGGTCGTGGACCTCACGGTGACCGACCGGAATCCGCGGGTCGCTGCGGCGCTGGCCAAGGTGCTCGCCTCGGAGGTCGTCACATCGATCAACAGCGTCGGGCGGAGCGGGCTCAGCACGACCCTCCAGGCCATCGACCAGGAAATCGTGCGGCTCTCCGAGCAGCACGGCGTGGCTGCGTCGCAGGCCGCAGCAGATCCCAAGAATGAACAGCTGCAGTCCAAGCTGGCCGGGCTTAACCAGGTGATTGCCAACTTCAGCGGCGACCGGAGCCGGCTGCTGATCCAGACGAGCACTCAGGGACTGGCGACGGTTCTTGACCAGCCTGTCGTGCCGCAGCAGCCGGAATCAAGGGCGCTCGCGCAGAAGCTCGGTCTTGCCGGGGTACTCGGCCTGGTCGTCGGGATCTTGATCGCTTCCATCGCGGAGGTCATCCGGCCGACCGTGCCGGGCGCGCGACGGGTCAGCCGCCGGCTCAGCGCGCCCACGCTTGGCCAGCTGAAAAGCGCCGAGATGCACGGGGAGCAGACGCCGAACCTGGAGAACCTGGCCGTGCGGCTCCGGCTGGCCGCCAATCACGCCGATGTATCCACCCTCACACTCATCGATGTCAACGGAAGGTATGAGCTCGCCGATCTGGCCCACAGCCTCGAGCTGAGCCTCATGCCACCGGGCGAAAACCTGGCCGCCCGCGCCGGTGGTAACGGTAGCGACGATGACCACGAGGAGACCCTGGTCGGCGAACGCGTTTTCGGCTCCGTCATGGTCAAGGGCCGCCAGCTGATCTCCGGGCACCAGACGCTGCACGTCTATCCGATGGCACAGATCAAGCACCTGGGCACGATGAGCAACGTTGGCCTGGTGGTCCTGTCCGGTCCAGTCTCCCGCGTATCTCGCGTCATGGCCCTCGATGATCTTGTTACGTCTTCCGGCTGGCCCATCCTCGGGGTGGTCGGCGTCCCGCGCGCACGGCGCGGCCTGCTGAGGCGGCTGGGCAAGTGACGCAGCCGGCGTGCGCGGTTCCCTTCGCCAAGGCCGAAATCGTTCCCGAGGCGCAGGAGGCCGCGTTGGACGTGCTGCGCTCCGGCTGGATCACGATGGGCCCGCGGACCGCTGATTTCGAGCACGCGCTGGCGAGCTACCTGGGGGCCCGGCACGTGGTCGCGGTGGCTTCCTGCACGGCGGCGATCGAGATCGCGCTGCGGGCGCTGCGCCTCGACCGCGGCGCCGCGGTGCTCACCCCGAGCCTGACCTTCTGTGGCGCGGTCGCCCCCATCGTCCAGGCCGGCCTGCGCCCGGTCCTGGTCGACGTGGACGCGGATACTTTCCTGCCGACCGCGGCCACGGTGGCGCAGGCCGCCCGCCGCGCAGGCCGTCCCGCGGCCATGATCATCCAGCACATGGCCGGCCACCCCGCCGACGTGCCCGAGCTAGCCGCCGCCGCGGGCCTTCCGGTCAGCGCCGTGATCGAGGACGCCGCACACGGGCTCGGCGCCGAACTGCACGGGACCAAGGTTGGCGGCGCCTCCCGCGCGGCGTGCTTCAGCTTCTACGCGACGAAGAACCTCCCGATCGGCGAAGGCGGCGCGATCGCCACCGACGATGATGAACTGGCCGCGTACGTGCGTACGATCCGGCTGCACGGCCTCAGCCGTGATGCGTGGCGACGTGGCGGTACGACGTGGCCGAGCCCGGCCTCAAGGCGAACATCACCGACATTCAGGCGGCGATCGGCCTGGCCCAGCTCACCACGCTGCCCAGGTGGCAGGAACGCCGCACGCAACTGGCCGCGCAGTACGACGCGGCGCTGACGGGCGTGCCAGGACTCGGCCTGCCGACGCGGCCGGCCGACGGCCGGCACGCCTGGCACCTCTACCAGGTGCGGCTGACATCCGCGTGCGGCATCTCCCGCGATGCCGTGATCGACGCGCTGACCCGCCGCGCCATCGGCACTTCCGTGCACTTCATCCCGGTGCACCAGCTTTCCGCCTACCGCCGGGTCCTCGGTCCGGAGGAGTGCTGCTCCGTGCCGGTTACCGACCAGATCGCCCAGGAGATTCTGTCGTTGCCGATGTATCCGGCGCTCGCCGATGCCGATGTCATACGGGTCGCCGGAGCGCTGCGGGAAGTCGCCGGCGCTGGCGCCGCCGCCCGCGAAGGCACTTCGAACGAAGGAGGGGAACATGCTGAGCTGGCCGGGCTCTCGGCCTCACCACAGTAGAGGCGGCCTGAAGACTCTCGTCGTCGGGGCGGGCGAGGCGGGGCGGACGCTGGCCCGCGCGCTGCGGCGCAGCCCTAACTACGGGCTCGTCCCGATCGGCTTCCTCGACGACGCCCGCGGCCTCGTCCGCGCCGTCGGGCTGCCGGTACTCGGCCCCATCTCGGCGCTCCCCGAGATAGCGCGAGCCAAGCAGGCGGACGCCTGCGTGGTCGCGATCCCGTCCCTGCCGGCGCCGCGGCTCGCCGAGATCGTCGAGACCGCGAGGGCCTGCGGGCTGCACGTCAGGTTCCTGCCGTCGTTCCTGGCCGCCGTGGAACGTGATGCACGCCTTTCCGATCTGCGCCAGATCAGGGTGGGCGATCTGCTGGGTCGCCGTGAACTGCACGTGGTGAGCGAGAAGGCCGCCGCGCTGGTCTCCGGTCGGCGAGTGCTGGTCACGGGGGCAGGCGGATCAATCGGCAGTGAACTGTGCCGCCAGATCTACGGTTTCGGGCCCGAGGCGCTGTACCTGCTGGACCACGACGAGTCCAACCTGCACGGCCTGCAGCTGGAGATCACCGGAAGCGGCCTGCTCGATGCCGACGAAATCATCATCGCCGACATCCGCGACGAGCGCAGGATCGATCAGGTCTTCGCGGCCATCCGGCCCGACCTGGTCTTCCACGCGGCGGCGCACAAGCACCTGCCGCTGCTGGAACGCCATCCATGCGAGGCCGTGAAATCCAACGTGCACGGCACCCAGAACGTGCTCGAAGCCGCGATCCGGCATGGCGCCAGCCGTTTCGTCCTCATCTCCACCGACAAGGCGGCCGATCCGACCTCCGTGCTGGGCGCCAGCAAGCGGCTGGCCGAACTGGTCGTCCAGCACGCCGCCGGCGGCCCGGTGACGCTGGCCTCGGTCCGGTTCGGAAACGTCCTGGGCAGCCGCGGGTCGTTCCTGTTCGTCCTCGCCGACCAGATAGCCCGGGACGAGCCGGTCACGGTGACCCACCCCGACGTCTCCCGGTTCTTCATGACGGTGGAGGAAGCCGTGGGCCTGGTGCTCGAGGCGGCGGCCATGGCGGAATACGCCGAGACATTCGTGCTCGACATGGGCGAGCCGGTGCAGATCGTGGACTTGGTCCGCAACTACGCGGAGCAGTTGAAGCTACCGAACGTCGAGATCCGCTACACGGGCCTGCGGCCGGGCGAGAAGCTCACCGAAAAGGTGTTCTCCGACACCGAGGAGCGGGTGCCGAGCGCGCACCCGAAGATCTGGGCGACCCGGCGCACCGAGCCGCCGCCAGATTTCCGCGTGCTTCTCGAGCACCTCTACACCGCGGCCCATGACGGCGACTCCACCCTGGTCAAGGACCTATTCCAGCAGCTCGTCCCGGAATACGTCCCGTCGCACCGCCAGGAGACGCTGGTCAGCGCGGGCACGCCCTACCCGGACGGCTTCTGATGCGGGCAGTCACCACGGCCGGCGAGCGCGTCCTCACCGACTGCGATATCTCGTGGCTGTCGACGCTGCTCGCCGACGCCGCAGCCGGGGAGCTTTCCGAGGCGGACGCATCGGATGAGACGGTGCGGCTCCGGGTCCAGGCGGACCGTCGGCCATTCGACCGGGACGGATGGGCACTGGTCGGACGCGGTGCCTGGGCGGCGCCGCCGCGTGCCCTCATCGAGGACGCCTGCTCATCGGGTTTCGATCTGCGGGTAGACCCGCGCGGATCGGTGTTGCACGTCACGGCGCGCTACCGTCCCGCGCCGCGTACGCGAGCCGCCAACATGCTGCTCGGGACGCGGTTCAGACTGCTAGCGGCGCAGACCTTGCTGCACTACCCCGCGCTGTGGTGGGCGTCGGTGCGCGGCCGGGTGCCGCTGCATGTATCGGTGACCGCTGGCGCGGGCGGCGTGACCATGATCGCCGGACCCGGCGGGGTCGGAAAGTCGACCATGCTATCGGCCGGGCTGAAGCGGGGTGAGGTCGCGACCGCCGACAACCTCTGCGCGTGTGATGCGCGCATCGCCTACGGAGTCGTGGAGCCGCTCAGGGTGGCCGACGGTCGCGGCCGTGCCGCCGCCACGCACGGCCGCAGCGAGTACGCGCTGCCGGGCCGGGTGCCGAGCCTGGAGCCTGACCGGCTCGTCGTGCTCCGCCGGGCGGCCGGGCCGAAGGCATCGGCCGGGCCGCTGTCGTCGGCCGAGGCGGCCCGTGAGCTGATAGCGGGCACCTACATGGCTGGTGAGCTGCGACGATTCTGGGCGTTCGCCGGGACGCTCGCGCTGGCGACGGGAATCGGCCCCGCGCACCCGGACGTGTGCGGCATAGCCGCCTCGCTCGCTGATCGGCTGCCTTGCTTCGAGGTACGCATGGCCCACGGCTCGCCGGCGCCGATCGGCGAGCTGCTCAGCCTGGCAGGTGCCCGGTGAGCCGGCTGTCGGTCGCCATCGTGATCACCCGCCTGCAGGCGGGGGCCGGCGGGGTGGCGCTGCGCGGAGCGCAGGCCCTCGATCCAGGGCGCTACGAGGTCACCATCATCGCGGGCGACGGCGGCGCCGGCGCGGACTCCGACGGCAGCGGCGACGGCATGCTCGCGCGCGCCGCGGCCGCCGGCCTGAACGTGGTCAGCGTTCCCCAGCTGGTGTCCCCGATATCACCGGCCGATGACCGCCGCGCCCTGCGCCGGCTCACCGAGCTCCTGACCCACGGCGGATACCACGTGGTCCATACCCACAGCGCGAAGGCCGGCGCGCTCGGCCGGCTGGCAGCGGAGCGCGCCGGAACGCCCCGGGTCGTGCACACGTTCCACGGCTTTCCCTTCCACGAGTTCCAGTCCTGGGCGCGGCGCACGGCATACGTCGGCATCGAGCGCTACCTGGCCCGGCGTACCGATGTCTTCCTTGCCGTCGGCGGCGCGGTCGCGGCCGAGGCCGTCCGCCGTGGCATCGCGGTGCCCGAGCGGGTCCGGGTCATCAATCCGGCCATCGAGCAGTCAGCCGTTCCGGCCAGCCCGGCGGCTCGCGCCGCGGCACGCCGCAGGCTCGGGGTGCCGGTCGGGTGCAAGGTGGTCGGGACCGTGGGCCGGGTCGACTACCAGAAGGCGCCCGAGAGCTTCGTCGACGCCATCGCCGGGCTTGGCCGCGACGACGTGTACGCGGTCTGGATCGGCGACGGGCCGATGCGCAAGGAAATGGAGGCACGCGCCGCCCGCCGGGGGCTGCAGGGCCGCTTTCTGTGTGCCGGGCACCGTGATGACGTGCCGGAGCTGCTGCCCGGGCTCGACGTCTTCGCGATGGCCAGCCGGTACGAGGGCCTGCCCTGCGCGGTCGCCGAGGCCATGGCCGCCGGCCTGCCGGTGGTGGCCACCGCGGTGAATGCCGTGCCCGATGTGGTCCTGCCCGGAGAAACCGGCCTGCTGGTCAGCCCGGAGCGGCCGCGCCAGCTCGCGGCGGCGATCGCCTACCTGCTGAACGAACCCGCCGAGGCGGCCCGGATGGCCGCGGCGGCGCGGCTGCTGGTAGCCGACAAGTTCGCGCCTTCCTCACTCGCCACCATCCTCGAGGCGGCCTACGGCACTGGCCCCGGCCGGGGTGCTCGCGGCCGCCAGCCCGTTGTGATGGCCCAGCCCGCCTAGCCGACCCCGGAGGTCTCATGGATGTCACGCTTATCGCCCGGGATGCGCAGGGGGCGGGCCTGCCAGATCCGCGGGTGTTCGACAACGCGGAGATGCCCGCGTCCGAGTCCGCCCTGGCGGAGCTGCGCGCCACCGTCGGCGGGGCCGACCTGGCGGCGCCTCCCGTCGTCCTGCCGGACTTCCACCACAAGTCCAACATGGAGCTGCCCTCCTCGGTGGCCGTGGCGACCCGCACTTCCATCCGCCCCACCCTGACGAGCGCGTCGGTCAACTGCGGCATGGCCCTCATCGCACTGAACTCGGACCGCCCGGGGCGCGCCGGGCTCGAGGAGTTCTACCGGCGCGTCCGCGAGCGGTTTCCGTACCCGCCCCCGCGCCGCCCGGAACTATCGGCCAGCGACGTGCTCCGTTGCGCGACCGAGGGCGGGGCTTTCGCCGTCGACCGGTTCGGCGCCGAGGAGTCGATTCTCGAGCGCGTCGAGGAGTCAGGGACCATCGACCTCGACCGCTGGGGCGGCGCGGACCGGCTGCGTCGCGAACTGCCCCGGCTCGTGCTGCATCTCGCGCGGCTGAGGTTCGGCACGGTCGGCCCGACCAATCACTTCATCGAGCTCCAGGAAGTCGAAGAGGTCTTCGACCCGCAGACCGCGGCGAAACTGGGCGTCGCGCAGGGACAGCTGACCCTGCAGTACCACTCGGGCGGCGGGGTGCTCCCTGGGGCGGTCGGCGCGATGTTTGGCCGCAGGAAGCACTATCCCAAGCAGATCCGCGCGGCGATGTCGGTGGTCAAGCCGCTCTACCACGGCATGACCGCCCGCTCCCTTGCGCAGCTGAGGCAGCGGTACCGGCTGTACTTCGCCGACGGGTGCCCTCCTGTGCCGCTCGACAGCGATGAGGGACGCCGGATGATGCTGGCCAACGCCGCGGCGATGAACTACGGATTCGCGTTCCGCATCGCCAACTACGCGGCGCTGCGCCAGATCGCGGCCGACGTCTTCGGCGGCTCGCCCGGGCAGTTGGTGGTGGACTCCCCGCACAACTCGATCTACGAGGAGGAAGTCGACGGCAAGCCGGCCGTGGTGCACCGCCACAACTCGTGCCGCGCCTACCCGGCTGAGCTGATGCCGGCCGGCACCACCTTCGCCGAGACCGGCCAGGCGGTGCTGGTGCCCGGCACCCACCGGACGTCTTCCTACCTGTGCGTGGCAGGCGGATCGGCTGACGCACTGTACTCCGCCTGCCACGGCGCCGGCACCGTCGTCGCCGACTTCGCCCGCCGGGGGATCTCCACGCAAGACGAGCGGCAACGCAGCACGCTGCGGTTCCGCTACAACGACGCGGCACCTACCGACGCCGCCCACCTCGATGACAAGGGCATTGACGAAGTCCTCGGCGTCCTGATCCGGGGCGGCCTGGTCCGGCCGGTGGCCAGGATGCGCCCGTTCGCGGTACTGCACTGAGGAGAAAAATCATTGACTGCACTGTGGACCAGTCCGGGACAGCGGTGGCGGTTGCTGGCGCCTGAGGGAGCCGTGGCCGTTGACGTGAGTTCCGGGCCGCGGGCCGTCCGGCGCGCCATCGCGGAACTGCGCGCCCTGCCCGGCGGAACACCCGTCGTCCTGCTTGACTACCGGCCCGGCGCCGGTGCAGTCGTCATCGATCGCCAGTATGTCGCGCTCCCCTCACTGCGGCGGGCCATCGTGGTGGCGGATGACAGCAGGGATTCGCTCCGCTGGGCATGCCGCTCGCTGGTCGCTCCGCCGCCCGGCATCACCTGGGCCCACGTACTGCTCGACACCGCCGTCAAGCTGCTGCGCCGCCGCCCCGAGGTGGCCAGCTGGATCAGCGCGGGGCGGGTCGTGGTGGGGAGGACGGCATGACCTCCCAGGCGGCCGCCTCGGGCATGCTGAGCCCGGCAAGCCTGCGGGCGCTGCCGGGCGATCCAGACCTGCGAACGCTGCTGAACGCGCCCGGAAGCCGGGTGGTCATGCTCGACGGGTCACGTGATCCGAACTCGGGCGTGACCCTGCTGGTGACCGCGCCCGGCTCAACCGAGCCGCACCTGGCGGTAAAGATCGCCACCACCGCCGCCGCGGCCGAGGTGATCGCCCGGGAGGCACGGCTGCTGGCGGAGTTGCGCCGTCGGCCGCTGCCCCGGGTGGACAAGACGCTGCCGCGCCATCTAGGCGTCTTCGACGCGGATGGGATGCTGGCCAGCGTCACCACCGTGGTGCCCGGAGTACCGATGCGGACCAGCTATCACGAGTTCCGGCACCTGGCCCGACCCGATTCGGTGCGCGGCGATTTCGCCGCCGCGCAGGACTGGCTCATGGCCCTGCATGCCGACAGCATCGCGGCGGCCGCGCCGATCGCGCTGCTCGACGGCGTAGCCGCGCAGATCGCCGCACGCTGGCCAGACGACCCGCCGGCCCAGGACCTGGCTGAGCGGCTCGGGCCGCTGGCCGCGCGGCTGTCGTCCGCCGGCACGCAGCGCACCGTGGTTCACGGTGACTTCTGGGCGGGCAACTTGCTCATCAGCCGTGACGCCGTCACCGGCGTCGTGGACTGGGCGGCCGCCGAGCTTTCCGGCGAACCCCTCCGGGATGTGGTCAGATTCGCCCTCAGCTACTCGCTGTACCTGGACCGGCACACCCGCGCTGGCCGGCCGGTGACGGGCCACCCGGGCCTGCGGGCGGACGGCTGGGGCGCCGGGATCCGTTACGGAATGTCCGGCCAGGGCTGGTACGGCCAGCTCGTCCGGGGCTTCGTCGAGAGCGCTCTGGTCAGCCTGGGGGCGCCGGCCGGGTTGTGGCGTGCCGCGCTGCTTGCCGGGCTCGGCGAGATCGCGGCCACCGCCGATCACGCGGACTTCGCCATCCGGCACCGCGATCTGCTCTCTCAGCTGATCACCGAGGCTCCGCTATGACGCAGGCGGTGCTGACCCAGGAGGAGACGCCGGGCCGCGCGACTGCCCAGCAGCCGCCGAGCCCTCCGCCCGCGAAGCCGGCGGAGGGTGACCGGGCCACGCCCGCGAAGCCGCAGGTGAGCCGCCGGGCCAACATCGTCAAAGTGGTCATGGGCATGGCCATCTGGACGCTGCCGATGCTCCGCCCGGCAGGCCCGGGTAACACCGCGCCGGCTGACCTGTTCCTCGGCCTTGCCATCCTGATCACGGCCCTGTGGTTCGCCAGTCGCAGCCACGTCATGCGATTCCCCTACATGTTCCCCGTGGGCCTGACGATCCTGGCCGGGGCGCTGGCGAGCACGGTCGCGTACTCGCACGCGTACGTCAGCGTCGGCGGCGGCCTGGTCTCCCTGCTACAGGACGCGTTCCTGCTGGCCTGGTGCATCGGGATCGCGAACGTGGGCCGTGACCCGGCGTTGCTGCGCAGCATGGGCCGCGCCTGGGCGATAAGCGCCACCTGCTGGGCCGCCCTCATGATCGTCGGAGTGTTCGGGCACATCGGCGCGCTGTCCGGTCAGGACCTGAGGAACGGCGTGCGGGCCGCGTTCACCCTCGGCGACCCCAACCTCGCGGCTAACTACTTCATCTGCTCGCTACTGGTGCTGCGGGCCACGCAGTTCCCGCGGCGTCGTGCGATCAGATGGGTCTGCTGCGCGCTGATCGTCACCGCCATCGTCCTCACCGGCTCCAACGGCGGCGCGCTCGTGCTGATCGTCACGACCGTGCTCGGCGCGATCTTCCGGATGGCGCGGCGCCGGGGCGCCGCGCCCGCGATCATCACCGCGGCCGTGCTCGCGCTGGCCGTCCTGCTCATCGCCCCGCGCGTGCCCGTGCAGTCCATCGTCGCCAGGGCCCAGAACAGCTCCCAGTTCCTGCACGACTCGGTTGGCCGCCAGGCGGAGAGCAGCGGCTCTCGCAGCATGATCCTGTCGCAGACCGAGCAGCTGTACCTCACCCGTGACACCCCCCTCGGCATCGGGCCGGGTGGAACCAAGGCGGCCTTCCAGGCCCACCAGTTCTCCTACGTCAAGATGGCCCACGATGACTATGCCGCGTCCTTGCTCGAGCGGGGCCTGCTAGGTGCGGTGGCGCTGGTATGCCTGCTCGTCATCGTCCTCGCCCGGTGCCGGCGGATCGCGGCCCGGACCCGGGGGCTGCGGCCCAGTTTCGCCAGCATCTTTCCCCGGCCCGAACTGCTCGGCGCCGCCGTCATCGGCATGTTCATCTCCGCGATGTTCTATCAGGTCCTGCATTTCCGGCACCTGTGGGCGCTGCTCGGGTTGATCGCCGCTGTCGACCTGTGGGGCCGGCGGGACAGTCAGGGCACCCCCGCGGATGAACCCGAGCGGGACCACCACGCGATAGAGCCGGTGGCCGGCCATGGCCTGGCCGTACGTCGAGACAAGCGCATTAGCTGGTTCGAGGAGGACCCGAGGGAACGCCGTCCCGCAGCATTGGCCCGCGCGCCGCGGCCTCGCCCGGCCTCGCTCCCCCGCCCGTCACTCCAGCGGACGCCGCTGCCCCCCGCCTCGCTCAGCCCGGGGTCGCTGCCACCGGTCTACGAGCACCGGCAGATCAGCGTCGACGAGGATGACTACCCCACCCTGCAATTCCCGGCCATCTCCGGACTGGACGACGATCTCCGGCCCGTCCGGCCTGTGGGCCGGCTGAAGCGGATCGCCGACCGCATCACGAACCTCGTCCCGGCCGTCCTGACGGCCAACGTCGCCGCCCGTGTCGTCGCCCTGGCGTCGCTGTCGGCCGCGACGGTGCTGGTCGCGCGCGCCGGGGGCCCCAAGTTGCTCGGCGAGCTCACGCTGCTCCGCGTCCTGCCCGGGCTGATCGGCGTGCTGGTGGGCTGCGGCCTGCCGAGTGCCGCTCCGTTCTTCCTGGCGGGCAAGGACTGGGACAAGGGCAGGCTCAGGACCACCATCGTGCTCCTCACGCTGGCCGGAGCGCTGGCCGCGAGCGCCTGCTGGCTGGTGCTGAGCCCGCTCATCCACCAGGTTTTCTTCCACCCGTGGCACATGGGCGTCGTGCTCGCCGCCGCGGTCCCGGTGTTCTCCCAGCTCTGGGTGGCGACAGGCAAGTCCTTCCTGCAGGGCGAGGACGATATGCGCGGCGCCAACTGGGCCATCGCAGCCGAGGAAGCCATCTTCCTGCCCGTGTACGTGGGGCTGCTGCCCGTCATGCACGGCACCAGCCTGCTCATGACCGCGCTGGTCGGCGCCGATGTCCTGGTGACCTTGGGCATCGCCGTGCGGCTCGCGAGGCGCGGGTACACGCGCGGCTGGGGCAGGCCGGACCTCCGGCTGGCCCGGGAGATCTGCGGTTACGGCATCCGCGGTCAGATAGGCGGCATGTTGTCGCTGGTCAACCTGCGGTTGGACGTGGCGATCCTCGGTGCGCTGGTGGGCCCGGGCACCCTGGGCGTATACGCCGTCGCCTCCAAGTACGCGGAGATGCTCCGGCTACCCGGGCTGGCCATCACCTATGTCCTGTACCCGCGCCTGGCCGCGCGTGATCCCAAGGAGGCGGCCCGGGCCGTCGTCGCGCTGTTGCCGCGTGCCCTGGTGCTCACCACGCTGGCCGCGTTGCCGCTGGCGGCAGCGGTCCCGCTGCTGCCGTATGTCTACGGGCACGCATTCGCCAGCGCCATGCTCCCTGCCTGCATCCTCCTGTTCGGGCTCATCGGCGAAGGCGTGGCCGGCCTGGTCAGCGCCTACTTGTACGCCGTGGGCAGGCCAGGGGCCAACTCTCTCGCCCTCGGGGTTTCCGTCGTGGTGACGATCGTGCTCGACGTGACGCTTATCCCGCGTTATCACGCGGTAGGCGCCGCGACCGCATCGGCGGTCGCCTACCTGACCAGTAGCGCAGCGCTGGTCGTCTGCTACTTCGTGGTGCGCAAGCTGGCCCCCCGGCGACAGAGCGACGTGGCCGCGGAGGGTGCGCCGTGACCGGCCTGCGCCGGCCCGGGCGGCGGATCTCCCGGCCCCTGTTCGCCGCGTTGACCGGGGCTGTCGTGGCCATCGTGGCCACCGCATGCGGTGGCACCGGAGCTCATCAAGGCGCCAGGCCCGAGGTGTCCGGACCACTGCACGGCTGGACGCCTCCGCATCCGGAGCCGCTGTCCCCGCTGGCCGACTACCAGGCCGCGGTGCAGGTGGCCGTCGCCGAGCACCTCAAGGTGTGGATCGAGACCGACCTGGTCAAACGCTGGCAGGAAGGGCCTGCCTGGTTCCGGGACGCGGTGCGCCGGGTGGCTGTGCTGGCCAACCAGCCAGGGGTCGTCGGCATCAAGATCGCGGATGAGCTCGGCTACAACGACGGCATGAACAGCGTCAGCAAGATCAGCCGGTTCCTGTCCGCCGCGGCGCAAGCCCTGCACGCCGCCGCGCCGCACAAGCTGATCCTGGTCGACATGGTGGTGCCGCAACTCGGCTGCCTGCCAGGCCACCAAGCGGCCGGCTCGCCGGCCGCCGCGTGTACCAGCCGCCAGCAGGCGGCCTACCCGCAGCTCGCGCTGCCCGAGGTCGACGGATATCTGGGCCTGCACGCGATCAATGTGCTGGACCTGAGCACCTACCTGCTGCCGGACGACACCTACAAGGCGTGGGGCACCACCGCCGATGCCGCCCAGACCGCGGCCTGGCGGGAGGTGGACAAGCGCGGCTGGCCCGGCCTGGTGCGACTACAGGCGCGCAAGGCGCTCGCGCATCCGGGAGGCTACCGGGGGACGTCAGCCGAGTCCGCCGCCGACCTGCAGACCTACGTCGACATTCCGCTCGCTCACGACGCCCATGCCGTCGACATCTGGACCTGGAACCAGTCCTACCAAGGCCAGCAGTACCGATTGATGAACCCCGTAATGCAGCCGAACGCCCTGTGGATCCAGCTCGAGCGGTTGCGGCAAGCCGGTGATGTGCTGTTCACGCACTTCAGTCCGCATTCGGTCATATTGGGGGTGCAGGGCGACCTGGCGAAGATCGCAACCGTCTTCACCGACGTCTTCCTGCCGGCGGGTACCGGATGAGCGGCGACTCGATGCGGATCACCTACCTGGGCCATGCCGGCCTGCGGGTCGACGGCGCGGACCTGAGGCTGGTGATGGACCCGTGGCTGTCGAAGACCGGCGCCTTCCAGGCGGCCTGGTATCAGTTTCCCGCCAACGCTCATCTCGACCAGCCTGGCCTGCTGGACTGCGACTACGTCACCGTCTCGCACGAACATCTCGACCACATGGACAGCGCCGTGCTGGCCAGCCTGGCCCCCACCACCACGGTGCTCATCCCCCGTTATCCCTCGCCGAACTTCCGGGACCGCCTCAAGGCGGCCGGAGTGGCCAATGTCGTCGAGGTGCCGGCCTGGCGCAAGTTCCGGCTGAACGAACACGGCGACTGGCTGACCTTCATCACCGAGCAATCGCCGATGTGCAGCGACTCGGCCGTCCTGGTCTACGCCGGGGGTGCCTCCCTGCTCCACTGCAATGATGCCCGGCTGACGGTGGGCCAGGCCCGCCGGGCCGCCCTGGAGTGCGGGGGTCGCCTGGACGTGCTGGCCGCGCAGATGGCCAGCGCTACCTGGCATCCGATCTGCTACGACTACCCGCCCGAGCAGATCGCAGAGATCGCCGAGGCGAAGCGGACCGGGAAATTCAGGGCGGTCGGGCGGCTGCTGCGGCTGGTCAAGCCGGAGCTTGCCGTGCCCTTCGCGGGCCCCATGTGCTTTCTCGATCCAGAGCTGCGGCAGCACAATCGCTGGCTGAAATCCCCCGGCTTGTTTCCCGACACGAAGCAGGCGGCCGAATTCCTCTCGGCACGACTGCCCGGCCAGGAGGTGGGCCTGTGGCTGCCGGGTGACCAGTACCAGCCGCTGTCGGGGAAGCATATTGCCGACAGCATCTGGCGTGACTTCGACTTCGGCGAAATCGATGAGTACCTGGACGCATACGCCGATGCCCGCCGGCCCGATATAGAGGCGGTCCGGGCGGACTATCCGGAGGCAGACGCGGATCTGGGCGAGAGATTCGTCGAGCATTTCAGGCGCCTGGGCGAGATCAGCCCGTACTTCCTCGACCGGATCGACATGACGGTGCGCTTCGAGCTGTCCGGAGCCGTCGAGGGTCGCTGGGACGTGGACCTGCGGCCGGAGGGCGTCCAGGTCGACTTGACCGGCCGTGTTCACCGCCCCGCCGAGTACGGCTTCCGGCTCGACTCGCGCTGGCTCGCGGCCGTGATCTCCGGCCGGATCGGCTGGGAGGACCTGTTCCTGTCGCTGCGGTTCTCCGCCTGGCGCAACCCAGACATGTACAACGACTACCTCATTGGCCTCCTCAAGCACGCGGAGCCGCAGGCTCTGCATGCGGTGGAGGCCTACGAACGGGGACGGGCGACCAACGAGAAGATCGTGGTCGACGCCCCGAGCGGCCGCTACGAGATCAGCCGCTACTGCCCGCACGCGGGTGAGGACCTCGAGATCGGAAGCGTCGTCGTCGACGGCGTCATCCGCTGCCTCGGCCACAACCTCGAGTTCGATCTGGCCACCGGCACGTGCCTCAACGCCCGCTCCGATCCCCTGGTTACCCGCAGCCTGGTGCGAGTCCCCAGTGAAGCGATCGATTCACCAGAAATGGAGGGGTTCTGATGGATAAGCGCATTCACGATGGAACACGGGCTTCCGGGTTCCTCGGCACCTTGAGCACGGCCATCAAGGAACGCCATAGCCGGATACCTGAACAAGTCGTGCCCACCGATCAGGGAGTCAGCCCCAGCCTGGCCCGCCGGACCCTGGATATCCTGGTCGCCGTCACGATCCTGGGCCTGGTGTGGCCGCTCTTCTTCGTCCTGACGCTAGCGACCCGGCTGAGCACGGGCGGCACGGCGGTCTACCGCCAGCGAAGGGTGGGCCAGGGCGGTATCCCGTTCACGCTCTACAAATTCCGCACCATGCGGGCCGGGATGACGGGCCCCGATGTCACCGCTCCAGGTGATGACCGGGTCACCAGGCTCGGGGCGCTGATGCGCAAGACGAGCATCGATGAGCTGCCGCAGATGGTGAACGTGCTGCTCGGCCACATGACGCTGGTCGGCCCGAGACCCGAGTCCGTCGCCCTCGCCCAGCGGTACCCCGAAGGGCTCCGGTTCGTCTTCCGGTACCGTCCGGGCGTCACCGGTCCATGCCAGGTTCTCGTCCGTGACGAGAAGGTCCTGGGGTGGGCCGCGGATGTGGAGAATTTCTACCTGACCAAGCTTCTCCCGCACCGGGTTGACACGGATCTGAGCTACCTGAAGGACCCGACGCTGGCCCGCACCGTCCGCTGGCTGGTCATCACCTTCCTCTATCTGGTCCGGACGGCGCAGCCGCAGCTGGGCACGGCGCAGCCGCAGCTGGGCACGGCGCAGCCCGAGCTCGCCGGGCCGGCGGCGGCGCTAGCCAGGCCGGCCGACGACTGAGATCCTCGCGTAACCGCGAGCGCCGGGCGAGGCTGCCCGCCTCAGGGCGGGCAGCCTCGCTGGTTGCAGCCAGCGGTACCCGGCCTGAGCCTGCCGATCCGGTCACTTGAACGCGACGACCTCCGCAAGCCAGCTGCCGCTGGCGGTCCCGGTGGCGGTGAACGAACTGGTGGCGAGGGGCACCTGATAGGCGCGCCCGAGAGCATTGGAGCCAAACGTGGAGGTTCCCATGCTCTTCCAGCCAGCATCCCAGCCGAGGGACGTTCCTCCGAACGTTCCGACCGTCGCGAATACGAACTCGCCGGCCCGGCTGATCGTGCCGGTGCTGCCGGACGAGAACGTGCTGCTGGTCCCGCTGGAGGCGGACTGCTGATCCACGGTGGTAGCTCCGGACACCTCGTCAGCCGTGACCCTGTTGCTGGAGGCGGTCGGGAATGTGACGGTGATCTGGTCGTTGGCGGCGAGGCCGTTGGCGGCGACTGCGGAGAGCGTCACCAGCCGGTCACCACTTGAGTCCGAGATGTCACTCGCCACTGCGAACGTGTCACCTTTACTGTCGGTGGCGGTGACCGCGCCGGCGGAGGTGCCGGTGAGCTGGACCGTTACCACCATCAGGTCACCGGCGGCCACCCCTCCGGTACGCCACACGGCCATCGAGTCGAAGGTGCGGGGTGACGTCGAAGAGTTCGTCGCTATCTGGTTAACGTACTTCGCCGAGTTGACAGTGACGGTCTGGGATGCCGTCGCGGTGGCGTTGTTGCTATCGGTCACGGTCACCGTGACGGGGTAGTAGGTTCCCGGGGTCTGGTAGGTGTGGTTGGCGGTCGGGCTTGTCTGCGGACCGACGATTGTGCCATCGCCGAAGTTGAAGGTGTAGCTGCTGATGGGAGCGTTTCCCGCGGTCGAGGCCGAGGCATCGGCGGTCACGCTGAGCGGCGCCTGGCCCGACGTGGGCGTCACCGTCAGCGCCGCACTCGGCGTACTGCCAGGCTGATACTCATACGCTCCGCGGTCGTAGTACGACCCCGATGGGTTGCCGGTATTGGCAGTAGACGGATCATCGACGCGGGACCGGCCCAGGATGTCGGTGGCCTGCTCGCCCGAGGCGAGGGAATTCGCCGAATCGATGGCGGGAGATCGCCCGCTCAGCTGGAGGTTCCATGCCGCGGCATTCGCGAAATGCGGGTCACCGAAGATGCCGTTCGACTCCTGCCCGGTCGCCGAATGCAGCGCCGACAGGCTGCCGTACGCGACCCCGGCCCACGTATACCACGCGCCCGCGCCGCTCTGGTACACGAGGTTGTAATTGGCGGTCGTCGAGGCTGGTGCCGAGTCGTAGACGCCGATGTTCCCGATCCGCCGGTTGCACAGGTTTGTATAGTACGGCTGGCCGGTGCTCGGGTTGGTGGCGATCGGGGTCGGGTTGATGACGGCTCCGGTCGCGTTGTCCACCGAGACGTTGTTCTCGATGTCGTAGTTGCCGCTCGTGCCCTCGACGTTGATGCCGTCCGTGCAGTTGTAGTAGACGGTATTACCGATGATACGGCCGCCGGTGACGTTGAAGTCGTCGATGCCGTGATCGCCGTTGTCATACGTGACGTTGTCCGAGACGAGCGCGTTGTCGCCGCCGGTGTAGATGTTGATCCCGGTGTCCTCGTTGGCATACGTCACATTGCCGATGATCGAGTTGCCCGGCGCGATGTCATCGATGCCATTCGCATTGCGCTGGTACTGGTAGGCGTTGTGGTAGGACGTATTTCCCAGCACGGTCACCCCGGTCGTCGACCCGCTCAGGTAGATGCCGTGGGCAGAGTTGTCGTGCGTGATGTTGCCCTGGACGAGCCCTCCGGAGAGGTTGGTCAGTGATATTCCGGCGGCCGGGGACGATATCGGCGTGCCGGCGTAGGACTCGGTGTTGTTGGAGATGGTGACGTTGCTGCCGCCCGAGACGGAGATACCGTTGGACGACGTCCCCGTGATCGTGAAACCGTTGATCGTGATATAGCTCTTGCCGGAGAGGGCGAAGAACTTCCCCCCGGTTATGGTCACGCCCTGGTTCGCGGTGAAGGTGATGGGGCTGCCCGGTGTGCCGGAATTGGCAGGGTTGATCCCCGAGGTCACGTTATATGTTCCCGCGCTGACGAGCACCGTATCCCCAGCCCCGACCTTCATGGCGGCGGCGGCGGCGGTGATCGTGCAGAATGGCTGCGCGGGCGTCCCCGCGTTGGCGCCGGTGTCATTGCAGGCAGAATTCGTGTTGTCCACTATCCACGTGGTGGATGCGGAGGCGGCGGTACCGCCAGTCAGCACGCCGGCGACGAGGACCGCGCCGAACAGGGCGGACCAGCTGGCGGCCCGCAGTCGCTTACCGGACATGAGGCAGCCCAGCAGAGAATCGAAGACGGTACACGGGACTCCCCCTAAAAAAAGATGAGCAGAACTACATCAAGGCCACACCGGGCAGCGGGTTCCCGGGACGGAGCAGACAGGCTCAGGCCTCGACTATCCACCCACAGATGGTGCGAAGTGTATTACGCAACGGGACCACCCACAAGCACTCTTGACTAACAATTAAGCCTTTCGCCAGACGGCCGGGCCGTCGCTGTACCGGCACGCTCAGTGACGACATGGTCTATCAAGTCAGGCGGCGGCTTTTGACGCAGGCCTCCGGTCGGCCGACGGGTGGCGGCCGGTTCGAGCGTCCTTTTTTGGCGTAGGTGCAGCGCCACGACCGTGCCCGCAGCCGCCCGATCGCCGTCTTCCCGCGAACCCCGGTCAGCCCCGCAGCCTGCGCAAACTGTTGCGAGCCTCCGGCATCGCCCCACCGCGCCCTGCTTGGCGGTGCAGCCATTGCTATCGCCCTGTACGCTCAACCCCCCCAATTGACGTAGAAATGACGTATTGACAAAGAAGCTCAGGATGTTATCACAGTTCTAACAATACAATCGATTTCTGCTCTGGTGGGGGGACCATCGTGCGTCGTGCAGTAATCAAGAGGTGGCAGTCGGCACTGACCCAGGTCATGCGTCGGATACCCGTTGCCGATCGGCACGGACGTTCTTCCCGGCGGGTTCTGCGGCGCGTGCGGGCGATTCTCGTCATCGCCCTCGGGCTGTCGCTCACGCAGTTGGTCCCGGCGCTGATAAGCCCGGCCTCGGCTGCGTCGCCGTTGAACGTCTTCGCCGGGTACTTTGACACCCATACAGTCCCGTTCAGCTCGAACCAGCCGAACCCGTGGCCATATAAGGACCCCTCGAGTTACGTAGGAACCCCTTGCCCCAATTACCCGAACGACACGACCTGCTGGGACGCCAGTGCGCTCCGGCTGGACAATCCGGGTGGCGCCGATGTCACCGGCGTCCAGGTTGTCGTCGTCGTCGGCACCAAGACCTATACCCGCTGGGGCTCCAACCTGACCGTGAAGGCGGGCGGGATGCTGGTGCTCACCGAGACGGGCAGCTCGCAGAACTCGACGAACTTCGACCTGTCCGACTTCGCACCCAACTCCTATAACGGCGGCAATACCGCTTCGTGCGTCGATTCTGGCGCCATCCCCACGGTAAAGATCACCATCGCGGGAGTCACGACCACGTACCTGGACAACGGCCAGGTCCTCAACGGGGGCGGGACCGACAGCGGTCACTGCCTCAACGGGAAGTTCGTCTCCGGGCGTATGGACGAGTCGCACCCCTGGGTGCAGATCGGGGCCAGTTCCCCGGTCGCGCCGTCAGCCCCGCAATCGCTGGCCGCCAAGGCCGGCGATGGATCGGTGAGCCTGACCTGGACGCCACCCGCCAGCAACGGCGGCGCGGCCGTCTCCGGCTACAACATCTACCGGAGTACCAGCCCCGGCGGTGAGGGCAGCACGCCGGTGAATACCGGCGTGACCACGACGAGCTTTACCGATACCGGCCTGACCAACGGGACCACGTACTACTACACGGTGGCAGCGGTCAACGCGGCCGGGACCTCGCCG
>WNFJ01003177.1_pt2 | contig 39751 bp, 37 predicted proteins | sample 5400461 | NCBI WGS metagenome assembly WNFJ01 (sample SAMN13153349, study PRJNA577476) | soil metagenome | isolation source: 115 cm saprolite on Douglas fir-dominated hillslope | place: USA:California | collected 2013-09-17
GGCATGAGCGACGCCGAGTACGCCGAGGTGCTAGTCCGGGCGGGCGAGGCGGACCCCGGCAGCGACGCCAGCATCGGCGAGATGTTCGGGATCAACCGGCCGGGCAGGACCGCCTAGTGCCCCGGTCTTGAGTTTTCCGCGCGGCTAGGCCGACATTTTCGGCAGATGAGCACCGCCCGTGCCGGTGAGACCCATCGATGCAAGTTACGCGATCACGCGGAGCCCTTCCGGCGAAGAAGATCTTGTGGTGAGACGTCTTCTACTGCGGCTCCACGCCCATCCCCGGGCGGTCCTTTCCGTCCGCATGTCTGCCAGGACGTCCCCATCTGGGCACAACAAGGCCATGCTGGCGGAACCTATTTTCGCTGAGATCACCTCAGTGGCCCGGCGCGGTCACGGTGTCGGTGCCAACAGACATCGGATCGACCGCGCAGGAGACTTCTATTGAAGAACGCGAGGCAACGGATGGACGTATCGGCCGCCTATCGAGAGGTGGGCAGCTTCCGGGGGGCTGCTGCAGTTTGCGGCACGACGCGCAAGACAGTGCGCCGGATCGTGCGGCACACGACGCCACTGGTGTGAAGCCACCGCGGGTCGAGCTGTCGCAGCTGACCTCAACGATGGCCTCACGCGGTTGAATATGGCCGCGATGCGCCGCCTCGCGCCCGAACTGCTCCTCACCGCCAAGACACAACGCTGGAACCCCGAAGAGTTCCTCCGCACCCTCATCGAGGCCGAGATGCTCGTCTTGGCCCTCCAACCATGAGGCAACCGAACACGATCGGCCGGTGCGCCGGACTCGCCATCCTGCTCGGACTGCCTCGCGACCCACTCCATCGCTGAGGCCGACGAGCTGGCCGGGGCCAGCTCATCGGCGACACTCTGGCTGACTGGCCACGTGTGTTCCTCTGACAAAGGGCAGGTCGAGAACGGACCGGCATCCGACGGGCGCCGCGACCAGGCTCGGAATGACATTGACGGCGCGGGCTGCGTTCAGCTCGACGGTTGCCTTGCCGAAGCCCTCGCTTGCCGAACTCGTGAACTCGACGGAGATCGAGGGGGTGCCATCGATCTCTACCCGCCACTGCGCCTGGTCGAGGGTCTCGCGCCAGCCCGGCGCCAGACCGACGGCAGCGGTCTGCTCATTCGTCAGCTGATAGAACGGCCGACCGGCGCTATAGCCGGTGAACGTCCACCGCGCTCCGGCGATGGTGCCTGCAGGTATGCGCAGCCCACTCGGCGCCAAGTCCAGGTCGGACCTTGCTCCGGCGAACTCCTTCTTGGTGAGCCGAAGGTCGTCCAGCGGCACACCGAGTCCGTCGGCGACCATGAGCGCGGACTGATGAATGAAGCTCAACCACGCTTCGTCCACCGGGTCGGGGTAGCCGGCCCGGCCTTCGGGAATCGGCTCCCCGAAGCCGAGGCCCTCGCGCAGCTGCACCGCGGAGGGGTAGTCGCTCACGTGGTTGCGCTGGTAGGCCCGGACCTGGCGGATGTTACCGACATAGCCCGACACGAACAGCGGCAGAACATCGCTGATCAGGCCGGGGATGTTGCCACCTGCCGCCAGCGTGGTTCCGCCGACTACACACGCATCCTCAAGCATGCGGTACTCGGGTTGGTCACGCAAGTACCACCCGCCCAGATTGACGTAGGTGTTGACGCCGGCTCGCAACCACCTGGCCACGACGTCCGGGTGCCAACCGTCGCCCAACCACAACACGGCATCCGGTCGCAGTGCGATCAGTTCATCCGCCGACCGGGTGGCGATGATCCCGATGGGGCCAATTCCAGCGAGTTCGCCCGCGTCACGACCGTCCTTGGCCTCGCTGCGTACCTGTACCCCGACCAGGTCAAGCTGTGGGTGTTCGGCGAGCAGTCGGATGACCTGCGATCCGACACTTCCGGTGAAGCACACGACCACTCTGATCACGGTGAAGCCCTTCCTTGAGACCGAGAACCAAGCATATGTCTTAGTTAGCTATTTGTAACTGGTTAGCTGACTCGATTCCGTCCGCCGAATACCGTCGATTCATCGGGTCTGTGCGAACGATCCGCCAGGTCGAAGGGGCCACCCATGCTTCGGCCTCGATCCCCGGACCTACCTTCGACAAGTCCAAGGACCTCGAGTTGACAGAAGCGTGCGTCCGCGCCTACAACGATTCATGATCGACGAAATGATGCGCATTCAACCCTGAACGGCGGATCCCTTTGGTCACCCTGCCGTACTGGGATGTCGACGGCTCCCTGACCGAACTGTCGCGTACAGCGGACAAGGGTGCCCGCAGCGTGACCTTCCCGAAGGCACCGCATCGGCTGGGCCTGCCGTCATTCCATACCGACCACTGGGACGGGCTGTTCGCGCGGCGCCGGAGGCAGAAATTCCACTGTCGATGCACTTCGGTTCCGGACCTGTTCCGAGCCGTCGGCCAGCTCCCTCTCGCGCCGTAGCTCCGCTGACTGGCGTGACGCGTCGACCTGGTCCTACATCGTCTTCCGGTGAAGTCTCAGCCACTCCATATCGTTGCGCATACAGCGGAGCACGCACGCACCCGTAGGTCCGCACGTGCTCCGCTGCGCCGGTCGGCTACGGAAGCGCGTTCTTCCCAGTGAGATGACCACAGACAGGTGACGCGTTCGGCACCGGTACGAATGCCTGCCCCTTCAGCTGCACCACATAGAAGCAGTTGGACACGGTGCCGATGGCCTCGTTGCCGAACTTCATCATGTCGACGGCAACGTGCAGCAGACCACCAGCGTTGAAGTCGGTCACAGCTCGCAGCTTCGTGATGTAGTCGGCTTGAGTCGCCGAGTCACCCGCTGCCTGCAAGCCCCGCACGAACAGATCTGCGGTGATCCACCCGTCGTAGTCACCCTTCGAGGGATCGCCAGTGACACCCGCGTATTGCTGCAGCGCTGCCTGGAACGCCTTGGTAGCAGGCGTCTGCAGCTCCACGGGCGCACCGTACGTCTGGAAGAACGCTCCGTCCGCTGCGGTCACAGCCGCGTTGTTCTTCAGTAGATTTCCACCGTAACCGTTAGGCAAAAGCGCCACCTTGACGCTCTGTCCGGCCTGCTTGAGGCCGGTGACAATCGCGAACGATGTCGTGCTGATCAGTGGGGCATAGAAGCCGTTGACACCGGCGCTCTTCATTCCCTGGACCTGCGGGCTGACGTCGGTCGTCGTGAAGTCCAAAGCGGTGTTGAGATAGGGGGCCGCCACGCCCTGCGCTTTCATGGATTCCAGAGCAGCAGTCGCCGCACCCACCGAAGCGGCCGCCGTACCGTAGGCGACTGCACCACCGACAGTGACTCCTTGCGACTGCATGAACTTGCCATAGGTGGTCGCGACGGGATACTTGCTGCCCGCGCTCCCGTAGGAGGCGAACAGGTTGGTGTTGGCCGGGTTGTCGTAGGACGCACTCGTGTCACCGGTTGTCAGGAACGGGACCTTGGTCGTCTCGATGTACGACAGAGCGCCCGCGAGGTACGGGCTAAGCCCGATCACTGCGAACACCTTGTCCTGCTGGATCAACTGCTTGGCACCGGCGAGATCGCCCTGCGGAGTCGAGGCGTCGTCGACGGTGACGAACTCGATCTTTGTGCCGTCCTTCGACGCGGCATTGAAAACGCCCAGTCTGGCCTTGAGGCCGTCCTGCGTAGACACGTAGTCGGGGGCCGACGGGCCGGTCAGGGACGTGAGCAGGCCGATCTTGATCGTCCTCCCCGAAGCCCCCGCCGACGACCCGGACGAGGACGAGGACGAGGACGAGGACGACCCGGTGGACGAGCTCGAGGAGCAGGCCACGATGAGCAGTGGGACTGCCGCAACGCAGGCGAACAGGCGTAGACGCATGAATCCTCCTTTGAATCTATGGGAATGCGAGCGATGTGCATCGCTCGCCCCGGACGGCCTAACTTGTCTGCACTGCATCACCGAGATATATCCGCGCGGCTTGGTCGAGCGCCCCATTTGCGTCGCCCGACCAGACCAACTCACCACGAAGCAGAATCAGTGCCCTGTCGGCGAATTCGAGCGCGCGATGGGCGAACTGCTCGATGAGCAGAATCGACACACCCGCCTCGCGCGCTCGCCCGAGGCTGTCGAAGACGAGATCCACCATCTTGGGGGCCAGCCCGAGGGAAAGTTCGTCGGCGATGATCAAGCGTGGCGACGTCACGAACGCCCTGGCCAGCGACAGCATCTGCTGCTCACCGCCCGACAGGGTGCCCGCCGCCTGGGTGAGCCGATCACGCAGAGCGGGAAACATCTCGAAGGCACGATCGCTGGCGCGCTGACGTTCAGCGCGGTTGCGGAGCGGCCCGATGGCCATGCCGATGTTGTCCTTGACGCTGAGGCTCGGGAACACGCCGCGTCCCTCAGGAAGATGGACGAGCCCAGCGCGCCTTATCCTGGCGGCACTCGCATGCGTGAGATCTTTGGAGTCCAGCGAGAACGATCCGCGATCGGCAGATACAAGCCCGGACAGGCACCGCGCCAAGGTGCTCTTTCCCGCGCCATTGGCACCGATGACTGCAAGAGTCCGGCCTGCGCCCAGCGTGAAGCTGACGTCGGACAATGCGCGAGCCTGGCCATAGCGCACGCCCAGCGACGTCACCTCCAACATGCTCGCCTCCGCGGTCATGGCGCAGTCCCAGTGGACTCGAGTTGTTCGCCGAGATAGGCGGCCTTGACCTGCGGATCACTGCGCACCTCAGCGGGAGTCCCGCAAGCAATGACCTGACCGAAGTCGAGGACACAAACTTCCGAGGAGATGCCGAGCACGAAGTCGACGTCGTGCTCGACCATCAGGATCGACAAGTCGCGTTCCCGGAGCACCGTGGCCAGCGCGTGACCGAGGCTCTCCCGCTCCTGACGATCGAGTCCGGAGGTCGCCTCGTCCAGCAGCAAAACAGTCGGGTCGAAGGCGAGCGCACGGGCGATCTCGACCAGCCGTGTCTGACCGAGTGGCAGGCCGACCACTCCGCGTTCTGCGATGTCCGCGATTCCCAACATCTCGATCACGGCATCGACCGACTCGGTCTCTTCAGCACCAGGGCGTCGGAATCCCCCAGCGGTGACAACATCCCACCAGAGCCGGCTCCGGGAATGCCTCGCCCTCCGCGCCAACACAACGTGATCCCGCACGCTGAGGGAAGTGAAGACCTCGGGGTGCTGAAAGGTCCGGGCCAGGCCTCGCTGGGCTCGCTGCTGGGCACTGGCCGTCGTCACGTCCTCGCCGTCGAGGAAGACGGAACCCTTCGTCGGACGCAACAGGCCCGACAGCACCGCGAAGAGAGTGCTCTTTCCGGCGCCGTTCGGGCCGATGAGGCCCACCACGGAACGCGCCGGAACGTCGATGTGCACGCAATCCAGGGCGACCAGGCCGCCGAAGCGGACCGTCACGTCCCGGGCGGCCAACCGAAGGTCGGTTGCAGACCGTGCGAGCGCCGTCACGACGCGGCCCACCGATCCGTCGCCGAGGCAAGGACGTCTGTACCGGGAGTCACTGGTGCGGGTGGTCCAGGCTGAGGCCGTGCCGGGCGGCCGCCGTGGGCAAGGATCATCAGCAGGCCCTGCAACTGACGGCCATGCGTGGCGACGACTCCGTCCGGGTTGTTCACGACCAGCACGGCGCCGAGTCCGAACAGGATCGTCGGGAGATTGGCCCAGCTCGACGGTAGATACGCCCCGAAGAGACCCGGCACGAGCGTGAACGTCAGCCCGGCGAAGAGGGCCGCCCAAATCGACCGGACGCCCAGCGTCACGTACACCGCAAGCCAGATCAGACCGTCGTAGGCGACATAGGAGTCCGGGATGGCCGATCCGCTGCTCATCGCGATGAACCCGCCGCCCACCGCGGCGATGTAAGTGGCGAGTGCCGAGGCGAGGACCTTCGTCTTGACCGTGCTGAGGTCGAGAGTCCTCGCGGCATCTGGGCTCCACCGCACCGCGCTCAAGGCCAAGCCCGTGGTCGATCGCCGCAGATTCAGCAACACGATTGCGATGACGATGAAGGTGGCGAGGGCAAGGTAGGCGAAGGACCGGTCACCTAGCGCGAAGGAAGGTCGCGCGATCGAGACTCCGGCGCCGAAGTTGTAGAAGGGGTTGCGGGTGAAAACGACTGTCCCCATCACTATGGCGAAGGACAGTGTCGCGATTGCGACGTAAAGATCCCCGAGCTTCGTGGTCAGCACGCTGATGGCGATGCCGACGGGGACGACGGCCACTGCGAAGACGAGCACGGCGGGCAAGGGAGCCCAACCGTGCGCTGTGACCAGTTGTGCGCTACCGATCGCCCCGGCCCCGGCGAAGGTGATCTGACAGAGCCAGATCATGCCGCCCTCCCCGGTGACGAGGGTGAAGGACAGGAACGCGATCCCGAGGGCGAACCCCCCGGCCACGAGTCCGAGCCAGTATCCGTTCACCAGGACCGGGAGGAGCACGACCGCGATCGTCAGTATCACCGGCCCGAAAGCCCGTACAGGACCAGAGACCGGAACTTGCGATAGACGGGAAGGCCGGACCGCACCAGTGCTCGGTCGTATGGCTCGGTCCAGCACGCCGCCCATGCCGAGGTTCTCGTCGACGGGCTGACGAAGCAGGACGTAGAGGACCAGGAAGGACACGAGGACGATGAAGGGCACGGACGGCAGTAGCAGCGCCGTCGACAAAGCAGCCGGCGGCAGCCAGTACTGGAGCAGGCTCGCGACGAGTCCGAGCAACAGCGAAATGCCCACCGCCATCGGCAAGCTGCGCAGTCGGGCGGCCACAACCGCGGCGAAGGACGACGTCATCAACGCGGTCATGCTGGCTATCGAGAGTCCGCCCAGGGGGGCAACGAGTACGCCACACAGACCCGCCAACGACATAGTCACAGCCCACACGCCGCACGAGATGCGAGCGGTGGTGGTACCTGACAAAGACGTGAGGGCCTCGGAATCGACCATGGCTCGCACGCGAAGCCCGACGGAGGTGCGCTTCAGAATCAGCACACCCGAACTCACGACGAGGAGCAGCGCGATATACACGATGATCTGGTCGAGGGTGATGACGGTGCCGAGGACGCGGTAGTACGGCACCGGGGAACCAGCCAGGCCGGGCGCTTGCGCAATTGCCACGGTGCCGAACGTGACGTCGGCAAGAGGCACCAGCGCGATCGACAGGCCGACCGTCGCCACGACCCTGACCACGGTGGACTGCTGACCCAGGCGGCGGAAGACGAGCGCCCACAGCACGACTCCGAGCGCGGGCGCGACCACGAGCACCGAGACGACGCCGGCCAGCGCGGTGGACACGTGATGTTGGCTGTTGAGCCAGTAGAAACAGCGGGCACTGACGTAGGCCATCGCGCCGAAGGCGAAGTTCAGCGTGCCCGTGGATACGAACGTCACCACGACGCTGGAGGATGCGATCGCATAGATCGACCCGAGGGCCAATCCGATCATGACGTACTGAAGCATCGCCGCCCTCCGTGGGTGTGCTAGGTCACCCTCTTGGACGAGGTAAACATACAACGTGGCATACCAAGTTAGCTATTAAGGAACGGTAACGATTGACCACCGCTGCTGTGCGACGGGCCGCGGCGATGACGGACAACCGGCCGGGCTACTCCCGCACCGCGCCGTACGGCGACTACTTCAGAGTGGTCGCGGACCCATCGGCACCGGAGCCGAAGAAGGCCAAGATCAACGTTCTGGCGATCGCTCGTATCGGCATGTCGAGATCAGCGATCGAGTCCGGCCCCGGCGACCAGGCCCGCGACCACGCTGGTCACCTTGGCCCGGCCGCGACCCCAGCACCATCAGCCACCGTCGGATGCGTCCGGACCAGTTGCGCTAGACCAGCCCGCTGCGCCAGAGCCAGCACCGGGACCAGCCCAGCAGCCGACAAGAGACTCGATCATCGAACACCGCCTGGCCGATGCCGGAGATGATGCTGTCGTGCTCGAAGCGCGCGCGGCTCATGACGGGTTCACCGGACGAAACAATGGATAGTGGTAGCCGTGGCGCTCGAGGAAGGCCACCGAGACGCGGTCGCCGATGGCCACCGTCCCCGGGTCGCTATGCGCTACCAGGTCGGCCAGAGCGTGCGTAGCGTCACCGACATCACCACCGTGATCGTGATCCGCGCGCCGGACGACGACGTCGAGCTGACCTGTGGCGGGCGGCCGATGGTCGATGCTAAGAGATTTCGACCGCGCTGGTGGCCGCTCAACCCGGCCAGTCCGGCGGCACCCTGCTCGGCAAGCGCTACGAGGACCCGCAGGCTTCGATTCTGGGGGTGAACGGCCCGGCCTTCGCCCCAACCTTGTTTGCCGCCGCTCGCGCCGGCGTAGCGCTGGTGCCACTGAATTACCGTCTCGGTGATCAGCAGCTCGCGCAGCTGGTGGCCAACCACCCGGGCGCGTTCTTCGTGAGGTTTCTCTTCATCGCCGGACGGGCCGACGACACCATCATTCGCGGTGGGGAAAACATTGCGCCGACCGAGATCGAGGACGTGCTCTTGCGCCACCCCCGACGTCGCCGACGCGGTCGTCATCGGCGTTCCGGACCAGGAATGGGGGCAACGCATCGAGGCCGCCGTCGTGCTTCGCGATGGCGACCGCCGAACCGGAGCAGCTTCGCCAGCACGTCCGGTCGAGCCTGCGCGGCTCGAAGACGCCCGACCGCATCGTGGTTTGGGAGGAGCTGCCCCGGACCGAGACCGGCAAGATCGTGCGGCGCGCGGCGCTCGCGCGCATCGTCGACGGGGCCTGAGCGCAAGATCAGGTCACTGCACCGGCGACCTTGAGCCGAACCAGATCGTCATCGGACAGGCCGAGTTCACGCAGGATCTCGTCGGTGTGCTCGGCGAACTGCGGTGCGCGGGTCAGCGTCACCGGCCGCTCGTCGAACTGCACCGGATTGGCGACCAACTCGCGTTCGACTCCGTCGGCATCGACCAGCTTGGCGATGAACCCGTTGTCCCGCAGGCTCTTGTCCTGGCTGACCTCCCACGGGTCCTGAACCGCGGCCCACTGCCCGCTGACACCCTGGAAGACCTCGATCCACTCACGGTAGGTGCGCGCGGCCAGGATCTCGGCAACGATCTCGCCCGCCTCGCCCGCGTTGGCCATGATCTTGTCGACGCTGTCGAACCTCGGGTCGGTGGCCAGATCCGGGCGGCCGACCGCCAGGCAGAACTCGGGCCAATACCGGCCGGGCTGCAGCATGGTCAGCATCAGCCATCGGTCGTCGGACGTGACGAAGGTGCCGCTCAGCGGGTTCGTCGGGGCACCGTGCTTGGGCTGGGCGACGGCCGGTAGCGGACCGCCGGCTGCCAGGGCCAGGTTGACGGCGAACTGCATCGCCCAGGCGCCCACGCTCAGCAGCGACACGTCGACCACCGACGGTTCCCCGGTGGCGGCCCGGGCGTAGAGCGCGGCCGAGATGCCGCCGGCAATCGTCATGCCGCCGAGCGAGTCGCCGTAGGCCCCGGCCGGCATCTGGGGCATTCGGTCAGCGCCGGGAGGGGTGAGCGCCGCGGCGCTTCCGCCGCGGGCCCAGAACGCGGTCGAGTCGTAGCCGCCCTTATTGCGCTCGTCCCCCCGGTTGCCGAACCCGCTGCCCCGCACGTAGATGATGTCCGGGTTGATCTTGCGGATATCTTCGACCTCGATGCCGAGCTTGGCCCGGGCCGCGGGCAAGAAGTTCGTGAGGAACACGTCGCTGCTGCGGACCAGCTCCTCGAGCACCGGACGCGCCTCGGGTTTGTCGAGGGTGATGCCGATGCTGCGCTTGCCCCGATTGGGTCCTTCCATGATCGGGAAGAACGAGCTGCCATTCGATCCGACATCGAGCCCCAGCAGCCGGATCAGCCCGCGCTGGGCGTCGCCGGTGACAGCATGCTCGACCTTGATCACTTCCGCCCCCCAATCGGCCAGAACCCCGGCCGCCGCCGGTACGAAAGTGAACTGAGCAACCTCCAGGACGCGCACGCCCTTCATCGGGTGGTACATGTCAGCGCTCGCTCTCTGAGTCGGTGAGGTAGAAATGCGCCGCTCGTGTTACCGGTCGACTACCATGGAATCAGCTTACTAATTTCGCTGGATTAGGCAAGGAGTCTCCGTCGCTGACGGGCGTTCCGAATGATATAGATGAGCCACCGAGAGGAGTGCCACTGTGGAGGATCCCGTCCTGGTCGAGCATCGCGACGGCTTTACCATCATCACGATCAACCGCCCGCAGGCCAAGAACGCAGTCAACCGCGCGGCCACGCTCGGCATAGCGGCGGCGGTCGACGAACTCGAGGCCCGGCCCGAGCAGGTCCTCGGGATCCGGACCGGCGCGGGCGGGACGTTCTGCGCGGGAATGGATCTCAAGGCCTTCGTCGCCGGCGAGAACGTGAGCCTGCCGGTGCGGCGGCAGGTCATCTACGCGCCGGTCATCGCCTCGGCCGATGCCCGTGACAGTGCGCTCGCCTTCGCCGAGAAGCGGCCCCCCATCTGGCAGGGGCGCTAGCCGTGCCCGGCGAGCCCGGACCCGAACCGCCCAGGGCCGGTGACGCCGAGCCGATCTCGCGGCCGGAGACTGACGACTACGACCTGTTGACATACGGCGAGGTCGCCGCCCGGCTCACGGAGGTGCTGGCGGGCGAGGCGGTCGCCCTCCAGATGCTGCGGGCATCGGGCGAGGCCGATCCGGCGACGATCGACGCGGTGCAGGCGCGCATCGATCAGCTGATCGCCAGCCGGGCCCGCTACGAGCAGCAGGCCGAGACGAAGGCGGCATTCCTGAGACGCTTTGGGCTGCCACCGGCCTGAACCAACGATCGATGGCAGTCTTGCGTTCTTCTGAGACGACAGGGTTTGCCACTGATCGGGCTCTAGCTTCGGGCTCATCCTCGATGTAGTTTATTCAGTAAGCTATATAGTCGCTTGGGCAAGCAAAGCGGGCTCGGCCGCGAGTGGGGCACCGCCGGGCTCGAGGAGTACCTGCAGCAAAAGGCCATCACCTGGGGCGCGGGCAACGCCTGACGCGAGATGCGAGGAGACGTATGAGGATCACGGTCAACACGGCTGCATGTACCGGCCACGCGCGCTGCAATGCGGTCGCTCCGGAGGTGTACGACCTGGACGAGAACGGGTTCTGTGCCGTGACCGAGCTAGACGTGCCACCGGAGCTCGAGGCCGCGGCCAGGCTCGGCGCGAATGCCTGCCCGGAGCGCGTGATCACGCTCGCGTGAGCGGCGAGCTGGCGGCCATCGCCGCTCGCTGGGAACTGTCGGCCCGCGAACGGATCCGGCACACGATCGCGGCCTACACGATCGCCGGCGATTCGCTTCGCCACGAGGAGCTGGCCGCTCAGTTCACCGAGGACGGCGTTCTCGAAGTGGATGGCCGAGAGACGGCCCAGGGTCGCGACGCGATCGCGGCGATGCTCGCGCGGCATGCCGGCGCCGGCGCGCCGGACGGGCCCGGCGAGTCGTTCTTCATCAGGCACTTCGTTGCGAATGTCCTCATCGAGGACCTGACGCCGACGTCGGCCCGGGGGCTCGCCTACTTCGCCGTCTTCACACCGGCCGGCCCCGATCACTGGGGGCGCTATCGCGACGAGTTCGTCTCGATCGCAGATCGCTGGTAGCTGCGCCGCCGCATCGTCCGGGCGGACAGTTCGGCGCCCGGATCGTGGTACCGCCGAGCGTTCGACCCGAAGTCAGAGTGACTGCGGCAGCTGCTTGATCACCGACCCGGCATCGACGCGGAACTGCAGGCCGGTCACGTAACGCGACTCGTCCGAGGCCAGGAACAGCGCGGCGTTGGTCACGTCGCTGGGCTCGACGTAGGGGATGGGCAACGCCTGCATGAACGGGAATGCCTGCTCGGCCTCTTCGCGGCTCGGTGACTCGAGATCGGGCCGGAACAGCTTGTACATCGGCTCGTTGTGCAGCAGGTCGGTGTTGCAGTTGGTCGGATGCAGGGCGTTCACCCGGATCATCCGCGGCGCGAGGGTGAGGGCGAGTTCGCGGACGTACTGCGCGATCGAGCGCTTGGCGTAGCTGTAGCCGCGACCCCCCGGGCCGGTGGACGGGCCGTCGGTGGCACCGGGAATGAGCGCGGCGACCGAGCCGGTCGCGATGATCGAGGCGCCTTCGCGCAGGTGCGGGTAGGAACAGGACACCGTGTTGAACACCCCGACCAGTAGCGTGTCGATCGCCTGGAAGAACGCCTCCGGCGGGAAGTCGCCCAGCGCGCAGATGCCGGCATTGGCCAAGACGATGTCGAGATGGCCGAGCTGCGCGACGCCGTCGTCGATCGCCGCCTGCACGGCCCGCCGGTCGGAGACGTCGGCGACATGCGCGACCATCCGACGGTCGAACTTTTCGACCATCGCGATCGTCTCGTCAAGATCGGCCCGCGAGGACATCGAGTACGGCATGTTCGGCACGTCGGCGCAGATGTCGATGCCGATGATGTCGGCGCCCTCCTCGGCGAAGCGGACGGCGTGGCTGCGCCCCTGCCCACGACCCACGCCGGTGATGAACGCGACCTTGCCTTCAAGACGTCCTGGCATGTGTGTCCTCCTACGCTTCCTGACCCGCGATCGACGAGGGCCGCGTCGAAGTAGTCTACTGATTCAACTGCTTAAGAGGAATACTTTCGCCCGAGAATCAGGGATTCAACGTCCACCCACCGGCCCCGTCGCGCAGCCACCCGCCGGACGCCCAGGTCCCGCCGTCGATGTTGACCGTCACGCCGGTGACGTATCCCGACATCGGCGAGCAGAGCCACACCGCCGCGCCGGCGACCTCGTCGACCAGCCCCTCGCGGCCCAGCGGGATCAGCCAGTTCCAGTCTGATCGTTGACGTGCGTACAGGTGGACGGGCCGACGAACGCCGACCGGACCTCGGCTCGCAGTCCGGGGAGCCTCGAACCCATTAGTCGAGTGGCGCTCGACGCCGCCTGCGGGCACTCGACGTGGGGCAGCACAGCGGGTGTGGCCACGATGTCGACGATCTGCCCGGTCGAAGGCTCGACCCGGGCATCGACGCGGACCGGGTCCGAGGTGATCGAGCGGACCGTCCGTCCACCGTGAAAGTCGATCCGCAGCTCCAGCGACGCACGGGCCAACACCTCGGCCGATCCCGCCGATCCATCAGTCCCGGTCCGGACATCGCGCCCGGACCCAGCCAGCATGACGTCGCCGGCGATCCCGTCCGGGCGCAGGATGTCGGTGCACGTCGTGCGCCGGACCGAGCCGGGTTGCCGCTCGGGCAGGCAGCGCGCCGGCCCGGGCGAACCCGGACGAGGATGCCGAAGCGAGACCACCACCGCGAGTCAGACGTAGAAGTTCATCAGTTTGCGGGCGTTGCCCTCGACGATCAATGCGCACTCGTCATCGGGCACGTCGTGAAGGTTCTCCGCGATCCGCTTGCGGCTGTTGGGCCAGTTCGAATCCGAGTGCGGATAGTCGACCTCGATCAGGATGTTCTCCACCCCGATGATCTCGCGATTGTTGACGCCGTGCACATCATCGATGAAGCAACCCCAGAAGTGCTTGCGAAACAGCTCGGACGGGCGGTCGACCTTGCTGATGTTCTGGTACCAGCGGTGCCGCTCCCAGGTGTAGTCCGTGCGCTCCATCAGGTATGGCAGCCAGCCGATGCCACCCTCGGAGAGCATGAACCGAAGCTTCGGGTGCCGCTGCAGCACCCCGGAGAAAAGCAGGTCGACCGTCGACCACCACAGGTTGGACGAGAACACCGCGATCGCGACGGCGAACGGCGCGTTCGGGTCGACCACGTTGGGGTCCATGAACGAGAAGCCGGGAACGAAGCTGCCCGACCCGAAGTGCAGGCACACCGGCAGGTCCGCTTCTTCGAAGGCGTCCCACAGCGGCTCCCAATGAGTCGGATGGTGAAAGGACGGCAGGCCGAGCGGCACCGGCCCGTCCGGGAAGGAGATCGCCTTGGTGCCCCGTGCGGCCAGTCGCACGACCTCGCCGGCCGCGCGCTCGACGTCCCAGGTCGGCAGTAACCCGAGCGGAATCAGCCGATCCGGGGCCGCGGCACACCACTCGTCGAGCTGGAAGTCGTTCCAGGCCTTGACGCATTCGAACGCGAGGTCCTTGTCGGCGGCGCGCTGGAATACCCCGCCGGAGAACCCCGGGAAAGACGGGAAGCACAGGGCCGCCTGGATGCCGTCGACGTCCATGTCCTTGACCCGCTCGGCCGGGTCGTAACAGCCCGGGATCATGTCGTCATAGCGCACCGGCTCCATGCCGAACTGCTGCGGATCCTTGCCGGCCACCGCATTGAGCCCGATCTGCGGGTACAGCTGGCCGCCGTACTGCCAGACATGATGGCCCCGCTCGTCCTCAATGATCTTGGGGCCGAGTTCCTTGTGCTTGTCCGGCAAGCGGTCCTGCCACACCATCGGGTGCTCGATCACGTGATCGTCGACGGAGATGATCTTCATGCTGTCCTGCAGCGGCATGGCGCGCCTCCTGGATTGATGCACCGAAGGTATAACTCAATAGCCTGGATGAAAAGCCTCCATCGAGATTACAGTTAACTAATCTAGCTGTTCAAGCGTGGCAGCGTCCACCGGTCGGAGGCCGCGAACGGTGAGGGACGAAGCGAACCTGCGGCGAGCGACGATGTCGGCCCCTTCGGCGGCCAGCCGGCGGGCGTGGTTGCGACCTTGCCCGCGCCCCGCGCCGGTGATCAGGGCCGCCTTGCCTTCGACCCGGCCCATGGCTAGGAGCCCCCGGCTGGCGCTGACCTCGGCAGAAACTGGGGTCGCTCCCGCGCGTTGACCGCGGCGAGTCCGGTGGCGAAGTCCGGTTCGCCGATCATCCGGTTCATGTCCTCGACCGCCCGCAGATAGGCGGTCTCGAGGTCGCCGTTGGCATCGACGTAGAGCTGGCGCTTGATGACGGCGAGCGCGCTCGGTGAGCAATGCTGGGCGATCGAGGACGCGAACTCCTGGACCCGCTCGCCGAAGCCGTCGCGCGGCCAACTGCGCCGGACGAAGCCCAGCTCGCGGGCCTCGTCGCCCGACATCACGGGATTGGTGAGCAGGATTTCGAGGGCGTTCTGCAATCCGACGATCCGGGGCAACAGCCAGCCGATGCCGTACTCGGCCGGCAGGCCCAGCCCGGCAAAGGACGGGCTGATCCGGGCGTCGGCGGCGGCGATGCGCAGATCGGCGAAGCAGGCGAGCACGAATCCGGCCCCGGCGCACGGACCGTTGATCGCGGCGATGACCGGGGTGCCGAGCGCCAGCGGGTACGTGTGGTTGTGCCGGAGCCCGGTCGGGGAGTCAGCCGGGAACGGCGGCAGTTCGGCCACCGTCCGCTGGTAGGCCCCACCGGCCTCGCTCACCTCGAGCAGGATCTTCATGTCGGCCCCGACGCAGAAGGCGTCCGCGGCACCGGTCACCACGATCGCGCCGACATCGCGGTCGTGCTCGGCGTGGTGCAGGGCCCACCGGTACTCGATGGCCATCCGGCCGGTCCAGGCGTTGCGGCGTTGCGGCCGGTTCAGCGTCACCGTCGCCACGTTGCCGGCAACGGCGTAGCCGATCTGCTTGAAGTCGCGGAGATCCATCGGGCTTTGCCTTCCACCTGCCGGATAGGGGCCGGACTCGGGCGCGGGGCGGCCGAGCCTCGGCCCGATTGTCTGTTACAGATTACTCATTAGACTGTTTGCCGGATACTCCGGTCGCGGCCCGACGCGTGGCGCGGGGTCCACAAATAGTAACCTGTGTGTACCATAAAGCCTGGGTTCGACCGAAGGAGAGTCCGTGGCCAGCAGAGCCAGAGCGCCGATCAACAAACAAGTTCGATCCCCCAAGACAGCCGAATTGATCGCGGCGCAGGTCCGGGGGCAGATCGTGCGCCGCGAGCTTGAGCCGGGAATGACGCTGCCCACCGAGAGCGACCTGATGGTGCAGCTTGGCGTCTCGCGGCCGACGCTGCGCGAGGCCTACCGGATCCTCGAGACCGAGTCGTTGATCAGCGTGCGACGCGGCGTCGGCGGGGGCGCGCTCGTCCTCGCGCCCGACATCGCGGTCGGTGCCCGTTACGTGGGCCTGCTCCTGCAGTTCGACGGCGCGACGATCGCCGACGTCTACGAGGCCCGGATGGCGCTCGAACCGATCTGCGCCGGCATGATGGCCGCGCGCCGCAATGCCGCGGACCTGCAGGGTCTCAACGATTGCCTCGACCGGGTCGCCGAGCTGATCGCCGCGAGCGAGGATCACATTCCTGAGGCGCGGGAATGGTCGCGCACGACGTATGAGTTCCACGAGCTCGTCCTCAATGGCAGTGGCAACAAGACCCTTGCGCTGCAGGGTGGCTTGCTGCAGGAGGTCGTCGCCACCCACTATGCCGCCACCATCGAGGACAAGTTCGAAGGCAGCAAGCCGCAGCGATTCCGGCGGGTGTTGCTGTCCTTCCGCAAGCTCGCCGCCCTGGTAGCCGAAGGCGATCGCGAAGGCGCGCACAAGCACTGGCTCAAGCACATGCAGACCGCGGCCGCCACCCTGCTCGGCGACGACGTGAAGAACAAGCGGATCGTCGATCTGTTCAGCCGCCCCTGAGCGCCTGAGCGCGACCTGGTTAGCGCCGATCAAGCAGCGGTACCGCCCGCCGTCACAAGCCGAGTGTGCGGCCGATGAGGTCCTTCATGATCGAAGATGGCTCTACGCACTCCTCGTCATCGATCAGCAGCATCGACCGGCTGGGCAAACTGCTCAGCGCAACTCCCAATCAGGCTTGGGAACCGCGCCCATTTCGAGCATGCTCGTCGGGTTGCCGAGCTGGGTGTAGTGCAAGGGGATCTCGCGGCCGGCGCCGGGTGACATCGACAGCGAGTCCCACACGGCCTTGACCGTGCCCTGGATCGCCAGCGGGGGCTTGCTCGCCAGCCGCGCCGCGAGCTGGTGGGCGCGCCCCCAGAGCGCGTCTCGCGCGAGGACCTCGCTGACCAGCCCGATCCCATGCGCGCGCGTCGCGCTCATCCGCTCGTCGAGACCGAACAAGGCGATCCGCATCGCCTCCCCCAGCGGGATTCGCCGCGCGAGACCGATCGGTTCGAGCGCCGACACCATCCCGTAGGTCGTGTGCGGGTCGAAGAAGGTGGCGTCGTCGGAACAGATGATCACGTCGGCCTCGTTCAGCCAGTAGAACGCCCCACCCGCGCACATCCCCTGCACCGCACAGATCAGCGGCTTCCACACCCGATTCTGCTTCGCGCCGAGGTAGCTCCCCGGGTCATCGGCGCTGTAGGGATTGTCGTGGCGGTCACGGCCGTTGATGCGGTCGAGGCCGGTCGAGAACGCCCGGTCACCCGCGGCCCGCAGCACCACGACGTGGATGTCGTCATCGACGCGACAGCGCTGCCAGATGGTGGCGAACTCTTCGAGCATCTGCTGGTCGAAGCTGTTCATGACCTCCGGACGGTCGAGGGTGATCGTCGCGATCTGATCGGCCACCTCGAACTGGACCGTGGTGAACTCGGGCACGCCACCTCCTGGAGTTGTCTCGCTCACAGCGCCACGTGGACATTCTTCGTGCGCATCAGGGCCAGCAGACCCTGCCGGCCGCCCTCGACACCGTGACCGCTGGCCTTCCAGCCACCGAACGGCGCTGCGGGCGGCAGCGGGGCCATGCTGTTGACCGAAACGTACCCGGCGTCCAGGCGGCGCGCGACGCGGTGCGCGCGGCTCAGATTCTCCGTCCACACGTAACCGCCCAGCCCGAACTCGGTGCCGTTGGCCAGCGCAATCGCCTCGTCCTCGTCGTCGAAGGGCAACACGCTCAGCACCGGGCCGAACACCTCCTCGTTCGCGAGGCGGCTGGCCGGGTCGACGTCGACGAAGACGGTCGGCTCGATGAAGTAACCGTCCTGCAGCGGTGCGCCGGGGCGCCCGCCCCCGGTGAGCAGCCGGCCGGCGCCGTCGCGACGGGCCTGATCGATGATGGCGAGAATCCGCTCGCTCGAGGCCTCGCTCGCGACCGGGCCCATCAGCGTGTCGGGCGCGAAAGGCAGGCCGAGCACGAACCGCTTGGCCGACTCGTGGACGGTCTCGACGGCCTGGTCATAGATCCGACGATGTACGAGCAGCCGGGTCGGCAGAAAGCAGCCCTGGCCGCTGTTCTGCGCGACCCCCAGGAGCGCGGCCAGCCGGGCCACCCGGACGACATCGCAATCGTCGAACATCAGCGACGCGGATTTTCCGCCCAGCTCGAGCAACGACGGGACGTGCCGGTCGGCCGCGGCACGGCCGACCGAATGGCCGACGACGTTACCGCCGGTGAAGCTGATGATGCCCACCCCTGGGTGTTGGCACAGTTCGGCCCCCACGGACGGACCGCCGCCGATGACGTTCATCAGGCCCGCGGGCAAACCGGCCTCGGTGGCCACCTGCGCGAAGGCCACGCCCGAGAATGGCGCGAACTCCGATGGCTTGAGCACGACGGCGTTGCCGGCCGCGAGGGCCGGCGCGATCTTGACCGCCAAGGCCATTGCCGGCCCGTTCCAGGGGATGATCGCGCCGACCACGCCGTAGGGCGTGGGCACGGCGTAATCATGTACCGCGCTCGCCGCCGATACCGGTGCGACGAGTCCCTCGATCTTGTCGGCCCAGCCCGCGTAGTAGGCGAACCAGTCGGCGGCCGCGAGCACGCCGGCGACCGAGGTCCGGATCGGCATGCCCATCTCGAGGGAGACCATCGCCGCCAGTTCGACGCTGCGCGCGCGCACCGCCGAGGCGACCCGGTTGAGCACGTCGCGACGCGCACCGGGTGCGGCCGCCGCCCAGTCGAGCTGGGCCAGGCGCGCGGTCTGCACCGCCCGGTCGATCTCCTGCGAACCCGCCATCGTCCATTCACCGAGCGGCTTGCCGTCAGCCGGGTACACCTGCTGCCACCGCTCGCCGGAGGCCTGCTCGACGAACTGCCCACCGATGTGGACCGGCGATGCGGGCAGCAGCAGCCGCGCCGATGCCTCGTCGATCGGAACCGTCTTCGCCGTCCTCATTTCTGCGGGCTCCCGTCCGTGGTGATCAGCTCGGCGACCAACCGGGTGACTGCGGGGCGGTCGACCTTGCCGTTCGGCACCCGCGGCAGCGCGTCGACGCGGAACAGCCGGCGGGGTCGCTTGTAGGCGCTCAACCGCGGACCGACCGCGGCCAGCAGGTCGGACGGGTTCCCCTCGCCCTCGACGACCGCGACCGGGATCTCGCCCAGTCGCTCGTCCGGCCAGGAAACGACTACCGCCGTACCGACGCGCCCGTCCTGTTCCAACGCCGCCTCGACTTCCTCCGGTGTGATGTTGAAGCCGCCGCAGATGATGATGTTCTTCAGCCGGCCGGTGAGGTAGAGGTAGCCGTCTGCGTCGGCGCGGCCGAGGTCGCCTGTCCGCAGCCAGTCGTCCGCCCCGTGCGGGTCCGGCTCGTTACCGGCGAGATAGCCCGCCATCGCCGAGCGCGACTGCACCCAGATCTCGCCCGATTCACCGGCGCCCACGTCCGCCCCGAACTCGTCGACCAGTCGCAGCTTCACACCCGGCAGCGGTCGCCCGACCGACCCGGGCCGCCGCCGTCCGGCCAGCACGTCCTTGACGCTCTCGATGGCGATGCCGCCGAAGGCTTCGGTCTGGCCGTACGCCTGCAGGACGGGCACGCCGAAGCGCTCCTCGAACTGCTCGCGCAACGCCGGCGTCAGCGGGGCGGTGCCGGAGGACACGTAGCGCACGCCGCCGAGCTTCACGCCCGGCTCGACCTGATCGAGCAGCATGCGCAGCATCGCCGGATTCAGCGTCAAGTGGTCGATTCCGTGCCGGTCGACCAGGCGCTTCGTCAGGGCGCCGTCGAACTTTCGCAGCAGCACGACGTTGCGCCCGACGTAGAGGGCGAACAGCAGGCGAACGATGCCGGCCGTGTGTGTAAGCGGGTTCGCGATCAGGTTCGGCGGCTTGTCAACGTCGCCCAGCGGGCTCGGTCCGACATCACTGCGGAACGCCGATACCGTCGCGCGCAGGTTCGCCCACGCGTTGTCGTGCGTGAGCATCACCCCCTTGGGCGTTCCGGTCGAGCCCGAGGTGAGCAGGATCAGTGCCGTATCGCTGCCCGCAATCTCCGGCACGACGAGCGCCGGTGCCGGTGAGTCGCGGCGATCGTGAGTGAGGCGCTCGAAGGTGATGACGGGCCGGGCGAGAGTGTCGCTGATGGTGTGATTGACGGCGTCGGCCGGGTCGCTGACGACCGCGGTGACATTCATCGTCGAGACGACGCGCTCGACTTCGGCAGCCGGGGCGCCCGGATGCATCGGGATGACCGCGGCCCCGCAGACCCAGGTCGCGACCAGCACCGGCAGGAACCGCTCGTCGTTGCCGATGCGCGCGAGCACCCGCGAGCCGGTTCCGACACCGGCCGCCGCCAGCCGCCCGGCAAGTACCGCGGCGGCGTCGGCCAGCTCCCCGAACGTCCACGCGGCTTCGTCCTCGACGAACAGGAAGCCATGCCGGGGCCGCTCGGCCGCGCGCCACGCGAGCAGCGACGACAGCGAGACCAGCGAGCCCGTGCCCACCGTGGCGCCTGCCCCATCGGGCGCTGACGAGATGTCGCGCCCGTCCGCCGCGCCCTGACCCTTCACCGCGTCAATCCCTGCCTCGACATGAGCCCGCACCTTTCAGGCGGCCGCGCCTTCGGCGAATCGGACCTTGCCGACGCCACCGATCGTCTGCCGGCTCTTGGCTTGTATGATCTCGATCTGCTCCATGCGCCGCTCCTCATCCGGCTCTGAAAACAGTTATATCAGTTGTATGTCGCGGAGCCTAGAGTCGGACACTTACACGCCCAGGCCGCGTTCGACGAGTTGGGCCACGATCACGTTGCGCTGTATCTCGTTGGTGCCCTCACCGACGATCATCAGCGGGGCGTCGCGGAAGTACCGCTCGACATCGAATTCGGTCGAGTAGCCGTAACCGCCATGGATGCGGACGGCTTTCAGGGCGACCTCCATCGCCATCTCACTGGCGAACAGCTTGGCCATCCCGGCCGCCATGTCGCAGCGCTCGCCCCGGTCGAACAGGTCGGCGGCATAGCGGACGAGTTGGCGGGCCGCGGTGAACTGGGTCGCCATGTCGGCGAGGTAATTGCCGATCGACTGGTGCCGCCAGATGGCCTGGCCGAAACTCGCGCGCTCCTGGGCGTAGCGCAACGAGTCCTCGATTGCGGCCCGGGCCACCCCCAGCGCGCGAGACGCCACCTGGATCCGCCCCGTCTCCAGGCCTTTCATGAACTGCGCGAAGCCGCGTCCCTCGACCCCGCCGAGCAGTGCGTCGCCCGGTACGCGGCAGTCCTCGAAGCTGAGCTCGCAGCTCTCGACGCCCTTGTATCCGAGCTTGGGCAGGTCCCGCGAGACCGACAGGCCGGGTACTTTCTCGACCAGCAGCACGCTCATGCCGGTGTGCCGGGGCTGGGCCGCGGGGTCGGTCTTGCAGAGTACCGCAATCAGCTCCGAGCGGCGGGCGTTCGTGATCCAGGTCTTGGTGCCGTTGAGGACGTAGTCGTCGCCGTCGCGGCGCGCGCGAGTCGTGATCGCCTGCAGGTCCGAGCCGCCGCCGGGCTCGGTGAGGGCCATCGTGGCCCGGCACTCGCCGCTTGCCATTCGCGGCAGGTAGCGCTGCTTCTGCTGCTGCGTCCCGTACAGCAGGAGCAGCTTCGCGACGACGGTGTGACCGCCCATGGCCCCAGCCAGACTCATCCATCCGCGCGCGAGTTCTTCGGTCACGTTGGCATAGCAGGGCATCGAGACGACCGAGCCGCCGTACTCGGCCGGGATGGCCAACCCGAAGATGCCCAGGTCCTTCATCGTGTTGATCAGCTTGTCCGGGTACTCGTTCGCGTGCTCCAGCTCGCGCACCACCGGCAGCACGTCGCGCTTGACGAAGTCACGCACGGCGAGCACGTAGTCGAGCTCCTCCTGAGTCAGATCCACCCCTACGGTCCTTTCTTCGAGTGAACAGCTCTACTATTAAACTTGGTTAGCTCTAAGGAGGCTCGCGCGAATGATGGTGGAAGCGAGGGCGCTCGCCAACGACATCGAGACGGAGCCCGCCCCCACCCCGCTCGACCTGCGCCGTTACCTGCGTCCCGGCGACACGGTCATCTGGGGCCAGAGCTGCGCCGAAGCACGCTCGCTGATCCTCGCACTGGCCGACCAGCAACCCGCGATCGGGCCATTGCGGTGCTTTATCGGGTCCAGCATTGCTCCACTTCCGGCCCTCGACCCGGTCGCGGTGACCTTTGTCTCCTACGGCGGTGGCGGCGCGAACCGTCTCCTCGACTGGGCTGGTGCACTCGAGATCTTGCCCAGCCGTTACAGCGCCCTGCCCGGGTTGTTCGCCGAGCGATCCATGCCGATCGACGTCGCATTCGTCCAGGTCACCCCCGCCGAAGTCGCGGGTGACCGCTATATCGGCGCCGTGGGTGGTGCGCTGGACTTCGTCCGCGGCGCGCACGACTCGCACGGCGGTCGGCCGATCACGGTCCTGCGGTCGATGGTCGGGTCCCGGAGCACGATCGTCGGGCAGCTGAGCGCACCGGTCACCATCCCCCGCAGCGACGCCGGGATCGTGGTGACCGAGTACGGCGCGGTCGACCTGCGCGGGCTCACCCTCTCACAACGGCGCGAGCGGCCGCTCAGCATCGCCCACCCCGATCACCGTGGCCGCCTCGACGCGATCAGCCCGGGACCCGGTCAGATCCGGGTCGTCGACAGGGAGCAGCCCGCATGAGAAGAGCACTCATCGTCAGCCCGGTCCGGACGGCGGTCGGCACCTTCGGCGGCGCGCTTCGCGCCGTGCCGGCGGAGGAATTGGCCACTGTGGTCGTGCGCGAGACCGTTGCGCGCGCCGGGGTCGATCCGGCCCGGATCGATGATGTCGTGCTCGCGCAGTCCTACGCGAACTCCGAAGCACCGTGCATCGGACGATGGGCCGCCCTCAACGCCGGCCTCCCCTTGCAGGTGCCGGGGATGCAGCTCGACCGGCGCTGCGGCGGTGGCCTGCAGGCCATCATCTCGGCCGCCATGATGGTGCAGACCGGTGCGGCTGATGTCGTGCTGGCCGGCGGCGTCGAGAGCATGAGCAACGTCGAGCACTACACCCAGGACGTGCGGTGGGGCCGGCGCTCCGGCGGCGTCGAGCTGCACGATCGGCTCGACCGCGGCCGGCAACGTTCCCAACCCGAGGGCCGGTTCGGGCCGATCTCGGGCATGATCGAGACAGCCGAGAACCTGGCACAGGAATACCAGGTCAGCCGGGAGGCCGCCGACGAATTCGCAGCCGAGAGCCACCGTCGCGCCGCCGCCGCGCAGGCCAACGGAAGGTTCGATGAGGAGATCGTCGCCGTCGACGTGCCCCAGCGGCGCGGCGAAGCGCTTCGCTTCGAGCAGGACGAGGGCGTTCGGCCCGACTCGGGCGTCACCGCGCTCGCCCGCTTGCGCCCGATCCAGGCGGGCGGCACCGTCACCGCGGGCAACGCCAGCCAGCAGAACGACGGCGCGGCGGCCTGCCTCATCGTCGCCGAGGAGACCGCCGAGTCGCTCGACCTGCACCCGATCGCGGCACTGGTCGGATGGGCGGCGAGCGGTTGCGATCCCGCCCGGATGGGCATCGGGCCGGTACCGGCCGTGGCCAAGCTCTTCGCCCGTACTGGGCTCGGCTTCGACGACCTGGATCTCATCGAGCTGAATGAGGCCTTCGCGGTCCAGGTCCTGGCCGTGCTGCGGTGCTGGAACTGGGACGACCGCTCGCGGTTGAACGTCAACGGATCGGGCATCTCGCTCGGGCACCCGATCGGCGCCACCGGAGCGCGAATCATGACGACCATGCTGTACGAACTCGCTCGCCGCGCAGGCCGGTTCGCCCTGGAAACCATGTGCATCGGAGGTGGACAGGGTCTGGCCGCCATCTTCGAACGGGTCTAGCCGGTGCGCACTGTTTCGTTAGGCGCTCACCAGATGTCGCGCGCGCAAATCTGCGCCGGTCATCTACCGCAGCTCGCACTCGGTCTGTAGACTAAAACAGTTAGCCGTTTTAACTGAGTTGCTGGAATAGTGAATCAGGGTGCGGTACCACGGAGGATGTGACGGAGGCAGTATTGAGTACGACCGAGCAGTCGCCCGCCGTCGCGGCACCTGAGTTCGGCAAGCTGTCCGACGAGGCGCTGGAGCGCTCCCGCCGTCGCCTCGGGGTTCCGCAGCCGCTGCAGCGCAGTCCCCACAATCTCGAGGTCAGCCGCGACGGTTCCCGGCACTTCGCCTACGGATACGGCGATGACAACCCGCTCTACTGCGAACCGGCCTACGGCAAGAACACCCGCTGGGGCACGCTGATCGCGCCACCCGGTTTCATGTACACGATGGGCGAGGATGCCGCGCCCGAGCCTGATGCCGAGACGAAGGCCCTGCTCAAGGGCGATCCGTTCGCCGGCCTGGGTTCCTACCAGGCGGTGATGGAGTTCGAGTGGTACCGGCCGCTCGTCCTGGGCGACACCTGCCAGCTGCTGCTGACGCAGGTCGGCGTGCAGGAGAAGCCCAGCCGATTCGGCGGGCGGACCGCCCACGTGACCCGTGATTTCCTGTATGCCAACGGCAACGGCGACATGCACGCGGTGCGCCGCGGCACCTGGATCAACGCCGAACGCTCGGCGACCAAGGAACGCTCCGACGATCAGGACCATCGCACGCCCATCCCCTACACGACTGAGCAGCTCGCCGAGATCGACGCCGCGTACGAGGCCGAGACCCGCCGTGGGGCCGACACCCGCTACTTCGAGGACGTCGAGGTCGGTGACCAGATCCAGCCGCGGGTCAAGGGCCCGCTCGTCAACACCGACGTGGTTGTGTGGCACATCGGCTGGGGCATGCAGCTGACGCCACCGGGCTGCTTCCGGCTGTCCTACCGCACGCGCAAGAAGGCCCCGGGTCTCTACCCGGCCAACAACCTCAACATCCCCGACACGGTCCAGCGGCTGCACTGGGAGCCCGAGCGCGCGCAGGAGCTGGGCCTGGCCACGTCCTACGACTACGGCGCGATGCGCGAGATCTGGATGATGCACGCGATCACCGACTGGATGTGTGACGACGCGTGGCTGTACCAGATGCGGTGCGAGCACCGCCGGTTCAACTACATCGGCGACACCACCTGGATCCACGGGTCGGTCACCGGCAAGCGGATCGTCGGTCAGCACGCGATGGTCGACTTGGGGCTCAGCTGCACCAACCAGCGCGGCGAGACCACGACGCCCGGCACGGCGACGGTGATCCTGCCCAGCCGGGAGTTGGGGCCGGTTGTCCTGCCGACGCCGCCGGCGCCGACGTTGTCGGGCATGGTGGCCAAGGAGCTCGAGCGCTTCCGCATCGACTGAGCCCTGGGCCTGCCCCACCGTCCAGGCGCCGCCGTCGACGTCGCCGTCGGCGTAGGTCGCCTGACGGGCTCGCGCGCCCGAGGCCGGGTCGGCGATGTCGGCGAAGGTCGGCGCCGGCTCGTCCTCGATGGCCCGGATCTGTCGCGAGACGGCGTTGCGAGCGACCCGGGCGGTATTGCGGAACTTGCGATAGAGCAGGTCGGTCGAGCGCTCGTCACTCTCGAAGATGCGCCGCTTGACATTGTCGTGGATCGGCGCCTCGGCCGTGGCCATGAATCGAGTGCCCATATTGATCGCGTCGGCCCCGAGCGCGAGGGCGGCGGCCAGCCCGCGCCCGTCCGCGAAGCCACCGCTAGCGATGATCGGGATTGCGACACGGTCAGCCGCGGCCGGGATCAGCACCAGCCCGGGGACATCGTCCTCGCCCCGGGTGCCCCGCGCACTCGAAGCCGTCGATGCTCACCGCTGCTGCGCCGCTGCGCTCGGCGCGCAACGCATGCCGAACGCTCGCGCACTTGTGAATCACCTCCACGCCGGCGGCGGCGAACGCCGACAGGTGCGGGGTCGGATCGTTGCCGGCCGTCTCCACGACCGTCACTCCGGAGTCGATGATCGCGTCACGGAATTCGTCGTAGGGGACGGGCGTGATGGTCGGCAGGATCGTGAGATTGGCGCCGAACGGCCGATCGGTGAGTTGCGGCAACGGGCGATCTCCTTCGCCAGGTTCTCAGGTGTGCCCTGAGTCAGCGCGATGAGGAAGCCGAGCGCGCCGGCGTTGGCGACGGCCGAGATCAGCTCGGCCGTGCCGACCGCTGTCATCCCGCCACAGACGATCGGGTGTTCGATGCCGAACTCACGGGTGAAGTGAGTGGCGAACACGTGGTCAGGTCACCTCGAGGGCATGATCGAGCAGCGATTCGGCGACATCGCCGACCGGGTCTGCCTCGATCCGCCCGCTGGAACCGATTCGGCGCTGGAACCGGCGCGGGCGACCCTGCTCGCCGGTCAGCGCGAACCGACATCGAAGCGCTAGCGCTGGCCGACCGGATGTCGGCAACTTAGCGATCTCAGCCGCTACGCCCACCGCAACGGCAGGTTGTTCAGGCCGATCAGACCGGCGGAATGCTCCTCGATCGCGACCGCCGGATCGATCTCGTAGACCGGGATCCGCGCGTGCCATGCCTCCATGGCCACCCGCAACTCCAGTCGGGCCAGATGCGAGCCTAGGCAGCGGTGCGGACCGGCACCGAAGGCGAGATGGCGGTTGTTCTCCCGATCGAGAATGACCTCGTCGGCCCGATCGAACTCGTGCGGGTCGCGGTTGGCCGAGGAGATCGGCAGCAAGACCATGTCACCCGCATTGACCGGACAGCCAGCAACCTCGGTGTCAAGCATGACCTTGCGGCCCGGTGCCACGATCGCGTAGAAGCGCAGCAGTTCCTCGTTCGCACTCGGAATGATCGCGGGGTCGTCAACGATGCGCTGCCGGTCGGCCGGATTGGTCGCCAGGTGATAGAAGGCGTAGGTGAGTTGCGCGGCGACGGTGTCGAGACCCGCTTGGAACAGGAGCAGGCAGAACGAGAGCAGATCCTCGTGCCGGATCGGCTCGCCGTCGATCTGCCAGGTCAACGCCTTGCTGACGATGTCGGTACCGGGGTTCGCCCGACGGTCTTCGATGAGCCGGGTGAAGTAGCCGAACACTTCGCCGATCGCGGCCATCGCCGTCGGCGTCGACTGCGAACCCTCGTGTATGATCGCCTTTTCCCACTGCTGGAATCGGTCGGCGTCAGTGAGCGGCATCCCCATGAGCTCGAGGAAAATCGTGTTCGGGAAGCGAAGCGCGACGTCGGCGACGAAGTCGCACTTGCCACGAGGAGCGACGTCGTCGAGGATCTCGTCGAAGCGCGCGCGGATATGCGCCTCCATGGCCGCCACCACGCCCGGCGAGAACAGTGGACCCATGAGCTTGCGCCACTTGCCGTGCTCCGGTGGGTCGAGCATCTCTGGGATCAGGTGATAGTCGGGGTTCGGCGCATCGCACTGGATAGCGGTATTCGAGAAAACCTCGGGTTCCTGGAAAGCAGCGCGGATGCCGTCCATCTCGGTAAGCAGCCAAAAGCGGTTCCCGGCGTCGCCCAGATGAATCGGGCCGCGTTCGCGCCACTGGTCCGCCCGCTCGAAGAAGGAGCACGGCGGGCTCGTCTCGCCGATGAGGATATCGCTCAGGCGCAGGACCGACGTGGACGCAGCGGAGCTATCGCGTTCATCGGACGAGGTATCGGTCACGGCCACGGAAGGTACCTCCATCGGCTCCGGCAAGACGGTGTCGATAACACTACAACAGTTAGCTAAGTAAGACAACAGATGTCAACGCGGGTCGCGCGGCAGCCCCAGTAGCCGTTCGGCGATCATCCCCCGCAGTACCTCGTCGGTTCCGCCGGCAATGCGGTAACCCAGGGCACCCATCAGCCAGCGATTCCACCCGTAACTGCCCCACTCGCCGGTATCAGCGACGAAGGCCGGGCCGAGCAACTCGGCCGCGAGTTCGCCGATCGACCGCAAGCTCAGCACCAGGAACAGCTTGTCTATCGCCCGCTCGACACCAGTGAGCTCAGCGTCGGGAACCTCCTGCATGCGCATCTGCTGGAAGCGGGCGGCTCGAACCTTGATTGTGGCCCGGGCCCAGGCGTCGCGGACGAGCGGGTCAGTGACTCGGCCGGTCCGCACCGCGAGCTGCCACAGCAACTGCAGCGCCCGGGCATTGGTCTCATGGTTGCGGTCGCCGGTAGAGCGGCGTTCGGCCGACAAGGTGGTCGTCGCAACCGTCCACCCTTCCCCCTCAGCACCGACGCGGAGCCGGTCGTCGATCACGACATCGGTGAGGAACACCTCGCAGAAGCTCGTCCCGCCGGTCAGCTGGCGCAGCGGCCTGACCTCGACGCCCGGCGTGTCCATCGGCACCAGGAACATGGTGAGTCCACGGTGCTTCGGTGCCGCAGGATCGGTCCGCACCAGGGCCAGGCCGAAGTCGGCGAACGTACCGTTCGACGTCCACACCTTCTGCCCGTCCAGGTGCCAACTGTCCCCCGACCGCACGCCGCGGGTGCGCACATTCGCCAGGTCGGAGCCGGCCTCGGGTTCGCTGAACAATTGGCAGGCGATCAGGTCGCCGCGCTGGATTCCCACGCCGTACTCGGCGATCTGTTCGTCGGTACCGAATCCGAGGATGGCGTGACCGACGGTGCTCAAGCCGATGCGGATGGGGTTCATGTCGGGGAACTCGAACGCACTCTCGACTTCGCGATAGAGCCGCTCGTAGGACGCCGGCAGCCCGCGGCCGCCGAACCGCTCGGGGCCGGTGATCCAGCCGAATCCCGCATCCCACCGCTGCCGCTGCCAGGCCCGCGCCACATCGGCCTCGGCCCGCTCCTGCTCACCCTCGCTCTCGTGAAAGAGCGCGAGGCCCTCTTCGCCTACGCCCCAGCGCGCGGAGACAGCGCCTCTACGGCTGGTTCGGGCGGACAGGAAGGCCAACGCCGACGCCGCGAACTCACGCTCTTGGTCGTCGGAGGCGAGCTCGACCAACGCCGCATCGGACGAGTCGTCGTTACCAGGATCGTCAGCCTCAGTCGCGAGGTCGTCGGCCGTACTGAGCTCGACGACACTCGCACGGTGCGCGGCGGCCGAGCCGAACAAGCAGGCAAGGCCGAGGGCACGCTTGTAGTAGAGGTGGGCCGGGTGCTCCCAGGTGTAGCCGATGCCGCCATGCAACTCGATGTTCTCGGTGGTCGCGTACCCGGCCGCGTCGGCGCATTGGGCCAGGGCCAGATGGGCCAGCAGCTCAGCGTCGTCGCTGCCTCGATCGAGCGCGAGCGCTGCCCCGTACGCCGTCGACGTGGCCGCCTCGATCGCGAGCAGGATGTCGGCGCAGCGGTGTTTGACGGCCTGGAACGAGCCGATGACCCGCCCATACTGTTCGCGCACCTTGGCGTACTCCACCGCCATGTCGAGGACCCGGCGCGCAACCCCGACGGCCTCGGCGGCCACGGCCACGAGCACCAGGGGCAATGCCCGGCGCAGGACTTCCGCCGCACCGTCTGCAGCGCCGAGCGAGCGGGCCGCTGCCGCGGTGAACGTAACGCGATGCAACGGCCGGGTCTGATCGAGCGTCTCCATCGGCGTGACTTCCACGCCGGGCTGCTCGCGCGGAACCGCGTACCAGCCCACGCCGTTCTCGCCGCGAGCGGCGATGAACAGCACGTCGCTGACCGCCGCCCAGGGCACGAAAGACACGCTGCCGTCGATGGCCGGGCCGCCGCCCGTCCCAACGCTGGCTCGAACCGCCGTCTGGCCCGGGCGCCAGCCGCCGTCGGGCGCCGGCGGGGCGACCGTGACGATGAGCGCGCCGTCGGCGAGCTCGGGCAGGTAGGTCTTGGCCGCGTCGGAATCATCGGCGGCGAGAATCAGCGCCGGGGCGATGACGGCGCACGACAGCAACGGGGCGCAGAGCAGCGCCCGGCCGGTCTCCTCGGCGACGACGAGCAGCTCGAGCGGCCCGAGACCAGATCCGCCGTAGGCCGTCGGGACAACCAGGCCGTGCAGGCCGAGCTCGGACGCCAGGCGAGTCCAGCTGACGCGGTCGAAGCCCTCGGGCGAGGCGAACGCGCGGCGGACGTCAGCGTCGCTGCTGTGGTCGGTCAGGAAGTCGCGCAGGCTTTCGGCGAGCGCAGCGCGTTCTGCCCGGGACGTGAGAGTCACGGCGTCCTCCGATCCGTCGGCGTCGCCCGACGAGTGCCAGTTCGATAAAGCCACACAGCGAGTTCGGGCCGGTTCGCGTCCACCGGGGGGAAACGGGTGATGACCTCGGCGTCGGCGGGCAGCGACCCGGCGACCTCCCCCGTCATGGCACCGAAGGGCTGAGCGTCATGGCCGGACTTGCCGCGGCAACCTCGGCCATGTCCGGGACCCGGCAAGCGGCGACGTACTCCGCCCTGAGCCGCGCGACCAGATCAGCCACCGGCGGTACGTCGTCGATGAGGTCGATACCCTGGCCGGCCGACCACACCGTCTTCCAGGGACGCGCCGAGGGCGGCAAGTGGGCGTACGTACGTCCAGACCCCGTGGGGACGGGCAGGCTGTCGGGATCGAGCCCGGCCAAGCGCATCGACTCCACCATCCAGTTGGCGGCGACGCCGGCGACCTGGGCAGTGTGACGCAGATCGGCGGACGTGCCGTCGACGATGAGGCGCTTGTACTCGTCCGCCGCCCGCGACTCGTGGGTCGCGATGAAGCGGGTGCCGAGGTAGGCGAGGTCGGCGCCGAGGATCTCGGCCGCGCGGATCGCCGCCCCGGTGGACACCGAGCCGGCCATGATGATCGTGCCGTCGAACATGGTACGGATCTTCGGCACGAGCACGAGATGGCCGATCGTCCCGGAGTGCCCGCCGCCCCCCGCGCCGATGCAGGTCAAGCCGTCGGCGCCCGCCGCGATCGCCTTCTCCGCGAACCGCAGCGAGGTTACGTCGTGCCACAGCAGCAGGCCATGGTCGTGCACGCGGCGGGCCAGCTCGCTGGGATCGCCCCCGGCCGACACGATGATGCGCACGCCGTGGCGCGCACACAGTGCGAGGTGCCGATCGGTCTCATCGGCCGGCATCGACACCCTGAGGTTCACCCCGACCGGCGCGATGCGCCGGTTCGGTTCCCGGTGGGCGCGATCGCTCAGGTCGTCCTCGAGCCGGGCGAGCCAGTTCGCGAACGTCGAATCGCTGTCGGCATTGTTGCGCGGAAGCACCCCGAGCACCCCGGCCGCGCAGGCCGCACCCACCAGCTCCGGACCAGAAACCGTGTACATCGGCGCGCAGACCGCAGGAAGTGTGAGGCGGTCACGAATGGCGGACGACACCGTCACGGGCGTTCCGCCCGGAGCCGAAGTGGGTCGACGGCCAGCTCCGGGTCCGCGACTCGTAGGAGGCCGCTCGATTCGATCACGGCACTCCTCCTTCGCTCGTCGCGGACGGGCCGGCGACCCGGACCGCCCTGGCCGCTCTGGACAATAACCGTACAATAAGTAAGCTGATTCGAAGTATCGCTTTCGCTGGATCGATCGGTCGAGGACACCGAGAATGCGGAGGATTGTCTCAGATGTCGTACTCGTACACGCGTATGTACATAGACGGTAAGTGGACCGAGGGCACCGGCCGGCACGGCCTACCGGTGATCAACCCGGCAACCGAGGAGCAGATCGCGGAGGTGCCCGAGGGCAGCGTCGACGACGCGCGCGCTGCGATTGCGGCGGCCCGGCGAGCGTTCGACGAAGGACCCTGGTCGCAGACCTCACCCAAGGAACGGGCCGCGGTGCTCGGGCGGATGGCGGACGCGATCGCCCGCCGCTGGGACGAGCTGATCGAGTTGAACATCGCCGAGGCCGGCTCGATCCGTCCGCTCGCCGAGACCCTGCAGATCGGCGAGCCACTCGCATCGCTGCGCGATTACGCCGACCGGGTGCTCTACCAATACGAATTCGACACACCGCTGATGCCCTACATCGGCGCGAACGGCCGGGCCGGAATCGGCCAGGGAATCGTGCAGCGCGAGGCTGTCGGCGTCGCTGCCCTGATCACGCCGTACAACTTCCCGTTCTTCCTCAACGTCATCAAGCTCGGCCCGTCCCTCGGTGCCGGCTGCACCGTCGTGCTCAAGCCGTCGCCGAATACGCCACTCCAAGCGTTCATCCTCGGCGAGATCGCCGAGGAGGCGGGCCTGCCCGCCGGCGTGCTGAACATCGTCACGGGCGACGTCGCGGCCAGCGCGGAGCTCACAACGCACCCCGCCGTCGACATGGTCAGCTTCACTGGCTCGGATGTGGTCGGGCGCAAGGTGTACGAGCAGGCCAGCGGCACGCTCAAGCGCATCGTGATGGAACTCGGCGGAAAGTCGGCCAACATCATCCTCGACGATGCCGACCTCGAGAAGGTCACGCCCAACGTCCTGATGAACTTCTTGATCCACGCCGGGCAGGGCTGTTCCATGCTCACCCGCACGCTCGTACACCGCTCGCTGTTCGACGACCTGGTCAACCACGTCAAGGCCGCACTCGACTACGTCAAGGTCGGCGACCCGGCCGACCCCAGCATCGGTCTCGGCCCACTCATCAGCGAGGCCCAGCGGGGACGGGTCGAGGCGCTGATCCGCACCGGCCTCGACGACGGCGGGCAGCTCGCATACGGCGGCGGGCGACCGGCCGGGCTCGACAAGGGCTTCTTCGTCGAGCCGACCGTGTTCGTCGACGTCGACAACTCGATGACGATCTCCCGCACCGAGGTTTTCGGCCCTGTGAGCGTCATCATCCCGTTCGACGACGACGATCACGCAGTGAAGCTCGCCAACGACAGTGAGTACGGCCTCGGTGGCGGCGTGTGGTCGGCGGATCCGGTGCGGGCGTACCAGATCGCCCGGCGCATGCGCACCGGCAACGTCATCGTCAATGGCGGCGGGGGCGGCGGGCTCAACCCCAACGCCCCGTTCGGCGGCTACAAGCAGAGCGGCCTCGGCCGCGAACAGGGCGCAGCCGGTCTCGAGGAGTTCCTCCAGACCAAGGCGATCACCTGGCCCGCGGGCAATATCGCGTGAGCGACTTCAAGGAGCCACACTCGTCGAGCAACGAGGAGCCGATGACGGGGCGATTGGCAGGCAAGGTCGCGTTCATCACGGGCGCGGCCCGCGGTCAGGGGCGTTCCCACGCGGTGGCGCTGGCTCGCGAGGGCGCGGACATCATCGCGATGGACCTGTGCAAGGACGTCGATACGGTCGCCTATCCGCTGGCCGGCCCCGAGGATCTCACCGAGACCGTCCGCCAGGTCGAAGCGCTCGACCGTCGTATCATCGCCGGCCAGGCCGACGTGCGTGACCTCGCGGCCATCACGACGTTGCTCGCTTCGGCGGTCGGCGAGTTGGGCCGCCTCGATGTCGTGTGCGCCAACGCCGGCGTGGCCAGCTACGGGCCGTCGGTCGAGCTCACCGAGCAGCAGTGGGAAGACATGATCGGCATCAACCTGAGTGGCGTATGGCGCACGATCAAGGCTTGCGTGCCGCACATCCGCGCTCACGGTGAGGGCGGTTCGGTCATCATCACCAGCTCGGCGTCGGGATTGCGCGGCATCCCGAACGCCGGACACTATGCGGCGGCCAAGCACGGCCTGGTCGGCTTGTGTAAGGTGCTCGCACTCGAACTCGCCCCCGAGAACATCCGGGTGAACACGATCCACCCAACGACGGTCAATACTCCGATGACGCAGAACCAGGCCACGATCGACCTGTTCCTGCCAGGACAGGCCGATCAGTCACCGGAGGCGTTCGCCCGGATTGCGCAGAGACTCAACCCGATGCCGGTACCCTGGATCGAGCCCGAGACGGTCAGCAACCTCGTCGTCTTCCTGGCCTCAGACGAGGCGCGCTACATCACCGCGGCCGCGATTCCAGTCGACGCCGGGATGTCGCAACGCTGGTAGGCCGAGCTGCTGCGGGACGCCCCGTCGCTAGCCGTCACCACACTCACGCTGAAGAGACTAGCTAAATCAGCTAACTGTTCTACAGTGATGTCTAGCGTCGGCCCGAGGCAGGCCGATCTGCCTGGCTCGAGGAGGACCTCGGTGGGTCTTGCGATCACACCCGACCATCGTTCCCTGGAATCCGTGGTCCGTGAATGGGCCGTCGACCAGGCCGTGCGAGCAGCGACGCGCGTGGCCCTGACCGAGCCAGCGGCGGCCGTCGCGAGTCCAGACCAGCTATGGAAGCAGGTCGTCGACCTTGGTTGGCCGAGATCGCAGTCGCCGAGGCCGACGATGGCGGCGGGTACGGCCTACCGGAACTCGCGGTCGTCCTCGAGAACCTCGGGCGCGAGGTGTACGGCGGGCCGTTGCTCTCTTGCGCAGTAGCCGCCGCTGTCATCGGAGCACACGGCTCCGACGCCCAGCGGATCGCGCTGCTGCCGGGCCTGGCCACCGAGCCACGCGGCCTCGGTCGCTACCGGTGTGGGTTTCGCACCGGCGCTGGACGGTCGATTTGTCGGTGACGCCGGCCCGGCGCTCGGCGCGACCTGGGCGTCGCTGCACGTCGTGCGGTGCGGCGAGGACGCGGTCGTGTTCGCCTCAGACGTGGTGCAGCCAGTTGCGCTCGAAGCCCTCGACCCGGCGCTGGGTGTGGCCCGGCTGATCGTTGACGGACCGGGTGAGGTGTTGCGAGGCGGCGGGGCCAGGCTCACCCGCGTGCTGCTCGTCGCCGTCGCCGCGGAGGCAGCCGGCAACGCGCGGGCCGCGCTCGACACAGCGGTGACCTATGCCAAAGTGCGCGAGCAGTTCGGTCGCACGATCGGCAGCTTCCAAGCGATCAAGCATCACCTGGCCGACATGCTCGTCCGCAGTGAACTCGCCGTCGCCGCCGCTTGGGACGTCGCGCGCGTGGACGCGAGTGGGGGCCCCGAGGCGGACCTTGGGGCGGCGGGAGGTGCCTATGTCGCGCTCGATGCCGCCGTGCGCAACGCCCAGACGTCGATCCAAATCGTCGGCGGCATCGGCTTCACGTGGGAGCATGACGCGCACCTGTTCTTGCGGCGCGCGCTGACGTTGGCCGGTCTGGTCGGATCGGTCGACAACCCTGGCCGAGCGGATCGCGACGCTGGTCGCTGCTGGTGTCGGCCGCCGAGCCGGGTTTCGTTGCCGCCCGAGGCCGAGCGATATCGGGCGCAGGCTCGGGAGTTCGTCGCACAGTGGCACACCACGCCACCCGAGCATCGTCGCCGACTGCTGGTCGAGGATTGCCGGCGGCACGTCCGAGGTCAGCCGCAATGTCATCGCCGAGCGCATTCTTGGGCTGCCCCGCGGGGCTGTTTTGAACTGACCCGGCCGCCGATAACCGATGACACGTGTTAGGTGGATCTCGATGAGGATCGATCGGCGAGCTGTGCCAGACGTGACGCGTAGCGCGCGAACGGCGGCCCACTCATGACGACTGCACCGGTTGAATACGCGGAGGACGGGATCGCCGTCATGACCCTGTCCCGACCGCATCGGTTGAACGCCATCACCGACGAACTCGTCGATGACGTCCACCGTGGCCTCGATCAGCTCGAATCCGACCCGGACGCCCGGGTGCTGATCCTGACCGGCGCCGGCCGCGGCTTCTGTGCCGGCGCGGACCTGCGCCAGGACGCGCTGTCCGGCTCGGTCAGATCGCGAGCGACGCCCGAGCTCTATAGCCACCAGCGACGCTGGTCGCTCATGAGCGTGCGCCTGCACGAATTACCGGTCCCGGTCATTGCCGCCGTGAATGGACCAGCGGTCGGCGGGGGGTTTGCGCTGGCCGCGGCCTGCGACCTGCGCATCGCCGCCGAGTCGGCGCACTTCTCGGTCGCCAATGTCCGCATCGGCCTGACTGGGGGCGAGATGGGCCTGACCTGGTCGTTGACGCGCGCGGTCGGCTCGGCCTTCGCCGCCGAGTTACTGCTGACCGGGCGACGCTGTGAGTCGGCCGAGGCGCTGGCCCAGGCTCTGGTGAGTCAGGTCGTGCGCGATGCGGATGTGCTGCCGGCCGCCGTGGCCCTCGCCCGCATCGTCCGGGCCAATCCGGCATTCGGGGTGTTCTTGACCAAGGAGATGCTGCGGGTCAGCCCGCGAGAGGCGACGCTGCGACAAGCTGTCGTGCTCGAGGACCGCAGCCAGTCGCTGAGTGTGTACAGCGGTGACGTCGACCGCGCCGCCGCGGAGTTCGAAACTCGAGACCACGCGCATCGCGAGGTCTGATGCGACGAGCGACCGTGGCCTTATGTGACTGCAGCGACCGGTCCGAGGCCGCCCAGCCATCCGCGCGGCGGACCGTCGTGCAAAAGGTCTTCGTGATAAACGGATTGGCCGGTCAGACCGGTCTCGCCACTCGCGAGGCGAATAGTGGCCTCGACGAACGAATCGGTCGGTGAGCCGCTGTACCCGGGCGCCATATGCCGCAGGCCCGGGGTATCCAGCGGACGCGAGGTGAGCAGCGCATTCACCGTGACGCCGGTGCTGGCCAACTCGTAGGCCAGCGAGTGGGACAGGTGTTCGACCGCAATCTTGCTCCCGCCGTAGCCGTACAGCATCGGTTGGCCGCGGTGCGCCCACGGGCCCGGACCCGGCGTGTGAGCTGCGTCCGACCCGATATTGACGATCGAGCCTCGACCGGCTGCCACCATATCCGGCACAACGAGTTGGCTCAGGCGAAAGACCGGAAACAGTCCGACCTCGAAAGACCGGCGGTAGGCCTTGAGCGGCATGCCGCCGATCGTCACCGCTGGCCCGGCTCGGCCCGGCGAAACCGCGGGCGGCGGCGCGCCTATGCGGCCGGGCACGGTCAGCGCCGCGTTGTTGACCAGGATGTCCACCGATCCCAAGCGATCACGGGTTCCCATGATCAGGGCGACCAGATCGCCGTCGTCCTGCACATCGCAGCCGAACGCCTCCGCATTGCCGCCGCGTTCACGTATCTCGGCCGCGGTCTCGGTCGCGCTGCCGGCGAGGCCCGGCCCGGGCGTCAGCGTCCGAGCGGCGACAGCGACGGCCGCGCCCTCCGCCGCTAGGCCGAGAGCGATGTCGTGCCCAAGGCCCCGGCTGGCGCCAGTGACGATCGCCACGCGGCCGGCGAGCCGACCCGTTGCCCCTGCGGGCGAAGTGGCATTCGTCATCGACGACCTCCTTGAGCGCGGATCATCTAAACGTTAGATCAGTTAGCTTATTGTGCCAATAGATGGTCAGAGCTGATTTCGATTTCGTATCATCGCCTCCTCCCGACGCTGGTCAATGCGTTCGAAGGCAATCGGCGTGGCGCCTGCGATCTCGCGCTCGCGGATGAGTGCGCCGGCCAGCGTGGTGTCGCCGCCCTCGAGGTACTGCTGCTTGAGTCCCACGATCAACTCGCGGTCGACGTCGGCGATCGCGCTCGCAAGTTGCTGGACTCGCGGAATCAGGTCGGAGTGCTCGACGACCTCGGTGACCAGTCCGATCCGCAGAGCAAGGTCGGCGTCGATCACTTCGCCCGTCAGCGACATCCGCCGCGCCCGCGCCGAACCCACGGCCCGCGACAGTCGTGCGGTCATTCCGCCGCCCGGGAGGACGCCCACCCGGACGTGTGTGTCGGCGAAGACCGCTCGCCGGGACGCGACGAGCAAATCGCACCCCAGGGCTAGCTCCAGGCCTCCGGTGAATGCCGCCCCGTTCACGGCGCCGATCACCGGGGTTCGCATCCGGGCTACGTGGCTGATGCAGTCGGTCTCGTCGAACCGGGCCAGGTAGGCGCTGCCGTCGCGAGCGAATTCCTTGAGGTCGACGCCGGCGCAGAAGGCCGGATCGGCTCCCGTGAGTACGACGACGGAAACCGAGCCATCGGTATCGGCCGCGACCAAGGCTTCGTAGAGTCGCGTGATCAGTTCGCCGCTGAAGGCGTTACGGGCGGCCGGCCGGTTCAACGTGAGCACACGGACCCGACCGGTGTTGGTCGTGATCAGCACGTCGTCGGTCATCGGGATCCTTCCGTACGTTGCCGCTGCTGTCGACCAACCTAGTTCAAAACAGTTAACTCAGTGACGGTGTGAACTGGGCGCTCCCCCGGTTCACGCCATGGCTCGGAGCAGCTCGGCCACCCGCTCGGCGGGGACGCCCGCTTCGGTGAGAATCTCGACGCTGTCTTGGCCGACGCCGATCGAGCGGGCCGGGCGCAGGCCGCCCGACGTCCCCCAGTCACCGTATCGCCAGGAAGTTACCGAGCGCCACGCAGAACTCAAGCAGATTTATACTCGGTACCAGCTAGCCGTTGACCGACTGGAGAGTGCCATCCGGGAATTCTCGGAAGCCCGCCGCCTTGCAATTTCGGAGCATGGCATTAGCGCCCCAAGGGACACAGAATCAGAACAAACGTTTGAGCCCGCGCAGCGGGAGTACGATGAAGCCTGTGAAATCCTTAAGCTCTTGGCACCGGTCAAGACCAGGGAGGTAGCACTTCAACAGCGGGAGTTGTATAACGGGTTTGTACGCGAGGCACTTGATGGCAAATACGACTTCGATGCCAGCTACGAATCGATCGTAGAAGCGGCGCAACCCGTGCTGGCTGCTATGCGTCTTGACCTCGGAACTCCGGATAAATCAGATAATATGTCGATGTCCCGGCGTGCTGATCCGTAGATACCTGTCCGGCGTTCAGCGTCGTCGGGATCGGTCCCAATGCCATGGACTTGAGCGTTTTCGCGGGCTGGGGTCAGCGGTACGGGCGGCGGCCTGTGGTGACAGTGTGTGACGCCGGTATCGGTGCTTCCCCGGATCAGGCGTGGCCAGCAGCGGCCGGGGAGCCGGGTCCGCGGTGTGCATGCCTGAAATGAGATGGTGTTGCATGGCGTGGCGTTACGGGTGATTCGGATGGGACTCCTGTAAGAAGCCGTGGTATCTGAGGCCAGTCTTCGCACAGGAGTCCCGCGTGAAGTTCTACCCTGCCGCGCTGCCGGACGCCATTCCAGCAGACCAGGCCCTCGCTGGTGATGCCGGGCTGGCCAGCGCCGGGCAGGTGATCGCGATCCGGGCGGCGGATCTGATGCCGCCGCCCGGGCGGCCTCTCGCGAAAGGGGGGCGGACGGCGCTGGTGGTGGCTGGTTCCCCGCGGATCCGCACCGGGGATCAGGTCGTGTTCGTGAAGGTGGTCGCGGTCGCGCCGGCGGTGGTCCGCCGCGACGGCCGGGTCGAGGCCGGCGGTCATCCCGCTGATCACGCCCGGCTGGGCGCGATCGAGCGGCAGCTCGATGACCTGCTGGGTTCCGGCGTGATCGATGAGATCGCCGCGCAGGCCACGCTGACCGGGAAGGTGAAAGGGAAAGTCAGGCGGGCGATGACGGCCGCGTTAACGATCCGGGCGACCGTCTTGATGGCGCTGATGCCGGACGCGGGTTACGGCGAGATCCTGGCCGCGTTGCTGGGCGATCTGGTGCTGGTGCCCTGGCACCGCCCGTTCCGGGTTCCTGGCCCCAAGGTGATGTCGACGTGGCGGACCGCGATGGGCCCTGATCCGATGACCGGGCTGCAGGACCGGGTGCTGGCCGCCGTGGGCGCAGAGCACCGTGATCATGACTACCGGGCCGTTCATGTCGGCGGGCCGGGTCATGAGCTGCGGCTGGGCTCGATCGACGGGTCGGTGACGCGGGTTCCCGATACTCCCGCGAACCGGGAGGCGTTCGGGTCGACCGGGACCGCTGATGACTCGGCGCCGTACCCGCAGGTCCGTGACCTGCTCGCCACCGACGCCTCCACCCGCGGCG
>WNFJ01623885.1_pt1 | contig 39729 bp, 39 predicted proteins | sample 5400461 | NCBI WGS metagenome assembly WNFJ01 (sample SAMN13153349, study PRJNA577476) | soil metagenome | isolation source: 115 cm saprolite on Douglas fir-dominated hillslope | place: USA:California | collected 2013-09-17
CCGGGAAGTAGCGGAAGAAGGTGCGCCTGCTGATGCCTGCCGCGGCGGCCAGTGCCTCTATGGTCACCTGGTCATAGCCTTGCGCCGAGAACATCTCGAGCGCGATCTCCTGGATCTGACGTCGCGTCGTGCTCGGCGGTCGACCGGGACCGGGCAGCTGCGGTACGAGCTCCGGCATCGCGTCGCTGAGCTCACCGAGGTGATCCATCGTCTGCGGTCCAGGCTGTTTTTTGGCACTAGGTGCCGTAAGCATATCACCGGGTTCTGACTCTGGCCGGCCACGCGCTGAACGGCGTGGGCGCCTCGGCTGTCCCTGCCCCGGGTGCCGGGGCCAGGCTGTTGGCGAATGCCGCGCCGAGCTGTCGCATGGCGGTGTCCAGCAGGTCGCCGAGGTCCGCATCCTCGGTCTGCAGCCACTGCTCGTAGGCGGCGACCGCGACACCGAGGACGGCGTAGGCGATGGTTCGAGGCGCCAGCGCGTCCGGCGACTGCCCGGTGCGCTGCCCCACGAACTCAGCGACCACCTGGCGCCACGCCGCGTAGCGCAGGGTGGAGTGCGCCTGCAGGGCGGGTGTCCGGAGGATCAGTTCCATCCGGCGCCGATGCCACGGGACCTGCTCCGGTGCGAGCCGGTTGAAGTCCACGGTGGCCACCCGGATCGCGTCCATGAGCGGGACCCGCGGCGGGAAGGCCCTGAAGCGGACCCTCATCCGCTCCAGTTCTTCATCGAAGTTGCCCCAGGGGATGTCGTTCTTCGAGGCGAAGTAGCGGAAGAACGTCCTGCGCCCGATCCCGCCCGCTCGGGCGATGTCGTCGATCGTGGTCCGCTCGAAACCCTCCCGGTCGAACAGGGTAAACGCGATGTGCTCCAGCTCAGCCCGGGACGTTACGCGCCTGCGGCCGACCCGGCTGGCAGGGACGGGAACTGCCGCTCCCGGCACTGTCATCACCGTCCTTGCGTCCGCGGTCAGCGTCAGCCCGCTGGCCTGACCGCGAGCACGCCACGGCCAGCCACGGTATGCGACCAAGGATAACGTGGCGGCGCTTGCGCTTTGGCACTCGGTGCCGTTACAATCCTGCACTAAGTGCCATTATTAGGCGACATGTGTCGGCGGCACGAGTGCGGCCGCGGGTCCGACCAGGGAGGCAGGCATGACGCAGCAGGCGGTAGTCGAAGATACATCGGCCCAGCTCACGCTCACCACCGGGGAGACGGCCGGCCGTGACAGCGCCGATGACCACCCGGGTGACGAGGCGCTGATCGCGGACGAGCTGCTGGTCGAGGAAGTCTCGATCGACGGGATGTGCGGTGTCTACTGACGCGCGGGGTTCGGGGCCGGCTCCCCGGTTCGATCTGGACCGCGCGTGGTGCGTCGATGACCGCGTGGCGGTGCGCCCCGAGCCGTTCGGCGCGCTGCTGTATCACTTCGGGACGCGGCGCCTGTCGTTCCTGAAGAACACAACGGTGCTGGCCGTCGTGCGGTCGCTGGCCGACCACCCCAGCGCGCGCTCGGCCTGCGCGGCCGCGGGAGTGCGCGCCGCCGCGCTGCCCGCCTACGAGCGGGCCCTCGCGACCCTCGCCGAGTCCCGGATGATCAGGGAAAGGCCCGTGTCATGACGGTGCCGCGGCTGGTCGAGCAGTTCGAGCTGGGGCTGGATGCGCCGATCTGCCTGACCTGGGAGCTGACGTACGCGTGCAACCTGGCGTGCGTGCACTGCCTGTCCAGCTCCGGGCGCCGGGACCCGCGCGAGCTGACCACTGCGGAGTGCAAGGACGTCATCGACACGCTGCAGCGGATGCAGGTGTTCTACGTCAACATCGGCGGCGGGGAGCCGACCGTCCGGCCCGACTTCTGGGAGCTGGTCGATTACGCGACCGCACACCAGGTGGGGGTGAAGTTCTCCACCAACGGCATCAAGGTCGACGCCGGGGCGGCGCTCCGGCTGGCGGCCAGCGACTACGTCGACGTGCAGATCTCGCTGGACGGGGCGACCGCCGAGGTCAACGACGCGGTCCGCGGCGCGGGGTCGTACGCGACGGCGGTCCGCGCGATGGACAATCTCAAGGCCGCCGGGTTCGCGGGCTTCAAGGTCTCGGTCGTGATGACCCGGCACAACATCGGGCAGCTCGACCAGCTGAAGGCGCTGGCCGACTCCTACGGCGCGCAGCTGCGGCTGACCAGGCTGCGCCCGTCCGGCCGCGGTGCGGACACCTGGCACCAGCTGCATCCGGAAGCTGGGCAGCAGCGCCAGCTGTACGACTGGCTGGCCAGCCGCGGCGAGCAGGTGCTGACCGGCGACTCGTTCTTCCACCTGGCGCCCTACGGCGGGCCGCTGCCGGGCCTGAACCTGTGCGGGGCGGGCCGGGTGGTGTGCCTGATCGACCCGGTCGGCGACGTGTACGCGTGCCCGTTCGCGATCCATGAGGAGTTCCTGGCCGGCAGCGTCCGCCAGGCCGGCGGGTTCGAGGCGGTGTGGCGAGACTCGGCGCTGTTCGCCGAGCTGCGCCGCCCGGCAGCGAGGGGGGAAGGGGAGGCGGGTGGGGCGTGCCGTTCGTGTGAGTTCTTCGATTCCTGCCGCGGCGGCTGCATGGCGGCCAAGTTCTTCACCGGGCTCCCGCTGGACGGCCCCGACCCCGAATGCGTGCGGGGTTACGGCGCGGAGGCGCTGAAAGCGGCGGACCCGGTCACCGCGCCCCGCCCGGCACTTGACCACTCGCACCGTTCGGCACCGGTGCCCGTCATGATCGGCCCGCGCCCGGGCGGGCCGCCCGGCCGGGCCTGTGACGAGAACCCGCTGGCCGGCTTCGCTGCGGCGGCGAGTCGCTCGCGATGACCGTCGGCATGGACAGCACGCAGGCGCTGCCCGTCGATGCCGGGCAGCTCACCAAGTAGCCGGGCAGCAGTCACCGAGCAGACAACACACGAGGCAGGGAAGCGGAGGTAACAGGGATGACCGGACGGGTTGAGGGCAAGGTGGCCTTCATCACCGGGGCCGCGCGCGGGCAGGGGCGCAGTCATGCGGTACGGCTGGCCGAGGAGGGCGCCGACATCATCGCGGTCGACATCGCCGAGGACATCGAGAGCGTCCGGCGCTTCTACCCGGGCGCGACCGAGGGCGACCTGGGCGGATCGTCGCGACCAAGGCCGACGTACGCGACTACGACACTCTGAAGGCCGCCCTGGACGACGGGGTGGCCCAGCTGGGTCGGCTGGACATCGTGAGCGCCAACGCGGGCATCTTCATTTTCGGCGACCAGGCCCACCTGGTGACCGAGGGGGACTGGCGGGATGTCATCGACATCAACCTCACCGGGGTGTGGCACACCGCCAAGGCGGCGATACCGCACCTGATCGAGCAGGGCACCGGCGGGTCGATCATCCTCACCAGCTCGACCGCCGGGCTGAAGGGGACGCCGAACGTGGCGCAGTACACCGCGAGCAAGCACGCCGTCGTCGGCCTGATGCGGACTCTGGCCCTGGAGCTCGCGCCGCACTCGATCCGGGTGAACTCGGTCCATCCCACCGGCGTCGACACGCTCATGATCCAGAACGAGGCGACGCGGCGACTGTTCCTGCCCGACGTCGAGAACCCGACCCGGGAGCAGGCGGCCGAGGTCTTCACGACCACGAACGCACTGCCGGTGCCCTGGGTGGAGCCCCGGGACATCTCCAACGCCGTGCTGTTCCTCGCGTCCGACGAGGCGAGGTACGTCACCGGGGTCACCCTCCCGGTGGACGCCGGGTACACGATCAAGTAGGGAAAGCAGATGGGACACCTCGACGGCCGGACCGCGGCCCCATGAGCGCGGGCGGCGACGCCAGCGGCAACGGCCGCGGGCCGGCCCCCCCGGGACAGCACGGCGACCTGGCGCGGCTCGCCCCCACCCGGGCCCGGATCGCGGCCCGGGTGGTGGGCCGCGAGCGCGAGCTGGAGCTGATCCTGGCGGCCGTGGCCGCGGGCCGGGACCTGCTGCTCGAGGGGCCGCCCGGCACGTCCAAGAGCACGCTGCTGCGCGCGATCACCGCGGAGTGGGGCGTGCCGCTGGTGTTCGTGGAGGGCAATGCCGACCTGACCCCGGCGAAGCTGATCGGCCACCACAACCCGGCCCGGGTGCTGCGCGAGGACTACAGCGCGGCTAACTTCGTGGACGGCCCCCTGCTGGAGGCAATGCGCGAAGGCGGGTTCCTGTACATCGAGGAGTTCAACCGCGCCCCGGAGGACACGCTGAACACGCTGCTGACCGCCATGGCCGAGCGCGAGGTGGCGGTGCCCCGGGTGGGCCGGATCGCCGCGCGGCCGACGTTCCGGGTGATCGCGACGATGAACCCGTTCGACAACGTGGGCACCACCCGGCTGTCGACGAGCGTGCATGACCGGCTGTGCCGGCTGGCCGTGACCTACCAGGACGCCGGGTCCGAGCGCGGGATCGTCGCGCTGCGCGCGCCGCTGCCGCCGGAGGAGGTCCCGGCGGGACTCGCCGCCGCGCTGGTGGCGGACGCGGTGGCGGTGACCCGGGCCACCCGCGAGCACCCGGACGTGCGGCAGGGCAGCAGCGTGCGGGGCGCGATCGACCTGACCCTGGTGGCGGGAGAGTTGCTGGGCCTGCGGGGCATCGGTGGCCCAGGCGATTCCGATGGTGACGGCCGGCTGCGGGCCGGCGACGCGGCCCGGCAGGGCAGTGCTGGCCCTAGGGGGGACGACCCCCCTTCAACCCCCCGCCCCGGAGCAAGCTCCGCGAGCAGCTATGCGGACACCGTCTTCGACGCGATGGTGGTGGCCCTGTCCGGGCGGATCCAGCTGGACGAGACCGCGGAGACCACGCCCGAGGCGGTGCTGCGCGAGATCTGGGAGGACCACTTCGTCCTCAACCCGGCGGCGGCGGCGCCCGGTTGAAGAGCAGTGCAGGCCGATTCGCCGGTCACCCGGCGCACCGGCCGGGCCGCCCGGCCCGCCGGCCTGCAGCCGCTGCGGCGTCGGCCGAAGCAGCTCGACGCCGAGCCGGTGCTGTTCGAGGCGCGGGCGGGCGGCGCGGGCGGCCTGGTGCTCGCCGGGAGCCGGGACGGTGACCGGCGCGGCGGCGGGCCGGGGAGCACAGCGCCCGGCCTCACCGACGAGCCGGCGGAGCTACTCGACGAGGCCCCGGCCAGCGGCGAGCCGGACACCGAGACGCTGCGCCGGGCCCGGCAGATCGCCGCGCGGCTGGCCGTTCCCCGCCCGCGCCGCGACGTCACCGCCCGGCGCGGCCTCGGCGAGCTGGCCAGCGTCCGCTACCGGGGCGGCTCGGACGACATCGACCTGGACGCCACCCTCGACCATCTTGTCGAGCATCCCTTTCCCGAGGACGACGACATCATCGTCCGGGAGCGGGTCCGGACCCGGCGGTCGGTGGTGCTCGCCGTCGACGTCTCCGGCTCCATGCGCGGCGAGCGGGTGCGGACCGCGGCCGCGACCGTGGGCGCGCTGGCCGGCGAGCTGGGCCGCGACGACCTGGCGGTCATCGCGTTCTGGTCCGACGCCGCGGTGCTGGAGCGGCTCGGCCAGCACGTCCCGGCCGGGCGGCTGCTGGACACGCTGCTGCGCATACCGGCCCGCGGGCTCACCAACATCTGGTTCCCGCTGCAGGTCGCCCGGCGGCAGCTGGCCGCGATCCCGGCGCGGGACGCGCGCGTGCTGCTGCTGTCGGACTGCGTGCATAACGCCGGACCGGATCCCCGGCAGGCGGCGGCCGGGCTGGCCCGGCTGGACGTGCTGCTGGACGCCTCGGGTGAGCACGACGAGGAGCTGGCGCGCGACCTGGCCCGGCTCGGGCACGGGCGGCTGGCCCGGACCCGCGGCTACCGCGACGTCGCCCCGGCGGTATCCGGGCTTTTCGCCCGATGAGTGAGCAGGAGAGGATAGGCGGATGGCTAACGCATGGTTTGAGACGGTGGCCGTGGCACAGCGGCGGGCACGCAGGCGCCTGCCCAAGTCGGTGTACGGGGCGCTGATCGCGGGCTCGGAGATGGGGCTCACCGTCGCCGACAACGTCAAGGCGTTCAGCGAGCTCGGCTTCGCCCCGCACGTGGCCGGGCTCTCGGCCAAGCGCGACCTGGCCACCACGGTCATGGGCCAGCCCGTGTCGCTGCCGGTGATCATGTCGCCGACCGGCGTGCAGGCCGTGCATCCCAGAGGCGAGGTGGCGGTGGCCCGTGCCGCCGCGGCGCGCGGGACCGCGATGGGCCTGAGCTCGTTCGCCAGCAAGCCGATCGAGGACGTCGTCGCGGCCAACCCGAAGACGTTCTTCCAGAGCTACTGGGTGGGGACGCGCGATCAGATGCTTGCTCACATCGAGCGGGCGCGGGCTGCCGGGGCCGTGGGGCTGATCGTGACGCTGGACTGGTCGTTCTCCAACGGGCGGGACTGGGGCAGCCCGGTCATCCCGGAACGGGTGGATCTCAAGACGATGGTCCGGTTCGCGCCCGAGGTGCTGACGCGTCCGCAATGGCTGCTCGGCTACGCCCGGACCTTCAAGCTGCCGGACCTGACCGTGCCCAACATGGCGGGCCTGGGCGAGGCCGGGCCGACGTTCTTCGGGGCGTACGGGCAGTGGATGCAATCGTCCCTGCCGACCTGGGACGACGTGCGCTGGCTGCGCGAGCAGTGGGGCGGGCCGTTCATGCTCAAGGGCGTGATCCGGGTCGACGACGCCCGGCGCGCGGTCGACGCCGGGGTGACCGCCATCTCGGTGTCCAACCACGGCGGCAACAACCTGGACGGCACGCCGGCCACGATCCGGGCCCTGCCGGCCATCGCCGAGGCCGTGGGCGGGCAGGTCGAGGTCCTGCTCGACGGCGGCATCCGCCGCGGAGGCGACGTCGTCAAGGCGGTGGCGCTGGGCGCGCGGGCCGTCATGATCGGCCGTGCGTACCTGTGGGGCCTGGCCGCCAACGGCCAGGCCGGGGTGGAGAACGTGCTGGACATACTGCGCGGCGGCATCGACTCGGCCCTGCTCGGGCTGGGGCATTCCTCGATCCACGACCTGACCCCGGACGACATCGTGATTCCGCCCGGGTTCACCCGCGCGCTGGGGGCCTCCCGCCCGAATCGCCCGATTTCCGGATAGAGTCCCAGCGTGACCGCGCGGATCGATCGGACAACAGCATGACCTGCGTGGCGCTGGTCACCGGCGCGGCCCGCGGCATCGGCGCGGCGACCGTCCGCGGTCTGGCAGCGGAAGGCTGGGCCGTCCTGGCCACCGACCGGTGCGCCGACGACCCGGCGCTGCCGTACCGGCTCGGCAGCCGAGACGAGCTGGACCGGGTGGTAAAGGAGGCCTGCGCGGCGGCCGGCGATACCGAGGCGGTGCGGGGGCTGGTCGCCGACGTGCGCGACTGGGTGCAGCTGGCCGGGGCCGTCGGCCTGGCCGAACGGACGTGGGGCGGCCTGGACGCCGCGGTGGCCGTGGCCGGGGTGATCGCAGGCGGCGTGCCGTTCTGGGAGATGCCGGGCGATCAGCAGCGCGCGGTGCTCGACACCGACCTGGGCGGCGTGCTCAACCTGGCCCGGGCGGCGATTCCCGCGCTGCTGCGACGGCCGGAACCGCGCCGGGGGCGGTTCCTCGCGGTCGCGTCGGCGGCCGCTACACGCGGGCTGCCGATGCTGGCGGCCTACTGCGCAGCCAAGGCGGGCGTGACCGGACTGATCCGGGCGCTGGCCGTCGAGCTGGGCGGCACCGGGATCACGGCGAACGCGGTCAGCCCGGGATCAACCGATACCCCGATCCTGGACGAGAGTGCCCGGCTCTACGGCCTGCCCGGCGCGCAGTCGTTCGCGCCGCAGCAGCCGGTGCGGCGGCTGCTCGAGCCCGACGAGGTCGCCGCCGCGCTGGTGTGGCTGGCGGGGGAGGGCAGCAGCGCGATGACCGGCGCCGTCGTTCCCGTCGACGGCGGGCTGGCCCTGTGAGAAGCCGCGAGACCGTGCCGCTGCCCGCCGGGTTCGGGATCGCGTTCGACGCCGATACCCAGTTCGTCGGCTCCGACGTCCTGTTCGGCGGCTCGCCGCCGCGGCTGATGCGGCTGAACGCGTCCGGGGTCCGGGCGCTGGAGGAGCTGCGCGACCGTCCGGTCGCCTCGACAGACAGTGGCCGGCTGGCCCGGCGGCTGACCGACGCCGGGCTGGCGCACCCGCGCCCGCTGGCCATGCCGCAGCCCGCCGGGGTGACAGTTGTCATCCCGGTCCGGGACCGAGCGGGCGGCCTCGATCGCTGCCTGTCGGCGCTCGGCACCTGCTATCCGGTGATCGTGGTCGATGACGGCTCGCTCGACCCGGCCGCCGTGGTCAGGGTCTGCGAGTCTCACGGCGCGCAGCTCCATCGGCGCGCGGTGCCCGGCGGCCCCGGCCCGGCCCGCAACGACGGGCTGGCTGAGGTGACGACGCCGCTCGTGGCCTTCCTCGACAGCGACTGCGTGACCGGCCCGGGCTGGATCGGGGAGCTCGCCGCGCATTTCGCCGACCCGATGGTCGGCGCCGTCGCGCCGCGAGTGCGGCCCCTCGCCGGCCAGAACGCCGCAGGCCGCTACCTGGATGCCCGGGCGCCCGTTGACCTGGGCCCGCGGGAGGCCCGGGTCGCGCCGCTGACGCGGCTGGCCTACGTGCCCACCGCGGCGCTGCTGGCCCGCTGTTCGGCGATCGTCGGCGGCGGGTTCGACCCCGGTCTTCGGTATGGCGAGGACGTCGACCTGATCTGGCGGATGATCGCGGCGGGCTGGCGAGTTCGGTACGACCCCGCGGCGGAAGTGCGCCACGTCGAGCCGGAGCGCTGGGCGGCGGTGCTGGCCCGCCGTCTCCGTTACGGGAAATCGGCCGCGCCGCTGGCCCGCCGGCACCCGGGCCTGGTGCCGCCGCTGATCGTGCAGGCGTGGCCGGCCGCGGCGGCCGCTTCGCTGCTGGCTGGCCGGCCCCTGACCGCGCTGGCCGCCTACAGCGCCGGCACCGGCCAGCTCGTCCGGCTGCTGCGCGGCTGGGGCGTTCCGGCCCGGGGCGTGCTCCGCCCGATGGCCGGGTCGGTGCGGCAGGCCTGGCTCGGTGCAGGTCAGTGGAGCATCCAGTACGCCCTCCCGGGGGTCGCCGCGGGCCTCGTCTGGCCGGGCGGGCGCACTCGGAGAGCGAGGTTCGGCCGTCGGCTCGCGCTGGCGTCCCTGCTGGCCGGGCCGCCAGCCGCGGCCTGGCTGCGCAGCCGGCCGCGGCTCGACCCGGTCCGCTTCACGCTCGGCTACCTCGCCGACGAGGCCGCCTACGGAGCGGGCGTCTACCGGGGCGCCGTGACGGAGCGGCTCGTCGCCCCGCTGCTGCCCCGCCTCGCCTGGCGCCCGCTGCCGAGACCAGCCACCTCCGCTGCCCGTGCCGCTGCTGCCCCCCGTGCCACCTCCGCTGCCCCTGACACTCCTCCTGCCCCTGCCCCCTCCGCTGCCCCTGCCACTCCTGCCGCCCCGAGGAAGGACCCCTGATGGCCGTCGTAGTTGTCGCCACGATCCGCCCGCTTCCCGACCGCCGAGCCGAGGTGATCGCCGCCCTGGAGGCCGTGATCCCCCGGGTACACGCCGAGGACGAGGGCTGCCTGCTCTACGCCCTGCACGAGGGTCCCGACCGGCTCGTTATGGTCGAGCAATGGTCGACCGCCGAGGCGCTCGCCAGCCACGGCCGCGGCGCCGCGATAGCCGAGCTCGGCAAGAGGCTGGACGGGCTGGTGGAGGGCGCGGCGGACGTCCAGGTGCTGCAGCCGCACCCGGCCGGCACCCCCGAGCAGGGCACCTTCTGACGCCCGGCCATCGCACGCGGCAGACCTCATGTCCCTGACCCTTACCGGTTTAGGTTCAGAGCCGGCTCACATTTCGGACGGTCCATAAGTTGCATTCCGTGATCACGGACCCAAACCCATCATATAGGTGGTTTTAGGTCCAAGATCTTTTGAATCGGTCTAATTCATGTTGCTCGTGGGGTTGTTGAGGCCGATGGGCCGATAGACGCGCCGGGACGGGGCCAGGCCTTGTGCCGGGACAGGGCCAGGCCTTGCGCGGGGCCGGTGCGAGGCCGCTGGCCAGAGCCGAGCCCGGACGGTGCCCGAAGGGCCAGCGCCGGAACCGGGCAGCGTCCGCGGATGCGCTTCAGCGGGCCAGCAGCGTGTCCCGGTGTCTCCAGGCGGTGCGCAGGAGCGCGGCTCCGGCCGCCTGCATAGGCTCGGCCGCCGCGAATCGCTCGACGTTCGCGGCGGTGAACGGGATGCCGATGGTCGCTCCCGTCGGGTCCTCGCCGGTGATGATGCGACCTTCCTCGTTAGCGGACACCAGGCCGGAGAACACCGCGTCGAACAGCGGGGCGTCGAAGACGGCGACGGACAGCATGTCGATGGCGAAGCTCAGCGGGTCGGCGCCCAGGCCGAGCCAGTACAGCCGCAGGCTCCCGGCTCGCCGGGCGCCGGCCAGCGTGGCGTACAGCGGCCAGCGCCGGTAATCGATGGGCGCGGCGTCGCTCTGGTAGTCCTCACCGGATCCGAGCAGCTCCTCGGACAGCTCGCGGACGATGGAGCGCCACAGGCTGAAGTCATTGGCCTCGTTCCACTCGGCGTCGTGCGAGGGCTGGAACATGCCGACCGGGGCGACCTGGTACATGCCGCCGCCGCTGGCGACCCGCGCCGGATCCCGCCAGTGCAGGATCATCTGCGCGCCGCCCGAGACATGGTCGGCGCGCAGCACCATGGTGCAGGTGGCCGGCATCACGGGCCGGCGCCGAAGGTCGGTGGGATCGCCTATCAGTGACCGGAGCGGCAGCTCCTCGGCCGCAGGCGGCCGGTCCGGGCCTCCGTCGGCCAGGGCGGCCGCCGCGTACTCGTGGGCGGCGGCCTCGCAGATGTTGATCATCTCGAAATAGCGCCCCCGGCCGAACGCCAGATCCGCCGCCGCCGCGGACGTGCGCACGTCGAGGAGCCGGTAGCAGGCGCGGTTCTCGAACAGGGCCGGCCTGCTCAGCGCACCGAGAGCGTCGGCGTAGCAGCCGAACCGGCTTCCGTCGTCGCGCAGCGGGCGCACGGCCGCTGACTCGGGACCCGTACCGTCGAGCACGGGGCCGTCGAGCACGGGGCCGTCGAGCACGGGGCCGTCGAGTCGGCGGCCGTGCTCGCCAGGGTGCCACGACAGCGTGACCTGATGGAGCGGGACCGGCGCGGCCGGGATCCACTCGGGGCGGGCAAGCATCGGCGTGCCCCCTACTCGCCACGATGGTGGGTACAGCTCCTGCGCGGCCCGGGCCAGGTCGTGCCGGCGGGCGTTGAGGAAGCGGCGCTCCCGCCGCCACTGCTCCTGGCTGTCGCTCGGGTGACTCATCGGCATACGACCTTACCTAGGGATGCGGGCCGCCGACGCGTTTGACACCGCCCGCCCATGTCCGCGACGATCCGAATCCGCGCGAATCCGGCTACAGGAGGTGCCCGGGGGATGGCATTCAAGGGGCTACGCCAGCCGCAGGTGGAGGCCCGGGGTCCGGGGTGGGTCTTCGACCCGCCGCCCGGATGGCCGGCGCCGCCGCCCGGGTGGCAGCCGCCGACGCACTGGCAACCCGACCCGTCATGGCCGCCCGCGCCCTCGGGCTGGGAGTTCTGGAAGCCGGCGCCCGAGGGCGGGCCGCCGGGGGACAGCTTCTCCGGGCCGGCCAGTGAGATCCATGTCACGTGTGACGGCCAGCCCTATGCTTTCCAGCCCGGGCAGCCGGTCCGGATCGGGCGTGGGACCGACAACGACGTGGTGGTTGGCAATCCGGCCGTCTCCCGCAAGCACGCCCAGCTGAGCCTGGCCGACGACGGGTGGGTCTTCGAGAACGTCGGCCAGGCCCCCACCTTCCAGGGCGGGCAGTCCGTCACGAGGGTCGCGGTGAGCCAAGCGGTAGAGCTTAGGCTCGGGTCCGCGCACGGGCCCGTTCTGCGTATCGAGCCATCGTCAGCGCCGGGGTCGCCGCCGGCCCCCGCGGCCGAAATCCCGCCCCGCGCGGCGGGCCCGAAGCCCAGCCCCGGCCCGCCCGCCGCGCCGGCGAGCGACGAGTTGGTGGAGGCGTTCCGGATCCTTATCCCAGTCGGGAGCTGGCTCAAGAACCCGGGCTGGCGCCAGGGCCTGCGGCTCCTGGTCATCACGTATGCGCTGCTCCCGCTGGTGTTCATCGCGCTGTTCGCGTCGTCGGGCAACCTGTCCACCCCGGGCTGGGCGTACGGCCTGTACATCGCGCCGATCTGGGGGATCGGCTTCTGGCTGTTGATCCGTCCCGGGCCCATCAGGGCGCTGGAGGTTCAGGTCGGCATCGGCATCATCGTCTGGACGCTGGTGTGGCTGAACGTCGTGACGATCAACATCAATGACCACCTGGGCCGGGCTAACCACGCCTTTACCTTTTCCGAGGCCCTGGGCGTCGGGTTCAACGAAGAGATAGCGAAGGCGCTGCCGGTCCTGCTGGCCGGGCTTATTCTCCTGAAATTCCGCTCCACGAAACTGGATGTCCGGATGTGGATGTTCCTCGGCACCATAGCCGGTCTCACGTTCGGCGTTTCCGAGGCGGCCCTCTATGCCTCTCGGGAGATCGTGATCATCAACCAGGCGCAGGTCGCGAGCCAGGCGGTGAGGGCCGTCCTGTCCTTTGCCGAGCGAGTCTTCGTCGATGGCTTCCAGCACGCCGTCTGGGCCGGAATCTCGGGGTTCTTCGTCGGGATGGCCGTGAACTACCGGCGGCGGCGCATACCGCTCATCATCCTCGGCGTGTCGATCCCGGCCGTCCTCCACGCGCTCAACGACTGGAGCGCGGGCGCCTTCAACTCGTATTGGGCGTGGATTCTCATCCAGGCCGTCTCGCTGCTGTTGTTCCTGGGCTACACGATGTCGGCGGCGTCGATCGAGCGCCAGGTCCGCCAGGCACCGATGTTCCGCGGGGAATCGCTGATCATGGAAGTGTACTCGGAGTCGAAGGAAGCGTAACGTTTACCGGCCGCAGGGCCTGACCCGGACACCTGATCGGGGTGGCCAGCGTCGCCGCGTCTGCCGCCTGGGCAGGCGGCCGGATGATGACGCGGGGTTGCTGTGCGGCTGGGCACGGGCCAGACTGGCGGGGGCGCCGCTCGTAAACCGGGGATCTTGTCCCGCCGGGCGGATTCCGGTGCGCGGGGCCGGCCCTGCGGGCTGGCAGGGTGAGGGGCAGCGGAACGGTCGTGGCTTGCGGTGAAGGTCTCACGGGCGCGGTGGCAGGTCGACTCCGGGGCCCGCGATCTTGGGCAGGCCCGCGAGCTGGGTGTGTACCGCCGTTCCTTTAGGGCGGCGCGGGGATCACCGCGGACAGGCTGGGGCCTCTTCCTGGCGGGGCTCGGGTTACTTCCCGGCCTTGCCGTCGCTGCGGCTGCCCCGGCGCAGCTGCGGGCCGCCGCGTTCGGCGTCGCCGGGGCCCTGATCGCCGTTGGTGCTGCGCTGGTCAAGACGGCGCCGCGGGAGACGGCCGACTGGATCTTCCTGTACGCCGGGGGGGTTGCGCAGGTCATCGAGGGGGAGGCCGCGCCGCGGGTGATCCCCTGGAGCCTGCTCGGCCATGTGCGGAAGGAGTACTCCGGTGACTCGGAAGACAGCGGTCCGAGGCTTTCGGCCGTCCATGTGGTCGGCGTCGACGGGACCGTGATCACAGTCGGCAGCGCGTACGGTGCCGCGATCGGCCAGCTGGAGAGGGACGTCGACGGGGTGGCTGTTGCGGCGCGGCTCCCGGCGGCCCTCCAGCAGTGCCAGAGCGGCGCGCCGGTCCTGTTCGGCGGTCTTTCGGTGTCTAGGGACGAGATCGTGTGGGCCGGGGGAGCCAGGCGGGCCGCCTGGCGCGACATTGGCTCGGTCCGCGTGCAGCCGCACGAGGTCGAGCTCGGTGTCAGCGGATTGAAAACGGCCCAGGTCATTGCGCTGGCTGGTGTCCCGGACTCGTGCGTCGCGGTTCTGCTGATCCAGGAAGTGGCGGCCCGGCTGGGAGTGCGGCAGAAAGGAAGCCCGGCCGCGGTGCTGCCGCCCGCCGTAGCACGCGTGACCGCGGCCGGGCCCGCCGCGCTGTCGGAGACTGACGTGGGCGAAGTGCTCGGCTGGCCGGTGGAGAAGGTCGCCGGACCCGGCCTGGGCCGGCCCGCGGCCTGGTTCCGCGGCGGGGGCGTGAATCTCGGCCTGACGCTGAGGAAGCGCCACGCGGGCGACCGCGGCGTGGCCCGGATTTTCGGCCGGGCCCTGACCGGGATCGGCGAGGAGGCGTGGCTGCTCAGCGGCGATCGCACGCTCGTCGTGCTGGCCGGCTCCACGACCGTGCGGCTGGACCTTCATGGCCTGCCGCAATCCGCGCGGGCGGCGGTGCTGATCCCGCTCGCGCGGATCGTCACGGCCCGGCTCGCGGCGCCGCCGGGCGAGTGACCGGGCGAAGATCTCCTGCCGCGCCCTCGAGCCAGGGCTGGTGGTCTTCTATGGGGGCATCTACTCGAGTGTCATGGAGATCACTGGGCGCTGATCATGACGGAGGCCGAGGTTGGACGAGGGCATCGCGATCGGGCCGGTGGTCCTGGGACCCCGCGAGCGGGCCGACCGAGCCCGCCGGGCGGGCCCGGTGGCCGGGCGGCTGCGCGCGGCGGGCGTCTCGATGGTGGCGCTGTGCTGGGTCGACAATGCGGGCATCACGCGGGTCAAGACCATCCCGCTGGGACGCCTGGAGCGCGCGGCCAGCTGGGGGGTCGGCATGTCGCCGGTGTTCGACGTGTTCGGTGTCAACGACGACATCACCACGAGCGAGCACATCGGCGGCCCCAGCGGCGACCTGCGCCTGGTCCCGGACCTCGACCGGCTGGCCGTGCTCGCCGGGCAGCGCGGATGGGCGTGGGCTCCGGTCGACCGCTACACCCAGGAAGGCCGGGTCTACGCCGCATGCCAGCGCTCGTTTGCCCGCCGCCTGGCCGAACAGGCCCGTGAGCAGGGCCTGGAGCTGCGGATGAGCTTCGAGGTGGAGTGGGCGGTCGGCACCGAGGACGACGGGCGCTTCGTCCCGGCCTGCGCCGGCCCGGCCTACGGCATGACCCGCGTGATCGAGCTGTCCGACTACGGCCGGGAGGTCGTCGAGGCGCTGGAGCGGCAGGGAATCACCGTCGAGCAGTTCCACCCGGAGTACGCCGCGGGCCAGCTCGAGGTCTCGGTCGCCGCCGCCGACCCGGTCAGCGCCGCCGATGACAGCGTGCTGGTCCGGCAGACCATCCGCGCGGTCTCGGCGGCGTTCGGCTTCCGGGCCTCGTTCGCCCCGGCGGTGGTCGCGGGGTCGGTGGGCAACGGCGGGCACGTGCACCTCAGTGTCTGGCGAGACGGGCGTAACGTGCTCGCGGGCGGGCCCGGGCCGCACGGCCTGACCGGCGACGGCGAGGCGTTCGCCGCCGGCATCCTCGCCGCGCTGCCCGCGCTGACCGGAGTCGGCGCGCCCAGCGTGGCCAGCTACCTGCGCCTGGTGCCGTCACGCTGGGCCGGCGTCTTCCAGTGCTGGGGCCGGGAGAACCGGGAGGCAGCGCTGCGCCTGGTCACCGGCTCGGCCGGGGAGCAGGACGCGCGGGCGAACCTCGAGGTCAAGTGCTTCGACCTGGCCGCTAACCCGTACCTCGTCACCGGGTCGCTGATCGCCGCCGGGCTGGCGGGCCTTGAGGCGGCGGCCAGGCTCCCCGCCGAGATGATCGGCGACCCGGCCGGGCTGCCAGCCGATGAGCTGGCCCGCCGCGGCATCCGCCGGCTGCCGCAGTCGCTGGCCGAGGCGACCGGCTGCCTCGAGGACGCGGCGATCCTGCGTGAGGCGATGGGCGATCCCCTGTTCTCGGCGTTCGTCGCGGTCCGCCGCGCCGAGATCCAGCTGTTCGCCGACGTCAGCCCGCCCGACATCGTCGCGCAGACCCGCTGGCGTTGGTGACGTATGGAAGCTGAAGTCATGGTCGCCGAGTCACTGGCGCTGATCGATCACCACTGCCACGGCGTCATCAACGTCACGCTCGACGGCCCGGGCCTCGAGGCGCTGCTCACCGAGGCCCCCGGGCCGCCGCCGCCGGGAACGTCCATGTTCGACAGCCAGCTGGGCTTCGCGGTGCGCCGCTGGTGCGCGCCGCTGCTTGACCTGGAGCCGTCCGCGCCCGCCGACCGCTACCTGCGGCGCCGCGCCGAGCTCGGCCCCGCCGAGGTCAACCGCCGGCTGCTGCGGGCCGCGGAGGTGGACGCGTGGCTGGTGGACACCGGCTACCAGCCCGGCCAGGTGCTCACCCCGGGCCAGCTGGCGCAGGCCAGCGGCACGCCCGCGCACGAGATCGTCCGGCTCGAGGCGGTCGCCGAGCGAGTGGCCCGCGGCGGAGCCGCCGCGGGCCGCTTTGCGGCGCTGTTCGCCGAGGCGCTCTCGGCCGCCGCCGCCAGCGCGGTCGGGCTGAAGTCGATCGCCGCCTACCGTTACGGTCTGGACTTCGACCCGGCGCGGCCGGGGGAGGCCGACGTCCGGGATGCGGCCGGGCGCTGGCTGCGGGCCCTCGACGCCGACCCGGCCGCGCGCCTGAACGACCCCGTGCTGCTCAGGCACCTGATCTGGACCGGGGTGGACACCGGGCTGCCGGTCCAGTTCCACGTCGGCTTCGGCGACCCCGACCTGCGGCTGCACCGGGCCGACCCGTCGCTGATGCACGACTTCCTGCTCGCCACCCAGGCGGCCGGCACGCCCATCATGCTGCTGCACTGCTACCCCTACCACCGGCAGGCAGGCTACCTGGCCAACGTCTTCCCGCACGTGTACATGGACGTCGGCGAGGCACTGAACCACGTCGGCGCGCGCTCGGCCGCGGTGCTCGCCGAGGCGATGGAGCTCACGCCGTTTCACAAGATGCTGTACTCGTCCGATGCGTTCGGGCTGCCCGAGCTGCACTACCTGGGCGCGGCCGGGTTCCGCCGCGACCTGGCCCGGGTGACCGGCGCGTTCGTCGCCGACGGCGCCTGGTCGGCGGCCGATGCCGGACGGGTCGGGCACCTGATCGGGGCGGCCAACGCCCGCCGCGTGTACCGGCTGGGCCCGGGCCAGGTCCTCTGAGCCGAGCACCCAGGCCGCGAGCGCCCTGGCGGTGCGCTGGTGCCGGCGCACCAGCTCGGCGAACGGCTCCCTGGCGCCGAGCAGCGCCGCGCAAACCAGGTCGGCGTCCGAGGCCGGGTGGTCCTGCAGTTGTCCCACGCCTCATAGTGCCGCCGGCCGGGCCCAGGGTTAGCGCCTGGTCAGCCCACGGCGTTCGGGGCGGCCTCTAGGCCGAGCGCCAGACGGTGTGCTCCGGTCTCGGATCGCCATGCCCGGTGGTCCGAGTGACCATCGCCGCTTCCAGCCGAAATTCGAACAGATGCTGCTCCTGACCCGGCGGGGGAAGAGCGAACTGGGCGCGCTCGGCCGCGAATTGCCGGCCCAGCCGCCCATGGGTCTCGGGATCGGAAACGTGACGGGCGACCCCGCTGAGATAGAAGGCATCCTCGTTGTCCTCCAGGGGAAACGAGTGCATGGCGTAGCGCCCGTCCCGGTGGAGATCTGCCTGCTTGGGCGACGGGACGATGAACCCGTACACCCCGGTTTCGGTGAGAAGCGGGCACATCGGATGCAGCCGGGGCCCGCCGTCGGCCCGCACCGTGCCGAGAAACGCCAGGCCGACCCCAAAGTGGTACAGCAGACCGGCTCCCTGGCGGGCCAGTTCCGGTTGCTGGCTCTTGAAGTCGCCCCACGAGATCACGTTCAGCGAGGCTGGCAAATTTGAAATGGTCTGTCAACCCCAAGCCCACTTCCGGACCCCGCCCGTCCACGAGATCGCACGGAGTCGCCAGCAGCGACCTGCCGCCCAGGATCACCACGAGGCCGACCGGAGCGCTCTGCGCACCCGTTCGAGCAGCTCTTCCTGTCAGCTGGCAGATCATGCAGTCTGTGAGGCCTACTCCTGCAAGTCGGCGACGACGGCGAAATGATCCGAGGGCCAGACGTCTTCGATGGGCCCGGCGCCGGCCAGTGCGGCGGAGCGCACCTTGCCCCGGCTGTGCCGAGGCAGGCCGACCAGGACGTAGTCGATGCGCGAGTCGGGGATCACGCTGTTGGCCTGGTAGCCGTTGCGGTGGTCCCAGGTGAACCCGGGGTCGCCAGGGTCGGCGTAACGCCAGGCGTCGATGAGTACCAGCCCCGGCACCGCCGGGGCGGTGAGCAGGCCGCCGAGCAGCCGCAGTTCGTCCGAGCCGGGTTCGGCGTTGAGGTCACCGGTGACCACCGGCGGGTAGGCGCAATCGGCGGCATGCCCGGCAATGAACTCGGCCAGCGTGCGGGCCTGCGTCATGCGCAGCTGCGAGCGGCCCGGCCCGTAGGTCAGGTGGGTGGTGAACATGGGCAGCGCCCCACCGGGCGCCTCGATGCGGGCGTGCACGGCAACCCTGCTCTCGTCCGCCAGCTGGCCGGCGGGCAGGCCTGCCTGAGCGTGCGCGGCGATCGGCCAGCGGCTGAGGATCGCGTTGCCGATCGACAAGCCGTCGCCTCCCTCGCCGCGGCCCTTCGCGGCTTCGGCCCAGCACCAGTGCATACCCAGCCGCCCGGCCAGCTCGGCGGCCAGGTTCTCCCCCGGCCCGCCCCATACCTCCTGCAGGCCGCATAGGTCGGGCCTGACCTCGGAAAGCGTCGCGGCGATCGCCTCCCGGCGCCGTTCCCAGGGTCCGTAGCGCCACCACACGTTCCAGCTGATAACCCGGATCACCAGTGCCGGCCTCCTTCGCTCGGGCCGCCGGGCCCAGTGCCATGATCAGCCGGCCATGCCAGCCCATGCACCGTGACGGCGATGGCCACCATAACCGGTCAGGCCCCGGCGATCAGCGCCGGGCGATTCTCCAGAACGCCGGCTCGGATGCGCCCGGGGAGTCCAGGTGTAACGGTCCGGGGCCGCCCGGCGTTTCACTGGTATAGGCCTCTTCCCCCCCGAGGTCTGAGGTCCCGGCCTGACCCCCCGCAGGCCGGGACCTATTGTTCTATCCGGCCGGGCCCACGCTGGCTGGCATGAGCCGTGCCCGGGCAGGATCGTAAGCGGCGGCGTCGCTGGGCCGGGCGAAGTGTCGCTAGAGGCTGGCGATGATCTCGGTGAGCGCGGGCAGGGCTCGGTCGGAGGTGACGAGATAGGACAGGCCAAACCGCTCCCGCCTGGCTTCGAGGTCCTCACGGATCTGGGCCACGCTGCCGATCAGGATCGTCGGCATCTGCCAGACGGCGTTGGCGTCGATCCCGCTCCAGCCGCGCCTGGTGATGAGTGCCTCGGTGTCGGCGCGCCTGTGATCGCTGAGCCGGATCGTGACGAAGGCGCTGAGTTCCAGTGCGGGAAAGCGATCCCCGGCCTTCGCGCGCAAGACGGCGATCTTCTGATCGAGTGCTGCTGGCAGGAGATCGCGGGGGTCATCGCGGTCCTCGGAGTTCTTGATCGGGGCCGGCAACAGCCCGACCGTGTCAGCGTGCCGGGCGGCCACCCCGAGCATGCGGGGGCCGCCCGCGCCGACGAGCAGGCGTGGCGGGCTCTGGTGCCGGGGGAGCACGTCAAGGTCCAGGCCGGTGACCTGATAGGAGGCCCCGAGGTGATCTACCCGGGTGCCATCAAGCAGCCCGCCGATGACGGCGAGGGCTTCCTCAAGCCGGTCTATGCGCTGCCGCGGGGGCTCAAAGGGAATGCCCGCCGCCTCATATTCGGGCTGGTACCACCCTGCTCCGAGGCCTAGCTCAAACCGGCCGCCCGACAGGTGGTGCAGGCTCGCGGCCTCGTGGGCGACGATCACCGGGTGCCGGAAGTCGTTAGCCAGTACCAGAGTGCCGACGTTCAGCCGTGCCGTCACCGCGGCCGCTGCGGCGAGGGCGCTGAACGGAGCGAGCTGCTGGCCGTAGGCACCTGCCGAGAAGTGGTCGCGCACGAGGAACACATCGATCCCGACGTCCTCGACCCGGCGAACATGGTCGAGCCACGCCGACCCGCCGAGGACGGACTCGTTGACGACACCGAACCTAAGCTTGCTGGTCATAAGCCACCCTGGGTGAACGTGTCCGGGACTGCGCCGCACCGCACGCGGCCGAAGCCCGCCGGAAGATCTCTCGATCACACCAGGTAAACGCCAGCGGCGGCCCGAACGTGAGGTACGCCGTCCACAACCGACCGGCAGCCCGCGTTCTGCGGGGGCCAGTGGTCGCTCACAGCACCGATCACCGGCACAACATGCATAACGGCGGCGGCGTGGCGCCATCGGCCTTGCCGTCCATCGAGGTCAGGCGCAGGTACCGGTGGATGGCGGCGGTGATGCGGCCGGCGTCGCCGGTGGCGAGCAGGTCGAGCAGCGCGCCGCGCAGGACGGCCAGCGCGAGGGTGCGGTCGGCGGATCCGGCCATGCCGCCGCGATGTTCCGCCGGCTGTGCGGCAGCCAGGACGGCCAGCCAGTCCTCGACGGTCTGCCGGGCGAAGCCTGACCAGGGCCCGCCGGGCTCGACCAGCGACCGTGCGTACGCCTCGGCCCATAGCGTGAGCAGCGGCCGGACCGGCTCGGCCGCCAGCCACTGCCAGGTGGCGCGTACCGCGGCCGTCAGGTCGGCTCCCACCGTGGCCCGGGCCTGCTCGAGAAGGGCCAGCTCGTCGGCCCGGGCCCGGGCGAGCAGCGCCCGGACCAGGCCGTCTTTCGACCCGAACAGGAACAGCAGGACCCGCGGGCTGGAGCCGATCGCGGCGGCCAGCGGGCGCAGCGACATGTCGGCCAGACCGCGGGAGAGGGCGTACTGGTAGGCGCGCTCGAGGAGTTCCTCCTTGCGAGGCGACGGGGATGACGCGGTCTCGTCCACGGTGCTACTCTGCCACTGAAACGACTGTTTCAGTACCCTGGCCGGCCGGACGCCCGCAGCGGGGCAGGCGCGCCGGGCCGGCCATGGAGGCGCGATGAGCGGTCAGCGGATCGAGGTACGCCGCCTCGGACGGCCGGGTGATCTCGGCTGGGTGGTGATGGCTCACGGCGAGGTATACGCGGCTGAGTTCGGCTGGGATGCCACCTTCGAGGCACTCGTCGCGCAGATCGCCGCCGGTTACGCGGCCGGGAACGACCCGGCGCGGGAGGCGGCCTGGATCGCCGAGATGGACGGCCAGCGGGTAGGGTGCGTGTTCTGCGTGGCCGCCGACGAGACCACCGCGCAGCTCAGGATCCTCCTGGTTGACCCGCGGGCCCGCGGGCATCATCTCGGCGGAACGCTCGTGGATGAATGCGTGGCCTTCGCCCGCCAGGCCGGTTACGCGCGCATGAAGCTGTGGACCAACCATCCGCTTGTCGCCGCCCGCCGCATCTACCTTTCCCGCGGGTTCAAGCTGGTCGAAGAGGAGCCGCACCACAGTTTCGGCGTTGATCTGGTCGGCCAGGTCTATCAGCTCGACCTCCGGCCGGGCCTGGCGGCCCGTTGCGCTGAACGGGCGTCAGGCTGGCCCGCGCCGCGGGGCGCGGCCCAGGATGAAGAGCGCGGCGATGTAACACAGCATGGCTACCCCGGTGGCCATGGCCATGCCCATGGACGCCCCGTTCGTGCTGCTATGCACGAAGCTGCCCCCAAAGCCCGCGGCGGCGAGGATCGCCAGCAGGCCGACGGCCGATGTCACGATGACCGGGCCGTGCCGGGCGATGATGGCCCGGACCAGCAGCGATAGCGCGGTCACGACCAGCAGCAGGCCGAGCACGGCGTGCGCGGCCAGGATCGCGCCGTTGGAGAAAGCCTGCCCGAGGCTGCGCCCGCCGCGGCCCGCGCCCGGCAGGGTGACGTAGAGGTTGACGCCGATGCCGAGGCCGAACTGGATCACGAGCATGACCGCGGCGCCCAGGCTGGCCCCGCGCAGGCGCTCGAGCTGGCGATCTGCGGCAAGCTGATCGCTCCCGGCGGCCTGCGCGCTCTGGTTCACCTCCATGGCCGGGCTCCTCCCATCCGCCGCCACCAAAGCAGCCTCAGCGTGATCACGGGTATCACCCACCACAGGGCCGAGCCCAAGGCCCACCCGTGGTGCCAGCCGCCGCCCGCACCGCTCCCGGCCAGCACTGCCGTGGTCAGCGCGGCCGCGATGAGGACGGGTACCAGGAACGGGGTGAGCGCGGGCCGCCGCCGCATGGCCACCATCGGCCGGTCGGGAGCCTGCGGCCTGCGCGGCAGGTCGGCGAAGAGCTCGTCGAGATCGCTCGCGACCCTGGCCCGTAGCGCGCGCCCGGTCCGGTCATCGAGCTCGGCCGGGTCGAGCCTGCCTGCCTGAAAGTGCTCGCCCAGTTCGGTGATGGCCGCATCGCGGTCGGCGTCGGACGCCCTGAGCCCGATCCGGGTCGTCTCATCCATGGGACACCTCATTTCTCCGTACGCCACTGCTCGGGGCCTCTGCGGTTCTAGTCATGTATGACAACTATCACGGATCGCAAGTATTGTCGAACGTGATAGTCTTAACACATGGTTGATTCCGGCACGGCTCGGCAAGGTCCGGGGAGCGGCGACTTCGCCTATCTCCTCGTCCAGCTGGGCTTTCACGTCGCCCGGACATTCAGCAAGCGGCTCGCTCCGCTTGGGCTTGAGCCGCGGCATTTCGGCATGCTGACCCGGCTGGCCGCGAACGAGGGGAGATCGCAGCAGGCCATCGGGGAGCTGATGGGCCTCAACCCCACCCGCATGGTCTTCCTGGTCGACGAGCTGGAGAAGCACGGGCTCGTCGAGCGCAGGCGCAATCCCGCCGACCGGCGCTCGCACGCCCTCTACCTGACCGACCAGGGCCGGGAGAAGCTCCGCGAGGCTCAGGAGGCGAGCGCCGGCCACGAGCGCCAGCTAGGCGCCTCGCTCACCGATGCGCAGCGCATGCAGCTGGCGGCCCTGCTGCGCCGGCTCGCGGACGAGCAGGGGATCAGTGAGGAGAGCCTGCCCGGCCCGCCAATATAGGGCCGGTCAGATAGCGGGGTGATGGGCCGGGTGGCCGGCTGGGCAGCTATCCGTGGCGTTGCGAAGCGCACCAGGTCAACCTCGGTCGCGACGGCGGGACGGCGATCAGCTGGCGTGAGGATTTCCGGGCGAGACTGCCGGGCACGGGATGGATGCTGGAGTGGTTCCTGCGCCGGTTCGTACAGCGCTGCGCCGACGGCCTCGCCAGCCACGCCGCGAGCCTCGCTGCGGGGGCACCCGGACCGCACGGTGACCAGCCACGACCCCGGGGCCGGTAGTGTACCCACGGACGCCCTAACCTGCCTGCCCGGCGCCGGCTGGGGCCGGCGTCCAGGGGAGAACGGGCGGGGGAGTTGGCGCGCGGGCGGCCGCGGGCCGTCGGTCGAGGAGGCGTGGGATGGGAGATCCCGGTCGGTGGGTCGTGGTCGGCCTCGACAACGGCGGGACGATGAACAACGCGACGGTGCTCGACTGCGGGGGCCGGTTCCTGGTGGACCGGATGGCCGAGACTCCCAGCTACGTGCGGGAGGGCCCCGAGAAGGCCATCGAGGCTCTGGCCCGGTCGCTGGAGCAGGTCCTCGAGTTCACCGGGACGCCGCGGGCCCTGGTGCGCGCCGTGGGGCTGGACACGCCGGGCCCGGTCAGTGCGGAGGGCGTGATCGCGCTGCAGGGCGCCACCAACTTCGGCAACCCGGACTGGAGCGGCTTCGACGTCCGCGGGGCGCTCGAGATGCGGCTGGGACTTCCCGTTCTGTATAACAATGACGCTAACGCCGCGGCGCTGTACGCGCACCATGTGCACTTCGGTGCCGCGGAGGCGGCCCGGCGCTCGTCGGTCTCCGCGATCGTGGGGACCGGGCTGGGCGGCGGCGTGATCGAGGCCGGCCAGGTGGTGCGCGGGGCCGCCGGGATGGCCGGGGAGCTCGGGCACGTCTGGATTCCGGTAGACGGGCTGCTCGGCCCGGGCCAGCCGGTGCCGGGCTGCAACTGCGGACTGGCCGGCGACGCCGAGAGCGTGGCCTCGCTGACGGGGATCGAGAAGAACCTGCTGCCGTACTGGCTGACCCGGTTCCCCGACCACGAGCTCGGGCGGGTCAGCCCGGCCAGCAGGGCGGCGAAGCTGGTGCGCGGTTACGGCGAGGCCGGAGACCCGCTGGCGCTCGGGATCTTCCGGCAGCAGGCGACGGCGCTCGGCCGGCTGTTCACGATCGCCGCGAACTTCACCGACCCGGACGTGTACTTCGTCGGCGGCGGCGTGGTCGAGGCGGCGCCGCATTTCCGCGACTGGTTCCTCGCGCAGGTGCGCGACCAGACCACGCTGCGCGCGGAGCAGGCACGGGCATCGTCCGTCGCGCTGGTCCCGGACCTCGACATGGCGGGGGCCCGGGGCTCGGCGATCGCGGCCCTGGCGGCGGCGCGAGGCATGGACGAGGCCGGCGTCTAGCGCAGCCCCCGCCCTGCTCAGGTGACGCCTCCTCGGGTGGATGCCTCCTCAGGTGACGAAACCGTCGAGCCGGGCCAGCAGGCTCAGCATGACCTCATCGGCGCCGCCGCCGATGCTGATCAGCCTGGTGTCCCGGTAGAACCGCGCGGTCCAGGTCTCCTCCATGTAGCCGATGCCGCCGTGGAACTGCAGGCAGGTGTCGGCGATCTCGCGGGACAGCCGCCCGACGGCGAGCTTCGCGATCGTGGCGAAGCGCGTGGTGTCCTCCCCGCGCAGGTAGGCGTCGGCGCAGGCGTAGTTGTAGTGCCGCACCAGGTCCAGCTGGGCTGACAGCTCGGCGAGCCGGTACGCGACGTAGTCGTTGGCCAGCAACGGCCGCCCGAACGCCCGCCGCTGGGCGAGGTAGTCCCTGGTCCGGTCCAGCGCCTTCTGCAGCCCGCCGACCTGGAGATAGGAGGCGATCATGCGTTCGGGCTGGAACTGCTCCATCTGCTGCTGGAACCCGCGCCCGATCTCGCCGATCGTGTTGCTGACCGGGACGCGCACGTCGGTGAACGAGAGCTCGGCGGTGTCGGAGGACCGGTTCCCGAGCTTGTCCAGGGTGCGGGATACCCGGAAGCCCGGCCGGCTGGTCTCGACGATGATCTGAGACATCCCCCGGTAGCCGCCCTCGTCCGACGTCCGGGCCAGCAGGCAGATCCAGTCGGCCTGCGCTCCGTTCGTGATGTACAGCTTGCTGCCGTTGATCACCCACTCATCCCCGTCCCGCGCCGCGCGGGTACGCAGGCCCGCAACGTCCGACCCGGCGTCCGGCTCGGTCACCGCGATCGAGCAGACCACCTCGCCGCGGATCGCCGGGGCGAGGAAGCGCTCCTTGAGCTCGTGGCTGCCGTAGCGGTGCAGCGACGGCGTGGCCATGGCCATCTGCACGGCGATGCCCATGGGCACGCCGCCGCAGTCGATGTCCGCCCCCTCCCCGCCGTACGCCGGGTCGTACTCCAGCCCGAGCAGGCCGATCTTGGCCAGGAGGGGGAACAGCGCATGCGCCGGGAAGCGCCCAGCTCCCTCCCACTCGTCGACATGCGGGTTGATCTTCCGGTCGACCAGATCGCGCACGCTCGCGCGCAGCGCCTCGTGCTCCGCCGTGAACTGCATGCCTCATCCTCTCGCCGGATCCGGTCATTTCCCCGCGCGGAATTGCGCCATCCGCGTACGGACCATACGTGGCAGGCCATGGATGATGAAATCCGCCTTAGCGCGCTGGTGCCAGCCGGGCGAGCCCAGCGGAGCGATGACGGCCGCCCGGAGCAGCGCCGACTTCGCGGCGGCCACGCGATGGTGCTACGCTCACTTTGGTTGTCGTCAAAATTCGTGTACGTGTCACAGCGCCTGCGGAATTCTGACAGCGGGCGTCACGGATGCTCAGAGTCCGGCCTTCGGAAGGCAGACGGTCGCAGCAGCCCGGGGAACACATAGGTGGATCCCGAAGATCGTTTCACCAGGAGAAAGCACATGACTCAGGGCACCGTGAAGTGGTTCAATTCCGACAAGGGCTTCGGTTTCATTGCCCCCGACGACGGCAGCGCCGACGTTTTCGTTCATCACTCGGCCATTCAGGCTGATGGTTTCCGCAGCCTGAATGAGAATCAGCGGGTCGAGTTCACCGCCGGGCAGGGCCCCAAGGGCCCGCAGGCTGAGCAGGTCCGCCCGCTCTGACCAGCCCGCCGCACCGGCGCGCGATCCAGACCCGCCGCCGGGCGGCCCGTCGGCGGGCGCTGAGGGAGCCTGTGAGCTGCCTCGGCGCCCGCTGTCCTGTCGGCGCTCATTGCCATGATGGCTATTTCCCGGCTGCCCGTTGCCCGCAGTACCCGTGGGCAACCCCTATGCGCAGGAGCCGCTGGGCAGTAAAGTAGCAGTCAGCTCTGGACCCGGGCGGCATCCGCGACGTTGGCGGATGCGGAACGGGTCCGGTTTTTTTTGAGCTGCCACGGACCGGCAGGGTGACGAAAGGGGGGGACCCTGCCGGGCGGGCAGCGGGTCATCTCGCCATCACGCGCCTCGCGGCTTCGGCTCACCCAGGCTGCACCCCAGGAAGGACAATCAGCTACGCGTGCTTCGCCCACCGTCAGCCCCCATGACGGCTCGGCGATGTTTCCGGACGGCAACCGTCCGGCTCGCACCCTGCGGGGGCGGGTGCGAGTCGGTGGCCGGGCAGGCCCTGGCCGTCGGAGACCCTCCCGCGTCTCATCCAGCCGGGCAGTCCGTCGGCATCACCCCGGGGCTCAGGGTTAGCTGTCGGCGGTAGCCGCGCCCGGGCGATCTGGCCAGCCGACGGCGTTGAGGTAGCGCAGGGCCTGGGCGTAGGAACCCGCCAGGCTGGTCTGGCAGTAGGGCAGGTCGCGCTGCTCGCAGAACGCCCGTACCAGGACCTGGGATCGTCGCAGGTTGGGCCGGGGCATCGAGGGGAACAGGTGGTGCTCGATCTGGTAGTTCAGGCCGCCCAGGGCGAAGTCGGTCAGCCAGCCGCCGCGAACGTTGCGCGAGGTGAGCACCTGGCGTCGCAGGAACCCGCTCCGGTCGGAGGCGTCCAGGACGGCCATGCCCTTGTGGTTGGGCGCGAAGGAACTGCCCAGGTACAGGCCGAACAGGCCCTGCTGCACGAGAATGAACACCACGGCCTTGACCGGCGGGAGAACAAGGAAGACCACGGTGAGGTAGCCGCCGACATGGGCGGCGAGCAGCGCCGTCTCCACTGGCCGGTGCCGGGAGGTGCGGCTGGTCAGCGCGCGGATGCTCGCGACGTGCAGGCTGATCGCTTCCATCAGCAGCAGCGGGAAGAACAGGTACGCCTGGTAACGGAACGCCAGCCGGACCACGCCGCGGGCCGCCCGCGCCTGGGCGGCGCTGAAGGCCACCGCGCTCGGCCTGATGTCGGGATCCGCACCCTCGGTATTGGGATGGGCGTGATGGCGGTTGTGCTTGTCGACCCACCAGCCGTAGCTGAGCCCGACGCCGAGGTTGCCGTGCAGGACGCCGAGGACGTAGTTGGCCCGCCGGGAGCCGAAGATCTGCCGGTGCCCGGCATCGTGGCCGAGAAAGCCGACCTGGGTGAACATCACGGCCAGGAACGCCGCCACCCCTAGCTGCCACCAGGAGTTGCCGACCAGGACGAAGGCTGCCCAGCCGGCCGCCAGCGCGAGGGCGGTGAGCGTGATCTTCCAGATGTAGTACCGCGGGCGTCGCTCCAGCAGCCCCGCCTGCTTGATGCGCCGGGACAGCTGAGCGTAATCGCTGCCGCGCGGCCCGGCGTCGGACGCCGGGACCGCTGCTTGAGGTGGCCGGGCCTGGTCTGTCGCTGATTCCTGGGATGGCGCCGTCGGAACTCCTCGAAGCACATCGAGACTGGAAGGGTGGGGATGTACCGCCGAGGTCTTGGGCGGAGACGGCGCAGCAACAACGATCACCGACGCGCCGTCGGGTCGGGCAACGTACCTGACCTGATGCTACCTGCCGGTTTGGATGGGAGCGACCTTCCGACGCCTAGGAGTGCGTGAGGTGCCCGGAGTTGACCGCCGTGAGCAGGAAGTCGACGAGCTGCTCGGCGTACCGGGTGGCGCCTGCCCGGAGCGTTTCGCGCAGGTCCCTGGGCGCGGCATGGGCGTGGGTCGTCGCCCCGCCCACCAGGGTGTCGAGCAGCAGCGTGATCGAGGTGTCCTCCGGGATCTCGCCGCGGCGGATGCCGCGGCGGACGATGGCCCGCGCCGCCAGGACCTGGGACGTCTGCAGCGCGTTGAGCTGGTCGGCGAGGCCGGGGATGAGGTCGCCCTCCAGCCGAAGCCGCAGCGCCGCGCGGCCGGCGTCACCGAGGTACAGGTCGAGCATCTGGCAGGCCAGCCGGACCAGGTCCTCGCGCAGCGAGCCGGTGTCGACCTCGGTGATGATCCCGACTCGCCGGCGCAGCGCTTCGACCAGCAGGGCTTCCTTGGTCTGCCACCGAAGGTAGATGGAGGCCTTGCCGACGCAGGCGCGCTTGGCGACAGCCTCGACGCTGAACCCGGCCCAGCCCGCCTCGCCGAACAGGGCGATCGCCGCGTCCGCGACACGGCGATCCACGTCGGGGTCGCGGGGGCGTCCCGCGTGCGTCGTGCTGATCGTCACGCCGGTCACCTCTTCGCCGATGAGGCTTGCTGAACGATCGCCGTCAGCATAGCCCGCGAGGTCACAGGCGAACTACGTTCAGTTAGCGTGGTCGGCTGGGCATTCCCGCCGCCGGGCCACCTGCAGGACCGCCCCCCAGTGCCGGCGCAGCCGCCCGTCGGCCCGGCGGGCGAGCCGGCGCCGGATCTCGCGGTACAGGCGGTCACGTTTCGGCGCGGCCATGGCGATGTGACCGGAGAACGTGTCGAGCAGCCGGATGTACTCCTCGGCGCTGTAGCTGATTTCCCAGTCGAAGTGGCGTACGGCCACATCCTCGAACAGGCCGCTGCCCACGATGTCACCCGTGTCGTCGGGCAGCTCGCCCGGCCGGGGCCAGTCCGGCGGGACCCCCTCGCCGATCTCGTCGTAGACGTCCTGGATGTCACGGAAGAACGGATCACCGCCATCGGGGAACACGTGCGCGGCGCCCCACACCGCGAGGTACCCGCCGGGGCGCAGCACCTCCCAGGCCCGCTGATACCTCACCGCAGGGTCGATCCAGTGCCAGGCGGTCGCGGCGAACACGAGGTCGAAGCCGCCTTCGGGTGCTGGCGGCCAGCTCTCGAAGGCGCCCTCGATGACCTCCACGCCGGCAAACCCGGCGAGGTTCTGCCGAGCCACCGCGGCCAGCCCGGCTCCGATCTCGACGCAGGTGATCCGAAAGCCGCGCCGGGCCATAGGGACCGTGGCCTTGCCCGTGGCGCACCCGATTTCCAGCAGCCGGTCACCGGACCTGAGGTCCGCCAAGCGCACCAGCTCGTGGTACAACTCTTCCGGGTAATCGGGCCGCGACTGCTGATAGAGGTGCGCCGCGGAGTCGAAGGTTGCCCTGAGGCTGTGCCGATCAGCTGCCACCGGGCCATCATCGCAAACCCCGGCGGGCGCCCCGCCCGCTCAGGACTCCCTCTGGGCCGGCGGGCGGGAGGCTTCCGGGGAGGGGCCCGCGCGGAACGCGTCCGCGTGGTCCAGGATGCTGGTTCCACTCACTGACACGCGGAGGAACACATGGACGAGAACCGGGCCCGGAGCTTGCTGCTGGACGAGCGCACCGAGGTGCTGAGCCTGCTCAAGGACACCGAGGCGGCCGGGCAGGCCGACCGGGAGACCGAGGATGAGGAGGGAGTCGACGTCTCCGATCCCGCCCAGTCGCTGACCGCCGAGGGCATGGACGATGCCATCGCGGAGAGCCTGCGTGAACGGCTGGCCGCGATCGACCGCGCCCTGCGGCGGCTGGACGCGGGCACCTACGGGCGTTCCGTGCGCAGCGGTGTGCCGATACCGGACGAGCGCCTGGAGGCCGACCCAGCTGCGGAGCTCACCGTCGAGGAGGCGAGGGCCTAGCCCGGCCGCTTCGCGAGGCGGGGGATGCTACGTTCCGGCAATGGCAGGCAAGGTCGCGATAGTCACCGGCGGCGGCACGGGAATCGGCCGGGCATCAGCCCTCGCGCTCGGGCGGGACGGCTACTCGGTCGTGATCGCCGGCCGTCGCCCGGGCCCGCTCGAGCAGACCATGAGCGACGGCGCGGCTGACGGATCCCGGCTGCTGGCCGTGGTCGCGGATGTCGGCGAACCCGGGGATGTCCGGAGGCTGTTCGATCAGGCGCAGCAACATTTCGGCCGCGTGGACGTGCTGTTCAACAACGCGGGCCGGGGTCTCCCTCCGGTGCCGCTCGAGGACGTGCCGTTCGCCGACTGGCAGTCGGTGGTGGGCGTGAACCTGACCGCGGCGTTCCTGTGCACCCAGGCCGCGTTCCGGGTGATGAAGGAACAGGATCCGCGCGGGGGACGGATCATCAACAACGGGTCAGTTTCCGCGCACTCACCCCGGCCGCACTCGGCGCCCTACACCGCCACCAAGCACGCGGTCACGGGGCTGACGAAGGCAACGTCGCTGGACGGGCGGAAGTACGACATCGCCTGCAGCCAGATCGACATCGGGAACGCGGCGACCGACCTGGCGGTCATGCTCGCCGCCGGGGCCCTGCAGCCCGACGGCAGCACGCGCGCCGAGCCGATGATCGACGTCGAGCTGGTGGCCGGCTCGGTGGTGCACATGGCCAACCTGCCCCTGGACGCGAATGTCCAGTTCATGACCCTGATGGCCACGAAGATGCCGTTCATCGGCCGTGGCTAGGCGTCGCTGAGGACCCTTCTACGCGGTCGCCACGGTGCCGAGCCAGGTGTAGCCCGTCGGCGACGGTCCGCTCTGCGTCGCCCGGTATCCCGCTCGCTGACCGGTTCTGCATGAATTAAGCAGTAAGATTCCTCCCGTTATCCGGCGGGCTGTCGCATTGAGGCGCAGCGTTACGCACCGGATGCAGGAAGGCAGACCGGATGAATCCCCCCCGCTCGCCCCTCACGAGGTCGGCCAAGCTGGTTGGCGGCTTGCTCTGCGCGTGCCTGCTGGCCGCGGCCGGACTGCTCGCGCAGCCCACTCGGGCCAGCACCGCCACGCGCGCCGTGACTGTGAGCAGCGCCGTGAGCACCGCCGCCCCTCAGCTGCAAGTGTCCGGGAGGGGGCTGTTCAGCGCCCAAGGCCGGCGAGTGGTGCTGCACGGGGTGAACCGCGCGGGCGGGGAGTACGCGTGCGTGGAGGGTAGGGGCATCTGGGACGGCCCGATGAACTCGGTCACCGCGATGAAGAGCTGGCACGTGAATGCCGTCCGCGTGCCGCTGAACGAGGCTTGCTGGAACGGCGAATCGTACGTCCAGGCCCAGTACCGGGGGCCCAGCTACCGCAAGGCGGTCGAGGCCTACGTCCAGCTGCTGAACCGCAACGGCATCGTGGCCATCCTGGATCTGCACTGGACCGATGGCCGCTACACCGGCCCGCACGCGCACTGCCCGGACACGGCCGAGGCGATGTGCCAGAAGCCGATGCCGGACGCGGCGCAGGCCATACCGTTCTGGAAATCGATGGCGCGGACGTTCAAGGGCAACAACGCGGTCATCTTCGACGTCTTCAACGAGGCGTTCCCGGAGCGGACCGCCGGCGGCAGCGAGGCCGAGGGCTGGCGGTGCTGGCTGCGCGGCGGCAGCTTCTGCGCCGGGCTCGGCTACCAGGCGGCCGGGATGCAGTCTCTGGTGACCGCGATCCGGTCGACCGGCGCGCGTAACGTCATCCTGCTCGGCGGGCTGAGGTACGCCGACGACCTCACCGGGTGGCTGAGGCACGTGCCGCGAGATCCCGACCATAACCTGGCGGCCTCGTGGCATCTCTACCCGTGGAACCTGTGCAACGTGCAGTCGTGCTGGAACCGGCAGGTCGCGCCGGTGATCGCTAAGGTCCCGGTCGTCGTCGACGAGTTTGGCGTGGCCACCTGCTCCGCCGCCTTCATCAACCCGCTGATGCGGTGGCTCGACGCCCGGTCCACCGGCTACCTGGCCTGGGCCTGGAACGCCGGGTTCGACTGCGCGACCGGGCCCAGCCTGATTACCAGCTACAACGGCAGCCCCACTGCCTACGGGGCGGGATACCAGTCACACCTCCGCTCACTGAAGTGAGGCTGCCGCCGATCCTCCGCGTGCCGCCTGCTGGCATTCGTCGGCGAGCCCATCCAGCGAAACGGGCCTTGCCATCGGAACCCGGTACCTGATAGGGATCGCGTGCTGGTGCGTGATCAGTGGGGAGGGCGCATGAAAGAGGACGGGGGTTACATCGAGGTCCCCGGCGGGCGGGTCTGGTACCGCTCGGTCGGCGACGGGGGGACACCGCTGCTATGCCTGCACGGCGGGCCCGGCTTCACCCACTACTACCTGGAGCCGCTCCAGGCGCTGGCCGACCGGCGCCAGGTGATCTTCTACGACCAGCTGGGCTGCGGGCGATCGGACCGCCCCGAGGACGTCGCGTTGTGGACCGTAGAACGATTCGTCGAGGAGGTCGCCCAGGTGCGGGCGGCGCTCGGGCTCGAGCGCCTGCACCTGTTCGGCAGTTCCTGGGGCGGCATGCTGGCCATGCAGTACGTGCTCGATCGCCGTCCCCAGCTGAAGAGCCTGATCCTGTGCGGGAGCCCGGCCAGCATGATCAGGTGGGTCAAGGACTGCGGCGAGCTGCTGGCGGCGCAGCCGGCCGAGGTGCGCCAGGTCATCCGCGAGCATGAGGAGGCGGGGTTCACCGCCTGCCCCGAGTACCAGGCGGCCATCCTCGGCTTCTACCGGGAGCACGTCTGCCGCCTCACCCCGTGGCCCGCCGGCCTGGAGCGCTCCTTCGCCGAGGCGGGCTATGCCGTGTATGACCGGCACGCTGAAGACCTGGGACGTGACGGACCGCCTCGGCGAGATCGGTGTGCCGGCGCTGCTGGTCGGGGGTCGGCACGACGAATGCCGGCCGGCGCACCTCTACGACATGCACCGGCGCATCGCCGGGTCGCAGCTTGCCATCATCGAGGACGCCTCGCACCTCTGCTTTGCCGAGCAGCCGCAGGAGTTCACCGGCCTGGTGAACTCGTTCCTCGACCGCCTCGAGGCGGGCTGAGCGCGGCCGGACTGCGAGCATCGGTCCACCGCGGGGCGGTCCACCCCCGCCGGGTCACCAGGCCGGCTTGCCGATATCGGCCGGGCGCAGGCGGAATTGCTGCAGGCGCAGGTGATGGTACTTCTCGGTCTCGCCGACCCAGTCCATGCCCATGTGCCGGACCATCGCCATGGCGCGCGCGTTGGCGGGCCGAACCAGCGCGATGACCTGCTCGATGCCCTGCTCGAACGCCCACCGCGCCAGGGCCAGCCCGGTCTCGGTGGCGTAGCCGTGGCCCCACGCATCGGGGTGCAGCTGCCAGCCGATCTCGAACTCGTCATCCGGCGGAAGCGGCAGCAGGGTGGCCCCGCCGATCAGGCGCCCGTCCTCGCTGAGCTCGATCGCCCAGCGGCCCGCGGGCGCCAGCATGCGCGCGTCCTCCGCGACCCACTGCTGCAGGACCAGGCGCATGGCCGCCTCGTCGCGAACCCTGTCCATCGCCGGAATCAGCCAACGCGCGACCTCTTCGTCGCCGTAGGCGGCGAGCGCCGCCGGGGCATCATCGGTGGTCCAGGGACGCAGGACCAGGCGCTCAGTGAGCAGTCGTTGGGCCATTGACTCACGATAACGGGGACATCACGATGGCCGCGGCCGGCCAGGCTCATCGGGGCGCACTGCTAGTCGCGGCTAGTCGCGCAGGGTCCGGGGCAGCCCGAACAAGGGGAACAGGCTGTTGTCGCCGAAGCGGGTGATGGCCGAGATCTGGTCGCCCTCGAGGGTGAGCACGATCAGCCCGTTTGCGTGCGCTATCGGGCTCGCGGGATCCCGGAGGTAGTAGCCGAACGCGGGCTGGCCGTTCGCGCGCGTGGGCACCAGCCGGGCCGCCTGAAGGCCCCACCAGCTGCGGGTCAGGTAGAACCGGGCGATCGCCGCGTGGCCCTGGTACTCGAGCGGCTCGGGCGGCATCCTCAGCCACGCGTCGTCGGTGAGCAGCGCGACGACCCGGTCGACGTCGGCGCTCTCGAACGCGTCCACGAAGCGCCCGACGAGCTCGCGCTCGCGCGGAGAGCGCGGCAGCGGCGCGCGTTCCCGGTCGCGCGCGGGAAGCTGGCTGTCCAGGGCCGCGTGCGCCCGCTGGAGGGCGCTGTTGACCGAGACCTCGCTGCTGTCGAGCAGGTCGGCCACCTCGGCCGCGCGGAAGCCGAGCACGTCGCGCAGCACGAGCACCGCGCGCTGGCGCGGCGGCAGGCGCTGGAGCCCGGCGACGAACGCCAGGGCCAGCGCCTCCCTGGTCTCGTAGCGCGCTTCCGGACCGGGCGAGGTGTCCGGCAGGTCGTCCAGGAGGGCGTCCGGGTAAGGCTCGTACCAGGTCGGCTCGGCCCGGCGGGTCGGCTCGGGCGCCTCGAATGCGCGGGGGGGCAGCTGCTGCGGGCGGCGCCCGGTGTCGCGCAGCGCGTTCAGGCAGCGATTGGTCGCGATGCGGTACAGCCAGGCGCGCACCGAGGCTCGCTCCTCGAATCCCTCAAGGCCGCGCCAGGCGGCCAGCAGGGTCTCCTGGATCATGTCTTCCGCGTCCTGCACCGAGCCGAGTATCCGGTAGCAGTGCAGCTGCAGCTCGTGCCGGTAGGGCTCGGTGAGCTCGCGGAACGCTTCCCCGTCTCCCGCCCGGGCGCGGGCCAGGGTGGTCTCGGTCACCACGGCATCCTGGCATCGCCTGCCTTCCTTTCGCGCACTACCGGTTAGGACACCATCCGGGCCCGAAAGTCATCGGCGAGTTCCCGCCGGCCGCCGTGTCTCAACCAGCAACCACACGAACACGGCGAACCGGAGGACACGTGGCTACCAAGTTGAGGCAGGCCGCTGCGAGCTCGGCGCAGAGATGGGCGCTCGCGCTGGCCTCGGCAGCATCGTTCATGGTCGTGCTCGACCTGCTGGTCGTCGCGACCGCGCTGAGCACGATCCGGCGCGATCTCGGGGCATCGATCGAGCAGCTCGAGTGGACAGTCAACGCCTACACGCTGACCTTCGCGGTGCTGCTGATGACCGCGGCCGCCCTGGGCGATCGCTTCGGGCGCCGCCGGCTATTCGCCGTCGGGCTGGGACTGTTCGCCGCGGCCTCCGCGGCGTGCGCGCTGGCGCCCGGCGTCGGCTGGCTGATCACGGCGCGCGCCGTGCAGGGCGCCGGCGCGGCCCTGGTCATGCCGCTCGCGCTGGCCCTGCTGAACGCGGCCTTCCCGCCCCAGCGTCGCGGCTGGGCCATGGGCATCTTCGGCGGCGTGACCGGGCTGGCGGCGATGGTCGGGCCGGTGATCGGCGGCGCCATCACCCAGGGGATCGCCTGGCAGTGGATCTTCTGGATCAACGTCCCGATCGCGCTGCTCGCCATCCCGCTGGTGCTGCTCCGGCTCCAGGAGAGCTACGGTTCGCGCGTCCGGCTGGACATCGCGGGGCTCGCCCTCGGCACCGGCGCCGCGCTCGGGCTGGTATGGGGGCTGGTGCGCGGCAACTCGGCCGGCTGGGGCAGCCCCGAGGTCGTAACGGCGATCGCGGGCGGGGCGCTGCTGATGGCGGCGTTCGTCGCGTGGGAGCTGCGGGCCAGCGCGCCGCTGCTGCCGATGCGCCTGTTCCGCTCGCGGGCCTTCGCCGCAGGCAACGCCGCGATCTTCTTCCTCAACGCGTCGCTGACCGGGGCGGTGTTCTTCATGGCCCAGTTCCAGCAGGTCACGCTCGGCCAGGGCCCGCTGGACGCCGGGCTGCGGCTGCTCCCGTGGGGGGTCACCCCGTTCCTGATCGCCCCGAGGGCCGGGGCGCTGGCCGACCGGATCGGCGAGCGGCCGCTGATCATCACCGGGCTGGCGCTGCAGACGGTCGGCATGGCCTGGTTCGCGGTCATCGCCCGGCCCGGCCTGGGCTACGCGGCGATGATCGCGCCGATGATCGTCTCCGGGAGCGGCTTCGCCATGGCGCTGCCCGCGGTCACCAAGTCTGTGGTCAGCTCGGTCGCACCCCAGGATATCGGCAAGGCGTCGGGCACGTTCAGCACGCTACGCCAGCTCGGCGGCGCGTTCGGGCTCGCGATCGGCGTCGCGGTCTTCGCCGCGGCCGGCAGCTACGCCTCCGCCCGCGCGTTCAGTGACGGGTTCGTGCCCGCGATCGGCGTCGCCGCTGGCCTGTCCCTGGCCGGGGTCATCGCCGGCCTGGTCCTGCCCGGCCGGCGCCCTGTGACCGAGGCCGCCCCGGCCGGGACCGGCCCGGCTAAGAGCGCGCCGCCCGAGACCTCCCAGGCCGGGACCGAGTCGGCCCAGACTGCCCGGGCCGAGAGCGCGCCGGACGCCCCGATCCCGGCGCCCTCGGCCAAGGTCGGCGGCTAACCGGGAGCCGGACCGCTCCGGCTCGACGGCGGCTCGCGGGGTCTCAGACATGGCGAGCCAGCACCGCCCGGCGAGCGAGTTGTCGGCGAGCCGCAGTAACGCGGCAGGGCCTCTCTGCGCTCTGTTGCTGGGGCCCGGGGACAAAGCCCGACGGAACGGAAATCATGCTCGGTATCAGGCCATCGCCGAATCCCTTGGCGGCTGACCGTCAGCAGAACCGTTGGGCTGACGAGCCCGCACGCGGGCTGGCCCGGCCGCTGACCGCACGCGGGTGGCCGCTGGCAATAATCCTGGCGATCCAGGCGACCCTCTCACTCCGGCTGGGGTGGACCGCGACCGCCTTCCAGGATGAGGCTCTCTACCTCTCATGGCCGACACGCCCCAGGCGCGTCCGGGCGCCCCCGGCCGAGGCATCCGCGTTGCCGACCTGGGATCGCTGGCGGGCTGAACCGGGCACCGGTTCCGGAGCCTGTCGCTCTCGGTAGGGACAGCGCTCTGCTACAGCACCCGCGGCTTGGCAGCACCTCAGTAGCACCAACACCCTAAGTTACCGGTCAGTTAGCTCTACGTGACTCCACCAGAGTTAGCAGAATTCATGTGCAGCCCCTGCTGCCAATAACTAGCATGAAAGGCTCAGGGGGCATTATCGATGATTCGCGGGGGTCCTGGAGACCGCCTCGGCGCGGACAAGGAGCGGACTGGTTGTGCCAGCGGACAGAGATGCCCAGCTAGCCGGAATCGATGCGCTGGTACGGACAGGCACACGGCATGCCCCAGCTGGCGAGTACGGCGGGATCTCGACCGGCGTTGCTGATCATCAGGTTCCACCACAGCCGGTTGAGACCGCGGTCGCGCACGACCGGCCCACTTGGTCCGATAGTACTGACACGTTCCGCGCCGCGCTAAGCGCGTTCGGCCCGCGCAAGTCACAGAAGCTGCACGGCAGGCTCGCCCGCTGGAAACCACGGTATTGGCCACTAATAGCTTCGTTTCTTGTGATACTTGTCGCCGTTGGCTGGTTCACTGAGCCGTTCGCTGGGATTCTCGGCTGGCCCCTGACCTTCCTGTGGACATGGCCGATTCTCACTACCGTGATTGCCATCCGGGGTATGGCGCGAACCCGCAAGATCCTGCGCCTGTCGGAGGCTCGCTGGCGTGGCGCCGACCCGGCAATCTGCGAAGATTTCCTTCTCGTCGTCGTTCCGACCATCGGAAGACATGACACCTACCCTGCGCTGGAGCGCTCGGTGCTGTCGTTCATTGCGCATCTGCCAAGGCACTTTCCCTGGATGCGGATTGACATCCTGATCGAGGAAGAATGCGAAGCCGAGGAAAGGATCGCCAAGCTCGCCTCGCGGAGCGACCTGATCCGCCTGATAGCCGTACCCAAACATTACCGCACTCGCAACGGGACGAAGTTCAAGGCCCGTGCTAACCATTACTCCCACGAGCTCCGGATCTACGAGCGCGAAGATCGCGACGACGTATGGGTTCTGCACATGGACGACGACACTGGCGTCGGGCCGGACACTACTGTCGCAATGGCGCGCTTCATCGAGGAGCAGTACCAAGCTGGGCCAGATGCCAAGCACATGGCTCAGGGGATCTTGACATATCCACGCGAGTACGCCGCGAACAGGCTGACCTGGCTGGCAGACTCAGTCCGGCCTGCCGACGATGTGACCCGCTTCTCAGCCTGCACCGGCAGCGGCACGCCGCGAGCAGGACTGCACGGGGAATTGCTTCTAGTTCGCGCATCGGTGGAGGCGACGATCGGGTGGGACTTTGGTCCCCGCAGCATCGTCGAGGACGCCCAGTTCGCGCTCATCTTCTGCGATCGTTACCACGGCCGGAGTGCCTGGTTCGGCGGCCGGTGCTACGGCGCGTCACCAGCGACGATCCGCGACTTCATGCGGCAGCGGGAACGCTGGTCCTGGGGCATCGTCGGGCTTGTCTTCAACCGGTCGCTTCCCGTGCGAAATCGAGCGTACCTGGGATACTCAGTCGTATCATGGGTCGCTGGCCCACTGCAGAACGTTGCGGTGGTCCTGGGCATTGGGCTGTTGCTGGGAGACCCCAACACCTCGCCAGCGACGCTGTTCGTCGTTCCGCTCTGGGCGCTGAACATGGCCTACGCCGTATGGATGTACTGGGAGGGACTGCGGCTCAACGCTGGGGTCTCTGCCCGCGGCCGCCGCAGGTGGTGGGAGCCGGTCGCGGTGATCCTGCTGATCCCGTTCTTCGCGATGATCGAGGGCATGGGCGGAATTCGCGGCTTCCTGAAGTTCGCCCGCCGCGCGGAGAACAAGTTCATAGTGATCGCTAAGCCGTCATGACCACCTCCCGATATCTGCGCGCCGCGTGCCCGGCGGCAATGGCGGCGTGCCTGCTGGCGCTGGTCTCCGCCTGCGCGATCCCGTCCCGGCCGGCCTGGTGGCCCAAGCCACAGCACACCACTGCGGCGGCCGCCGCCGGTAGTAACGTCAACGCCCGGGCCGTCACTACGGTGCTAGGAGTGGCACAACGTTGGCACCCGGGACTCCGCCAGCTCGGGATCCAGGTTTACTGGACGGCGAATACCCATGACTCCGATGCGGTAGTGCGGGCGAAGGCGCGCCGAATCATCAACTACGCGATCCGGCTCAATGCTAACTCGATAGCGGTCACGTTCCCGTTCTATACCCACGGCATTACCTCCGACACAGTCTATACCAGTCCGATTACTACGCCTAGCCCGGCTCATATTGCTATCTTCCTTTCCGAGGCCGCCAGGAGCCACATCCGGGTGACGCTGCGCCCGATTCTCAACGAGATTGCTCTGGTCGCCCAAAACCCGATCGCGTGGCGCGGCTCAATCGAACCGGCAGACCGCACCGTTAATCGGCACCGAGTTGAATTCGCTAGAGGGCGACCCGAACTGGCCAGGACTGATCCGTGCGATCAAATCGGTCTACCGGGGCGAGCTGATTTACGACGAGAACTTTGATGAGTTCGCAGCTCACGATACCAATTTGCCGCTGTCGACATTCGGTGTCGATGCCTACCCGCGGTTCGCCCTTTCCGACAGCGCATCTGTGGGCGCACTGGCGCAGGCCTGGGCCAACTGGCTAGGCACCCACACCCTTAAGGTTCGCCGCCGGGCTATTCTGAGCGAGGTCGGCATCGACGCAGTTGCGGGTTCGTATTCAGACCCTGGGGCTTGGCTCACCACGACGAGGGCACCTATCGACCTACGAGTCCAGACTAATTGGTACAAAGCG
>WNFJ01053458.1_pt4 | contig 39625 bp, 39 predicted proteins | sample 5400461 | NCBI WGS metagenome assembly WNFJ01 (sample SAMN13153349, study PRJNA577476) | soil metagenome | isolation source: 115 cm saprolite on Douglas fir-dominated hillslope | place: USA:California | collected 2013-09-17
CCGCCAATCCCGCCGCCCGCTGGGGCCGAGTCGTCCGTCACGATCAAGCTGAAGTGGAGGAGGTCGAAGTTTTCACGCCCGAGGAGTTGACCCGCCTCCTCACAGTCACGGAAGAGCGCTACCCTGATTACTACCCCTTTGTACTCTGCTTGGCCAGGACCGGGATGCGGATCGGAGAGGTTCTCGCCCTACAATGGGCCGATCTTGATTTCACCAACCGGATCATCCTTGTGCGGCGCAGTACCCGGAGAGGAGAGACCAAGGTCACCAAGAACAACAAGGCCCGGCGCGTAGACATGAAGCCAGCAACTCAGCGACGTCCTACATTGCTGGCGGAGTCTCCAGGAGGCCGAGGCAACGGTTGCTGGAGCCGAAATGAACCCATGGGTCTTCCCGGAGATCAGAGGAGGCGTCGCGGCGGCCGACGACTTCCGGCGGTCGGTCTGGACAAAGATTCTAAGAGCGGCCGAACTCCGCTACCGGAAGCCCCACACCCTCCGCCACACCTTTGCCTCCCTCCTAATCCAGGCGGGGGAACCCTTGACCTACGTCCAGCAGCAACTCGGGCACCACTCCCCGGCCTTCACGCTCGCGGTGTACGGCCACTTCATCCCGAGGGGGAACCATCGGGCCGTCGATCTCCTGGATGACGCGACCGGACGCAACCTATACGCAACCACAACTGAACAGCACCAGGCGATTAAGCTATAAGAATCATCACTTAGCCCTTCGTCGCCGTCAACGTCCAATGATTCAGACAGCGCGCCGTCAGTCTTCGGAGACGTCGAGGCGGCGGAGGTACTCCTCCCACTCGACCGGGAGCAGCGACCGCTTCTTCGTGTTGCAGGCCTTGCAGGCGGGGACGACGTTGCCGCGCGTGGACCGGCCGCCGCGGCCCAGCGGGACGACGTGATCCAGCGTGAGACCGGCGCGGCCGACCGCGCGGCCGCAGTAGTGGCAGACGCCGGCGGCGATCCGGCGCTTCCACCACTGGCTCGCGCGGAGCTCCCGCGCCTTCGCGCGCTCGCGCTTGAGCGCGGCCGCGTCGATCGGCGCGTAGAAGTCACTCATGCGCCGCGAGCGCCGTCGAGAGCTCCTCCCACTCGCGCATCAGCCACATGACCTGCTCCTCGGCGCGTCGCCGCTCCGAGGTCACCGCGCGCGCGCGCGCGCCGTCGGTGTAGAGCGCGGGATCGGTCAGCGCCGCGCCGATCTCGGCGATCCGCGCCTCGAGCGCGTGGATCTGCGTCTCGACGGCCTCCAGGCGGCGGCGCAGCTCGCGGAGCGCCCGCGTCGCCTCGTCGCCGCGCCGCGACGCCTTGCCCGACGTCGCCGCGCGGCGATCGTGCTGGCTTCCCGCAGGGGGAGCCGGGGGACGCCCGGATGAGTGTCTCTCCGAAATCCGGGCGGCCCCCGGCTTCCCCTGCCCCGAACCCGGCTCGAGCGTCGCGCGCGCCTTCGCCGCGAGATAGTCGTCGTAGCCGCCGAGGTAGGGGACGAGGGCGCCCCCGCCGACCTCGAGGATCTTCGTCGCGATGCGGTTGATGAAGTAGCGGTCGTGGGAGATGAAGACGATCGTCCCGGAGAAGCGGGCGAGCGCCTCCTCGAGGACCTCGCGCGAGGCGAGGTCGAGGTGGTTCGTCGGCTCGTCCATGCAGAGGAGGGCGGCCGGGCGCACGAGCATCCTCGCGAGCGCCACGCGCGCCTTCTCGCCGCCCGAGAGCACCGCGATCCGCTTGTCCACGGCGTCGCCCGAGAAGAGGAAGGTGCCCAGGATCGTCCGGAGACGCGTCTGGCCGAGCTCCGGCGCCGCGCGCTCCAGCTCCTCGAGCACGGTGGAGGACGGCGTCAGCGCGTCGAGCTGGTGCTGGGCGTAGTAGTGGGCCGCCACGTGGGCGCCGAGCCCGCGCTCCCCGCGGTCGAGCGGGAGCACGCCCGCCAGCAGGCGGAGCAGCGTGGACTTGCCCGCGCCGTTCGGCCCGACGAGCGCGGCGCGCTCGCCGCGCTCGATCTCGAAGTCCACGCCCGCGTACACGACGTTGTCGCCGTACGCTTTGCGCGCGCCCGCGAGCCAGGCGACGCGGCGGCCCGTGCGCGGCGGCGCCGGGAAGGCGAAGCGGATGTGGCGCGCCTCGCGCGCGACCTCGACGCGCTCGACGCGCCCGAGCATCTTGATCCGGCTCTGGACCTGCCGCGCCTTGGTCGCCTGGTAGCGGAAGCGCTCGATGAAGCGCTCGATCTCGGCGATGCGCTTGGCCTGGTTCCGCGCCCGCGCCGCCAGGAGCTCGCGGCGCGCCTCGCGCTCGACCAGGTAGTCGTCGTAGTCGCCGGGGTAGGCGGTCACGCCCGCGGGGCCGAGCTCGGCGATGGACGTCACCATCCGGTTCAGGAAGTAGCGGTCGTGCGAGACGAGCACGACGGTGCCGTCGTAATCGGCGAGGAACCCCTCGAGCCACTCGAGGGACTCGATGTCGAGGTGGTTCGTCGGCTCGTCGAGCAGGAGGAGCGACGGACGCAGGAGGAGCAGCCGCGCGAGCGCCGCGCGCATGCGCCAGCCGCCGGAGAACTCGGTGAGCGGGCGCGCGACGTCACCCCCGCGAAACCCGAGCCCGCCGAGGATGGCCTTCGCCCGCGTCTCGAGCCCGTAGCCGCCCGCCGCCTCGAACCGGTGCTGGAGCTCGCCGTAGCGCCGGGTCAGCTCCGCGCTCTCGGGACCGTGCGGGACGCCGGCGAGCGCCGCGGCGACGTCCTCCATCTCGCGCTCGAGCCGCCACACGGCCTCGAACCCCGAGAGCGCCTCCGCGAGGACCGAGCCGGCGGCGGTGCCCGTGACCTCCTGGGGGAGATACCCGACCGTCGCCTCGCGCGGCCGGGCGATGCGGCCCGCGTCGGGCTCCTCGAGGCCGGCGAGGAGCCGGCAGAGCGTCGTCTTGCCGGCGCCGTTCGGACCGACGAGCCCGATGCGCTCGCCGTCGGGAATCCGCCACGACAGCTCGCGGAGGATCTGCTCGCCGCCGTAGGCCTTGGCGATCCCCTCGAGCTGGATCATCCGGCCGGGCTCAGCGGATGCCCTGCACCTTCTCGGGCAGGATGCTGACGATCACGCGCACCTCGTCCGCCTTCCGGTACGGATACCGGTCCTGGCCGAGGTACTTCTTCGCGAGCGCGTCGATGTGCGCGTCGGCGCCCTTCTCGGTCATCTCGGCGACGCGCCCCCGCACCTGCACGTAGCGGTACGGGTTGTCGGGGTCCTGGAGCGCGAGCGCGACGCGCGGGTCGCGCCGGAGGTTCCTCTCCTTCACGCGCCCGCGCGCGGTGTTGAACCGGACGTGGGTCCCGTCGTAGTCCACCCACACCGGCGTCACCTGCGGCGCGCCGTCCCGGCCGAGCGTGGCCAGGTGGGCGAACGCCTTCTTGGTGGTGAAGAGGTCTCGGTAGCTCTCCGGAATCGTCGCCATGGTCAGGCCCCTTTCGTCGCCCTGAGCTGTTCGAGCGCCGAGAACGCGTGGCGGACGGACTTGGCCGCGAGCGTGCCGCCCATCAGGAGCCCGATGTCGAGCGTCTCGGCGATCTCCGTGTCCGTCGCGCCCTGGTCGAGGACCTCCTCGACGCGGTGGTCGATTCAGTCGAAGCAGTTCTGCGACACCGCGACGGCGAGCGCCGTCAGCTCCTTGTGCTTCTTCGACAGAGCGCCGTCCGCGTAGACCCGCCCGCCGAGATCGCCGAAGGTCCGGTAGACCTTCATCGACGACTTCAGCATGAGGCCGTTGAGCCGCTTCTTCTCCGCGTTCCGCTCGTGGATGTGCATCGTGCGTCTCCGCCGGTCAGCCTTCGTTCGTGGTGAGGTCCGTCCCGCGTGCCTCGGCGAGCGTGCGGAGGGCCAGCAGCATGCGCACCACGCACTGCTGGACGAGCAGCGCGTCCTGGGTGAACGGATCCGCGAGCCACTCGCGCGCCCACTCGGGCTTCTCGGCGGCGAACCCGAGCGTCGGCGAGAGCGCCTGGAGGCGGAGCAGCAGGTCGTCCTGCGGCAGGCCCGCCGCGCGCAGGCGCGTCACGACCGCCGCGCGGACGGCGGCGTTCCAGACGCCCGTGAGCCCCTCGATGAGCGCCACGTAGCACGTGAGCTCGGGCTTGTCCTGGAACTGCTGCAGGACCGCGGGCACGAGCGGGTTCACGACCGCCTCGCCCTCGTCGTCCATGCCGAAGAGCGGGCCGATCACGGGATCGCTCTGGGGCTCGGAGAGCCGCTCGATGAGCTCGAGGACCTCGGCGGCGGCCACCGGCGTCATCCCGGCGAGCCGCTCGAGCAGGGGCGCGTCACCCGCCATGGCTCAGCTTCCCGCACGCGTCGGCTCGCCGCGCATGTCGGCGCGGGCGAGGTCCCGGGCGCGCCCCGGCGGCACCAGGAGCGAGGCGCCCAGGGCCGCGACGCAGACCACGAGGCCGGTCACGAACACCCCGTGCAGGGCCTCCACGAGGGGCTGCCCCGCGGCGAGCCGCTGGCTCATCACGGCCCCCATCACCGAGACGCCGACGGCGCCGCCGACGGACATGAAGAACTGGACCACCGACGTCGCGATGCCGAGCTCGCTGCGCGGCACCGCGCTCTGCACCGCGATCAGCATCGGGACGATGACGAGGCCCATCCCGACGCCCGCCAGCAGGACGTCGCGCATCGCGCCGCCCATGCTGAGCCCCGAGTCCCACCGCGCGAGGAGGAGGAACGCCCCCGTCAAGCACGCGGCGCCGGCCATGACGACGCCCCGGTAGCCAACGCGCAGCACGAGCCGCGCGCTCGTCGCGGACAGCGCGACCCAGCCGAGGACGAACGGCGCGACCACGGCGCCCGAGCGCGTCGCGCTGGCACCCGTGACGGCCTGGACGAAGAGCGGCACGAACGCGAGCGCGCCGAACATCGCCATGGCCGCGAGCGAGCGCGTGAGCACCGCCGCGACGAGCATCCGGCTCGCGAACAGGCCGAGCGGCACGATCGGCTCGGCGGCGCGGCGCTCGACGGCGACGAACACGGCGAGCGTCGCCACGCCCGCCGCGAGCGGCGCGAGCACGGCGGCGCCCGACCACGCCGTCTCCCGGCCCGCCTCGACGAGCGCCAGCATGACGAGCACGATCCCCACCGTGAAGCAGACGACGCCACGCCAGTCGATCACGGGCCGGCGCCGGGCGGGCATCGCGCCCCCGAGGGCCGTGGCGACGAGCGCCATCGCGACGGCGCCGAAGGGCAGGTTCATGTAGAAGACCGAGCGCCAGGAGAGGTGGTCGGTCAGGAGGCCGCCGAGCGGCGGCCCGACCATCGAGGCCACACCCCACACGCCCGAGAGATAGCCCTGGAGCCGCGCGCGGCGCTCGAGCCCGAAGATCTCGCCGATGATCGTGTAGCCGAGCGTCATCAGCGACCCCGCGCCGAGCCCCTGGACCATCCGGAACACGATGAGCTGGGCCATATCCTGCGCCGCGCCCGACAGCGCCGAGCCGACGAGAAACGTGGTCAGCCCCGCGAGGTAGACCGGGCGGCGCCCGTAGAGGTCGGAGAACCGGCCCCAGAGCGGCATCGTGACCGTCTGGGTCAGCAGGTAGCCGGAGAAGACCCAGGAGTAGTGCCGCAGGCCGCCCAGGCTCGCGACGATCGTCGGCATCGCGAGCGCGACGACGGTGGACTCGATCGCCGCCAGGAAGATGGTGAGCATGACCGCGACCAGCACGCGCCGCTTGGCCCGCTCGTCCATCAGTGACCGCCGGTGCAGCCGGCGCAGCGGCAGAGCCCGCGCAGGTCCGCCCAGGGGTAGAGGCTCGCGTGGCCGTCGGCCCACGTGACGGCGAGCCCGGCGTCGGTCTTCTTGATCTCCCGCGGCCACGCCGCCGCCGGCGCGAGCGTCTCGAGCGTGGCGCACGCACCGCACCCGCAGTCGCGCCGCAGCCGGTCGAAGGGATAGATCGAGCCGTGACCGTCGGCCCAGTCCACGCCGAGCGCGTAGCGGCCGACCAGGTGCACGTCCTTCGGCACGTTCGGGTCGGGCTGACCGAGGATCCGGAGCGCGACGGCCTTGTTCACGCGCCGCCGCCCTCCCGCGGCCGGAGCCGGCGCATTCCGGCGAGGAGGTAGTGGATCGCGAGGTTCTGATACTCGCCCCACGCGCTCGCGCGCCGCCGGATCCCGCGCTCGGAGAGCGCACGGCCGCGCCCGTAGTGGTGCGCGAACGCCTTCCGTACGGCGAGGTCGCCCGCCGGGCAGACGTCGCCGCGCCCGAGGCAGCGCGCGAGGAACCAGTCGGCGGTCCAGCGGCCGAGGCCGCGCTGACGCGTGAGCCGCTCGATCACCGCCTCGTTCGGCGCGGCGGCGAGCGCGCCGAGGTCGAGCCCGCCCCCGACGACGGCGCGCGCGAGGTCGCGGATGTACTCGGCCTTGCGGCCGGAGAACTTCAGCGCGCGCAGCCCGCGCACGCGCGTCCGCGAGAGCGCCGCGGCGCCGGGGAACGCCCACACGGTCTCGCCGCCCACGCGCACCGGCGTGCCGTAGCGGCGCACGAGCCGCGCGCGGCACGCGAACGCGAACGAGAGGTTCACCTGCTGGGCGGCGATCGAGCCGACGAGCATCTCGAGCGGCGAGGGCGCGAGCGTCGGCCGGAGCCCGTAGAGGGTCTCGACCAGCGGCGCGAGCGCCGCGTCCGCCTTGGCCATGCGGTAGAAGCCGGGCAGGTCGAACCCGAGGCCGAAGAGGCGCCGCACCTCCGCGGCGACGGCGGCGCCGACGGCGGCGTCGCGCACGCGCGGGATCCGCACCTCGAGGCGCGCGTCGTCCACGGCACCGCTCGGGCGCACCGCGTAGGGGACGAGCCGCGCGCCGAGGCGCAGCACACGGAGCAGCGCGCCGCCCGCCAGGCGGTTCGCCGGATCCTCTCCCCACAGGTGATAACGCGCGAGCGTCGCGCCGGCGTCGAGCGGGCCGTCCGGAGCGAGAACGATGGTCATCGGGTGGTCACGCGGCACCCAAGTGTACCAGAGTTGCCGCGCCCGCCGGCGTCGGCTAGGCTAGGCGGCCATGAGTCGCGTCGCCGCGCGCGTCACCGGAGCGTGAGCGTGGAGCTCACCTACCACGGCTGGTCGTGCTTCACGCTCCGGACGGCGGCCGGCCGCACGCTCGTCTTCGATCCGAACTGGACGAACCCGTTCGGCCCGCCCCTCGCGGGCCCGGAGGCGTTCGCCGGCGCCGACCTCTGCCTCGTGACCCACGGCCACTTCGACCATATCCAGGACGTGCCCGGGCTCATGCGGCGCACGCGGATGACGCTCGTCGCGTCGCCGGAGATCTGCCGCTTCCTCCGCGACACGCACGGCATCGCCGCCGACCGCGTGCGCGAGGTCGAGCTCGACCGCTCGCTCGAGTGGCACGGCCTCACCGTCACGACGTTCGAGTGGGACCACCGGATCGTGGACACGAAGAAGATGTTCGCGGCGCGCCCCGAGGCGAAGGAGATGATGTCGGGGCTCTACTTCTCGAACCCGTACGACGCGCGTCGCATGGGGTTCACGGTGACGCTGGAGGACGGGCGGCGGGTGACCAATTACTGCGAGGGGTTCAACGACCAGACCCGCCTCGACCGCGTGCGCGCGGTCGCCGCCCGCGACCGGCCCGACGTCGTGGTGGCGGGCGCCCAGCTCGATTACCCCGCGCGCGTGGCGGAGGCGGCGGCGATCCTCCACCCGCGCCGGCTCGTCCTCTTCCACCCGCACACCGACTACTTCGCGTTCGTCGGGCTCCCGTCGCTCCCGCCGTCCGAGTTCATCCGCGCCGTCCGCGCCGCCGCGCCCGGCGTGGAGGTCGAGGCGGTGGAGCCGGGGCGGCGCCTCCGCCTGTAGCCGGCGCGGCCGCTAGTGGCTCAGGTGATAGGGCACGTCGGTGACGATCACGTTCTTCCGGAAGAGCATCGCCCCTTTGATCAGGAGCGCCGTCTGGTTGTGGAGGCCGAGCTGCCACCACTTGGCCGGGATGAACTCGGGAAGCACGATCGTCACGACGTGGTTCTCGTCCTTCTGGAGGTTGTCGATGTACTCGAGCAGCGGCCCGAGCAGCGACCGGTAGGGTGACGTCAGCACGATCAGCGGCGCCCCCATCCCCCACTTGCCCCACTTCTCCTCGAGCCGGCGCGTCCGCTCCGGGTCGGTCTCGACGAAGACGGCCTTCGCGTTCGGCGAGAGCGACTGCGCGTACTGGATCGCCTTCACGACGCCGCGGTGGATGTCGCCGACCAGCACGAGCACCGTGTTCGTGATCGGCGGCGGGGGCTCGAAGCCCTCGAGCGAGAGCTGCCGCGCAACCTCGTCGTAGTGGCGGTGCACGATCACGAACGCGGCCACGAGCGTCGGGATCAGCAGCACGACGATCCACGCGCCGTGGGTGAACTTCGTCGCCGCGATCGTGAGCACGACGAGCCCGGTCACGACCGCGCCCAGACCGTTGAACCACCAGCGCCACCACCAGCCCTCCTCGCGGAGCCGGAGCCAGCGCCGCACCATGCTCGCCTGCGAGAGCGTGAACGACAGGAACACGCCGACCGCGTAGAGCGGGATCAGCGCGTGCGTGTCGCCGTTGAACGCCACGAGCAGCAGCGTCGCGACGCCCCCGAGGATCACGATGCCGTTGGAGAAGACGAGCCGGTCGCCCTGCGTCGCGAACTGCCGCGGGATGAACCGGTCGCGCGCGAGGAAGAAGCTGAGGCGCGGGAAGTCGGCGAACGAGGTGTTCGCCGCCAGCAAGAGGATGAGCATCGTCCCGGCCTGGATCACGTAGTAGAAGGGCCCGCCGCCGAAGACGTGGCGCGCGAGCTGCGAGACGACCGTCTCGTCGTGGCGCGGGATGATCCCGAAGTCGTAGCTGAGGAAGGTGATGCCGAGGAAGAGCACGATCAGGATGACGCCCAGCCATGTCAGCACGACGCGCGCGTTGTGCGCCTCCGGCGGCTTGAACGCGGGCACGCCGTCGGAGACGGCCTCGACGCCGGTGAGGGCCGTGCAGCCCGAGGCGAACGCCCGGAGGATCAGGAAGAGCCCCACGCCCTCGAGGCCCGGGGGGTGATCCTGGTACGGCCGCTCGGGGATGAAGTCGAAGAGCGCCCCGGCGGCGCCGTAGACGATGAGGGCGCCGAGGCTCCCGACGAACAGGTAGGTCGGCGCGGCAAAGAGCTTGCCCGACTCGCGCAGCCCGCGGAGGTTCGCGACCGAGACGACGACGACCGCGAGCACGCAGAGCGGCACGCGGTAGCGGAAGAGGAACGGCACCGCGGACGTGAGCGCGGCGACGCCCGCGGCGACCGACACCGCCACGGTCAGGACGTAGTCGATCAGCAGCGCCGCGCCCGCGACCAGCCCCGCGGTGGTCCCGAGGTTGTCCTTGCTGACGATGTAGGCGCCGCCGCCCTGCGGGTAGGCCCGGATCGTCTGGCGGTAGGAGCTGACGACGATCGCGATGAGGATCGCGATCGCGATCGCGATCGGCAGCGAGTAGCTCAGCGCGACCGTGCCCGCCAGGATGAGGACGAGCAGGATCTCCTCCGTGGCGTACGCCACCGACGAGAGCGCGTCGGAGGCGAAGACGGCGAGCGCGGTGGCCCTGCCGAGGCGCTCGTGCCGTTGCTGGGCAGTGGGGAGGGGCGAGCCGACGAAGAGGCGCTTCAGCCGGTGCAAACGCACGGGGCCAATGATACTGCGCGCCGCATGGCGGCGGCGCGCCTAAAAAGGCTGGGGCTGCCGGTGCAGGTCGGCGAGGGTTTCGAAGCGTCCATATTCGGGCAGGAACGAGACTTCGACCTTACCCGTGGGGCCGTTGCGTTGCTTGCCGATGTGAATCTCGGCCGTCTTCCTCGGTTCGTCCGACGGATCCCGGGAATAGAAGGATGGGCGATGGAGAAACAGAATGAGGTCGGCGTCCTGCTCCAGCGCTCCCGATTCGCGCAAATCGGACAAGCGGGGCGTGTTGTCTCCCCGAGCCTCGATCGCGCGCGAGAGCTGTGACAGCGCCACGAGCGGAACGTTGAGCTCCTTGGCGAGCGCCTTCAGGGATCTCGAGATTTCCGAGATCTCCTGCTGACGGCTGATTTCCGACGAGGACCCGCGGCCGCGCATCAGCTGGATGTAGTCGACGATGACCAGATCGAGCCCATGCTCGGCCTTCATTCGCCGCGCCTTCGCGCGAACTTCGAGGGCGGTCAGGCCCGGACTGTCATCGATGAAGATCCGCGTATCGCTCAGGCGACCCGCGGCGGACGTGAGCTTCCCCCAATCGGCGGCGGCGAGCCTCCCCGTGCGAACCGCCAGGGAGCTCACCCTGCCCTCCGACGAGAGGAGCCGCTGGACGAGCTGCGCCGCAGACATCTCGAGGCTCAGGATCAGGATCTTGCTTCCGTGACGGACGCCGGCGTTCAGGGCGATATGCAACGCGAAGGCGCTCTTGCCCATGCTGGGGCGACCGGCGATCAGAATCAGATCCGAGGGCTGCAGGCCGGCCGTCATCTCATCGAGCGGACGGATCCCGGTCGGGAGCCCCGTGATCTGCTCCTGCCGTTCGTAGAGCCGCTCGATGTACTTGAACGTGTCCTGGAGGATCGCCCCCACGGGCAGCGCGCTTCCTTGGAGGCGCCGCTCGGCGAGACTGAAGATTCTCCGCTCGGCGTCGTCCACCAGGACCTGGACGTCCTCCTTGGCCTCGAACGCCTGTGTGATGATCTGGGTCGAGGTCTGGATGAGCTCGCGCAGGACGGCCATGTCGCGCACGATGTGGGCGTACGAGATGAGGTGGGCCGCGATCGACGCCTGCTCGACGAGGAGGGCCAGCGCCGCCGGGCCGCCCACGAACTCGAGCTGGTCCGAGCGCCGGAGCTCCTCCTGCAGCGTGAGCACGTCGACGGGCTGGCCGCGCTCGAAGAGCCGCTGCATGGCCTCGTACATGGACCGGTGGGCCTCGGTGTAGAAGTCCGAGGGGCGGAGGACCTCGATGACGCGGGGGAGCGTCTCGCGCCCTTCCAGGAGCACGGCGCCCAGCACCGCACGCTCCGCGTCCAGGTTGTGGGGCGGGATCCGCGCCGGTACTTCGACGGGGCTCACGGGCGCGTCTCACCACACATCGACATCATGCGGCCCGATGTTGAGCGCGCCGCTTCGATCCGGTCAAGAAAAATCTGTCGGAAACGTCGGCCCGGTGCAGAAGCCGTGGACAGACGGTGGGCATCGCGTGAAGAGCCGGTGTATGAGAAACGGGGCGCTACTCGCGGACGACGCTGACCCGGAGCTGGGCGGTGACGTCGTGGTGGAGCCGCACGGCGACGGTGAACTCGCCCAGCGTCTTGATCGGCTCGTCGAGCACGATTCGCCGCCGCTCGACCTTGACGCCGTGCTTGTCCAGGAACTCCGCCACGTCCTGCGAGGTGACGGACCCGAAGAGCTTGCCCTCCTCGGACGCCTGACGACGATCCTCGTACACGAGCGCGTCGATGCGCGCGCGCAGCGCCTCGGCGTCCGCCTGGATGCGGCTCGCCTTGGCGTCCTGCTGCGTCTTGATGTGCTCGAGGTTTTTCAGATTACCGGCCGTGGCGCTGAGCGCGAGCTTCTTCGGGATCAGGTAGTTGCGCGCGTACCCGTCGGAGACCTCGCGCACCTCCCCGCGGCGGCCGACCTTGGTGACGTCGTCGAGCAGGATGATTTTCATCGGGCCCGCTATTCCGTCGCGAGGTACGGCAGCAGTGCCACCGTGCGCGCGCGCTTGATCGCGTGCGTGAGCTGGCGCTGGTGCCGCGCGCAGCTGCCGGAGATGCGGCGCGGGATGATCTTGCCCCGCTCGCTGACGAGCGTCCGGAGGCGCCGGATGTCCTTGTAGTCCACCAGGTCCACCTTGTCGGCGCAGAACTTGCAAACTTTCCGCCGGCCGAACCGGCGGCGCTTCATTGGCTTCTGGGCTTGCGGAATGGCTCTCCCTCCCTAGAACGGAACGTCGTCGTCGCCGCCGCCCGCCTTCGGCTCCTCGCCGAACGCCGGCTCGGCGGCCGGTACCGCGGCGGGCGTCGCCGCCGCCTTGCCGCGCCCCATGAACTGGACCCGCTCGGCCACGACCTCGATCACGGTCCGCTTCTGGCCGTCCTTCCCTTCCCACTCGCGCGTCTGCAGCCGGCCCTCGACGAGGATCGGGCTGCCCTTGTCGAGGTACTCGCCGCAGCTCTCCGCCTGCTTGCCCCACACCACCACGGTGAGAAAGCACGTCTCCTCCCGCTTCTCGCCGCCTTGCGTGGTGTAGTTGCGGTTCACCGCCATCCGCACGTCGGCCACGGCGGTGCCGCTCGGGGTGTAACGCAACTCCGGGGGCCGGGTCAAGTTACCGATCAGGAAGACCTTGTTGAGGCTCGCCATCAACCGACCTCCTCGAGCACCGCTGGCGTTTTCGCCGGCCGAGCCTTCTTGCGGATCGGAACGCGCGTGCTGAGAAAGCGCAGGACGTTCTCGTTGAGCCGGAGCTGACGCTCGAATTCCTTCACCATGGAGGGCTCGGCGGAAACCTCGAGCACCGCGTACGTGCCTTCCCGCTGCTTCTTGATGTCGTACGCCAACCGGCGCTTTCCCCAGTTGTCCACCTTCTTGACCTCCGCGCCGAGCGTCTTGGCCTGCTCGCCGAGCTGCTCGAGCAGCGCGGCGACCTCCTCGTCGGTCGGACGCGGGTCGACGATGACCAGAATTTCGTAGGGCCGCAGTTCACTCACCTCCCGGGGACGGACTCAAGCGCCTCACCGTATCAAACATCGGGAGACCCTGCAACGTCAACGCCGCGAAACAGATACGGCCCGGGCCGTTTCCAGCCCGGGCCGCCGCCCGCGCATCGCGCGGGCTCCATCAGATCCTTATCGGCGGGGGCCGTCGAGGCCCCCTCCGACCTTAATACATGTCCCCGTGCGGCATCGCCGGCGCCGCGGCCGGCTTGTCCTCCGGGATGTCCGTGATGAGCGCCTCGGTCGTGAGCAGCAGCGAGGCGATCGACGCCGCGTTCTGCAGCGCCACGCGCTCGACCTTCGTCGGGTCGATGATCCCCGCCTGCACCATGTCGACGAACTCCATGCTGTCGGCGTCGAACCCCCGGGTGGCCACCGTCTCGTGCTTCACCTTCTCGACGATGACGCTGCCCTCGGCGCCCGCGTTCTCGACGATCTGGCGGATGGGCTCCTCGAGCGCCCGCCTGACGATCATCGCGCCCACCTTCTCGTCTCCCTCGAGCTTCTTGAGGCCGTCGACCGCCTTGGCGGCGCGGAGCAGCGCCACGCCGCCGCCCGGCACGATGCCTTCCTCGACCGCCGCCCGGGTCGCGTTGAGCGCGTCCTCCACGCGAGCCTTCTTCTCCTTCATCGCGGTCTCGGTCGCCGCGCCGACCTTGATGACCGCCACGCCGCCCGCCAGCTTCGCCAGCCGCTCCTGCAGCTTCTCGCGGTCGTAGTCGCTGGTCGTCTCCTCGATCTGGGCGCGGATCTGCTTGATGCGCCCCTCGATCGCGCTGGCCTTGCCCGCGCCCTCGACGAGCGTGGTGTTGTCCTTGTCCACGACCACCTTCTTGGCTTTCCCGAGATCGTCGAGCTTGATGTTCTCGAGCTTGATCCCGAGGTCCTCGGTGATCGCCTTGCCGCCGGTCAGGGTGGCGATGTCCTCGAGCATGGCCTTGCGCCGGTCGCCGAAGCCCGGGGCCTTCACCGCGCAGGTGTGCAGCGTCCCGCGAAGCTTGTTGACCACGAGCGTCGCCAGCGCCTCGCCCTCGATGTCCTCGGCGATGATGAGCAAGGGCTTGCCGGCCCGCGCGACCTGCTCGAGCAACGGCAGCATGTCCTTCATCACGCTGATCTTCTTCTCGTGGATGAGGATGAGCGCGTCCTCGAGCACGCACTCCATGCGCTCGGCGTCGGTGACGAAGTAGGGCGAGAGGTAGCCGCGGTCGAACTGCATGCCCTCGACCACGTCCAGGATCGTGTCGGCCGACTTCGACTCCTCGACCGTGATGACCCCGTCCTTGCCGACCTTCTCCATCGCCTCGGCGATCAGGTTGCCGATCGTCTTGTCGTTGTTCGAGGCGATCGTGGCGACCTGGGCGATCTCCTTCTTGTCCTTCGTCGACTTCGAGACCTTCTTCAGCTCCTCGACCACGGCCTCAACGGCGGCCTCGATGCCGCGCTTGAGCGCCATCGGGTTGGCGCCCGCGGTCACGTTGCGGAGCCCCTCCCGGAAGATGGCTTGGGCGAGGACCGTGGCGGTCGTCGTGCCGTCACCCGCGATGTCCGAGGTCTTCGAGGCGACCTCCTTCAGCATCTGGGCGCCCATGTCCTCGTACGGGTCCTTCAGCTCGATCTCCTTGGCGACGGTGACGCCGTCCTTGGTGATCGTCGGGCTGCCGAACTTCTTGTCGATGACGACGTTCCGGCCCTTCGGCCCCAGCGTGGCCTTCACGGCCTCCGCCATGATGTTGATGCCCCGGAGCAGCGCCGCCCGGGCCTCCTCTTCGAACTTCAGCTGCTTCGGCATGGATCGGGTTCCTCCTTACTCGAGAATGGCGAGGACGTCTTCCTCGCGCAGGATGAGGTACTCTTTGTCGTCGATCTTGACCTCCGCGCCGGAGTACTTCCCGAAGAGGATCTTGTCCCCCGTCTTCACGTCGAGGGGGATCTTCTTGCCTTCGTCGGTGATCTTGCCGTTGCCGACGGCGATCACCCTGGCCTCTTGCGGCTTTTCCTTGGCGGTGTCGGGAATGATGATCCCGCCCTTCTTGACCTCTTTCTCCTCAAGCCGCTCGACGAGGATGCGGTCGTGCAACGGACGAATCTTCATGGCTCCCCTGCCTCCTTGCGTGTGTGTTCAGCCTGAGCCTCCGGCCGTCTTCTCGATCGGCTGGGCCTACGAGGGCCGCGCTATCTACCTACTTACTCGCTCGTTAGCACTCTGTCAAGGCGAGTGCTAAGATTGCCCGCGGCGCCGGAACCGGGCCGTGCGAACGGAGGGAGGCGGCAATGGCAAAAAGTCTTTTAGTTTCAAACGTTTTACCCAAGGAGGCCCTGGACCTGGTCCCCAAGGGGACGACCGTGGACTACAACAGCGGCGACACGACGCTCCCCAAGGCCGAGTTCCTGGCCAGGCTCCGTGGCAAGGACGGCCTCATCTGCCACATCATCAGCACCATCGACGACGAGGTCCTCGCGGCGGCGCCCACCCTCAAGGTCGTCGCGAACGTCGCCGTCGGCTACAACAACATCGACGTCGCCGCCGCCAGGCGCCGCGGGGTGGTCGTCACGAACACCCCGGACGTCCTCACCGAGACCACCGCCGACTTCGCGTGGGCCCTCCTGATGGCGGCCGCCCGGCGCGTGGTCGAGGCCGACCAGTTCGCGCGCTCTGGTCAGTGGCAGCGCTGGCAGTGGGACCTCCTCTGGGGCGCCGACGTGCACGGCAAGACGCTCGGCATCCTGGGCTTCGGGCGGATCGGCCGCGCCGTCGCGCGCCGCGCCGCGGGCTTCAGCATGCGCGTCCTCTACCACGACGCGGTGCGCCCGGAGCCCGCCGTCGAGCGCGAGCTCCGCGCGACCTACGCGGAGCCCGACGCGATCCTGCGCGAGGCCGACTTCGTGAGCCTCCACACGCCGCTCCTGCCCGAGACGCGCCACCTCGTCAACGAACGCACGCTCCGGCTCATGAAGAAGACGGCGATCCTCGTCAACGCCGCACGCGGGCCGATCGTGGACGAAGCCGCGCTCGTGCGGGCGCTCAAGGAGGGCTGGATCGCGGGCGCCGGAATCGACGTCTTCGAGGAGGAGCCCAAGATCCACCCCGGGCTCCTGCCGCTTCCGAACGTCGTGCTGGCGCCGCACATCGCGAGCGCCTCGCGCGACACGCGCATCGCCATGGCGAGCCTCGCGGTGCGAAACTGCCTCGCGGTGCTGGACGGCAAGCCCCCGCTGACGCCCGTGCCCTGAGCGCGGCCGGGGGCTACACGCCGCGGCGGCCGGCGGCGGCGAGGCGCCGCTCGAGCCGGCCGAGCCGGTGCGCGAGCGCGCCGACGACGCGCGCGGGCGCGCCCGCGGAGCCCGCGAGGCCGAGCGCCTCCTCGACGATCGCGTGCGCGGCGCCGAGGTCGCGGCGCCGGTGCTCCTCGAACTTCGCGAGCTCCTCCCACGGCGCGGCGTCGAACGCGTCGTGCCGCGACGCCGCCTGCCACAGCTCGCACGCCGCGTCCCAGCGCGCCGCGCGCTTCTCCCAGCGCGCGAGGCGCAGGCGCACGCGCTGCCCGGCCGCGGGCCCGAGCCCCGCGGCGAGCGCCCCGCGGTAGCACGCGAGCGCGCGGGCGACGTCCACCGGCTCCCAGAGCCGGCCGAGCCCCGCGAGCTCCTCCGCCTGGAGGTGGTCGGCGGCGACGAGCGCCCGGCCGAGCCAGCCGAGCAGCGCCACGAGCGAGAGGACGTCGTCGCGGTTGTGGGCGAAGACCCGCGCGAGGGGCGCCGCGCGCCGGGAGCGCAGGAAGTCGAAGTAGAGCCCCGGGATCAGCGCGCCCGGCACGTCGTCCTCGCGCGCGAGGCCGAGCACCTCGCGCTCGAGCGTGGCGAGCCGGCAGTCGGCGAAGCGCGCGCTCCACACCCGCCGTGACGGGCGCAGGAGGTCGAGGTGCCCGAGCCCGCCGGGCCAGCGCCGCCGCGCGAGGATGAAGCGCGTCTCGAGCAACGGCAGGTCGAAGCCGGCGCCGTTGAACGTCACGACGCCGCTCGCCCGCTCGACGAGCGGCGCGAGCGCGGCGAGGAGTCCTGCTTCCTCGTCGAAGTCGCGCATGAAGTACTGCGCGAGCACGAGCCGGTCGTCCTCGAGCCAGCCCGCGCCGACGAGGAAGGCGTAGGTGCCCGTCCCGCCGGCGAGACCCGTCGTCTCGGTATCGAGGAAGAGGAGCCGTCGCGGGTCGCCCAGCGGCGCGTTGGCGCCCGCGACGGCGCCGAGCAGGTCGAGCGGCGCGTCGAAGGCTCCGCCGAGCGGCTCACGGCCGTGGCGGTGCGCGAGCGGGAACTCGCGGCGCACGACCACCACCTGGCCCGCGCCGGTGTCGTGGAGCTCGCCGCCGAGCACCTCGTGCGCGGGCGCGGCGGCGGCGCGCGGCGGCCGCGCGGTCTCGATGCGCCGGATGATGCGGCGGAGCTCGTCGAGGGACTGCGCCCGCACGGGGCCGCTCAGGCCGTGAGGGCGCGGAGGAGCGCCTGCGCGGTGGTCTTCGCCCGGCGGCCCACCTCGTTGACGGGCCCGACGCACGAGGGGCACCCGAACCGGCACCCGCAGGCGTCGAGCGTCTCGAGGCCGCGCCGGAGGAGGTCGGGCAGGATCTCGAAGAGCCGCTCGGCCAGGCCGATCCCGCCCGCGTGGGAGTCGTAGAGGTAGATCGTCGGGTTGAAGCGCTCGGCCGCGAGGAGCCGGCGCTTCGTGGACTCTCGCGTGGCGACGGCGCCGGGCTCGGCGGGGGTCGTGTCGCCGAGCCACGAGCCGAGGTCGCGGATGTCGCAGAGGAGGAAGATCGGCGCCAGGTGGTGGAGGAGATACGTCACCGCGCGCAGCCCGTCGATCAGCTCCTCGCGCGAGGGGCTCACGCGCGCGATCGTCTCCGGCGCCACGGTGAGCCACACCGCCGTCGTCTGCATCTCCTGCTGCGGCAGCTCCACCTCGCCCGAGCCGACGTTCTCGAGCGTCCCCAGCTTGATCTTCTTGAAGCCCACGACCTTCTCGGCCACGAGCACCTCGCCCTGCTCGGCGAGGTACGCCGGGCGCGCCTCGTCGGCGAGGCGCTGGAGGATCCAGACACCCTTGGCGCCGATCGCGTCGGTGAAGTAGTCCACCCGGACGCGCTTGACGTAGGCGACCTTCTCCTCGTCCTCGCGGAAGTGGAGCTCCTGCACCTCGTACGGCTCGCTCTCCACGAGGTAGATCGCCTTCGGGTGGATCGTGGCGAACGCGCTCCCCCAGTCCACCTCGGCGATGATCTGGCGCCGCTTGGTCTGCGTCGCGTCGCGCGCCGTCGTGTCGATGACGAGGAAGTTGTCGCTCGTGACGGTGCGGAGCGAGATGTGGTCGGCCGGGTAGGTCTCCGAGGCCCAGTGCCAGTGGGAGCCCGCGTGGTGGAGCACGCCCTCGTCCTCGAGCGCCGCGAGGAAGCGCCGCACGTCCAGCTCCCCGAACGCCTCCGCGTCCGCGATCGGCAGCTCGAATGCGGCGCACTTCAGGTGGTTGACCAGGATGAAGGGGTTGTCGGGATTCACTCGGGCGTGCTCGGGGGGCGTGCCGAAGAGGTAGTCCGGATGCGTGACCATGAACTGGTCGAGCGGCGCGCTGGTCGCGACGAAGACCGCCGCGGAGGAGCCCGACCGACGCCCCGCGCGCCCGGCCTGCTGCCACAGCGAGGCGATGGCGCCGGGGTAGCCGGCGAGCACCGCCACGTCGAGGTGGCCGATGTCGACGCCGAGCTCGAGCGCGTTCGTCGAGACGACGCCGAGCACCTCGCCCTCGCGGAGCCCCTTCTCCACCTCCCGGCGGCGCGTCGGCAGGTAACCGCCGCGGTAGCCGCGGACGATCCCGCTGTCGCCCGTCTTGTCGGCGACGCCCTGCTTGATCGAGGCGAGCAGGACCTCGGTGGCGAGCCGGCTCTGCGCGAACACGATCGTCGCGACCCTCTCGCGGAGGAAGCGCAGTGCGAGCCGCGCCGCCTCGCCGAGGTACGGCGCCCGGATACCGAGCTCCGGGTTCACGACGGGCGGGTTGTAGCAGAGGAACGTCTTGTCGCCCGTCGGCGCGCCGCTCTCCGCGATCTCCTCGACCGGGGCGCCGGTGAGCCGGCGCGCCAGCTCGCCCGGGTTGGCGATGGTCGCCGAAGCCATGATGAACTGCGGTGCTGCGCCGTAATGCCGGCAGATGCGGGCGAGGCGCCGCAGCACGTTGGCGAGGTGCGAGCCGAAGACGCCACGATAGGCGTGGAGCTCGTCGATCACGACGTAACGGAGGTTCTGGAAGAGCGCGGCCCACTTCGTGTGGTGGGGCAGGATCCCGGAGTGGAGCATGTCGGGGTTCGTCAGGACCAGGTTCGCGCGCGCCCGGACGGCGCGGCGCGCGTCCTGGGGCGTGTCGCCGTCGTACGTGAACATCCGCATCTCGGGAAGGCTCTTGGCCAGCGCCTCCAGCTCGGCGAGCTGGTCCTGGGCGAGCGCCTTCGTCGGGAAGAGGTAGAGCACGCGCGCGTCGGGCTGCTGCAGGAGGGACTGCAGCGCGGGGAGGTTGTAGCAGAGGGTCTTGCCCGAGGCGGTCGGCGTGACGACGACGACGTGATGCCCCTTCTCGACCAGCGCCCACGCGCGCGCCTGGTGCGAGTAGAGGTCGTGGATCCCGCGCTGCCGGAGCGCGTCGGCGATGCGCGGATCGAGCGACGGCGGGAAGGGCACCAGGGCCGGAGGGCGGGGGGCGAAGTGACGGGTCGCCGTGATGCACGGTCCCGTCGACGGTGAGGTCAGCAGATCGTCGAGGATCCGGCCGAGCATCGCGCCAACTCTAGCACGGCCGGCGGACCCGGACCGACGACTACTTCAACATTTTCGCGTAGGCCTCGGCGTTGAACCCGACGAGCAGCGTCCGGCCCACCCGGAGCGTCGGCGCCCGGAGCCCTCCGGTCGGCCCCAGCAGGAGCCCGAGCAGCTCCGCCCGGCCCGGCCGCGACGTCGTGAGGTCCACGTGGAGGGCCTTCTGGCCCCGGGCCACCCAGAGGGCGTCCACGTCCTTCGTCACGGCGAGCGCCGCCTCGCCCCTGATCGGCGACTTCCGCGTGTCCACCTGCTCGACCACCGCGATCTTCTGCTTCGCAAGGAACTCTTGCGCCCGGCCACAGGAGTTTCAGCCTTTGCGGTGGTAGCTCCAGTCGACCTTCGGCATGCGCGTATCATAACAGGCGATGCGCCCCGCCCACTGGCTGCCCCCCGTCGCCTGGATGGCGGTGATGTTCTGGGTCTCGACGGACTCGGGGAGCGGCGAGCACACGAGCCGGATCCTGCTGCCGCTGCTCCGCTGGCTCCTGCCGTGGGCGACGCCGGAGGCGCTCGACGCCGCCCACCTGCTCCTGCGCAAGAGCGCGCACGTCACCGAGTACGCGATCCTCGCCGCGCTCTGGTTCCGCGCGTTCCGTCGCGGCCGGAACCTGGCGCCGCGGGTGGCCGCCTGGAGCGCCCTCCTGATCAGCGTCGGCTGGGCGGCGCTCGACGAGTGGCATCAGTCGTTCGTGCCGTCGCGGACCGCCAGCCTCACGGACGCCCTCCTCGACAGTGCGGCCGCGGCGCTCGCCGCGTGGATCGCCGTCCGGGGCTGGCGCGCCGCGCTCGACGGCGCGACGACCGCGCTCCTCTGGCTCGCCGCCGTGGGCGGCGCCGCCGCGCTCGCGCTCGACCGCTGGGCGGGCGCGTCGTCCGGCGCGCTCTGGCTGTCGACGCCCGCCGCCGTCGCTCTGTTGTTTGCGCGCTCTCGACTCCGCCGGAAGCACGACGTCGCCGGGAGCGGGAGGGCGCGGGGGCTGGGGGCGCTCGGAGACCCGTAGCTTCTGGGCGTCGCTCCGGCGCCGACCGCGTCAGCGGGGCCCGCGCTTCAAGAGCTAGCGTGGTCGAGGAGGGCCGCGCGGCCCCGAGCCCTGACGCTCGCGGTGCCGTCAGACGTTGAGGCGCGGGTCGAGCGTGTCGCGCAATCCGTCGCCGAAGAGGTTGATCCCGAGCACGGTGAAGAGGATCGCGAGGCCGGGAAACGTCGCGAGCCACCACGCCGTGGAGATGTAGACGCGGCCGTCTCGGCGGCTGCACGCCGAGGCCGAGGAACGAGAGCGCGGACTCGATCACGATGACGCGCGCCATGTCGAGCGTCGCCACGACCAGCCAGGGCGTGAGCGCGTTCGGCAGGATGTGCCGCAGGAGCACCCGGCCGTCGCGGCTCCCCAGGGCGAGCGCCGCCTGGACGAACTCGCGCTCGCGGAGCGAGAGCACCGAGCTGCGCACGACGCGCGCGTAGACGACCCAGCTCGACACCCCGATCACGACGATGATGACGGGCAGGCTCGGCCCGAGCACGCCGATGACGGCGATCGCGAGCAGGATGAACGGGAAGGCGAGCTGGATGTCGGCGAGCCGCATGAACACGTCGTCGACGCGCCCGCCGAAGTAGCCGGAGAGGAGCCCGACGCTCATGCCGAGCAGCCCCGAGATCGCCACGGCGGCGAACCCGACCATCAGCGCGGGGCGCGCGCCGAAGACGATCCGCGCGAGGATGTCGCGCCCGAGGTGGTCGGTGCCCAGCGCGTGGACCCGCCCCGCGGGGTCCTGCGACCCGGGCGGCGCCAGGCGGTGGGTGATGTCCTGCTCGATCGGGTCCCACCCCACGAGCCACGGCGCGCCGAGCGCCGCGACGAGGACCAGCGCCACGACCACGAGGCCGAAGAGCGCCGTGCGGCGGCGCGCCAGGCGGCGCAGGAACGCGACCCACTCGCGCCGCGCGGGCGCGCGCTCGACGGGCAGCGCGATGGCGCGGGCGGGGACGCTCATCTGAACCGGATCCGCGGGTCGAGGTACGTGTAGAGCATGTCCACGACCAGGTTGACGAGAACGAACGTGGAGGAGAGCAGGAACACCGCGGCCTGCACGACGGGGTAGTCGCGGTTGTAGATCGCCTGCACCGACAGCCGCCCGACGCCCGGCCACGCGAAGATCGTCTCGGTGATCACGGAGCCGCCGAGGAGCGTGCCGAGCTCGATCCCGACGATCGTCACGATCGGGATCGCGGCGTTCTTGAGCGCGTGCTTCCAGATGACGGGCGGGTTCGACACGCCCTTGGCCCGCGCCGTCCGGATGTAGTCCTGGTTCAGCACCTCGAGCATCCCCGAGCGCGTGAGCCGCGTGATGCGCGCGGTGGTGAAGAGCCCGAGCGTGACCGCCGGGAGCACGAGGTGCTCGAGCCCGCCGCGGCCCGAGGACGGCAGCAGGTTGAACTGCACCGAGAACACGAGGATCAGCATGATGCCGAGCCAGAAGGTCGGCATCGACTGGCCGAGGAGCGCGACGACCGTGGACGCGTAGTCGACGAGGGTGTTGCGCCGCACCGCCGACACGATGCCCGCAGGGATCGCGAGCGCGAGCGCGATCAGGAGCGCCGAGCCCGCGAGCTCGAACGTCGCCGGCATCCGCTCGACCACCAGGGCGAAGGCGGGCTCGCCGTGGCGCACCGACTGGCCAAAGTCGCCGCGGAGCGCGCCGCCGAGAAACCGCCCGTACTGGACGAGGAAGGGGTCGTTGAAGCCCATCGCCTCGCGGAAGCGCTCGACGTCCTCCGCGCTCGAGTCCGGCGGCAGCAGCACCAGGGCGGGATCGCCCGTGAGGTAGAGGATGAAGAACACGACGAAGGAGACGCCGAGCAGCACCAGCAGCGACTGGAGCAGCCGGCGTGCGAGGTAGACCCTCATCCGCGCGACAGCCGCGCCACCGCCTCGATGTGCGGCGTCTGCGGGAACATGTCCACGGGCTGGACCCACTCGAGCCGGTACCCGCGGCGAACGAGGTCGCCGAGGTCCCGCGCGAGCGTCGCCGGATTGCACGACACGTAGACGATCCGCGCGGGCCCGAGCGCGGCGAGCGCCAAGAGCGCCTTCGGGTGGAAGCCGGCCCGGGGCGGATCGGCGACGACGACCTCCGCGCGCACGCCGTCCCGGACGAGGGTCGGCAGCACGTGACGCACCTCGCCGGCGAGAAAGGTGCAGTTCTCGATCCCGTTCGCGCGCGCGTTGCGCACGGCGTCGGCGACCGCGGCGGCCGCGACCTCGATCCCGTACACCCAGCGGCAGCGGCGCGCGAGGAGGAGGCTGATCGCGCCGGTGCCCGAGTAGAGGTCCAGCGCCGTCTCGCCGCCGGCGAGCGCGCACGCCTCGTCGACCACGCCGAACAGGCGCTCGGCCTGCACGGTGTTGGTCTGGAAGAACGAACCCGCCGACACCTGGAACGTGAGCCCGCCGAGCGACTCGCGGATGTGGTCGCGCCCGACGAGCAGGTGCTCCTCCGTCCCGACGGCGACCGACGCCTTCTTGGCGTTGACGTTCAGCACGACGCTCGCCGTCGCGGGCACGCGCGCGCGGAGGCGCTCGGCGATGGGCCCGAGCGCCTCGACGTCGGGCGCCGAGGCCACGATGTTGACCATCGCCTCACCGGTGCGGCGCCCCTCGCGGAGCGACACGAACCGGAGGAGCCCCTGCCCGGACGCCTGGTCGTACACGGAGAGCGTGCGCGTCTCGCGGCGGAGCCCGTCGAGCAGCCGGTTCATCGTCTCCGACTGCAGGAGGCAGCGCTCGATGTCGAGGACGACGTCGTAGCGGTCGGCCTCGTGCAGGCCCACGACGGGCGCGCCCGCCGCCTCCGCGACGGTGAACTCCATCTTGTTGCGGTAGCCGTACGGCTCGGGCGCCGCCAGGATCGGGCGGAGCTCGAACGCGCCGAGGCCGCCCAGGCGCTCGAGGCAGTCGCGCACCTGCTTCGCCTTGAACGCGAGCTGCGCCGGGTACGCGACGTGCTGGAGCCGGCAGCCGCCGCAGCGCCCGAAGTAGGGGCACGGCGCCTCGACCCGGTCCGGCGAGGGGGTCTCGACCGCCTCGATCGCGGCCCGGCCGAAGCGCGAGCGGGACTCGTCGAGCTTCACGCGGAGGCGGTCGCCCGGCACGCCCCCGCGCACGAAGACGACGTAGCCGTCCACCCGCCCGACGCCCTCGCCACCGAACGCGAGGTCGTCGATCGTGAGCTCGAGCGAGTCGCCGCGGCGCGGTTTCGCCATGACCGAGGCCACTATAAAGGACTTCGACGCCCGGAGCCACCGGGCGCGCACGGTTACTCGCGGCTCTCGCAACAACAAGGTATGATAGTGAATCCATGAGGGCCCGAGCGCCGCGCGCCGTCGCCGACCTGCTCGCCACCGCCGTCCCCGGGCTCCGCGAGCGGCTGCTCGAGGTGGACGTGCGCCGCGCGTGGTCCGCGGTCGTCGGCGCCGACCTCGCGCGGCGATCGCAGCCCCAGTCGCTCTCCGGCGGATGTCTCACCGTGGCCGTGGACAACTCGCCCTGGCTCCAGGAGCTGACGCTGCGCTCGGGTGAGCTCGCCGAGCGCCTGCGCGGGCGGTTTCCGGAGATCCGCTCGCTGCGCTTGGTCCTCGGCACGCTCGGAGCACCCGAGGGCCGGCCGCGGGAGCGCGCGCGGGCGGCCGTCCCGCTCGACGCCGCCGCCCGGCGCGCGATCGACGACGCGGCCGCCGCCATCCCGGACGAGACGCTCGCGGCCGCCGCGCGGCGCCTCCTGACGAAGGCCTGGCGGTTCCCGCGGGAGCGAGGTGCAGCCCGATGATCCGGCGTCTGCTCGGCCGAGTGGGCGTGGTCCTGGCGGGCTCGGCGCTCGCCGCGTGCGCGACGGGCGGGGCGGCGATCAGCCCGGGCGAAGATCTGGCGCGGTCGGCGCCGCTGCCGCCGGACCCGCAGGGCGAGGCGTACTACCACTTCTCCGTCGCGCAGATGGCCGCGCAGGGCGGGCGCTTCCACGACGCGATCCCCGCCGTCCGCGAGGCGATCAAGCGCGACCCGACGTCGTCTTTTCTCTGGACGACGCTCGCCCAGTGGCTCGTCCGCACCGAGCAATACGACGAGGCCGTCGCGGCCGCCCGGCGCGCGATCGAGCTCTCGCCGGGCCAGGCCGCCCCGCACCTGACGCTCGCCGAGCTCCTGCGCGCCCAGAAGAAATACGAGGAGGCGGAGGCGGAGATCGAGAAGGTCATCGTGCTCAACCCGGACGCCGAGGATCCCTACCTGATGCTCGCGCGCTACCAGGTCGAGCAGAAGGCGTACGAGCGCGCGCGCAAGACGCTGCTCCGCCTCGTGGCGAAGCAGCCGCGCCAGGCGCAGGCGCGCTTCCTGCTCGGCCGCCTCGCGATCGAGACCGAGAGCTGGGACGAGGCCATCACGGAGCTGCAGGCCGCGGTGGACCTCGACCCCAACCACGACGGCGCCTGGACCGCGCTCGGCTACGTGTACGAGACGCGGCGCAAGGGCGAAGAGGCCGTCGAGATCTACCGGCGCGCGGCGAAGTCGAACCCGGACAACCCGGCGTTCGTCGAGCGCCTCGGCGACCTCCTCATCCGGCTCGGCCGCTTCAAGGAGGCGCAGGAGGAGATCGAGGCCCTCGCCGAGGTCGTCCCCCGCGACGCGCGCGTCTGGATGAAGCTCGGCGCCGTCTTCTACGAGCAGAAGCTCTGGGACAAGGCCGCCGACGCCTTCCGGCGGGCGGTCGCGCTCGAGCCCTCGAACCTCCGGGCGCGCTACTTCCTCGCCACGACCTACATGGACGCGGGCAAGGACGCCGAGGCGCGCGCCGAGCTCGAGCGCATCCTCCGCGTGGACCCGCGCTCGATCGACGCGCGCGTGCAGCTCGGGTTCCTCCTCGGCCGGACGAAGCACTTCGACGAGGCGATCGCGATCCTCCGCGAGGCGGTGAACATCGAGCCGAAGCGGCCGGAGCTCTTCCTCTACCTCGGCAGCGCCTACTTCCGCGCCAAGCAGTACGAGCGCGCGATCGAGGCCCTCCAGGAGGGCCTCACGCTCGACGAGAAGAACAAGGACCTCCACTTCCAGCTCGGCGTCGTCTACGAAAAGCAGACCAAGTTCGACGACGCCGTGCGCGCGTTCCGCCACGTGATCACGCTCGATCCCAAGCACGCCGAGGCCTACAACTACGTCGGGTACATGTACGCCGAGAAGGGCCAGAACCTCGACGAGGCGGTCCAGCTCATCAACAAGGCGCTGGCCCTCGAGCCCGAGAACGGCTACTTCATCGACAGCCTGGGGTGGGCGTACTACCAGCAGGGCCGTTACCCCGAGGCGCTGACGGAGCTCAAGCGCGCCGTCGAGAAGGCGAAGGAGCCCGACCCGGTCATCTACGACCACCTCGGCGACGCCTACTTGAAGAACGGCCTGCAGGACGAGGCCCTCACCGCGTGGGAGAAGGCCCTCCAGCTCGACCCGGCCCTCGACGGGGTCAAGAAGAAGATCGAAGACCTCAAGGACCGCGCGCGTCGGGTCAAGGGTGACCCCAAGGCGGCTCGGTAGCCTTCTCCTCGTCGCGCTCACCCTCGCCGGCGGCTGCGCGAGCGCGCCGCCGGCACGGCCGGTGTCCGCCGACGCCCGACACGCGCTCGACCTCCTCGACGAGCGCTGGCGCGAGTTCGCCGACCTCCGCGCCCTCGCCGACGTCTCCGTCCAGAAGGGCGGCGAGCGCCAGCGCCTCACGGGCGTGCTCCTCATCCGCGGCCCCGCCTCGCTGCGCCTCGAGGCGCTCTCGCCGTTCGGCCAGCCCTACCTCCTCGTCGTCGTCCACGAGGGCCGGCTCACGGCCTACGACGCGGCGAAGAACGAGGCGCTGGTCGGCCCGGCGACCGCCGAGACGATCGCCGGCGTGCTCGGCCTGCCGCTCGAGCCCGAGGACCTGGTCGCGGTGCTCGCCGGCCGCGCGGCGCCGCCCCGGGACCTGCGCGTCGCGGAGCTCTTGCCGCCCGACGGCGCCGGGCCGTCGCTCGACCTCATCGGCGGCGCCCAGCGCCGGCGCGTGTGGCTCGATCTCCAGACCGGCGAGGTGAGCCGGGTGGAGATCGGTGGGCGCATGTCCGTCGTGCTCACCTACCATCGCGACGGCAACACCCCACGCGGCTTCGACTTCAGCGCCGGCCGCGACTACGTGACCGGCTCCGTGATCTACCGGAACGTCGTGCTCGGCGCCGGCATCGATCCCGAACGCTTCACGCTCACGCTCCCGAAAGGGGCGAAAATACAGCGCATCCGTTGAAAGGCGCGCTCCGTGCGTGCTAATGTCTAGTCCCTTGTCGAAGCGGTCGGGGGGAGTCCGTCGGCTCGTGCTCAGCGCCGCGGCCAAGATCAACCTGGCCCTCGAGGTGCTGGGCAAGCGGTCCGACGGATATCACGAGATCGCCACGGTCCTGCAGGCCGTGGACCTCTCCGACCGGCTGGTGCTCGAGGACGCCGAGGTCCTGGAGCTCCACGCGAGCGCTCCCGCGGTGCCGTCCGACGGGACGAACCTGGCCCTCCGGGCGGCGCGGGCGCTGCGCGAGGCGGCGGGGACCGAGCGGGGCGTGCGGATCACGCTCGACAAGCGCATCCCGGTCGCCGCGGGGCTCGGCGGCGGCTCGACGGACGCCGCGGCGGCGCTCGTGGGCCTGAACCGCCTCTGGGGGCTCCGGTGGCCGGCGGCGCGGCTTGCGGAGGTCGCGGTCACGCTCGGGATGGACGTCCCGTTCTTCCTGCGCGGCGGCGCGGCGCTCGGGACGGGGCGCGGCGAGCGGCTCGAGCCCGTGACGTGCGGCGCGCTCGCACTGGTGCTCGTGCACCCGCGCGTCGGCGCGAGCACGGCGGAGATCTATGGGAGGGTGACCCCCGGGATGTATTCTGACGGCAGCCGCGCGCGCCGCATGGTGGCGGCGCTCCGGAGCCGGCGCCCGGCGACGATCGCCCAGAGCCTCTACAATGGGCTCGAGGGCGTGGCGGCGGCGCGGCATCCAGCCGTCGGTCAGATGGAGGCCGCGCTCCTCGCGGCCGGGGCGCTCGGGGCGGCGATGTCGGGAAGCGGGCTCACGGTGTTTGGCGTGGCGCGCTCGCTCGACCACGCGCGCCAGATCCGGGTGCGGGTGGCGCGGGCCTCGTGGGAGTGCTGGGCCGTGCGGACCCTGACGGGCCCGGCCATTCGTGTGAGGGGGTAGTGCGAGCCGCAAGCCGTTCGACGGCCGAGGGGAGCGGTTCAATGGTTCGGACACTGGGGCGTGGCCAAGCGGCAAGGCGCGGGACTTTGGATCCCGTATTCGGAGGTTCGAATCCTCCCGCCCCAACCATGCCTTTGAGCGAGGGTCGACGATGAGCTACGAGCTGAAGCTCTTCACGGGGAACGCGAACCGGCCGCTGGCCGAGGAGATCGCCCAGTACCTGCACGTGCCCATGGGCGACGCGGAGGTCTCGCGCTTCTCGGACGGCGAGGTCTACGTGCAGATCAACGAGAACGTCCGCGGCACGGACGTGTTCCTGATCCAACCGACGTGCCCGCCCGTGAACGACACGCTCATGGAGCTCCTGATCATGATCGACGCGGTCAAGCGCGCCTCGGCCCACCGGATCACGGCGGTGCTCCCCTACTACGGCTACGCGCGCCAGGACCGCAAGGTCCAGGGGCGCATGCCGATCAGCGCCAAGCTCGTCGCCGACCTGCTGGAGGCGGCGGGCGTCGACCGCGTGCTCGCGCTCGACCTGCACGCCGGCCAGATCCAGGGATTCTTCAAGGTCCCGGTGGACCACCTCTTCGCGGGCCCGGTCGTGATGATCGACTATCTCCGCAAGAAGGAGCTCCACGAGCCGGTCATCGTCGCCCCCGACGCGGGCGGTGTGGAGCGGGCGCGCGCGATCGCCAAGCGGCTCAACGCCGGCCTCGCCATCGTCGACAAGCGGCGCGAGGGCCCGAACTCCGCGGTCGCGATGCACCTGATCGGTGAGGTCCAGGGGTGCGACGCCGTCGTCATCGACGACATGGTCGACACCGCCGGCACGCTCGTCCAGGCCGTCGACGCGCTCGCGCGCGAGGGCGCGCGGCGCATCCTCGCCTGCGGCGTCCACGCGGTCCTGTCCGGCCCGGCGATCGACCGCATCATCGCGTCGCCGCTCGAGGAGGTCGTCGTCACCAACTCGATCCCCCTCGCCGAGGACAAGCGCGCGGCGGCGCGCATCACCGTCCTGAGCGTCGCGCCGCTGCTCGGCGAGGCGATCCGCCGCATCCACGACGAGGAATCCGTTTCGACCCTGTTCGTCTGAGCCCGACCCGGGAGGGAGTCGCACGATGGAGAGGCAGGAGCTGACGATCAAGCGGCGCGAGGCGACCGGCAAGCAGGCCGCCAAGCGCCTGCGCCGCGCGGGCGAGGTGCCCGCGGTCCTCTACGGCGGCGCCAGGCCGGAGGCGGTCACGGTGGACCCGAAGGCGGTCCTCCGGATGATCCACGGCCGCGAGGGCACCACGCAGCTGCTCACGCTCAAGGTGGACGGCGAGCAGGCCGGCGGAGCGCGGCTGGCGATCATCCGTGACCTCCAGTTCGACCCGGTCAGCGAGAGCCTGCTGCACGTGGACCTGCAGGAGGTCTCCGCCGACCGCGCGATCACGGTGCGGGTCGCCATCCGCACCGTGGGCGAGGCCGCGGGGGTGAAGGACCAGAACGGCATCCTCAACATCGTGCTCCACGAGCTCGACGTGTCCTGCCTGCCGACCGCGATCCCCGAGCGCATCGACGCCGACGTCACGGCGCTGATGATCGGCAACGTGCTGACCGTGGCGAGCCTCCAGGCGCCCGCGGGCGTGCGGATCCTCACGCCCGCCAACCAGGCGGTCGCGACGGTGGTGCCGCCGATGGCCGAGGAGGCGCCGGTGGCGGCGGCCGAGGTGGCGGCGGTGGTCACCGAGCCCGAGGTCCTCACGGAGCGCAAGCCGAAGGAAGCGGAGGCGGCGCCCGAGGAGGGCAAGAAGGCCCCGAAGAAGCCCGAGAAGGCCGAGAAGGAGAAGTAGCGGAGCCCCGCGCGCGTGGCCCACGCCGTGGTGGGGCTCGGGAACCCCGGAGCGGAGTACCGGGACACTCGCCACAACGTGGGCCAGCGCGTCGCCGATCTGCTCGCGAAGAGGCTCAAGAAGTCGTTCCGCCGCGACGGCCCCTCGCTGGTCGCGCGCGCCCGGTGGCGCGGCGAGCCCCTCTACCTGGTCAAGCCGCAGAGCTTCATGAACGTGAGCGGCCCGGTGGTCGCCCGGACGCTCGGCCGCCTCCGCGTCACGCCCGACGGGGTCGTGCTCGTCTACGACGACATCGACCTGCCGCTCGGCACCGTACGGGTCCGCATGAAGGGCAGCGCGGGCGGCCACAACGGGGTGCGCTCGGTCCTCGAGGCGCTCGGCACCCAGGAGATCCGGCGCGTGAAGGTCGGCATCGGCCGCCCCGCGACCCGCGACCAGGTCACCGACCACGTCCTCGAGCCGTTTGACCCCGACGAGCACGACGCCGTCGAGGCCGCCGTCGCCGAGGCCGCCGAGCGCGTCCTGGCGCTCGTGTCTGACTAGGACCTCGGCTCAGAAGAAGAGGAGCGTCACGAGGACGAACAGCGGCAGCAGCACGAGGCCGCTGTAGAGCATGTAGCCGAGGAAGCTCGGCATCCGGACGCCCTGTTCCTCGGCGATCGACTTCACCATGAAGTTCGGCGCGTTGCCGATGTAGGAGTTGGCGCCCATCGCCACCGAGCCGACGCTGATCGCGACCAGGATCGCCTCCGGGACGCCGACGATCTCCGCCGGGAGGCGAAGCCCCTGGCCGAGCGCCAGGAACGCGAGGTACGTCGGCGCGTTGTCGAGGACCGACGAGAGCAATCCCGACGCCCAGAAGAACTGCCACGGCGCGCGAACGCCGAGCTCGCCGCCCCGCAGGCGCAGGAGCTCGAGCGCCGGAATCATCGTGAGGAAGATCCCGAAAAAGATGACCGCCACCTCGACGATCGGAGACCAGGTGAAGCCGTTGGCGCGCCGCACCTCGCGCGGCGTCAGCCAGAGGGAGGCGCCCGCGAGGCCGAGGATGGCGGCCTCGCGCCACGGGGCGTGCAGGAACGCGACGGCGAGGACCATGCCCGCGAGCCCGAGCGCGTTGAGCGCCCCCCGAATGCGGAGCGGAGCGACCCGCGCGCGGTCGCGGCGGAGCGCCGCCAGGGGCTCGCGCGCGTACTCCCGCGTGTCCCACACGAGATAGAGGACGAGGAGCAGACCCACCATGAGAGCCCACTGCCGCCACAGGCCGAAGGTCCACGCGAAGGGCACGCCCTGCAGGTAGCCGAGGAAGAGCGGCGGGTCGCCGAGCGGCGTGAGCATCCGAAGAAGATGACGGTGTGCTTGACGCGCGTCCGCTCGCGATTGGTCTGAAGCAGCGGGCGGACGAGGAGCATCGAGGCGCCCGTCGTGCCCACAAACGAGGCGAGGACCGAGCCCGCGGCGAGGAAGCCCGTGTTGGTGAGCGGCGTCGCGACGAGGTCGCCGCGGAGCAGGATCCCGCCCGAGATCACGAAGAGGCCGGCCAGAAGGAGAATGAACGAGACGTACTCCTCGCCCATCGAGAGGAGCGCGCCGGGCCGGCGGACGGCGTAGAGCGCGAGGATCGGCAGGCCGAGCACGAGGGAGACCGCGAGCTTGTTGCGGTTCGACGCCCACCACGAGGGCGCCCGCAGCGGGCAGAGCGCGATCGCGAGCAGCATCGCGACGAACGGCAGGACGGCGGCGACGGGCGGTGGGCCCGCGGCGGTCACGGTCGAGCGTCCCCCCTGGGTCCGGGATCGGGTCGGACCAGTGTAGCAGCCCGCGCTCGATTGCCCCTGCCCCACCCGCGTGGTATATAGTTGATGTTTATCCAGCGGTCGCGGCCCGGAGGGGAGCGGAGTGACCAAGGTCGTCGTCGAGCCCGACGAGAGCGTCGAGAGCGCGCTCAAGCGCTTCAAGAAGCAGTGCGAAAAGACCGGGCTCCTGTCGGAGTTCAAGAAACGCCAACACTACGAGAAGCCCAGCGTCCGGCGGAAGCGCAAAGCCCTCGCCGCTCGCAAGAAGGCCCAGCGGCGCGAACGGATGTCCGATTAGCCGCTACACTCCCAGTGGCACCGCCGGCACTCCCGCGATCCGGGCCGGGAGCGAATGAGGCGTAGGGTGGAGGCAGGTCACATCTGGGAGCGCGGCACCGAGTGGAACGCGGTGCGCGCGCTCCTGGCTCACGAAGCACAGACCGAGATGGGTCGGGAACGGGCGACGGACGCGACCCCTCTCACCGAGCCCTCCGCCGTCCAGGCCGCCCTCGAGCTGACGCACCAGGCCCGGCTGGCGATCGCGACCTCGGGTTCCCTTCCCCTCGACGGCGTCCCCGACATCCGCTCCCTCCTCGATCGGTGCCGCACCGCGGGGAGCGTTCTCGAGGGCGCCGAGCTGATCCAGATCCTCCCCGTGGTGGACGCGGCGCCGCGGCTCGCCGCGTACGGACGCTCCGTCCGCGCCGCGAGCCCCGACCTCGCCAAGCTGACCGACGACCTGCCCCGGCTGCCCGCGCTCGCCGACCGCCTGCGCGGGGCGCTCGACGGCGCCGGCGCGGTCACCGACGACGCGAGCCCGGCGCTCCGGCGCCTGCGGCGCGAGATCCGCGAGCGGCGACGGCGCGTCGCCGGGGAGCTCGAGCGCGCGCTCCAGGCGGAGGGCGCCGACCGGCTCTTCACCGACCGCTACGTGACGCTCCGCCACGGGCGCTACGTCCTGCCCGTCCGCGCCGAGGCGCGCGGGCGCGTCCGGGGCATCGTCCACGACCGCTCGCAGAGCGGCCAGACGCTCTTCGTCGAGCCCGCCGAGGTCGTCGAGGCGAACAACGACCTCGTCCAGGCCGTCCGCGAGGAGGAGCACGAGACCGCCCGCATCCTCGCCGAGCTGACCGCCGCCGTGCGCGAGCACGCCGACGACCTCGCGCGGCTCGTCGAGGCGATCGGTGAGCTCGACTGGGTCTTCGCGCGGGCCGCGGCCGCCGATCGCATGGGCGCCACGATGCCCGCGCTCGACGCCGACCGCACGGTCGCGCTCCGGAGCGCGCGCCACCCCCTGCTCCTCGCCCAGAGCTGGCGCGACCCGGCCCGGCCCGTCGTCCCCGTGGACATCGAGCTCGACGCCGAGCGGCCGCTCCTCGTCATCACCGGACCGAACGCCGGCGGCAAGACGATCGCGCTGAAGACCGCGGCGCTCCTCGCGCTCATGACGCAGGTCGGCTGCCACGTGCCCGCCGACGAAGGCTCGCGGCTGCCGGTCTTCACCGACGTCCACGCGATCGTCGGCGACGAGCAGTCCGTGGCCGAGAACCTCTCGACGTTCTCGGCCTTCGTCAAGCAGGTCCGCGAGGTCCTCGAGACGGCGGGCGAGCGCTCCCTGGTGCTCCTCGACGAGCTCGGCGCCGGGACCGACCCCGACGAGGGCGCGGCGCTCGCCCTGGCGATCCTCGAGACGCTCGCCGAGCGCGGCGCGCTCGTGATCGCCACGACCCACCTCGAGCCCCTCAAGGCCTTCGCCGCGACGCATCCGCGGGCGAAGAACGCGGCGGTCGAGTTCGACACCGCGACGCTCGCCCCGACCTTCCGGCTGCGCTACGGCCACCCGGGAAGGAGCTACGCGCTCGCGATCGCGGGCCGGCTCGGCCTGGCGCCCGAGCTGATCGCGCGCGCCGAGGCGCACCGCTCGCAGGACGCCGCGCGCATGAGCGAGCTGATCGCGTGGCTCGACGAGCACACGCGCTGCGAGGCCGAGCGCACGATCGCGCTCGAGCGCCGCGAGAGCGAGACCGCCGCGCGCCTCGCCGCCGCCCGCGAGGCGGAAGCCGACGCCCGGCGGAAGGCGAAGACGCTCCTCGAGCGCGCGAAGGCGGAGGCGACGGCGCTCCTGACCGAGGTCCGCCGGGCGCTGGCGTCCGAGTGGGACCGGTTGAAGCGCGCCGAGCGCTCCCGCGGGACGCTCGCCGCGGCGCGGCAGCGCGTGCGAGAGGTCGCGGCGCGGGTCGAGGCGCTCGCGCCGCCCGCCGGGCCGCCGGCCGAGGCGCCCGCGCGGCTCGCGCCGGGGGCGACGGTCGCGGCGGAGCATCTCGGAATCCACGGCGAGCTGGTCTCGATCGCCGGAAGCACGGCGACCGTCAGGTCCGGCTCGATCACCGTGCGCGTCCCCTTGGAGGCGTTGCGGCCGGCGGCGCCGAACACGAATGCGAATCGGCGGGGGGAGGGGGCGCCCTCCGTGCGAGCGTCGTTCCGAGCAAAGGAGCCCGCCCCGTCTCCCCGCCCCATCGCGCCTGAGATCCTGCTGCTCGGACGCACGACCGACGAGGCGCGCGACGCCGTCGAGCAGTACCTCGACGACGCGTTCCTCGCGGGGCTGCCCGCGGTCCGGCTCGTGCACGGCAAGGGCTCGGGCGCGCTCCGGAAGGCCGTGCGTGATCTCCTGGCGGCGCACCCCCTCGTCGAGTCGTTCCGCGACGGCGAGCCCTCCGAGGGCGGCACGGGCGCCACCGTGGCCGCGCTGAAAGTCTCCTGATGGCGTCCTACTCCCAGGCCGTGCTCGACGACATCCGCGCGGCCGTGGACGTGGTCGATCTCGTCAACCGCTACGTGAACTTGAGGAAGGCCGGCGCCAACTGGAAGGGTCTCTGCCCCTTCCACGCGGAGAAGACGCCGTCCTTCATGGTCAACCCCAAGAAGGGCATCTTCCACTGCTTCGGCTGCGGCGTGGGCGGCGACGTCTTCGGCTTCCTCATGCGCCAGGACAAGCTCTCCTTCCCCGAGGCCGTCCGCGCGCTCGCCAAGCAGGCGGGCACCGCGCTGCCGGAGGACCGCGGCGGGGCGGCCGGCGACGGCGGCCGCGAGGAGCTCTTCCGGGTGATGGGGCTCGCCGCGCGCTTCTACGCGGAGCACCTCTGGACGTCGGCCGGCGAGCGGGCGCGCGCGTACCTCGCCGGGCGGGGAATCGATCCCGAGGTCGCGAAGCGCTTCGGCCTCGGGTACGCCCCCGAGGCCTGGGACGCGCTGCTGAATTTCATGCGGGGCGAGCAGGTCGCCGAGGAGGCGCTCGTCACGACGGGCCTCGCGGTCCAGCGCGAGAACCGCTCCGGCGTCTACGATCGCTTTCGCGGCCGGCTCCTCTTCGCGATCCGCGACCTCCAGGGGCGCGTCGTCGCCTTCGGGGGGCGCGCCTTCGGTGACGAGCAGCCCAAGTACCTGAACTCGCCCGAGACACCGCTCTACACCAAGGGCAACCTCCTCTACGCCGCCGACCTCGCCCGTCCCGCGATCCAGACGAAGAACCGCGCGCTCCTCGTCGAGGGCTACGTGGACTGCCTCATGGCCCACCAGCACGGCTTCGGCGAGACGGTCGCGGCGCTCGGCACCGCCTTCACGAGAGTCCAGCTCTCGCTCCTGAAGCGCTACTGCGACGACGCGGTGCTCTTCTTCGACGCCGACGCGGCCGGCCGCAAGGCGGCCGAGCGCGCCGAGGAGCTGCTCGAGCCGACGGGGAGCGGCATCGCGTGGGCGGTCAACCGCACCGGCGCGTTCGAGGGCGCGGCCGCGCTCCGCCTGCGCGTGGCGCTGCTCCCCTCCGGCGACGACCCCGACACCTTCTTGAGGGCGCAGGGCGCGCCGGCCTTCGAGGAGCGGATCACGGCGGCGCGGAGCCTCCTCGCGTACGCGCTCGACCGCGCGCTCACGGATCCCGAGGGGGCCACCGGTGCCCGCGCGCGGACCAACGCCTTCGCCCGCGCCGCGCTGCTGCTCGCGAAGGTGGGCGACGCGCAGGAGGCGGCCACGCTTTCGCGCGAGGCCGCCGGCCGGCTCGGCGTGGACCCGACCCAGCTCTGGATCGAGGCTCAGCGGCTCCAGACCGCCCTCCGGAAACCTCCGGTCCCCGCCCCCGCGCGCTCGAGCCCGCTCGCCTCGGCGCCGCCGCCGGTCGAGCGCGACCTCGTCGCGCTGCTGCTCCACGCGCCCGAGGCGCGCCCGGCGCTCCTGCCGATGCTCGTCGAGGCCGAGGACCTCGCGCACGGCGGGCTCCGCGCGATCGTGGCGACGCTCAAGCTGCGGCCCGACGCGCCGGCGGAGAGCCTCATGACCGACGTCCCGACCGACGAGGCGCGCTCGGTCCTCGCCGCGCTCCTCGTGGAGGAGTTCCTCCCGGTTGACGTCCGGGTTAGCATCGAACAGTTTCGGCGGCGCCTCGAGCGGAGCCAGCGGCTCCGGCGGGCGCGCGAGGTGAGTCAGTCCATCGCCGACGTGCAGGCCAGGACCGGCGCGACGGCGCCGGTGACCGACGAGCTGCGGGCGCTCCACCACGAGAGCGCCGCGCTCTACGGGATCACGGGCGGTGTGGCCCAGACGCTCGACACGGGACGCGCCGGTCCCCAAGGAGCCGAGACGCATGAGTGACGAGCCGAAGCTCGAGGAGCTGGATCGGCTGATCACGATGGGGAAGCAGAAAGGCTTCCTCACGTACGACGAGGTCAACGACGCCCTGCCGTCCGACATCGTCTCGCTCGACCAGCTCGACGACATCATGATGATGTTCGGCGCCATGGACATCGAGGTCGTCGACTCGGCCAAGGCGGGCCGGCTCCCCTCCGAGGTGGGACGCGAGCGCCAGCCGCAGCGGGCCGAGGAGGCGGACGACGACGGGCCGCCCGAGCCGATCGATCTGACGCCGGGCCCCGTCGGGCGCACCGAGGATCCGGTCCGGCTCTACCTCCGCGAGATGGGTCGGGTCGCACTCCTCACGCGTGAGGGCGAGATCGCGCTCGCCAAGCGCATCGAGGAGGGCAAGAACCAGGTCGCCGTCGCGATCCTCTCGACCAACCTCGCGCTCGAGCGCTTCCGCGAGCTGCGCGAGCAGCTCAAGCGGACCGACATCTCCGTCAAGGAGGTCGTGGACGTCAACGAGGAGGAGTTCACCGAGGAGAAGGAGATCGAGCTGACGCGCCAGGTCGTCGCCGCCTTCGCCACCGTGGACCGGCTCCTCCGCGAGCGCGACCGGTTCGTCGCGCAGGCCCGGCGGCTCCGCGCCAAGACCGGCGGCCGGAAGAAGACGAAGAAGGGCAAAGAACCGGCCTGGCGCAGGCTCGACGCCCAGGCCCACCAGCGCCAGCAAAAGGTCCTCGACAACCTCCGCAAGCTCAACATCGGCAACCAGATCATCGACCGCGAAGACCTCGACCCCGCCCGCCGCGGCCTCGTCCAGCGCCTGCGCGACCTGCTCGACGACGTCGAGCGCGCGGAGCGGGTCATCCACCTCTGGACCAACGGGCGCCGCCCGTCGCCGGAGGAGGTGCAGAACCTCATCTACGTCTCCTTCCGCGACCCCGGCGCCGGTGGCAACGGCCCGCTCGCCGACCTTCATCTGAGGGCCGCGAAGAAGTTCCCGTCCCCGAAGCAGCAGCAGATCTGGGTCGCCCAGCAGGAGATCAAGCTCGCGGAGCACCGCGCCAACGCCAAGGCCGACGAGATCAAGCGCGTCATGGCGATCATCAAGCAGGGCCAGGTGAGGGCGGCGCAGGCGAAGAAGGAGATGGTGGAGGCGAACCTCCGCCTCGTCATCTCGATCGCCAAGAAGTACACGAACCGCGGCCTGCAGTTCCTCGACCTCATCCAGGAAGGCAACATCGGCCTGATGAAGGCCGTGGACAAGTTCGAGTATCGCCGCGGCTACAAGTTCTCGACGTACGCGACCTGGTGGATCCGCCAGGCGATCACCCGGGCCATCGCCGACCAGGCGCGGACCATCCGCATCCCCGTGCACATGATCGAGACGATCAACAAGCTCATCCGGACCTCGCGCCAGCTCGTGCAGGAGCTCGGCCGCGAGCCCACCCCGGAGGAGATCGCGTCGAAGATGGACGTGCCGGTGGACAAGGTCCGGAAGGTGCTAAAGATCGCGCAGGAGCCGATCTCGCTCGAGACGCCGATCGGCGAGGAGGAGGACAGCCACCTCGGCGATTTTATCGAGGACAAGCAGGTGGTCTCGCCCGTGGAGTCGATCATCGGCCTGTCGCTGCGCGAGCAGACGAACAAGGTGCTCAACACGCTGACGCCGCGCGAAGAGAAGGTGCTGCGCCTCCGGTTCGGCCTCTCCGACGGCTGCGAGCACACCCTCGAGGAGGTCGGCCAGGACTTCGCGGTCACCCGCGAGCGCATCCGCCAGATCGAGGCCAAGGCGCTGCGCAAGCTCCGGCACCCGTCCCGCTCGAAGAAGCTCCGGAGCTTCCTGGAGACCTGAGCGGCTATCATGGCGCCGAGGGCCCATAGCTCAATGGCAGAGCAGCCGGCTCATAACCGGTTAGATCTTGGTTCGAGTCCAGGTGGGCCCACCATCTTGGGGAGATCGTGGATTCCCAGCTGCTGACGCTGATCGACCTGCAGGCGCGCGACACGCGGCTCGCCGCGCTCGAGGCCGAGGCCGCGCGGCTGCCGAAGCAGATAGAGGCGATCCACACCACCCTCGCCGAAGCCAAGAAGGCCCTCGACGCCCTGAAGACGAAGATCGACATCACGAAGAAGGACCTCCGCACGAAGGAAAAGGACCTCGAGGTCGTCACCGCCAAGCGGCAGAAGTCCGAGGCGCGCCTCTGGGAGGTCAAGAACAACACCGAGTACTCCGCCGTCCTCGCCGAGATCGAGGCGATCAAGCAGGAGAAGGGCAAGGGCGAGGAGGAGATCCTCGCCCTCATGGAGCTCCAGGAGAAGCTCGCCGTGGACGTCCACGAGGCCGAGGCGCAGTGGAACCGCCGCGAGACGCAGGCCCAGCAGGACGAGACGGTCGTCCGGCGCAAGCTCGCCCAGGTCGAGCAGGAGCTGGCCATCGTCCGGACCGAGCGCGAGTCGCGCGCCCGCGAGCTCCCCCGCCCGCTCCTCGCCGACTACGAGAAGATCCTGAAGGCGCGCGCCGGCGTCGCGATCGTCGCCGTGAACAGCGCCGCCGTCTGCGGCGGCTGCCGCGTCTCGATCCGGCCGCAGGCGATCCAGGAGCTGAAGGCCGCGAGCAACCTGATGCTCTGCGAGAGCTGCGGCCGCTACCTCTACTGGCAGGAGCCCGCCTGACGGCTCGGGCCGCGAAGCCCTCCCCGCTCCCCGACATCACGCTCTACACGGACGGCGCCTGCACGGGGAACCCGGGGCCCGGCGGCTGGGCGGCGATCATCCTCGACGGCGGCGCCGAGCGCGTGGTCTCGGGCGCCGCGCCCCACTCGACGAACCAGCGCATGGAGCTCACCGCCGTCGCCGAGGGCCTCGCCGCGATCCCGGGCCGCCGGCGCGTCCACGTCCACTCGGACAGCGCCTACATCGTGAACTGCTTCCGCGAGGGCTGGTGGGAGCGCTGGGAGCGGACCGGCTGGAAGAACAGCCAGAAGCAGCCCGTCGCGAACCGCGACCTCTGGGAGCGGCTCCTGGCCGAGACGCGCCGCCACGACGTCGTCTGGCACAAGGTGCGCGGCCACAGCGGCGACCCGTTGAACGAGCGCGCGGACGCGCTCGCGCGCGAGGCCATCCAGACGCTGTGAGTCTGGAAGGAGCATCCCGAATACGGACCGAAGAATGCCCTGAGCTACTGGCGGGACGCGCTCGCAAGAGATGAAGAGGTCTGAGCCCCTGGCGGCGCCGGCGCGCTATACTTGACGTCGCGCCAGAGAAGGCTGGACGGTCGCCGGCCGCGGCAACGCGGCGGGAGGAAAGTCCGGGCTCCGCAGGGCAGGGTGCTGGGTAACGCCCAGGGGGGGCAACCCCACGGACCAGTGCCACAGAAAACAGACCGCCGCCCGCGAGGGCGGTAAGGGTGAAACGGTGAGGTAAGAGCTCACCAGCGGCGCGGGTGACCGCGCCGGCTAGGCAAACCCCACCCGGAGCAAGGCCAAATAGGGGAGC
>WNFJ01343163.1_pt1 | contig 39613 bp, 34 predicted proteins | sample 5400461 | NCBI WGS metagenome assembly WNFJ01 (sample SAMN13153349, study PRJNA577476) | soil metagenome | isolation source: 115 cm saprolite on Douglas fir-dominated hillslope | place: USA:California | collected 2013-09-17
CGCGCCGGGAACAGGTCTAGGTGAATCCTTTCTGACATGGAATGGCTCTCAATATGCAGCGCATGGCTCAGAAGGTGGTCACTCAGATTTTGCACCGACGGACGAGCGGCAAATTCGGCTACTCGGATACCTGCTGCCACGTCTTGGCCACGTAGGCGTTGAACGTGTGTGCTCCGGGATAGGCGTCCCAAACATTTATGAGTTTTTGCGAGATGAGGAGAAGATTCCGGAGCGGCCTGAAGTTGCCCAGATGATCGCATCAGCCAAAGATCATACGAAAGTGATTGTCAATGCGGCGGTTGATCCGCAGCATCCCAGCGAACGATGTCAAGAAACTGTCGAGATACTGGTTTCGATCCTCGCCAGCGAAGCCGGCAACCTTGCGCTGAAAGTTCTCGCGACCGGTGGAGTTTATATCGCGGGCGGCGTCGCCCTGCACTTGGTAAACGCTCTGCAGAAACCGCGATTCATGCAGACCTTCAGCAGAAAAGGACGCTTCAAAGATCTGATGGAGCGCATTCCCATTCACGTCATCACAACGCGCGCAGCGTTGGTCGGAGCTGCCACATTCGGGCTTGCGAGCCTGAAGAGCATCAGGAGTGGCGCGAAAGTTGCTTGAACAAGCACGAGAAATGAAAGGAGCATGAGCATGGCAGCAAATCCTCAACCGAGATTGAAAAAACAGGCGACTAGACCGCCGGCGTGGAAAGCGCTCGCTGCGCACTACAAAACGATTTCAAAGCTGCATCTGCGGCAGCTTTTTGCAGACGACCCTGACCGCGGTCAGTGCATGGCGATCGAGGCGGTGGGGCTGTACCTCGATTATTCCAAGAACCGCGTAATCGACGAGACTCTCAATCTGCTGCTGCAACTCGCGGAAGAGTCTGGCTTGCGAGAGCGGATTGATGCCATGTTCAGCGGCGAGAAAATCAACATCACTGAAAAACGCGCCGTATTGCACGTTGCCCTTCGCGCGCCGAAAGACGAATCGATTGTGGTTGATGGGAAGAACGTCGTGCCCGAAGTTCATGCGGTACTCGACCGGATGGCCGACTTCTCAAATCGCGTGCGCAGTGGCGAATGGAAAGGCCACACCGGCAAACGCATTCGCAACGTCATAAATATCGGAATCGGCGGCTCAGATCTCGGTCCTGTCATGGCTTACGAAGCGCTCAAGCTCTATTCCGAGCGCGACATGACCTTCCGCTTCGTCTCCAACGTGGACGGAACGGATTTCGCGGAAGCGGTGCAGGGTCTCGATCCTGCGGAGACATTATTCATTGTCTCTTCAAAAACTTTCACCACGCTCGAGACCATGACGAACGCCGGTACAGCCCGCGGCTGGTCAGTCGCAGGGCTGGGAGGTGATGAGAAGTCCGTCGCCAAACACTTTGTCGCGGTTTCGACCAATGCAGCCGAGGTCTCGAAGTTCGGCATTGATACCGCCAACATGTTCGGATTCTGGGATTGGGTCGGCGGCCGCTATTCGATGGACTCGGCGATCGGTCTTTCAACGATGGTGGCCATTGGCCCGGACAACTTCCGCGCCATGCTACACGGCTTTCACCAGATGGATGAACATTTCCGTACCGCGCCTTTCGGCTCCAACCTGCCAGTGCTCATGGGCCTGCTCGGCCTCTGGTACAACGACTTTTTTGGCGCGCAGACAGTTGCGGTCCTGCCTTACGAACAATACCTGAAGCGGTTTCCCGCGTATCTCCAGCAATTGACCATGGAGAGCAATGGTAAGCACGTCACGCTCGAGGGCAAAGCGGTCGCCCACGACACCGGTCCCATTTATTGGGGCGAACCGGGAACCAACGGGCAGCATTCTTTCTATCAATTGATTCACCAGGGGACGCGTCTCATTCCTTGCGACTTCATTGCATTTGGCAAGCCGCTGAACCGAGTGGGCCGTCATCACGACATGCTGCTCGCCAATGTTTTCGCTCAGACCGAGGCTCTCGCGTTCGGCAAAACGCCGGAACAAGTGAAGGCCGAAGGCACACCGGACTGGTTGGTACCGCACCGGGTATTCGAAGGCAACCGGCCTTCAAACACAATTCTCGCTGAGCGTCTCACGCCCGAAGTGTTGGGCAAGTTGGTCGCTCTTTACGAACACTCTGTCTTCACCCAGGGCGTCATCTGGAACATTGATTCGTTCGACCAGTGGGGCGTTGAACTCGGCAAAGTCCTGGCGCAGCGCATTATTCCAGAATTGGAAGGCAGCCCTGAACCTATGCTTAACCACGACAGCTCAACTAATACTTTAATTCGTCGCTACCGCAAACTTAAGGAGTCGCAATGACCGCCATCGGCTATAACGAACTTTTATATATCCTGCCCTTCGACCATCGAGGGTCGTTCCAGACCAAAATGTTCGGGTGGACGGGCACGTTGAGCGCAGATCAAACGGCAGAGATCGCCTCCGCCAAGCAAGTAATCTACGACGGCTTCAAGGCGGCTCTCCACGCTGGCGTGCCTGAGCAGAAGGCCGGCCTTCTTACCGACGAACAGTTCGGCGCTGCGATTCTTCGCGATGCCCGCGCCAACGGCTACACGACTGCTTGTCCGGCTGAGAAAAGTGGACAGGAAGAATTCGATTTCCAGTTCGGCGAGGAATTCGCCAAACACATCGAGGCTTTCCAGCCGACTTTCTGCAAGGTCCTCGTTCGCTATAACCCCGAAGGCGATCGCGCTCTGAACCAGCGGCAGGCAGCCCGTCTGAAAAGACTCTCCGACTACTTGCACACTAACGGCCGCAGCAAATTCATGTTCGAGTTGCTGGTGCCGGCGGAGAAGTCGCAGCTCGATCGACTCAAGGGAGACAAGAAAGCTTACGACGTGGAGTTGCGTCCTCGCCTGATGGTCGAGACCATCAGGGAGTTCCAGGACGCGCAAGTTGAGCCGGACGTTTGGAAGATAGAAGGACTTGATCGCAGGGAAGACTGCGAAAAAATGGTAGCTGTTGCCCGGCGTGGCGGACGCGACAATGTTGGGTGCATCATCCTGGGCCGCGGAGAGAACGACCAGAAGGTGCGCGAGTGGTTGACGATTGCGGCGACTGTCGAGGGTTTCATCGGCTTCGCCGTCGGGCGGACCAGTTTCTGGGATTCGCTGATTAACATGCGAGCGAAGAAAATCACTCGCGAGGACGCGGTCGCTCAGATCGCCGGCCGCTATCGCGAGTTTGTGGACATTTTTGACAAGGCGCGGACTCAGAATCTCGCGGCGGTGAGTTAGAAAGAGGGAAGTCCGCAAGATGCAAAATGACGTCATCAAACTCGCTCCTTCCATTCTGGCGGCCGACTTTTGTCGTCTGGGTGAGCAGGTGGCGGAAGCCGAGCACGCAGGCGCTGATCGGATTCACGTTGATGTGATGGACGGACATTTCGTTCCCAATCTCTCGATGGGGGCGCCGATCGTTCAGTCGCTTAGGCGCGTGACCCGGCTTCCGCTCGAGACACACCTGATGATTTCAGACCCGGACTTTTTTCTGGACGAGTTCGTCGAGGCCGGCTCCGATTCATTTCTCGTTCACTGGGAAGGGAACAACAATTTGCATCGCACAGTGCAGCGCATCAAGGGCCTCCGTAAACGCGCAGGGATCGCGATTAACCCGGCAACTCCCGCCGCCATGCTGGAAGAGATTCTGCCGGATCTCGACCAGGTCCTGGTCATGACCGTGAATCCTGGTTTTGGGCATCAACATTTTCTTAAGTCAACGCTGCCGAAAATCCGGCGAGTCTCGCAAATGATCGAACAAGTCAATCCGGAATGCGCGTTAGAAGTGGATGGAGGCATTGATGAGACAACTGCTCCGCTGGTAGTCGAGGCAGGAGCGAACGTGCTTGTGGCCGGAACGTCGATCTTTGGCGCAAACATTAAGGTGGCTGACGCCATGGAACGGTTGCGCGATGCAGTTACCCAGGTAGCACATTAGTCAAACGTATTTGTAATTTTCAGAAGAGGAGAATTTATGCAACTTGGAATGATAGGACTGGGAAGAATGGGCGCCAATATGGTGCGACGGCTGATCGGGAAAGGACACGAATGTGTTGTGTTCGACCGCTCGCCACAAGCGGTAAGCGATTTGGTCAAGGACAACGCCGTTGGAGCAGCTTCTCTCGCGGACCTTGTGAAAAAGCTTCAGAAGCCGCGAGCGCTATGGCTGATGGTTCCAGCAGCAGTCGTTGACCAGACCATCGCTGACCTGCTGCCCCATCTTGAGGCTGGCGATATCCTCATCGACGGCGGAAATTCTTACTACGTTGACGACATTCGCCGTGCAAAAGAGCTCGCGCCCAAACGGGTCCACTATGTGGACGTGGGCACCAGCGGCGGTGTGTGGGGCCTGGAACGCGGCTACTGCATGATGATCGGCGGCGAAAACGATGTGGTCAAACATCTCGATCCGATTCTCTCGACGCTTGCGCCCGGCACGGGCGACATATCGCGCACGCCCGGACGCGAGAATCTCGACGGCACCGCCGAACAAGGGTACCTGCACTGCGGTCCCAACGGCGCCGGTCACTTCGTAAAGATGGTTCACAACGGCATCGAGTACGGAATCATGGCAGCCTATGCCGAAGGATTGTCCGTGCTGCGTTCCGCCAACGTCGGCAAGCGTGAAGGCAAGATTGACGCTGAGACGACTCCGTTGCGCGACCCCGAGCACTACCAATACGAGCTGGATCTCAAGAACATCGCCGAGGTGTGGCGGCGCGGCAGTGTGATCGCGTCGTGGCTACTGGATCTCACGGCGAGCGCCTTGGTTCAGGATTCTGCCCTTTCGAAATTTGCCGGACGAGTGTCTGACTCTGGCGAAGGACGCTGGACGATCAAAGCCGCAATCGACGAAGCGGTCCCGACACCGGTTCTCACCGCGTCGCTTTACGAGCGCTTCAGCTCACGCGGCGAATCCGACTTTGCAGATAAACTCCTGTCCGCGATGCGTTACGAGTTCGGTGGACATCTGGAGAAACCAGCAGAAAAATCTGAGGCCGCTTAAGGAGAGATATTCATGACTAGTTCCCATTCAGACGCGCTCGTTTTCTTTGGCGCCACAGGCGACCTCGCCTACAAGAAAATCTTCCCCGCGCTGCAGGCCATGGCGAAGCGTGGGCATCTCGATGTTCCCGTTGTCGGCGTAGCCAAGGCCGGCTGGAATCTCGATCAGCTTCGTGCTCGGGCGAAAGACAGCCTGGAGAAGCACGGCGGAATCGATCCGTCGGCTTTCGAAAAGTTGATCGGATTGCTGCGCTATGTTGATGGCGACTACCAGGACCCCGCAACTTTCACGACCCTTCGCCGAGAACTAAATGGAGCGAAGAGTCCGGCGCACTATCTTGCGATTCCCCCAGTTCTGTTCGAAACCGTTGTGGGACACTTGGCGGAATCGAATTGTGCCGCTGGCGCGCGCGTCATCGTCGAAAAACCCTTCGGGCACGATCTCGCGTCGGCGCAAGAGCTGAACAAGGTTTTGCTTGGGGCTTTCGATGAAGCCGACGTCTTTCGCATTGATCACTACCTGGGCAAGCGAGCAGTTAACAACCTCCTCGCCTTCCGTTTCGCCAACACCTTCGTCGAAGCCTTCTGGAACCGCCACTACATCGAGAGCGTGGAAATCACCATGGCGGAGGACTTCGGGGTACAAGGCCGCGGAGGTTTTTACGACCAGACCGGCACCATTCGCGACGTAGTGCAGAACCATTTATTTCAGGTGTTGTCGAACCTGGCGATGGAACCGCCCGTGGGTTTCGACAGCGACTCAGTTCGTGACGAGAAAGCAAAAGTGCTGAAGGCGATTCCGCCCATCGAGGAGAAGAACCTTGTGCGCGGCCAATTCCGCGGCTACCGCGATGAAAACGGCGTCGCCAAGGACTCACAGACCGAGACCTTCGCTGCCTTGAAGTTGGAAGTCAATTCCTGGCGCTGGAAAGGTGTCCCATTCTACATTCGCGCAGGTAAGAATCTACCGACCACCGTCACCGAAATTGTCGGCAAGTTTCGCAAGCCTCCTACGCTGGTCCCGGACAGCCTTTTAGTGGAGAACCACCTGCGGCTGCGTCTAAGTCCTGAAGTAACGATAGCCATAGGGATGATGACACTGGCTCCTGCTGCCGAAGGTCTCTCTCTTCAAACCGGAGAGATGGTAGCGAGCCATTCTCCGCGCGCCGACGAAATGGACGCGTATGAACGTGTGCTGGGAGCAGCCATGGCGGGAGACAGTACGTTGTTTGCGCGCGAGGACTACGTGGAAGAAGCCTGGCGGATCGTGGAGCCGGTGTTGAAAAAGAACACGCCGGTTTATCAGTACATGCCCAACACTTGGGGACCGAGCGAAGTCGAGCGAGTGAGCCCGCCGGGAGGTTGGCACAATCCGGGCGGTAAAGAAGCATTTGCAGTCGCAAGCGAGGCGGCGTGACGAAGTAGTCGGATTGATTTGACTGAGGTGAAGAAGCATTTAACAAATCTTTGAAAGGGCACGGCTTCCAGCCGTGCCGTTAAAGGTAGAAAACATCGGGGCTTTAGCCCCTGGGGAAAAACGTCTGATGAAAATCGAAGTCTTTGCCGATGCCGACGCAGTCGCCCAGCAAGCCGCTGCGCTCATCGCTGCGAAAGCCAGGGCAGCAGTCTCCACTCGCAGCTCATTTGTGATGGCGGTCAGTGGTGGCCACACTCCCTGGATCATGCTTCGCGATCTCGCAAGAGAAGATGTTCCCTGGAACGCGGTACACGTGGTGCAGGTGGACGAGAGAATCGCGCCGGAGGGGCACCCCGACAGAAATCTCACTCACTTGCGCGAGAGTCTGCTCGAGCACGCTCCCTTGCGCCCCGAGCAGATATATGCAATGTCGGTGGAATCACCCAATCTGGAGGCGGCTTGCATGCGATATGCAATGACTCTAGAGGAGATCGCCGGTTCGCCGCCCGTGCTTGATCTTGTTCACCTCGGACTTGGACCCGATGGGCACACGGCGTCGCTGGTACCGGGAGATCCAGTCCTCGACGTCAAAGATGCGGACGTCGCGCTCACCGGAATTTACCAGGGACGGCAACGCATGACGTTGACGTATCCGATTATCAACCGTTCCCGACTCGTGCTATGGCTTGTGACCGGGAGCGAAAAGGCAGGAATGCTCGCGCGCCTGCAAGCTGGAGATGTTTCGATTCCAGCCGGCCGCGTTCGCTCGGATCGCGCTGTGGTCTTGGCGGATCGCGCCGCTGCAGGTCTCGTGGATAAGAATTCGAAGACAGAAGTGGCTTGAGTGCGAATTCGATTCGCTCATGACGAACTCGCTTTGCGAGCGAATGAATAAGGAGAGCAAATGCGCATTGGAATCGCTGCCGATCACGGCGGCTTTGGTTTGAAGGAAGACCTCCGCGGAAAGCTTGCTGCCGCAGGCCATGACGTAGTTGACTTCGGAGCAACGCGGACGGAGTCAGGCGACGACTATCCGGATTTTGTCATCCCACTCGCCCGCGCAGTCGCTACTGCCAAGGTCGAGCGCGGAATTGCTGTCTGTGGCAGCGGTGTAGGCGCGTCAGTTTGCGCGAACAAGGTGCATGGCGTTCGCGCCGCATTAATTAATGATCACTTCTCCGCTCGGCAAGGAGTGGAGGACGATCACATGAACATTATTTGTATGGGTGGCCGGGTGATGGGTCCGATGGTGGCCTGGGACCTGGTTGAGACTTTTTTGGCAGCCAATTTCAGCCAAGCCGAGCGCCACCTGCGCCGCCTGGGCAAGGTCGCCGCATTAGAGAACGGAGCTACGGCAGAGGCCACAGCAATTCCGGCCTAGTTACAGACATACCCACAGCCAACACGAATTCAACATATGCCAGGGAGGCAGTTATGAGTACCGCACTAGCCGCAGTTGACACGTTGACAGCCGCACAACTCGATCAGCTGTGCGTCAATACCATCCGCACGCTTTCGATCGATGCCGTGCAGCAGGCGAAGTCCGGGCACCCCGGTACGCCAATGGCCCTGGCGCCGCTGGTCTATACGATTTGGAATCGCGTCATGCGTTTCGATCCGCAGAATCCGATCTGGCCTAATCGCGATCGCTTCGTGTTGTCGAACGGCCATGCCTCCATGTTGCTTTGGTCCGCGCTCCATCTTACTGCCGTTCAGGCGGTGAACGCTGAGTATGAAGCGGTAGGGAAGCCCTCGGTCACGCTCGACGACATCCGCCGCTTCCGCCAGATTGACAGCAAGGCGCCCGGACACCCTGAATATCATTGGGTCTCGGGAGTGGAGACCACGACCGGCCCACTCGGCCAAGGTGTCGCCACGAGTGTCGGCATGGCAATTGCCGAGAAGTGGCTAGCGCATCACTACAATCGGCCCGGTTTCGAGATTTTTGACTACAACATTTATTCCGTCTGTGGCGATGGCTGCTTGATGGAAGGGATTGCGTCGGAAGCCGCATCCCTGGCCGGCCACCTCGGCCTCGATAATCTCTGCTGGATTTACGACAACAACCACATCACGATCGAAGGCAACACGCGAATCGCGTTCACCGAGGATGTCGCGGGACGATTCCTTGCGTACGGTTGGAATGTGTTGCGGGTCGGCGATGCGAATGACCTCGAGCGCATCGAACAAGCTCTGGAAGTTTTTCGGAAGACGAAGGGGCGACCCACCTTCATTGTCCTGGACAGCCATATCGGCTATGGTTCACCGAACAAGCAGGACACCGCTGCCGCTCATGGCGAGCCGCTGGGCGACGAAGAGTGCCGATTGGTCAAGCGCAGCTATGGCTGGCCCGAGGATGCGAAGTTTCTCGTTCCCGACGGCGTGTACGAGCACTTCCAAGCCGGCATTGGGAAACGTGGCGCCGAAGCCCGGCACAATTGGACGGAGCTGTTCGAGTCCTATCGCACACAATATCCGGACCTCGCGGTTGAGATCGAATTGATGCAGCGGCGCGAACTCCCGACTGGATGGGACCGTAACCTTCCGGTATTTCCCGCTGACGCGAAAGGAATCGCCGGGCGTGACGCATCAGGCAAAACGCTCAATGTGCTGGCACAAAATATTCCATGGTTCTTAGGTGGCTCGGCCGATCTGGGTCCATCGAACAAGACCACCTTGACCTATGAGGGCGCAGGGGATTTCCAGGCGGACACTCCGCAAGGGAAGAACTTGCATTATGGCATTCGGGAACATGCCATGGCCGCCATCGTCAACGGAATGTCACTATCAAAGCTGCGGCCGTTTGGCGCGTCTTTCTTCATCTTCAGCGACTACGCGCGGCCCGCGATCCGCCTGGCCGCGCTTATGGAACTGCCGTCTCTGTTCGTATTTACCCATGAAGCCATGGGCGATGGCGAGGATGGGCCTACTCATCAACCAGTCGAGCACCTGATATCGCTGCGTGCAATACCGGGACTGATCACAATACGGCCCGGCGATGCCAATGAAGTGGTGGAGGCATACCGCTACGTCATGCAGCTGCGGCACCAGCCCGCGGTATTGGCATTGTCGCGTCAGCCTCTGCCCACTCTCGATCGCAGTAAATATGCACCGGCATCCGGTGTTGCGCACGGAGCCTACGTGCTCGCGGATGCACCCGGCGGAAATCCGGAGGTGATCATCATCGCGTCAGGAAGCGAAGTCAGCTTAGCTGTGCAAGCCCATGAGAATTTGCTCGCCGAAGGTATCCGGTCGCGCGTGGTCTCCATGCCGTCGTGGGAGATTTTCGAGCAACAATCACAGGCTTACCAGGACAGTGTCCTGCCACCTAATGTGAAAGCCCGCGTCGCAGTAGAGCAGGCCTCTACCCTGGGGTGGGAGCGATACGTCGGCCGCTCCGGTCATGTAATTGGCATGAAGACGTTCGGCGCTTCGGCTCCGCTGAAGGAATTACAGAGGAAGTACGGCTTCGAGCCAGACCAGGTGGTTGCTGCAGTGAAGCAGCAACTCGGCAGTTAGACCAGATTCATTGGCACGCGAGAATGGTAGCGCCGTGATTCGTAAGGATGAACGGTTAAAAGCGATCATGAGTGATAAGCGAGCCCATTCTGGGGGTGGGCATCGCTTTGCCGATGATAAACTGCCGCTATGCCCTCCCCGAAAAAGAACAAGACGAGCCGCACGAAGTCGAAAGCCAAAAAGTCAATGAAGAAGATGGCGCAGAGAAAGCGAGCCATCAAGGCGAAAGCCCCGAAGAAGCTAGCAAAGAAAAAGGCAGCTCAGAAAAAGATCGCTTTGAGAACGAGACCTGACCGCGCGAAGAACACAGCTGTGAACAGCGAGACGGAGATCAGGCGAGAACTTCGTAATAGAGTGCCAGCGGCATTTTCGGGCCGGCAATCGGGTGATTTGCAAGGCCTATCTCGGGCGGAAGAAGCTGATTCCGAGAGCGTCGAGGAGTTGCTTGAGGAAGGCAACCCGCTTGAGGCCGTCGCAGTGTCAGGGGTTGAGGAAGCTGATGACGCCGACGGAAGAGAAGTGCACACGCACGAAGTGCCCGAGGACGACGTTCCCGAAGAATATTTCGAAAAAGAATAGCGGCAGTCTGGAAGCCACGACACGCGCGATCGTTGTTAATTTCCTTGTTACAGCTTTGCCCCTCCCTTTGTTGTCTGGCAGTAATCCATTGAATTTCGAAATAGGGCATTCCAAGGTTGGTCGTGTGTAGAATGAGCAGATAGAAATTCTGTACTTCCAGGAAGAGTCTTCAACTGACTCGCTGTTGCCTGAGGTAGCCCACAGCTAATGCCACAGGTTGACTTGGGCCTCAGCCACTGGATTCAATGTTGCGTGTTCGCGATCGCTCTTGGCAATGGTTTGAATCTGGTTCGCGAAAGAGACCTCGATGTTGCGACGCACCAGCGCGGTCGACGCATGGAGGAGAGCGTTCCCGCTCGCCTTGCTTCTCCTGTTTGAAGCCTGCGCCCGATGGTCAACTAATTCAGCTCCAAGTATCACTTTCACCCGCGTCCCTATAGCTGAAGAAGGGGACCACAGCAAACTCGATACTATTGAAGGTCGCACGATCGGCGTCCGCCCTGGCCAGCAAATCGTGTTGTACACCAAGAGTGAAGAACTGTGGTGGGTACAGCCGGTCGTAGACCATCCATTCACGAAAATTGAAGACGATTCGAGATGGAAGGGCCAAGTCCATCTGGGTACTGAATACGCTGCCCTGCTGGTCGAACCGGGGTATAACCCGCCGGAAACTGCCGAGTCACTGCCCACACCAGGCGGCGGTATCAACGCCGTTGCAATCGTCCAGGGCCAAGGCACCGCGCCTGCCCCAATACCGCCCAAGACCATCCATTTCAGCGGTTACGACTGGATAGTACGAAGCGCAGCCAGTAATCGCGCCGGCACCGTAAATTCGTTTGACCCCGCTAACGCATGGACAGACGAACGAGGGGCGCTGCATCTTCGTATAGCCCGGGGACAGGGGAAGTGGACCTCTGCCGAGGTCAAGCTCGCGCGCAGTCTAGGATACGGAACATATACATTCGTCGTGCGGGACACAGCCCAATTGGAACCTTCTGCCGTTCTGACTCTTCTCACCTGGGATGGCCTCGGAACGGAACAGAATCGCCGCGAGTTGGACGTCGAAATCAGCCGCTGGGGATACCTTGAGAACGAGAACGCCCACTACGTGGTGCAGCCCTACTTTATTCCGGCGAACCTAGTCCGATTTCGTGTGCCGGGTGGTGTTCTCACGCACTCGTTCCGCTGGGAACCGGGCCAAGTAACCTTCTCGACTGAGGTGGGGTCTCGTGATACAAACGGCTCTGGTGTTGTTAATCGGCACGTCTTCACTTCTGGATTGCCCCCTGCCGGTGGAGACTCGGCCCGCATAAATCTGTACGTCTTTAATAAGGGAGAAATCCCGCTGAAGAACGAGACCGAAGTTGTGATTGAGAAATTCGAGTATTTGCCGTGATGCGTACGCTGACCGCGATTCGATGTCTTATGAGTGGGCTGGCGGTGGCGTGTTTGCTTGGTCAAGTGCAGGCGCTGGATCCAAATCGGCAGACGTCCCAGTACGTCCGCGAACAATGGAGCACAAGAAGTGGGCTTCTCGAAGGCGCAGTCCATGCCATTGCGCAGACCCCGGACGGTTATCTCTGGATCGGAACGGACAAGGGTCTGGTACGCTTCGATGGCTTTAACTTCAGTCCTGTAGTGCTAGAGTCGTCGGTGCTTCAGAATGATCCGATTCTGGGATTAGTCACCGATGGTGATGGGGTGTTGTGGGTACGTATGCAGGCTGCGGGAGTCCTGCGTTATAGCCACGGCAAGTTTGAAAGTGTGGCATCCAGGCCTGGCGTCACTTTGCCTCTGGTTACTGCTATGTCGCGGGAAAACGCCGGCGGAGTACTACTCGCGGATCTCCGGAGCGGCACCATCCGCATGCAAGCAGGGAAATTTGAAGAGCTCGCACCGGCAGTGGTCTTGCCGGGAGCGGCGGTCACAATGTCCATGGCGGAGATGCCAAACGGCAAGATTTGGCAGGGGACGCTGGGAGCTGGCCTTTTCTATCTGGTAGACGGAAAGGCCACTCGCGTCACCTCAGGACTCGCGGAGAAAAAAATAAACTGCGTATTGCCTGTTGGCGACAAGGAATTATGGGTCGGCACAGACCACGGATTGTTTCGCTGGAATGGCAGTGTATTTAGCCGAGTCGCATTGCCGCCCTCGGTCGGCAAGCCCCAGGTCCTGACGATTCTGCGAGACCATGATTCAAACATCTGGGTTGGGACGGCGGCAGGGCTCTTGCGCATCAACGCCGGTGGAATTTCGTTCTCTGACGAAGAAGCGTTCCGAGGGAATGGCGCTGTGGACGCCTTATTCGAGGACCGTGAAGGCAACCTCTGGATCGGGGGTTCGGGAGGCGTGGAGCGTATCCGTGATAGCGCATTCGTTACTTACTCTAAGAGTGACGATTTGTCTGCGCAAACCAACGGGCCCGTATACGTTGATTCGGGAAATCGTACCTGGTTCGCTCCCGCAGACGGCGGTTTGTACCTGCTTAACGATGGTCGGGTTCAGGCTGTTGAGCCGGCGCTGCTGGCCAAAGATGTCATCTACTCAATCAGCGGACGCAACCATGAAATATGGATCGGGCGGCAGCACAGCGGCCTGACGGGTCTCGACTACAACAACGGGCTCTTTACCGCACACTCCTACACCAGGGTGAATGGGTTAGCGCAAAACAGCGTGTACGCCGTTCGCCAAGGCCGCGACGGTACGGTTTGGGCCGGGACCCTCAGCGGTGGTGTCAGCAAGCTCAAAGACGAGCAAGTCGTTACCTACACGACCACAAACGGGCTGGCTTCGAATACTGTTGCTTCAATTATCGAGACGCGCGACGGCGCGGTGTGGTTCGCTACTCCGAATGGTTTGAGCGCGTTGTCAAACGGGCATTGGACGACCTACGCGGCACGAGACGGCTTGCCTTCAGATGATGTTAACTGCCTCTTTGAAGACTCTTCCAGCGTGCTCTGGATCGGAACGTCGAATGGCATGGCGCTCTTCAGTTCTGGTCGCGTACAGGTTCCTCGGGACGTACCCGGCGTGTTGCGCAGCCAAATATATGGGATCGCAGAGGACAAAAGAGGATGGCTGTGGATCGCTACCTCGGCACACGTGCTGCGAGTTCAACGTGACAAGCTGGCAAACGGAACCGTGACCATTGCCGATGTTCGCGAGTATGGCCTTGCGGATGGCCTGCAAAGCACTGAGGTGGCCAAGAGAAGCAACTCGGTAGTTGCCGACTCTTCAGGCAAGATCTGGTTTTCAATGATTCGCGGTCTCTCCGTTGTTGATCCGTCTCACATCGCAGACAATTCGCCCGCTGCCATTCCCCACGTTGAAGTTATTTCGGCTGATAACAACGCCGTCGATCCTGGCAACTCGGTTCGGATTCCTTCCTCACATAAACGAATTACATTTGACTACACGGGTTTGAGCTTGGCTGTGCCTGAACGGGTTCGTTTTAGGTACTACCTCGATGGCTTCGATCGCACGTGGAGCGAGCCTGTGGCAACACGAGAAGCTATCTATACGAATCTTGGTCCGGGTTCCTACCGGTTTCGGTTAATCGCGAGCAACGGTGATGGCGAGTGGAATGGCCCAGAGGCTGTGGTTACTGTTACCGTGGCGCCCGCGTTCTGGCAGACATGGTGGTTCCGGACGGCGTGCATATTGGTCGTTGGGTCAGGAATTCTCCTTTTGTACCGGTTCCGACTGCGCCGGTTGACACACCAAATGAACGTGCGCTTTGAGGAGCGGCTTGCCGAGAGAACGCGGATTGCGCAAGAGCTGCATGACACGCTCTTGCAAGGTTTCCTGAGTGCCTCCATGCAACTTCATGTTGCCGATGATCGCCTGCCAGAGAACTCGCCGGTAAAGCCAATGGTCTCTCGCGTTCTTACGCTGATGAGGGACGTGATTGAGGATGGCCGAAATACGCTTCGAGGCCTTCGGTCGCGAAGCTACGAGCTACGTGATCTGGCTCAGGCATTTTCGCGGATTCCAGAGGAGTTGAGTCTTCAGCAGCAAATCGACTACCGGGTGATTGTAGAGGGCCAGCCGCGACCGCTGCACCCGGTCATTCGCGACGATATCTATCGGATCGGGCGCGAAGCTCTGGTAAACTCGTTTCGCCATGCACAAGCGAGCAGCATTGAAGTTGAGATCGAGTATGGTGCGAAGCAGTTGCGAGTGAACGTTCGCGACAACGGCTTCGGTATTGATCCGCAAGTACTGCGCTCAGGACGTGAAGGACATTGGGGGCTCTCAGGCATGCGCGAGCGCGCGGAAAGAATCGGTGCCCGGCTGACGGTCTGGACGCGTCCGGCAGGCGGCACCGAGATTGAGCTATCAGTTCCCGCTGCGCTGGCTTTCGAATCCAAATCGCCAAATGGCGCGTCCAAGTGGTTCGTGAAACTATATGCCGGAAAGACCAAGGGCCGCTCCGATATCAACAAGCGAGCTGGATAAATGAACGAGTCGGCACCTATCCGAATTTTGTGTGTGGACGACCATCCTCTGGTCCACGAAGGAATTTCCACCGTCATTCGAAACCAGCCGGATATGACGTTAGTCGCTGAGGCATTCAACGGACGCGACGCAGTCCAGAAATTTCGCGAACACAAACCTGATGTCGTCCTCCTCGATCTCCGGCTTCCTGACATGAGCGGCATCGACACGATGATCACTATCCGGAACGAGTTCCCGGAAGCTCGGGTCATCATCTTGACTACGTTCGAGGGCGACGTCGAAATTCAACGGGCGCTTGAGGCGGGAGCCCGTGCCTACGTGCTGAAGAGCATGCCTCCGAAAGAACTAGTGGAGGTGATTCGCAAAGTCCATGCGGGGAAAAAACCGATTCCCCCGCAAATAGCAGCCCAGTTGGCAGAGCACTATGGGGATGAATCGCTCACCGAACGGGAAATAGACGTGCTACGGCAGATCGCCGGCGGCAATCGTAACCGTGACATTGCCGAAAAGCTGTTCATCTCGGAAGAGACCGTTAAGGTCCACATCAAACACGTAATGGAGAAGTTGGGCGCAAGCGATCGCACTCAGGCGGTCGCAATCGGTGTACGCCGCGGCATTATCCAGCTCTGACTGCACCGTGTAGCGTCGGCCTCTACTCGAGAGTGGTATCCCAAAATTCCGAATTGTAGGGATTCGCACAGAGAGTCGCGACCCATACTCTAGCTATGGGCATGTTTTGGACGACTGCGCGCGCAACCGGAGGCCAGTGCTGCAACGTATATTCTCGACCTTTCCGAGCGGAAGGCCAGGCGCAGGCCTGTTGCTGTTGCGCGCCGTTCTTAGCGTTACGCTGTTCGCTCAAGGTGCCGAATATTTATTAAGGTGGCACGATCTGGCATCTCTGATGGGTGCTATCGCTCTCGTTCTGATCGTGATAGCCGCTTTTCTACTTGTTGGGTATCTGACCCCGGTAGCCAGCGTTCTCGCAGGGCTGGCTTGCCTGAGTAGCGCAGTTCCCCTGATTTCAGGGCCCACCTCAAGTTTGCTTGCAACAAAGTCGGCAGTTGGGTTCGCGACAGCCATTGCCGCTGCTCTGTTTTTTCTTGGTCCCGGAGCATTTTCGTTGGATGCCCGTCTCTTCGGACGCAGAGAGATCGTCATTTCTAATTCACACCCGCCTCCGGACCTCTAGCCTTTAACACTATCGAGGTACTTCACCGTGCACCAACCGGGGTAGAAGAAAACCATTCTATCTCGTGATGCGCCACATACTCGGGCGGGCGATAGTGCTGAGTGTGATGGAGGCAAGCGCAACCAACGATCAGCGGAACTCCTTCTTCTTCCGCCCTTCAAACGAGAACTTCGTGGACACAAGCACCTGGGAGCAGATTATCCGCATTCTCGAGGAATCCAGCATTCAGGCGCCTGAAAGTGCGGACCCTGATTGTAAATAGAAATCGCAAACGACCAACACGAAACTGCCTGATCGCAAATGAGCATCGTCATGGTTTGGGCGTTAATCTAGGCACCTTAAAAGAAAGCCACTGAACGGCTGGGTTGCACTTTTTCTCACCAGTACCGCATTAACGAGCGTTACGGGAAAGATCACCAACTTTTCGAATTTCACGGATAGGAGAGAATCACAATGAAAGACACAACAATAGCAGTAAAGAATGTAGTTCTCGTTCACGGCGGTTTCGTGGACGGGTCGGGATGGGAAGGAGTCCACAAAACCCTGAAGAGAGACGGATATACCGTCGCAATCGTTCAGAATCCGACCATCTCGCTGGCGGATGACGTTGCCGTTACAAGGCGGACGATTGCTAACCAGGACGGCCCGGTGATCCTCGTCGGCCACTCATATGGAGGAGCGGTAATCACGGAAGCCGGCAATGACCCCAAGGTCGCCCGGCTAGTCTATGTGGCCGCATTCGCTCCCGACAAGGGCGAGGCAGTTTCTTCGCTTATAAAGGACCCACCGCCGAGCGCTGCGGTGCCACCGATTCTGCCGCCGCAGGAGGGATATCTGTTCCTCGACAAGGCGAAGTTTCCTGCATCATTTGCGGCAGACGTAGAGCCAGGTACGGCCGCATTCATGGCCGATTCCCAAGTCCCATGGGGCCTGGACGCACTCAACGGCACGATCAGCGAACCGGCATGGAAAACAAAGCCAAGCTGGTACTTGCTAACCACTGAAGACAAGATGATTCCACCTGACGCTCAGCGGGCTATGTCCAAACGTGCAGGCGCAACTGTTGTCGAGATTGAGGGAAGCCACGCCATCTACGTGTCGCAGCCGCAGGCTGTAGCTGCTCTCATCGAAGCGGCTGCGAAAGGCGAGGCGGAAAAAGCGGCTTAACAGGAGTGGGTCAGCCGGGTTCGACAACCGAAAGCAGCCGCACTCCGGAGCTATTACAGTTCCCGAGTGACGCCGACGCGAAATGCGATTCTCATCCGGCACAGAGTTGACGTGCTTGAATTGCCATTTCAGGCTCATCTCGACACGCCTCACGGGCATTCCAGCGGGCCTAAAGGAAATTCACGGCAAGAACAATCGATTTCACCTTGAACCGTTGCGCACCATGTCGCGTGCGGCCTTAAACGTCCGAATTGATAAGGAGGAGTGAATCATGCCAACTATCACAGTAAAAGACGGTACGCAGATTTATTACAAGGACTGGGGAAAAGGCCAGCCCATCGTGTTCAGTCACGGCTGGCCGCTCACAGCGGACGACTGGGACAATCAGATGCTGTACTTCGGACAGCGCGGCTATCGCGTGATCGCCCATGACCGGCGAGGTCACGGCCGTTCCACCCAGACGTGGGATGGCAACGAGATGGACACCTACGCCGATGATCTCGCGGCTCTCACCGAAAGACTCGACTTGAAAAACGCAATCCACGTGGGCCACTCCACCGGCGGTGGAGAAGTCGCGCGTTACATCGGGCGTCATGGATCAAAACGTGTTGCTATGGCCGTACTCATCAGCGCAGTACCGCCGCTGATGGTGAAGACGGACAAAAACCCCGAGGGCGCACCTATCGAGGTTTTCGATGACCTGCGAGCTCAGTATGCGAAAAATCGTCCGCAGTTTTATAAGGACATTACTCTCCCGTTCTACGGCTACAACCGGTCAGGCGCCAAGATATCGGAAGGCATCCGGGACAAGTGGTGGCTCCAAGGCATGATGGGCGGGATGAAGGCGGGCTACGACTGCATCAAGGCGTTCTCCGAGACCGACTTCACCGAGGATCTAAAGAAGTTCGACGTGCCAACTCTCATCCTTCACGGCGACGACGACCAGATCGTGCCGATTGGCGCAGCGGCCCTGCAGTCTGCGAAGCTTGTAAAAGGTGCAACCCTGAAGGTACATCCAGGATTTCCGCACGGGATGCCCACGACCAACGCCGATCAGATCAACGCCGACATGCTGGCGTTCTTTAGGCCGAGCAAGCAAGCGGCAGCTTAAGCCTACCCGGCCTTCATTCTGACCAGTGAAGGCCGGATCTTGAGACCACTCTAGTGGCGGGGAGAACTGCAATGGATCAACCCATCGAGCGAAATCAAGGGCCTGACCTGCGCGACTCCCTGGCTGCGGAGCGGACCTTCCTCGCATGGATTCGCACCGGTCTTGCCTTAATGGGATTTGGGTTTGTTGTGGCGCGATTCGGTGTGTTTCTGCAGCAACTCCAGCTTATTCAGAAAACTCCCTCGGCCCCGTCTTATGGGCTGTCGCTGTGGTTCGGCATAGCACTAATCGCCGTCGGAATGGTCGTGTTTCTGCTCTCCGCTTGGCATCATCTTCGACTGATCGAGGAGTTAAATCGAGGAGGGCCACTGCCCTCCCGCCCATCAAAACAAGCGGTCGCGATTGCTGTTTTCCTCGCCCTGGTCGGACTCGCGATGACGATCTACCTGGTTTCCGTGCGCGGCTCGGTGAACCGGCATTACGAAAACAATGTGGAGGTGTCCATGACGGCGGCAACAAGCAATGGAATTATCGACATACCCAGCAATCACTCGGTCGAGCAGACAGTGGATCGACTGAAGAACATTTTGCAATCTAAAGAAGTCCCACTGTTTGCGCTGATTGATCACAGCGGAGAAGCGGAAAAGGTGGGAATGAAAATGCCTCCTACGAAACTGTTGATCTTTGGCAATCCGAGAGCCGGCACTCCGGTGATGCTGGCGGAGCCCAGTAGCGCTATCGATCTTCCGCTCAAAATCTTGATCTGGGAAGATGCTCACGGAAAGACTTGGGTCTCGTACAACAGCCCCGAGTATCTTCAGATTCGTCACGGTTTGCGGCAGGAACTGGTGCAAAAAATCGCAGTGATCGAAACATTCGCGGCAAAAGCTTCTGAGTAGGAAATATACGCTCGGTTTCGAATTGCCGAAAAAATCCGGCTCGAACTGAACTCGCCCGCCTGCACCGGATTTTGCACCGACTGCCTGCATCCGGCGATTACGGTACGTTACTGGTCATTCCGAGGAAGGTCAATGGAACTGATTGAGGCGCAAGGTAGAAGGTTCATTATCAGGAGCTTGTAGAGAATAAATAAAGCAATACGGTTAGATGGTGTGTCTGCCAGTTCCACCACTTCCGCACAGGCGCGAAAACTACGCAGAGGCAGCTCCGATCATAGCAAAGGGTGAGAACCACGGACGGACTCCACGGACTCTCCACTAACGCTGCCGGTGTCTGAACTCCTTCAATGCCCTGATATTTCACCGCCGCCGGAGGTTCGCGATCTGGGTTGGATCGAGCTCGCATTGCCCGTTGAGTTGCCAGAAAGTTTAACCCGCAGTTAATGGTTCCTTCACAATCCGTTCACACACAGTTTCTAGAATCCGGGCATAAACCTCGCGTATTTAAAAGCGTGAACTTCTCGAGGCTGCGAAGGAGGTCCTATGACTTCGAAGAGCGTGCTCGTGGTGTTTGCAGCGGCTGTCATCCTGAGCTTCTTCTTGTTTGTATCCGCGAATGCACAAACTGGCCGGGGTGCGATTAGCGGACGAGTAGTCGACTCTGCAGGCGCTGTGTTGCAAGGAGCGCGAGTGGAATTGCAACCGAGGGTCGCATCCACCGTGGCGGATGGGCAAGGAGAGTTTACCATTTCGGACCTAATGCCGGGCGATTACACTCTGACGGTCAAGTACGTTGGTTTCTCGTCGCTTACCACCAAAGTGACGGTCACGGCGGGCCAGGTGACTCGAGCTGACGCCACCCTCAAGGTCGCATCCAAAGGCGAAGAAATCATGGTCTATGCCGAACGCGCGCACGGCGAGGCCGAGGCCATCAATCGTGAGCTCGCGTCGGACAATATTTTGCAAGTGTTGCCCGTCGAGGTCATCACGAGCCTGCCGAACACGGATATTGCCGACGCGGTGGGACGATTGCCCAGCGTGACCCTTGAACGCGACGAGGGCGAAGGCAAGTACATTCAGATTCGCGGTGCCGAGCCGCGCTATAACAACGTGACGATCAATGGCGTCGAAGTTCCTTCGCCCGAAGGCGACGTGCGCCAGATCAAACTGGACCTGATTCCCGCCAATCTCATCGATTCCGTGGAGCTGAATAAGACGCTTTCTGCGAATCAGAACGCGGGCGCGATCGGCGGATCGGTCGACTTGGTGACCAAGACCGCAGAAGAACGACCAACGCTCTATCTAAATGGTATCGGGGGATATACGCCGATTGTCGGGGGGAGGTCACTCTCGGAATTCGACGGCACCATCGGCCAGCGGTTCGGCGCCAACAAAAGGCTGGGAATCCTCTTCGGCGGCAGTTACGACTGGAACGGCAGAGGCATTGATGATGTTGAGCCTGTGCCGGCGGCAATCCAGTGTGATCCCGGCGCCGACGGTTGTGCGAACCCCAGTGCAAATGCGCCATTCTTCGTCTCATATCCAACTGAGGACTTACGCGAATACAGGTATTACCGCACGCGCTACGGGTTCACTGGGAATATAGATTACAAGCTGGGAGATGTTTCCGGCGTTTACCTACGCTTCTTGTATTCGCACTTTGACAACTTCGGAGATCGATGGGTGTACACGCCTAGCGTAGGCACATTTTCAACACCTACAGTGACCAACCCTGACGGCAATATGGCTTTCAATGCGCAGATTCGGCGTCCCCTACAGGTAATCGGGAGCTTGCAGGCCGGCGGGAAACACGCGATGGGACAATGGCTGCTCCTGTACGAAGTGGCGGCGTCCCGGGCCGCTACCGAAGACCAAGGATATTCGAGTGCGGACTTTGGGCCACTTCCTGATGTGACAGACTCACAGGGAAACGTCATAACCGCCTATCCGCTGAATCACGTTGCCTTCGCTATAGATCCGAATCCCCACAAACCAAGGCTGATCGCGCAAAATGGCGCGCCTATTTATGACCCTGCTCAATATGTGCTGCAAGACCTTGACATCAACAAAACCTACAGCCCACAGATCAATTTAGAGGGCGCCTTCTCTGTCGCGAAAAACTACACGGCTGGCGGCCACTTTGGCACCTTTGAGTTCGGAGCCAGGCTGCGCAATGCGCACAAGTTCCAGGATGCATTTGATCCCGCTTTCAATTTTTCTGGTTCGACTGCAGTCTTCATGAACCGTTTCCTCGGTAGTTTCGCAAACTCCCACTATTACGATGGCGCCTTTCCTGGGTCCTTCACAAGCCCCCAAGTTGATTACGGCAAGTTGCGGGCGTACTTTAATGCAAATCAGAGTGCTTTCACAGTGGATGAGTCGGGCACGCTGGCGAACACGTTTTCAAATAACTACGATCTGATTGAGCGGGTTACAGCCGGGTACGCGATGAACACTTTGCAGTTTGGCCGGCTCCGACTTCAGACCGGCCTTCGGCTTGAGGCGACAAACGAAGACCTCTTGGGCAATCAAATAAGCTGCTGCGATGCAAGTGGAAATCCAACGTTCGCGCCGATACGCAAGAGTTCCTCATATCTGAATCCTCTGCCCTCGGTGCAAGCGCGCTTCGCCCTTTGGCATGATTCCGCCATACGTGCGGGCTACTGGAGAGGGGTCGCCAGGCCTAATTTCAGCGATCTGCCGCCCATTTTTGACATAACCAATGCCCCAAAAGTCAGCTTCGGGAATCCCAATCTAAAGCCGACCCATGCTAATAATTACGACCTGTTGTTCGAGGAATACTTGAAACCTCTTGGTGTGCTGCAGGCGGGTTTCTTCTACAAACAGCTATCGGATCCGATCTATGAGTCGGTAAGCCGGGTCATCACGCCGCAAGTGGTTCAGCAGAATCCGCTGCTTGCGCCCTACCCGAATGGCACTGTTTCTCAGCCGATCAATGGTTTAAGTGCACATCTCTACGGTTTCGAAATTGCCTACCAGCAACATTTGGCATTCTTGCCGGGACTGCTAAGCGGATTTGGACTGTCCGCCAATTATGGCTACACGAAATCGAGCACCGTCGGCGTTCCACTCCGCACCGACCATCCCGCTTTGCAGCGGCAAGCGCCGAACACTTTCAATTTCAGTCCTACCTACGATAAAGGTCGTCTCTCAGCTCGACTTGGTCTTTCCTATAACGGGCCGTACGTTTGGAGTTACGTGTACCAGAACCTGCAGGCCGATTCGACCTCGCCAACCGGAGTTTCCCCGTCACCCGTGCCTCTGGGAATCAAAGGGCCTGGTGGTGACACGTATCTCTACCAGCACACCCAAGTGGACGCGCAAGCCAGCTTCCGCATGTACCGCGGTCTGCAGTTTATTGCGGCCGGGCTGAATCTCACCAATGAGGTTTTCGGCTTCTACAATGGCAGTCCGATTTATCCGATCCAGCGCGAGTATTACAAGCCAAGTTATGAATTCGGCTTGCGATATACTTTCGCGGGCGAAGGGAAATAGCTGGTTCCTGTGTCCGCGCGTCGATGTTGTATGTAATCCCGACACACCCTTTGTCTCAGTGTCTTCCGCAGGGAGAACCCGTTGAAAAAGTTATCTATCTTGGTTTTGACATTGTCAATGAACCTTGTTGCCGCGTCAGCCCAATCCGCCGGGGGCTATCAAGTCATTAGGAGAATCCCCATCCCCGGTCAGGGCAGTTGGGACTACCTAACCGTCGACGAAGGCGCGCGCCGTCTCTACGTTTCTCACGGAACCCAAGTCGAGGTGCTGGATGTCGATTCCGGCGCCATAGTCGGCAAGATCCCCAACACCCTGGGCGTGCATGGGATTGCGATTGCTCCGGAGCTGGGACGCGGTTTTGTCAGTGATGGCAAGTCGTCAACCGTCACCATCTTCGACTTGAAGACGCTCAAGACCATTGGCCATGTGCCGACCGGCAAAGGGCCCGACGGAATCATTTACGATCCCGCCACCTCGCGAGTTTTTGCCTTCAATGGGGACAGTAACAGCGCGACCGTAATCCAGGCCGCCGACGGGAAGGTGGACGGTACGATCGACCTCGGCGGGGGGCCGGAATTTGCGGCGGCGGACGGCACCGGACACGTCTTCGACAACCTCGAAGACCAGAGCCTGGTAGTGAAGATTGACTCCCGCAGCCTCAGAGTCGAACAGCGCTGGCCAACCGGGCCTTGCCAATCGCCTTCCAGCATGGCCATGGATCGCCCGAACCGCCGGCTGTTCATCGGTTGCAGAAGCAAGGTGATGGCGGTAATGAACGCAGATACCGGGAAGGTCATCACCACACTGCCGATTGGTGATCACGTGGACGCGACTGCCTTCGACCCCAAATCGCGCTTGATTTTCAACTCCAACGGCGAAGGCACGATCACGGTGATTCATCAGGACAGTCCGGACAAGTATTCGGTTGTGGAGAGCGTGAAGACCGTGCCGCGGGCGAAGACTATGGCCCTTGATCCCCAGACGCACCAGTTGTTCCTCCCGACAGCTGAGGCGGGGCAATTCGAAGTATTGGTGGTGGGAGCTGTCCGCGAAGAGGCTTCCGACCCGGTCCTGGTAGGCGCAGGAGATATCGCCAGTTGTGACGATCTTGCCGGAGCGTATGCGACTGCAAAGTTGATCGAAAAAATACCGGGAACAGTTTTTGCGGCTGGCGATCTGGCTTATCCAGATGGAAGCGATGAGCAGTTCGCCAACTGTTATGGACCTACCTGGGGACGCTTCAAAGATCGCACCCGCCCGGCGCCGGGGAATCACGAATACCGTGGCGGCGGCGCGTCTGGTTACGCGCGCTATTGGGGTGCGGTTGCGGGTGATCCGAAGAGAGCATATTACAGCTACGATCTCGGGCAGTGGCACATTATTGCGCTGAACAGCGAGTGCGCTGAAGTTGGCGGCTGTGGGCCTGAATCCGAGCAAGGAAAGTGGCTGCAGCAGGATCTGGCACAACATCCCGCCGCATGCACGCTGGCTTACTTTCACAAGCCGTTATTCAGTTCCGGTCTGGCGCACGGTAATGATTTGCAAATGAAGTCGCTCTGGGAAACGCTGTACCACGGGGGCGCAGACGTGGTCATCAACGGACACGATCATGACTACGAACGCTTCGCGCCCCAGGATCCGGACGGGAACTCTGATCCCAAGCATGGCATCCGCGAATTTGTGGTCGGCACCGGCGGGAAGAATTCACATCGAGTCTTCGCCCTCACTCGACCCAACAGTGAGACGCACCAAGCCGACACATTTGGAGTGTTAAAGCTGACCCTGCATCCGAAGAGCTATGATTGGCAGTTCGTGCCGGAGGAAGGGAAGACATTCGCAGACTCTGGCAGCGGGGATTGCCATTGATTAGAGGCGGTTTGACATATAGTCCCGAACCGCACCTCCACCGATTCCCGCAACCCAACGCCTTCAGTCTGCGGCACTCTGTCCCCGGCGTCGACTCACCCAATGGACTAACGCTTTAGCCAGCCATCATCCAACGTAAAATTTCTTCTCTCGCGTTATTGACACATTTCGAATCTCAGCACATCCTCAAGATATGAGCACGATCGCGCTCACCGAACTGCTCGGCGCGCCAGTGATTGAGGCTTCTGGAGCTCATTGCGGACGTGTGCGCGAGGTGGCCATTACTCCCGGTGAAGATCGTGTCCATGTTTCCACTCTGATTGTCCGCACAAAAAGCGGCGACCGGCTCCTGCCATTCTCATTGGTTTCGTCGCTCAATGGCGGAGTGCATGCCTCGTCTTCCGCGTCCGCGTGGCCTCCCCCCGACGCCGAAGGGTTGTTCCTGCTTGAGCGCGACCTGCTTGATCAGCAGATCATTGACGTTCACGGCCGCAAGGTTGTGCGAGTGAACGATGTTGATCTGCACCCCGAGACCTCTAATGGCCGGGTTCAGTTAAAGATCGGGTCCGTAGACGTGGGGCCCCGTGGCGCAATCCGGCGCCTGCTTAAAGGCATGGTTCCGATGGCCGCCCTCAAGCATTTGCTGCAAAGAATTCCGCCGCGGCTGATCCCTTGGGAGTTCGTGGACTTGATCGAAACCGACCCTGCCCGGCGGGTGAAGCTGAAGATTTCTCACGAGCGCCTGGCAAAGCTGCATCCCGCAGACATTGCGGACATCGTCGAGGAGCTTGCCCCAGACGAACGTGAAGCCGTGTTCGAGACCCTCGACCAGGGAGTCGCAGCCGGGGCGCTCGAAGAAGTTGAGCCCAAGGTCCAGAAGTCGATCCTCGAATCTCTGGATTCGGAGCGCGCCGCTGAGATCGTAGAAGAAATGAATCCGGATGCGGCAGCGGACCTGCTAGGCGATCTGACGGAAGAGCGCACGTCGGAGATCCTGAAGGAGATGGCCCCCCAAGAGCGCGAGGAAATGGCCGAACTTCTGGAATTCGGCGAGAACACCGCCGCGGGCCGGATGAACACTGAATATCTGGCGGTCGACGCGGACGCTACGGTGAATGATGCCATCGAGGCTTTGCGGAATTTCGAAGGCGGCGTGGAGACGGTCAGCACTATTTATCTCGTGGACCAGCAGGGGAAGCTTGCCGGCGCCGTGCCCCTGGCCAAGCTGGTGCTGGCCAAATCCAGCGATAAACTTTCTTCGCTCACTCAGAAGCCGCTAATCTCCTGCCATGCCGGCTGCCGGGAAAAGGAAGTGGCCGCGCTCTTCGATAAGTACAACCTGGTCACGCTGCCAGTGGTCGATGACGAGAAGAGACTCACCGGTGTAATTACCTCGGACGATGTGATTAGTTTGCTGAGAGCGAAGCTGTAGGGGGTTGGGTTTTTCCTTCGTACACGAAGGAGAACCACTGGCAGAATCCCAGTCGCTCTAGATTGTCCAGCGCAGCAGAGTTGCTCCGACGGTGAATCCTGCCCCCACTGAAGCCAGCAGCACCAGGTCGCCCTTCTTCAGCCGGCCCTCTTCGCGGGCGGTGTGCATGGCCAGCGGAATCGTGCCCGCGGTGGTGTTGCCGTAGCGCTCAATATTGATGATCACGCTTTCCGGTTTCAGTCCCAGCCGGTCGGCGGTGGCTTTGATAATCCTCTGATTGGCTTGGTGAGGGATAAAGCAATCTATGTCGCTCGCCTTCACGCCGTTTTTTGCTAGCAGCTTCTCACAAACCTCGGCCATTTTCCGGACGGCGAATTTAAAGACTGCCTGTCCATCCTGATGTACGTAATGCATTTTTTTGTCGACGGTTTCGTGGGTAGCGGGATGCAAGCTGCCCCCACCCGGCATGTAGAGCGAGCACCCTCCAGAACCGTCCACTTCGTGAATGAAGTCCATGATCCCCACGTCGTCTTCGGAGCAGGGCTCCAGGATTACGGCCCCAGCGCCGTCACCGAAAAGAATGCAAGTTGCACGATCGCTGAAGTCCAGGATGGAGGTCATGACATCCGCCCCGATGACCAGAACTTTCTTGTGCGCACCGGTAGCCACAAATTGCGCGCCTGTCTGCAGCGCATAGACAAACGCCGAGCAGGCCGCGGACAAGTCAAATCCCCAGGCCCCTTTGGCCCCGAGTTTGTGCTGCACCAGACACGCAGTCGAAGGGAACAGCATGTCGGGAGTCACGGTGGCAACCATGATGGCTTCAATTTCGCTGGCGTCCATACCACGTTCGGCCAGAGCGCATTTTGCCGCTTCGACCGCCAGATCACTCGTGGCCATACCTTTATCCACAATGTGGCGCTCGCGGATGCCGGTTCGCGACATGATCCACTCATCGGAAGTCTCGACCAATTTTTCGAGGTCGGCATTGGTCAGGAGCCGAGGCGGGACGTAGGTTCCCAGGGCAGTGATCTTCACTCGCACAAGTGTGTTCAAATCGCCAATTCTCCCAGATGCATTGGAATCGTCAATTGTACGCAGGGAGGGCGGAATCGCCAATACAACAGTCCCATTGATGGAAGCCAGGCACCGGAGACCCACTGCACACGCAAGAGCCCGTTACCGTTGCTTCCTTCCGGACCTGGCGGGGTTGGCGGGAATGCATCGCGCGGGACCGATGCCTGACAGGTAAATCTTAACATCCGTTCTAGGCCCTCAGGTTCCGGGCTAGGATTCACCCGACCATGGGTTTGGGGGATATGAGAGCCATGCCGAAGCCTGAAGCCAAGGCCTACTCTTTTGTACCCTTTACCTTTGCCCCGAAAACGCCAACAATAGCCGTATCCCATGGCAGGGAACCAGCAAACTGGAGAGTTCACTCTGGCAGCGGCCATTCGCCGCTACTTTGACGTCGTCCTCTATCTGCTGATCTTTACCGGATTCGGCACCCTTGCCTCGACTGGCGGCCTCGATATTTCGACTGTGCTGCTGGTGACTGCGGCCCTCCTGTTTCGGGGATACGTTCTGGCCCGCCGCCGCCAGGTGCTTCTGTCTGAACGCTGGACCAACCTGCTGACCATTGCCTGCGCAGCTTTCTGCATTGCCGACTGGTTTCTTATTTCCAAAGCTTTCTTAGGGGCACTTGTCCACCTTGTGCTTTTTGTGATGGTGGTGATGCTGTTTTCTGCGCAACGCGATCGCCACCGGTATTTTCTGGTTGCCCTATCGTTCGTTATGGTGCTTGCTGCGGCCGTGCTGACCGTCGATAGTACATTCCTGTTGGCACTGGCTGGGTTTGTTCTGGTCGGCGTGGCGGCGTTTATTCTGATGGAGATGATGCACTCCGCACAAAGATCGCCGGTGCTGGCACGCGATCCGCAGGTACACCACGCTTACAGAAAGCTTTCCTTTGCGGTCGTCACCATTGCGCCGGTGCTCCTGCTTCTCATTTTTCTGGGCGGCGCAGTCATCTTCTTTCTTTTGCCACGCGTTTCCGCCGGATATTTGAGCGCTTATACCGGAGCGAATGACCTCACCAGCGGTTTCTCCGACAGGGTGGAGCTGGGCCGCATTGGCCAAATTCAGCAGTCTAAGACCGTAATGATGCATGTTCAGGTTGACGGCGATACCGTTGGCGCTTTCTCGCTCAAACTCCGCGGGGTTGCGCTGAACAATTTCGACGGCCACAACTGGGCAAACACTCGCGACAAGGTGAATCTTAGCCGCGGAGCCGATGGGCGCTTCGACCTGACTCTACCGAATCCGGAATCGCCGCAGACCAGGGGACGACGCGTTCACTATCGAGTCACCATGGAGCCCTTTCTCAGCGAGGTGTTTTTCCTGCTGGCCACGCCACGATCGCTCGAAGGCAATTACCGCGCGATCTCCGAAGACCCTGCTGGAGACGTGTTTGACCATGATACCGAGCACAACGTGACTCGCTACCAGGCGGACTCGGAACTTCGCCGGCCGGTTGCCTCCCGCTTGCATAAAGATTCCGGCGGCTATCCTCCAGAAGTTCTTCTCGACTATTTGCAACTACCCGCTCTTGACCCGCGCGTCAAGCCTCTGGCGCAACAGATCACGGCGAACATTTCCAGCTCATTCGACAAGGCCACTGCTATCGAAAACTACTTGCGCGGGCATTACGGATACACGCTGCAACTCCCCAGCACCACGCCGCACGATCCCATCGCCAACTTCCTGTTCGCACGCCGCCAGGGCCATTGCGAATACTTCGCTTCCGCCATGGCAATCATGCTGCGTTCGATTGGAATCCCTTCTCGGGTAGTGAACGGGTTTGCCGGCGGCGAGTTTAACGACATTACTTCGCAATACGTGGTCCGCGGCAGCGACGCGCATTCCTGGGTCGAAGCTTATATTCCCGGCGAAGGATGGATGGAATTTGACCCCACGCCTCCCGGCGGTGGTCAGGCCCACACACAATGGAGCCGCTTCATGCTTTACCTGGATGCCATGTCTTCGTTCTGGCGCGAATGGGTGGTCAACTATGACCTCGGCCATCAACTCCGGCTCACTCAGGACGCGAACCGGGGAAGCCGTGCCATTGTGGGGCAGGCGCAATCCTGGGGCCGTGACCAGTACAACAAGATTCTGGCGTGGGCACGCCGGACGGAAGATCGAATCGGCGACTCGACCGTTAAATGGGGAGAGCGGACCCTCGGCCTTGTCCTCTGCGCTTTGTTGGTGGCGAGTATTCCTCGGTTGCTGACGGTAATCCGCAGATTCCGTCTTGCCCGGCGCCCGCAGAAATCTCCGCAGATGGCGGCCAGCATTTGGTATGAGCGCATGTTGAAGCAGACCGCAAGACGCGGATGGGAGAAGTCACCCGCCCAGACTCCCGAAGAGTTTGCCGCTACCATCGCCGATCCGAAACTCAAGGACCGTGTGTCTGGCTTTACTGAGCGTTATGAGAACGCGCGTTTCGGCAAGTCCCCCGAAGATGCTTCCCGCCTGCCTGAACTTTACGACGAGATTAAAGCCAACCCCTGACCGGTGGGCTAAAAGGTTGCTGAAAAGAGTAGAGGCTTTTAGGTAGAGAGCGTTTTCAGCGTTGCGAGAAATCGGGCGGCACAGAGTTGTACACGCCTGCAAGGCCTACGCCACCCAAAATCTGAATCTAAATATTTTGCAGGGAGCTAGAAGCGGTACACGATTCCACCGCCGACGTAGTAGTTATGCTGCCGGGTCTTTCCCGTATCCACATTGATCGGCGGCACGCCGCTCCAGTCGTCGCGTGCTTCCACGCGGAATCTGAAGCTGTGGAATTTCGGCAGGCGTACATCCAATCCCACTCCGCCCTGCAACACGCCCGTCGTCTTTATTCTGTGACCGGTGTTCCTTCCGAAGAGAACCAGGTCCTTGCTCGCCACAAAATGGCCAATGCCTCCTCCGAAGCTTACCCATGGCGAAAAAGCGACATCAGGAATCAGGTTGACGCGGGCGGCTGGCGTGATGAAAACCGAGCTGTATTGGTTGGGCACTTGGTTCAGCCCATAGTTTAGATCTTCGTCAGGATTAAAAATCGCCGGCACCTCGAACGACAGATCTCCCCAGCGATAGCTCCTGAATTTTCGCGCATAGTTGATCTCAAATGAAGTGCCCTTGCCGGAGTGCACCGTGTTGTCAAAGAAATTCGTGTTTGGCGGACTCTGGTCGCTGATGAATGTGCGGCCGATCGTCCCTGCTATCTCATTTTTCTGCTCTTGGGCAGCGGCGATCGTGCTTCCGGCGACGAGAAGCAGCAGGGTCGCTGCGAAAAAGTTCCGCATCTGTCCTCCAACGCGAAGCTAGCGCTAAGAGGAGCCTAGCATGGCTTGCGGGAGTGGCAGATTGGCTTAAGTGGTGCATCCCCTGTCGTTAGTAACCAGGTGGTGATGGCAACGACCGTTTAGGCCGCGACCTCACCGGCGATCATGTCATCCACGTAGCACCAGATCCAATCTTCTCCGGGCTCAATGGAGCGGACCAGGGGATGCTTGCTGCGGTGGAAATGTTTGGTGGCGTGCTTGTTCTTGGAAGAATCGCAGCACGCGACGCGCCCGCATGACATGCACAGGCGCAGGTGGACCCATGTATCGCCCTTTTTGATGCAGTCCTCACAAACGGTTTTATCGGTCGTCCTGATCGAGATTTGGTTCAGGTGGGTACATTTTTGTGACATTTTTCGACTCCTTGCAAATGTTCCGAGCTAAGTTCTCTCGAGCTCTTTGCGAATCCAATGGGCGAGGTTGGCGCCAGCCTCGTAGGTGCTTTGCAAGAAACTGAGCAAGGCGTCCCTGGGTGAGGCGGCTTGGCGCACATCGTCATACATCAACAGGAACTCGTGAAGTTGGGGATGATAAAAGGCAGCCGATGGCAAGACTGTTTGCTCTGCAAAGCCTGGCGGCTCGGGTGCCGCATAAGCGTAGAACGCCGCACCTTTCACGTCTCCGCCTCCAGGCCAAAATCCCGCGCTAATCGCCTCATGCGAGTAGGCCTCGCGAGTAATGACATCAGCCCCAGCACGTTCAGGAGCGCGGCGTCCGGAGAAACGGGTTACCGCGAGATCGAAGCTTCCCCAAAAGAAATGTACCGGGCTGTCCTTGCCGATGAAGTTTGCCCGAAATTCTTTGAAGATGGTGTCGCACAAAATTAATATCTGCCAGAACCGGTGCGCATACACGGCATCATAAGAATCGTGCAGCCTGTCTTTGTCGAACGCCACCGGGTTGGCCACCTCAGCCGGCATTTTCCAGATCTTTACGTGGATGCCGAGCGACTGCAAAGCCGACATGAATGCAGCATAGAACTCAGCGACCGAACGTGGCACCAGCGGCAAAGTCTTGGACGTATCCCAACTGGTTTGGATGGTCAACTGGTGGCTGATCAAGTCGAACTGAATCTCGAAAATCCCGTCACCATAAGGAATAGGAGAAGTGGTGAGCCCCCGAGAATTGACATAGAGCGGAACTTCCCACCAGTGATTAACCCGCGGGCTTAGCGCAAGCCGGACCTTGCCCACAATCTGCGTCCACATGTGGAGAGTGTTGTAAGTGTCCTGCCATGCTTCAAGCGGCAATTCGGGCCAGGAATTTCGGTTCACGCTGGAAACGTGCGCGGCCATAGCTGGATCTCCGGTTCGGAGCTGTGTTGCCTGTCAACGTCAAAAGAAATGTTAGCATCCTCGGGGCGTGTCGGGGCGTGGGCGTGTGTGGGCGTGTAGAGGTTGTTGAACCGCGCGTCTCCTGCATGTTAGTCTCATGGGTTTCCAGTCGGCGGCCCAGCTACCGCCAATAATCGATGATCGATGGTCGAGGCATTGAGGCCCATTTTGTCTTCTGTCGAAACTACACCCACTGTCCGCAAGACCGGGCTCAATGCCGTGCATCGGCGCCTGGGCGCAAAGATGGTGGAGTTCAATGGCTGGGACATGCCGGTCGAGTATCCGTCGGGAATTATTGCCGAGCACATGGCGGTGCGTACCGGCGTTGGGGTATTCGACGTCAGCCACATGGGAGATATACGCCTCTCCGGACCCGAAGCGCTGGCCGCGGTGCAACACATTTCCATGAACGACGCGTCACGGCTCGCCATGGGTCAGGCACAATACTCGGCGCTGCTTTACCCTCAAGGCACCTTTGTGGATGACGTGATCGTCCATCGGCTGGGCGAAGAAGAATATCTGCTGGTCATCAATGCCGGTACGCGCGAGAAGGACTTCAATTGGGTGCGCGACAACACCCCTCAGTTCGATTGTCGAGTCGAGAATTTGTCCGATGATTTTACGCAGATTGCCATCCAAGGGCCGAAGGGTGTTGACCTGCTGCAGAAGCTCACGGATGCCAATCTCTCGGCAGTCAAATTTTACTGGGTCACTCGGGGTACTGTTTGCAGCCTCAGGGACACATTAATCGCCCGCACCGGCTACACCGGAGAAGACGGATTCGAGATCTACATCCCGAGCGACGAAGAGACTAGTGCCCGCGTTTGGGACGAAGTGTTGGAAGCTGGCAAACAGCTCGGCGCAATCCCATGCGGGTTAGGCGCGCGCAACACGCTCCGGCTCGAAGCAAAGCTCCCGCTGTACGGGCACGAGATTTCCGATACCATCAACGTGTGGGAAGCGGGCCTCGACCGCTTCTGCAAAATGGAGAAGCCAGAGTTCATCGGGCGGGCCGCGCTGGAGAAATTCAAATCCGAAGCCCTGAAGCACACGCTCGTGGGTTTGGAGATGATCGAACGCGGAATCGCCCGCGATGGTTACAAAGTTTGGGACGAAGGCGGCCGTGAGATCGGATACGCGACCAGCGGATCATACGCTCCGTTCTTGAAAAGAAACATTGCGCTGGCCTATGTTCCGCCAGAGTTATCGTCGGTCGGCACCGAACTGCAAGTCGAGATTCGTGGTCAAGGTGTAAAAGCGAAGGTAGTGCCGACTCCGTTTTACAGAAAACCGAAGAAGCGCTAACCACAGAGAACACAGAGGAACACAGAGAAGCTGGGAAGTCATTTCCTCTCGAGGAACACGGAGATTCTGGCCGAATCGGAAACAGCCCCGAAGGGGCGGAATGAGACAGCCCGGCACGGAAGTGCCGGGGAAGCATGGATTAGAAAGTCGAGTCCCTTCAGGGACGACACAGATCAGGAGCAAAAGTAGCGATGGCTTATCCCGCAGATTTCAAATACACCAAAGAACACGAGTGGATCAAAGCCGATGACAGTACGGCCACGATCGGCATCACGAACTACGCACAGGAGTCGCTCGGCGACATCGTGTTCGTGGATCTGCCGAAAGTCGGCGCTGAGATTACCGCCGGAAAAACCCTCGGCACTGTCGAATCGGTAAAGGCGGTCTCGGATTTGTATGCGCCGGCGTCGGGAACGGTGACTGAGATTAACAACGACCTAACCACCGCGCCCGAGAAGATAAATAAAGACGCACACAGCGCCTGGATGTTGAAGATCAAGCTCAAAAATCCTGGCGAACTGAATTCGCTGCTCTCCGCCGCCGACTACGAGACGTTTGTAGCTGAGGAAAGCGGCCATTGAAGAATCATCAACCACGAAGGGCACGAAGTTACACCACGGAAGTTCGGCTCATGAGGATTTTCATCAAGGTTTCCTTCGTGTACCTTTGTGTACTTCGTGCTCTAAGTTCGAAGTCTCTCTTCGTTTCATCTAATACTGTCTATGCGCTATTTGCCCAAATCGCCGACTGACCGCGAGGCCATGCTCAAGGCCATCGGCGCGAAGTCCATCGATGATCTTTTTGCTCCGATTCCCGCCGAGTATCGCCTCAATCGCGACTTGAAGGTTCCGCGCCAGATGGCGGAGTCGGAAATTGTGGACTGGTTCCGTGAGCGATCTCGCGAGAATGGCGATGGTCAGGCAATTTTCCTCGGCGCCGGAGCTTACTATCACTATCGTCCGGTCATCATCGATTCCCTCATCTTACGCGGCGAGTTTCTCACCGCCTACACGCCGTATCAGGCGGAGATCTCGCAAGGCACGCTGCAGTCTATTTTCGAATTTCAGACGATGATTTCCGAACTCACGGGTATGGAAGTGGCCAATGCCTCCATGTATGACGGTTCGACGGCAGCGGCAGAAGCCGTGATGATGGCGGTCCGGCTCACGGGACGCCGCTCGGTTGCAGTCGCGCGAAGCGTTCATCCGGAATATCGTGAAGTGCTCGCTACCTACGCTTTCCATCAGGGCATGCCGCTGGCGACGGTGCCGTTCACAGAAAACGGCAGATTGGACCTGAAGGCTCTTGAAAGTGCAATCACCTCGGATACGGCGTGCGTTCTAGTCCAGTCGCCGAATTTCTTCGGGACTATTGAAGATGTCGAGGCGGTGGCTGAAATTGCGCACCGCAAAGGCGCGATGCTTGTGGTCTCGATCGCGGAAGCAATTTCGCTGGGGATCATCGAGCCACCGCGATCTGCTGACGTCATTGCCATGGAGGCGCAGTCATTCGGCGTTCCTCTCGGTTTCGGTGGCCCCTATTGCGGAGTGATTGCCACTCACGAACAATACGTACGCCAAATGCCAGGACGTCTCGTCGGCCAGACCACTGATCGCAGCGGTAAACGCGGATTCGTCCTCACCCTCGCAACTCGCGAGCAGCACATTCGCCGCGAAAAGGCTACATCCAACATCTGTACCAACCAGGCGCTCATTGCCCTGATGGCGAATATCTTCATGACCGTCTATGGAAAGATTGGATTGAAGGAGCTGGCGCGCCAGAATCTCGCAAAGACGGCATATGCAGCGCAACAATTCGGAAAGCACGCCAGAGTACTCTTCCCCGGTGCTCCACGATTCAACGAATTTGTGGTCCAAACCAGCGAAGATCCCTACGCGATCAATTCGCGTTTGCTCGGACACAAAATTGTTGGCGGGCTTCCTCTGAAGAAGTTCTATCCCGAACTCGGCAACGCCGCTCTGTGGTGCTGCACTGAACTGAGTACTCGAAGCGCCATCGACACGGCGGCTGGGCTGGTTGCGGAAAGCGAGCGTTCCGTGAGAAGCGCCAGAGAAGAAACGGCGGAAGAGGTGGCCCGATGAAGCACATGACCCGCAAAGCCACGCGTCACGTTAGCCAGAATGAAGGCTTGATCTTCGAGAAGTCGTCTCCCGGCAAAGCCGCCTGGAAACTGCCGCCGCTTGATGTGCCTGAAGTGGACACGAATGAGCTTTTAGGACCACTCGAAAGAAAGCATCTGGGCAACATGCCGGAGGTCAGCGAGATCGAAATCATTCGCCACTTCACCCGGCTCTCCACCTGGAACTATGCCATTGACCTCGGAATGTATCCGCTCGGGTCGTGCACTATGAAATACAACCCCCGGGTGAACGAGGTTGTTTCGCGTCTTGACGGTCTGGCCAATGGGCATCCTTATCAGCCGGAGAAAATTTCGCAAGGCGCCTTGCGGATCATCAAGACACTGAGCGACTGCCTTCTCGAAATCACCGGCATGGACGAAATCACGCTCCAGCCTGCGGCGGGCGCCCATGGAGAGCTCACAGGCCTGCTGCTGGTGCGGGCGTATCACGACTCCAAGGGAGTTCCTCGAAAGAAAGTCCTCATCCCCGACTCGGCGCACGGCACCAATCCTGCCACTGCAGCAACGGTGGGTTACGCGGTCGAGAACCTGAAATCGAACGCCAGCGGAATGGTGGACATCGCGGCCCTCGAGGCGCAGATGAACGAAGAAGTCGCGGCGCTGATGCTGACTAATCCGAACACGCTTGGCATCTTCGAGCAGGAGATCCACAAGATTGCCGATATTCTCCATGCCAAAGGCGGCCTGCTCTACATGGATGGCGCTAACATGAACGCGCTAGTCGGCAAAGTCCGCCCCGGAGATTTCGGCGTGGATGTGATGCATTTGAATCTGCACAAGACATTCTCCACTCCGCATGGCGGCGGCGGACCCGGATCCGGGCCGGTGGCGATCAAGAAAGTGCTCGAGCCATTCCTGCCAACCCCCGTCCTGATATCAAAGCCAGACGGCACTCTCGGCTTCGACTACGATCGTCCACAATCGGTTGGCCGAGTTCGCGCTTTTTACGGAAATTTCGGCATGTTCGTCCGTGCGCTGGCTTACATTCTGGCCAATGGGCCAGACGGCCTGCGCCAGACTACGGAAGACGCGGTGCTGAACGCCAACTATATCCGCAACGGACTCGAAGGCCCTTACGACCTGCCTTACGCGAGCGCGAGCATGCACGAAGTTGTGTTCAGCGACAAACTTCAGGCGAAAAAAGGCGTGCGCACCATGGACATTGCCAAGCGCCTGATCGATTACGGTTTTCATCCTTACACGACTGCGTTTCCTCTGATCGTGCCTGGCGCGTTGATGATTGAGCCCACAGAAAGCGAATCCAAAGAAGAGTTGGATTTGTTTGTAGAGGCGATGAAAGCGATCGCCGAGGAGGTCGAAGATGACGCAGAAATCGTCCGTACTGCGCCACACTCAACCCGTGTCGCGCGGTTGGACGAAACAGCCGCAGCCAGAAGACCCGTGCTCCGCTGGAAGCCTGAAGCCTGAAGCCTGGTTTTCTAGGCGCTCTTTTTCGAAGTCACAGCGTAGAATGCTGCGGCCTCCTGCTCGGTTTTCTTACTGCCGCAATGCGGGCACTTGATATTCTCTCCGTCGTGCTCACGGAGGGTTAGAACTTTCTCGAAGCTCTTGCGGCAGTCGTTGCAGTGATAATCGTACACGGGCATAAAATGCCTCCCGCGGGGAATTTGCGCAATTGTACCGCAGTCCAGAAAACACCAGAGCTGTGATTTTCTTGGGGTAGCGACGGCCGGGCCAAAGAAAAAAGTTTCGCCTGCAGAAAGTGGGGAAATCCCGCCTTGGGTGTCCTTAGGCAGGCTTCCCCATATTGTCCGAGCTAGTTTTCTCCTAGAATCTTAGGGACGCCTGCGTATTCTCCCAGCTCAGTTTCAGGGTACAACCTCCTCCCGACTGGTCGAAACTGATGGTGAAATTCTCAACCGGACTCGGAGTCTTTGAAACCGCCATGGGCACGCGGGCCAGTTCCTCAGATTGGTATTTGTAAGGAATGCCCCATTCGCCCGTTTTCTTATTGATGATCAGGGTCCATTTGTCAGCGGCAGGAATGGTGAAGATGGTGTAACTGCCGGCGGGAACGAGGTTACCGGCAATCGTCAGGTCTCCGCTAGGCACGAAAGTGGTCGCTTCATTTGCTCCCGTGCGCCAGACTTCGCCATATGGCACCAGTTCGCCAAAAATCTTCCGGCCCTTCATGCGTGGGCTGGAGTAGTCGACCGTGATGGTCTTTCCATCGGAAAATTTGCATTGTGCCTGCGCGGGCGGGCTGGGGCGCTGGCCCTTATTTTCCTGAGCCAGAGAAGCTGAACAGATGGCAACGGCGAAAAGACAAACCAGGAAGATCGGTCTCAACATGGAGGTCTCCTTAGAGGCAATCAGTATTCAGCACTCAGCCAAGGCCTGCTTCGATTGACTAGCCTAAATGTCAGAGTGCACCACTTTAGACTATTCCCGCGAGGCGAAAGTTAGCAATTCTCCCACCGGCGAGACCAAGGCCAACACCAGCCGCATGCTCCTTTACAATCTTGCAATGGCCATATTCGAGGAAAAACGCGAAGAGCTGGAGCATTTTGAAACCATGATGGGAGTCCCGCGTGGACGCCTTGCGGTAACCATGGATATGATCACCGATGCCATGGCGCTGGTCGGACAGCACGGAGTTTACTGCCAAAGCCAGCGTTGGCCCGGGCGCCCGGTGCTCGACATTCAAATCGTGATGAAAGGTCTGACCGACGCCAAAGCGCTGATCCAGAGTGTGATGGAGGAGTTGAAGAAACAGCCGCTACCTTTTAGATCCTAGCTGTTAGCTCTTGGCTCGTAGCTTCACCCCATCCGTCCTGCAAATGCCAGCACCAGCGCTCCCACAATGATTCGATAAACTGCAAAAGGAGCGAACCCTCGCTTACGTACATAGCCCATGAACCACGCCACCGCGGCGTAGGCCACAAGAAAAGAAATCACGAACCCTATGGCCAGCACGATCCAGCCATGGGCATCGATTTGCGCGACTCCGATTGGGTTTGCGCCTTTGCCGCGCAGTGATTTCAACAAGTCGTAGCAGGTCGCCACGACCATGGTTGGAATCGAAAGAAAGAATGAAAACTCCAGCGCCGACGCCCGCGACATCCCGGCAATCTGTCCCGCAGCAATTGTGGACATGGATCGCGAAGTCCCCGGAAACACGGCCGACAGAATCTGACATGCCCCGATCCACACAGCCTGGCCCAGGCTCATCGCCTCCATGCGCCAGGTGTGAATGCGGCCTCCTGCAGTGTTAGGACCCTGTGCTTCTGAAGCCGCGTTCATTGCGTCCACGATCCACATCACGATTCCGCCTACGAGCAGAGAAGTCCCGATTATGTTCAGACTTTCAAGGTGCTTGCCGATGACCTTGGTCAGAAGAAATGCAGGGATGGCGGTGACAACGAATGCCACAATGGTCAGACCAAGAGGATGCGTCAGCGCCGTGCGGTCGCCGTTTTCGCCTCGTGGAAAGGTGGACAGGAATTTGGCGATGCGCGCACGAAAATAGATCGGCAGGCAAAGAATCGCGCCTAGCTGAATCACAATCGTGTACATCTTCCAGTAGCCATCCGACAAGCTGATGTGGAACAGCGATTCGGCAATGCGCAGGTGCGCCGTAGAGCTGACTGGTAGAAATTCCGTCAGCCCTTCAATAATGCCGAGGATGATTGACAGCAGGTAGTCGCTCAAGATGCCTCCGTGTGAGGGAGTATGGCAGAAAGTCAGGGAGTGATGATTATGAGAGAAGGTTCGCCCAATAGAGCACGTGTAGGGGCAGGTGCCCTCACCTGCCCCGCCACGAACGTTTGCAGCTATCGTTTTGGCCGGTACAAATCCGTGCTCGTCCCGAAGAATACCTCAGCCGATTGCATGATTGTCTCCGACAGTGTGGGATGGGGATGGATCGTAAGCGCCACATCTTTCGCCAGCGCTGCCATCTCGATCGCCAGCGTGCCCTCGGCAATCAGTTCGCCCGCTCCCGTCCCGACAATGCCCACGCCCAGCACCCGCTCGGTTGCGGGGTCAAGAATGAGCTTAGTCATACCTTCGGTTCGGTCCAGCGTCATGGCGCGTCCGGAAGCGGCCCAGGGAAACTTTGCAACTTTGATTTCGCGGCTTTCCTTCTCAGCTTGGGTTTCGGTGAGGCCTGCCCAGGCAATTTCGGGGTCAGTGAATACGACCGCTGGAATTGCATTCGGTTCAAACGCGACTTTGTGTCCAGCAATGTGTTCGACCGCAGTACGTCCTTCGTGTGAGGCTTTGTGCGCGAGCAT
>WNFJ01015701.1_pt1 | contig 39148 bp, 31 predicted proteins | sample 5400461 | NCBI WGS metagenome assembly WNFJ01 (sample SAMN13153349, study PRJNA577476) | soil metagenome | isolation source: 115 cm saprolite on Douglas fir-dominated hillslope | place: USA:California | collected 2013-09-17
GACGCTCCTGTTCAATCAGTTTCTGATCGCCCCCTACATCGGCGCCGGCTCGCCCGCGGATCAGTACATGTGGGTCGCTAACCTCACCGTGGCGACGGGCAAACCGTAGATGGGTGAAGGGTGTGGTGACGCAGGTGTTGGCTGACGAGGACGATGCGCACAGCCGCTCCGTGAGTCGCTGAGCTGGCGTCCGATACCCGAGCGCGCTGTGTGCCCGGGCCCGGCTGCGTCTTCGTTCTGCCCTTGACCTAGTGGCATGTCGCCTAAGACGGGGGACGAGCTACGTTCGAGCAAGCGGTCGTTCGTCGAGTAAGTGTCTTCCGCCGCCTTGTGCTGGTCGGCGCTATCGTGGCTTGCCGGCGTAGTACGCCGACCTCACGGGCCACGGCTCCAGGGGCGTATTGGCCCGGCGAGCCGGCCGGCTTCAAGGTCTTGACTGACTACGGCTTTGGCGACGCAATTCCGACGGTGGACCAGCACGCCCGTCTCGGTGAGACGAGGTGGCAGGTCACGTATAACTCCCACGGCTACGTCACCCGGGTGTCTGACAGTAGCGCCCCTCTCTCATCTCCGTACGTGGCACAGTTCATGTACCCGGCGGGGATGAGGGACGGGCACGCGCCGGGTACGATGTACTGGGACGACTTGAACTCGGCCGAAGTGTACGTCGGCTTTTGGTGGAAGGTCTCCAACCCTTGGCAGGAGCACCCCGCGGCGAACAAGATCGCCTTTCTCTTCATTGGCGGTCACACGATGTTTCTGTACATGTACGCGACCAACGGCGGCAAGCGGGAGCTCCGCGTACAGCCTGAGTTCGCGAGCGATGGCGCGATGCGCTATCCCAACGTCACCACGACCGATGTCGCGCTCGGGGTGTGGCATCGCATCGAGTGGTACGTCAAGTATGTGCCGGGGGGCGAAGGCGTGATGAAGTGGTGGCTGGACGGTGTGATGCAAGGAAACCACAGCAACGTGAACTTCCCGGGCAACTTCACGATGTTCCAATTCAGCCCCACATGGGGGGGCAACCAAGGTGACACCAAGACCGAGACCGAGTACTACTGGTACGACCACGTGCGCCTGAGCGTACCACGGTGAGTACGAGACCTTCGGTGACTCTGCACGGACACCACCCGGTTGCGCTTCGCGCTCAGCAGCGGCGGAGGACGCGTGCCGCAGCGCCTCGCTTCGAGACCTCCGCATGGGCTATCCCCTAACAGGTGTTGGCACGTGTGACGCATCGCGACGGTTGGAGAGGGAGAGTGGGACTCCTGGTGGGCGCGACCTTGCTTGCGTTCGTGACGGTGGCACTGGCGGGCGAAGTTGCCATGCGCTATCGCGAGCGGCACCGCACGAGTCTGGCCGGCACGATGCCCCTCCTGTACTATCGGCACGGCCGGCTCGGCCACGCCTTGGTGCGCGACTATGACTACTTTGGCCGGATCCACATCGACCGCGAAGGCTTTCGGGGTCCCGAGCTAGCGGCTCGGAAGGCGCCCGGCGTGCTGCGCCTCATGGCAATCGGGTCCTCTACCACCTTTGATCCATCGGTCAGCGGCGACGCAGCGACCTGGCCCGCTCGGCTTCAGTTCTGGCTGACCGAGCTGTGGCCCGGCCACCAGGTGGAGGTGATTAATGCCGGGGTCCCAGGCTACCGCGTGATAGACGACTTGATCCGGTGGGAGACGGAACTGTATCAGTACCAGCCGGACCTGATAGTGCTGTACGAGGGGCATAACGACCTGTTCGGCGCGCTCCGCAGCGGCCGCGAACAGCCCGGCCCGCTGACGACCACGCCTGGGGAAGTGCCAGTTGTTACGCCATGGGGTCACTGGCTCAGTCGCCATTCGCTGCTCTATAGCCAGCTGGTTGCGCGGCTGAACGCCTTACAGTTCAGCGCCTCAGGTCGGCGCGCCCTCGCTAAGAGGGAACCCGCGGGGCAAACCGAGGATGAGATCATCACCGCGGGCGCCCAGCAGTTCGAGCGGGATCTAACCTCCCTTCTCGCTGTGGTACGCACGTCCGGGACGCGGGTCGTCATTCCCGAGATGGTTGACGCGAGCGAAGTCGGGACAGTCAACGAAGCCGACTCTGCTCTCCGACACGTTTGGTCTTACACTGTTCCCTTCGCCGATCCGGAGACCGTGTTGCGGGGGTATGTGCGTTACAATGCGGTACTCGGGGAAGTCGCGGAGCGTTTCGGCGCCACCTGGGTACTGACGGCCTCTTTCGGTTTGAGCGGGGCTCAGTGGTACGAGGCCGGCGATCCGATCCATTTCAATGACCGCGGAGCAGATCGAATGGGGCATCGGATGGCCGAGGCGCTGTTAGCCGCGGGGGTCCTGGACGTCCGCGCCCCTAGACCGCACCGAAAACCGCCTGACGTCTCAAGCGGAGCGAGCGGCAGCGCTAGCGCGCCTGGTCCGCAGTCTCTGTTGCGCTGACGCCACAGAGCGACGCCACGGCCCGCGCAGGCAGTGGGCCAACGCAGTGCGGCCTAGGTAGTTAGGTTCGCCCTTCGCAGCCTCGCTCGAGCCCGTGTCTTGCGTCTGGGCCTGCTAGTTCGGGTGCTCGACCACGAGCTCGGGTGATATGACCGGCACGCACATCTTGGGCGTCTCTGCCTTCTACCACGACAGCACCGCCTGCCTCCTGCGGAATGGCGAGATCGTGGCGGCAGTACAGGAAGAGCGCTTCACCCGCAAGAAGGGCGACGCGTCGTTCCCGGCCCGCGCCGCCGAATACTGCCTCCGGGCCGGCGGCATCACGGCTGCCGACCTAGCGTACGTCGGATTCTACGACAAGCCACTGCTCAAGTTCGAGCGGATTCTCGACACCTACCTCGGCGTGGCTCCGCGCGGCGTCCGGTCGTTCATCTTGGCCGCCCCGGTTTGGCTCAAGGACAAGCTGCACATGGACCAGCAGCTGCGCGATGCGCTGGGGTATCCCGGTGAGATCCTCTATACCGAGCATCACGAGTCCCACGCCGCGAGCGCCTTCTTCCCGTCGCCATTCCAGGAGGCCGCAATCCTCACCATGGACGGTGTCGGTGAGTGGGCGACCGCTTCGTACGGTGTGGGCCGCGGAGGGGACATCGAGCTGCTGAAAGAGCTCCACTGGCCCGACTCGCTGGGTCTGTTGTATTCCGCGTTCACCTATTACACCGGCTTCAAGGTCAACTCTGGCGAATACAAGGTGATGGGGCTCGCGCCGTATGGTGAGCCGAAATACGTCGGCGTGATCCTCACAGAGCTCGTCGATCTTCGGGACGATGGCTCGTTCACGTTGAACCAGAAGTACTTTAACTATCTAACCGGCCTCACGATGACGAACGGGTCCTTCGACCAGCTATTCGGTGGCCCCCCGCGGGTGCCCGAGACGAAGCTCACGCAGCGCGAGATGGACCTAGCGCGCTCCATTCAGGTCGTGTGCGAAGAGATCATGCTGCGCATGGCGCGGACCGTGCACCGTGAGACCGGCTTGCACGACCTGTGCATGGCGGGGGGCGTGGCGCTGAACTGCGTGGGGAATGGGCGCCTGCTGCGGGAAGGACCGTTTCAGCGACTCTGGATCCAGCCCGCCGCGGGGGACGCCGGGGGCGCGCTCGGCACGGCGCAGTTGATCTGGCACCGCTACTGCAAGCAACCGCGCCGCATCACCGCCGATCGGGACAACATGAAGGGCGCCTACCTCGGTCCCGAGTTCTCGGCTGAGGAGATTGAGGAGTATCTGCAGTCTGTAGGCGCCGTGTACGAGCGTGTGGAGCGGAACGCGTTGCTGAAGCGTGTCGCGGCGTTGCTGGCGACTGAGAAGGTGGTCGGCTGGTTCAACGGTCGGATGGAGTTTGGGCCCCGCGCGCTGGGCGCACGTAGTATCCTCGGCGATCCGCGGAGTCCGCGGATGCAGGCGCAGATGAATCTCAAAATCAAGTTCCGGGAGGGGTTCCGGCCCTTCGCTCCCAGCGTGCTGCGTGAGCGGGTGAACGACTATTTCGAGCTCGACTGTGATTCGCCGTACATGTTACTCGTGGCACCGGTAAGGCGCGAGCGACGGATTCCCATGAGGCCCGAGCACCGAAAGCTGTGGGGGATTGAGGAGTTGAACGTCGTACGGTCAGACATCCCGGCCGTCACCCACATTGATTATTCCGCGCGCATTCAAACGGTAGAGCGTGGCACCAACCCCGACTACTACGATCTCATAAAGGAGTTCGAGCGGCTCACCGGCTGCGCGGTGTTGGTGAACACCTCGTTCAATCTCCGCGGAGAACCCATCGTCTGCACGCCGGAGGACGCGTACCGGTGCTTTATGCGCACTCACATCGACCACTTAGCGCTCGGTCCATTCCTGCTCGACAAGGCGGCGCAGCCCGAATGGAAGGAGACCAAGGATTGGCGGAAGGTATTCCAGCTCGATTGACGGCGGCGTCAGGGCGGCGCTTCGGACTGCAAGTGGGTGCGGCCTTCCTGGTGCTGGCGGGCCTGGCATGGTGGCGGGGTCGAGTGCACGTGTGCCTTGGGTTCGCGGCGGTCGGAGGGCTCCTGATCCTCGGCGGCGCTCTGCTGCCCGCTTATCTCGGCCCCGTCTTTCGGGCTTGGATGGGTCTGGCGCGCCTGGTTTCCGGGATCACGACGCCCGTTTTCCTCGGCATCGTGTTCTACGTCGTTGTAACGCCTGTGGGGCTGGTGATGCGGCTGTTGCGCGCGTCACCACTCCCGCGGCCGGGCACCGGGTCGTCTGGCTGGATTCCGCGGGCGCCTGAGGCACGCCGGGGGCTCGACATGCGACGACAATTCTAGGGAGGCATCATGAGCAACGCGAGTTTGGCGAAAGAACTATGGGTGTTCATGCGGGTGCGGAAGAAGTGGTGGCTTCTGCCGATCCTCGTCGTGATGTTCCTTGTAGGTGCCCTCCTCGTCTTCGCCCAGGGGTCGGTATTGGCTCCCTTCATCTATACGATCTTCTAGTGTGATGTCCCATGGTGCGTCCTGACGAGTCGACCGCTGTCGGCTCACGCTTCGGCGAGCTCTAGCGGGTGAGAGTCCCGTCCGGCTAAGCGTCGATGCGCCCGGTAGCGGGTCCCAGCCGCACCGAGAGGTGCGCTTGGCTGTAGCTACCGGCGTAGCCCGCGGCGCGGCATCCCTCGAACACGCGCACGGCCGACAGCGCCGGGTAGGCCGCCAGTCGCTCCTGAATCAGTGGCATGGTAGCGCGCGAGCTTTGTCCCGCGGGATGCGCGCTGGCGCACGGGCGCCATCCCGTTCAGCTCGCGATCGAGCTAGCCGGTCTCGATCCAGTGTATAGATCGCCCGGCGACTGACGCCCAACTGCCGCGTGATGTGCGAGGCACCGCGCCACCCCCTCTACCCGCCGCCCCTCTACCAATGAATAACTTGACTAACGAAGCGGGGCCGATCGGTTCGATCGCCCCCGAAGGAGCGGGCCCCATGTCCTGCGATCGCGCGCTCGCACCCCTGAGCTTGTCCGTGCCGAGCGCGAGCAATTGGTGGCCGTGACGCGGTCCTGTTCGATGCCCCATCCCTAGTGACCCGAGCGCTGACTGCTGGCCGCCAAGGACGTCCGCAATGCGGTCATGACCGAGCGGTTTGGCTTGTCGAGGCCCAGCGTCGGGCCGTCGCACGGGAGGACGTGACGCTACAGCGTCTCGGCGGTGGGAGACCTCTCTCCAGCGGTACGGAACCATCACGATTCCCGGACAGGGCTGTGCGGGAGCAACGTCGGTCGCGCATCGCATTACCAATCGAGGACAACGCGAAGCGACTTGACCGGGCTGATGATTCCTCCGAACGCACTCTAAGGCGCGGGACCGGGCCTCTCAGGACGCTGGGGTCGACTGCGTACACGCACCGTGGTGTGCATTCATGACCTGCCAGTACTCGCTTCGCATGCTTCGTCCCACCACAGACCAGTCGTAGAGCCGTGCCGCGGTCTCTCTTCCGTTCGATTCCAGCCGGCATCGGAGCTCCGAGTCGTCCAAGACCTGCAGGACCGCATCGCCGAACGCGTTTGCCTCGTCTCGGATGAGAATGTTTTCGCCATCCACGGCCGCCAGACCTTCGCAGCCGATGGAGGTCGAAACGATGGCCTTCCCCATGGCCCAGGCGTCCAGGATCTTGAGTCGGGTACCACCACCGACGCGCAGCGGCACAATGCAGCAAGACGCCTCCGCGAGGTGGGGGCGGATGTCGGGAACATGCCCGAGAGCCGTAACCCCCGATTGGGACGCGTGCCGAGCTCGGTCTGAATCGCGACCGCCGCCGATGAGGCTCAGAGACGCCTGGCGATGCGCGCGGCGGACCCTCGGCCAGATCTCGCGCAGCAGGTATTCCACAGCGTCGCGATTGGGGAACGTGTGGGTGGCGCCGACGAAGACCAGTCGTCCCGCGATTGCAGGAATTCGGTCGAGCGGTCTGAAGTACGTCGTGTCCACACCGTTCGGTACCACGGCGGTCTTCGACTCCGGCGCGAGGGACTTCAGCCGCTCCGCATCCGTTTCCGACATCATCACATTGACCGCGAACCGCGGGCACAGTTGTCGCTCCACACCCTCGAGCAGGCTGGCCTGATACGCCATGTAGCAGCCAAGGAGCCGAGACTTCACCTTCTGAGCCTGCAGCCGGAACAGCTCCGATTCGATGTTGTGGTGCGTGCATGTCGTCGGCGCTGGGGGCAGCTCGCTGAGCCAGCGATATAGATCGAGACTGTCTAGGTGAATGAGGTCGAAAGCACCGTTCTGCACCAGACGGCGAAGCTGGGAGGCGAAGCGATCGCTCTCGTACTCGTAGAACGTATACGGACGCCTCGTGACCGTGGCGCGCAGGTGGTCGAAGACTCGGCGAAGCGTCGAATACTCAGCGGGTACCGGCACTGGAGCGCTGACGCGGCGGACGATGCGCGCCAGCATGCGCTCCGCTTCTCTACGAGCGGCGTCGCCAGCCTGGTGACCCCGCCGGGCGTACGCCACCAAGGTCACGTCGAACTCCGCCTGGAGCTGCTCGAGGATGTGGAACGTGCGGAGCGTGACTCCGCTCTGAGGCGGATAGGGCAGGCACTGCGAGAGAAACAGGATGTGCGGCCGGTGGGACATGTTGGCATGGCGCCGGGAGAACGGGCGGTATTGCGGCGCGTAGCCGCCGCTCGGCAGCGTGCTCAAGTGGAAGTACGGATGGCGATGGCAGTCACGAGGAACTCGCTGACTCCGAGCAAGCCTTTGATACGGTTCTTGGCCTGCGGGGAGCGGCGGTCGGCCCGCAGCGCCTCCGAGTACGAGCCCACGTCCAGGCTTCGAATCTCGAAGCTGTTGCTTTGAATGAGCGTTTGCGCGCGCCTCGGTGTGAACGTATGTGGGTGCCCGGCGTCCACGCGGAGCTTTGACAGAGCACGGTGAACCCAAAAGCCCCATCGCGTACGGCAGTTGACAGTCAGATATAGGACTCCGGCCGGGACGAGCACCCGCCGGAGCTCGTGCATGACCGCAGCAACGTCCTGCACGTGGTCGATGCAGTTGTCGATGATCGCGAGATCATAGCGCCCGCTCTCGCAGGGCAGCTCCTCACCGCCTCCCGGTCGATATTCCACCTGTGGGTCTCGGAGTCTTGTCAACACGACGTTGCTCGCGTAGAAGGGTTCCAGAGGATCGACGGCGACGCGCTCCCCTGCGGGAAAGAAGGAGACGATTCCGAGAGGCCCACTGCCAATTTCGAGTACCCGCGCACGCCCATCCAGGAGCCGGACCAGCCCGAGAGCCCGTAGACGGGAAGCCAGCTGCTCCGCCCTCCAGCGGTACCAGCCGAGCTGCGACGTCGAACCCGTCGCGATCTGGAGAGCGGTAGCTTCCCAGAAGCCACGTTCGTATACCTGGGCTCGCCGCCACCGATTCAGGCCCGCCGAGAGCGCCGTCACGGATGTGGGTCCCCTATCAAGCGCGAGTCCCGGGGCGGGACGACTCCCGTCTCGTACGCCGACAATGCCTGCGCCCGGCGCTCGTCCAGTGAACTCACTTTGGCTAACGCGACCGCCAACGCGAGCAGTGCGTACAACATGTCAGAGTATGCAAGTGACAGAAAGAACGCGCCCACGACAAAGCCCAGGAGTGACGCCATCAGCGCCTGGGCCAGGTGGGGGGGGCCGCGCTGTTTCACGTCCGACGCGGCGTGCGACCGTCCGACGCGGCGGAGCAGAGCCCACGCACTGCCGATCACGGCGAGCAGCAGTACCAGTCCGGGGACACCTAACTCCGCACCGACTTGCACGAAGCTGTTGTGCGGCGCGTTCCAACGGACGCCGATGCCGTACTGGTGGAGGGAAGCGCGTGGCGAGATCGTCCCCTCGGCCTCGGCGAAGTTGTCGGCGCCCAGCCCGAAGAGGGGATGGGCCAGCATGTAGCCGATGCCACGACGCCAAGTCTTCTCGCGTCCGACCTCAGAGGTCAAGTTGTAGTCTTCGTGGGGGTGCAAAAGCGTGGTCATCTGCGTCCAGTACTTTGCACTCGCGACCGTCGTTAGCGCGGCAACAATGAGGGCGGCGCCAAGCACGCGCCACTTTGCGCGCACCGCTGTGTAGCGTGACAGTAGGAACGCGATTGTCGCCAGCAGAGCGAGGAGACCGCCCCGCGAGCCCGACCAGACGAATGCAACAAGCAGCGGCCCGAGACCAAGCGCTCCGATCAGGCGTCGGTGAAGCTTGCCCGGGCTCAGCGCGAGGCACAACCCCAACGGCATAGCGCTCACGGCAAAGGTGGCGAAGTCGTTGGCGTCGTAGTCGTAGAGAGTGCCCAGCCGCCAGTCAGCGCTTCCGACTTGAAAGCGCGCGAGGACGACCAGGGCGAAGATCAGCGCCGCCGAGAAATAGACAAACGCGAGGCGCTCGACGTCGCGGAACCCCCGAACGCTCGCCACGATGAGGACGTAGAGGATCACCGTCTTCACGAAGTCACCCGCGAGTGCCCAGAAGGCCCGGCCCTGGTTGAGCGCGCCGGGGACGGACAACGCCATCCACAGGAGGAGCAGCAGCACGTACGTCGTGGTTGGCGCGCGGATCCGGTCGATGCGGCGCGGTCCACTCGGTCGCAGCGCATAAAGGGCTATTGCGAGCACGGCCGACACGAGCGCTGGCTTGAGGGGCAGCAACACAGGGAAGAGTTGGTGGAGCCGTCCGACGGAGGTCGCGAGATAACCGGCAACGCACACGAGTAAGGGGTCCCAAGAGGCATCTGGGGCAGCCCGGCTCATGACGCGCGCGACTCGGGGCGCTAGTGAAAATGAGCCCCCCGAAGGGTGCTGCATCGGCGCTACGGCTCGCCGAACGTCCATGCGGTTGCCGTCCAGCAAGAGTGGCGCCAACGTGGCCCATGCAGCTTTGATCCAGGCATCATCACAAACTTATTGCCGCACTTGCGGTTGGCATCTGGTTGCGCGGCAGCACCGACCAGTGCCGCGGCCATCGCTGGCCGCCCGGCGTGTGGTTCCGTTGCAACAGGAGAGCGCGCCGTCACGGTGCAAGCGCCGCGGCTTCGCATGGTGGGCCCGGGCGCGTGCCATTGTGCTGCGCCGCCGTGAGGATCGCGTCCGCGCGGGAGGTGTCGTAGCGTCGGGGGCGAAGGATCGACCACACCGCCAGTCGTGGTGGCAGCCGGAGACGCGCGAAAGCCGCCGCTGCTCGCCCCACCGTGATGGCGCCTGCCAGCAGCGGAATGGGTACCCAGCCCACTCTTCCACTCCATCCGCGCTGCCGGAACGACTGAATTAGCTGCCCGCGGGTGGAGATCGTGGGGTCGATCAGATTGAGAGCCCTGGGCGCATCGTCAAATCGCTCAGCGCACCAAACAATCACTGCCCCGGCGCGGCGCCCATCGCAGGCGGCGAACGGTAGGCTCGGTCGTCCGGGCACTACCTGGGGCTTGGCGTCCGAGAGCAAGCCTCCCAGGGTCGCATACGGACGGCTACCGGCGCTCGTGGCGAATTCTGCTGCGGCGCGCGAACCGACGTCGTCGCATAGCCCCGCGACCGTATGAGGGATACGGACTCGCCGGAGGGCCTGGAGGTGGAGCCCGGCCATGTTCCCCGCGCCTACGAACGCGACTCGAAGGGGCGTAGTGGCCAAAGCGATCTCCAGGTCTGAGGAGCGGGACGCACGTGGCATTCCCGAGGGGAGACGACAGAACCCCGCAGTGCAGACCTTGCCGCTAGCAAGACTGACGCCATGACGGGCAGCTAGACGAGATGGCGGGACCGCACGTCCCGAAGGCGGCCAGTGTTGCACGGGGGCAACAGTACGCCCCGTTATCAAGGACAAAGCCACTGCCACTCGGCTCCTGGTAGGAGTATCGCGAGGATCCACTCCTCCACTCGCACCTTCGCTACAGAGCGTGCTGGGTTCGAAGGTGGGGACGACGCCATGTTTCCGTCAGCATCGCTCGGTCTCGCTGTGGCGGTCCCGGCTGCGCGAGGGTTGCGGGATCCACCTGGCTCTTGGGGTCACGCCGCGCCCGGACTGGTCGCGCCCCAGACCGATAGAGGCGTTCGTAAGCGGCGATCAGGCGCTCGAGACTAAATCGCTCCACGACCCGTTGTCGGGCCAGCGTGGCGATACGGCGGTGGTGCTCGGAGGAGGCGAGAGTTCGGATGAGCGTTCTCTCAAGCGCCTCCGGGTTCCCGGGGGGCACGAGTTGCTCGGCCAATTCCCCGCCAAGAATGTCACCAATGGCCCCGACGGCCGTCGCGACCGGCGCCGCGCCGCAGGCCATGGCCTCGAGCAGGCTCACCGGGAATCCTTCGCTCGTCGACGTCATGGCGAACACGTCTAGCAGTCCATAGAACGGGACGGGGTCATCCACCCATCCCGGAAACCGAGCCACCTCGGAGAGCCCAAGTCGCTCGGCCAGCGTCATGAGGGACGGCCGCTCGATCCCGTCGCCGCAAATCAAGAGGTAGAGGGGGCGACTATCGTTCGCGCTCCACGCAGCGCGCACCCGCGCAAAGGACTCGACCAGCCGTGCATACGCCTTGACCGGCGTGAGCCGACCTACGCTGCCGATGACGAGCGCGTTCGTCGGAACCTTGAGGGCGTGCCGCAGCTCGATCGGGAAGGCGGCAGGTGAGAAACGCATTGTGTCGACGCCGTTCTCGATTGTGCACAGCCGGTCCGGCCCCACGCCGAGCTTTGCCGTCATGTACTCGCGCAGGCGTTCGGAAACCGTAACGACCACATCGGTCCATCGTGCTGCACGCCGGTCGAGCCAGCGCAGCAGCCAGGGGTCATGGTGCTCCCGTCCGTGCTCGGTGTAGATGACCAGCGGGGCCGCAGCGAGCCGGGCCGCCAGCGCTCCTTGGTACCAAGAGCCCGTGTGCAGGTGCACGACGTCCGGCCGCGTGCGGCGGATGTATTGCGCGAGTCCGAGCGGCGCTATCATCGAGAGCTTGGGCCTGGGCTTGAACGCGTAGAACTGGTCCAGCAGTGGCTGCACCGTCTCCCCCACGCGCCCGACTCGCCCGCTCAGCGAGATCACCGACATCCTCACCCGAGTACCAGCGAACCGCGCGGCCATCGCGGCCACGAGGCTCTCCATCCCACCGCCCTGGAGGTCGAACACGACGTGCGTGACTCGCACGTCGTTCCGCTCGACGCCCGCCTCACGGGGCATGCGGTGGGCTCCGTCGGGGGCGTATGCGGTGCCATCGCTCGCGCCAGCGGTATAAGTCGACGCCATGCACCAGCGCCTTCCACACGGGGGCGGGGTGGTCGCCGTCCAGATCGATGCGTCGGAGCGTGAAGCGGTCCGCAGGAACGAAGTTCTCCCCGCCGAAGTTCGAAAAGCACGCCGTATAGCCCGCCCGCTGCACCAACGCACGGACCTCCGCCGTGATGTCATCCTGCCCGCCGAACGGGTAGGCCATCGCGACGCCGGTAAGCCCCAGTCGGGCGCGCAGCATGTCACGCGGGCTGCCTAGCTCGTACTCGAGCTGGGTGCTGTCGCAGCGGGCCAACCGGGGATGCGTAGCCGTGTGCCCACCGATGCACCACCCTGCGCGGCGCAACGCCGCCAGCTCCTCCCACCCCATTACGTCGCACTGGTCGCGGGTGGGACTGTCCGCGTCGTGGGCAAAGCGCCGACCGGTTCCGACCAGATCGCTGCTGACGAAGCAGGTCCCCGGAACGCCGAGCCTGGCCATGAATGGGCGCGCGTGCTCGAACACGCTCCGGTAGCCGTCGTCGAACGTGATTACGGCGACCGGCCGTCGCAGCGATTGTGCGTGCTGCACGAGCGCGAGGGCCCGGTCAAGGTCCACAACATCGTGGTACTTCCGTATGTAGGCGAGTTGCTCTCCGAACACATCGGGCGACACAGTCATTCCGTCACGCGATAGATCGGACACCCGATGGAACGTGTAGACCCGCACCGGGTGCCGACCGCGAACCCGACGCACAAAGTCGCGCACGGGTCGTGCGACGGTCAGAAAGACGAGAATCCCTACCTGCTTCACGAAGGACCCAGGGCGCGCGGCCCGCCGTCGCCAACGCCGGGCGCTCAACCGCAGCGCCAGCCGCGCTCGCTGCCCGAGCGTGGGCTGGCGGTACGTCTGGCCTGCGGCGGGCTGGGGCGCTTCCGGGCGCTCGCCGCGGACGAGTCGGCGGAGCGCATCATCGAGCACCCACCTGCCGAGTTCCGCGGCCCGGGCCCGGACGCAGGCCAGCGTCTCCCCGCCACAGATCGGCGCGCTGGCTCGCGCGATGATCGGACCGGTATCGAGCCCCGCGTCGATCCAATGCACCGTCGCCCCGATCTCGCGGGCGTCGGTATACAGCTCCCAGAACCCCGGCGGCGCACCACGGAACTCCGGCAGTTTGCCCAGGTGGAGGTTAATCGTGCCCCACGCCGGGATTTGGAAGAGCGGCGGCCGAAGGATCGGCGCACCGATTGAGACACCGAGGTCTGGGCGCCAGTCCCGCACCTGAGCTAGCGTCTCGGGGGAGTGGATGTCCAGCGTCTCGACGACCTCGCACGGCACAGGAGGGGTGATGACCCGCCTTGCGGCCACGGCGGCGCGCCGGGGTATCAGTCTCCCTGCCATGGCGAGCAGCAGCGCTCCGGCACGATAGGGAATCCAGATGAGGCCGTGCTTGGCGACGTTGCGCCGCTGACGTCGCCACACGTCCCGCAGCCGCCGGGAGGTCAGCTGGCGACAAAGGAGGACCGACGAAGTCCCGGAGGTTCGCAACAGCAGCTCCCACCACGGGGTATGCTCGAACCGCGGATTAGCCGTAAAGACGACGATGCGCAAGTGCTGCGGACCTCGCGGGCACTCAGGTGACGACAGCCAGTCACGACGCTCCGCCGCACGTCGCACGACACGTGCCAGAGCTGCCACGGGATGCGAGAGCGCCATGCTCACTGCTGCTCCGGTGTTGCATGACCGCAGCGGACCCGCGTTGGATGGATCAGCACGGAACATGAGACCATGTCGCCCGACCCTGGCCTGCTAGGGGCGAGTCTGCTGCGACGCCTGGGATGGGACGGGCGTGGCGATGATCGAGTGTACGCGAGACGCGGGGTCGTACCGAGTGCGCCTCCGCCGCGGTTGGTTCCGGGGTCATGATGTGGATCCCTGGCGTGATCGCTCGAAAATGCGACGCCGGTGGGATGCTGCTCTCTGCTCGGTCGAAACGCCGCCGCGGCTGGGGGTAGCTCGCTAAGGGACGGCGCATCGTCGTGGAACTGCCTCATACCTGGGTGCGGCTGCGCCTTCCACGTACAGACGATGCCACGTCGAGAAGCAGAGCAAGGCCCACAGGACGCCCTCGCGATTGTGTCGGCGCGAAAGGTGCTCGTCGAGCACGTTCTTGACGGCACTCGGAGCGAAGTAACCCAATCGCTTGAGCCGGTTAGTCGATAACTCGTCTTGGAGCACTCCGAGCAGCTCGTGGCGCAACCACGCCGAGGTGGGCCCCACGAACCCCCGTTTCGGTGCGTGCAAATGCTTGTGAGGAAGGCGTACCCGAAGGGCGCGTTTGAGCAACCGCTTGCGTTGCAACCATCCGATCTTCACGCGGTCCGGCAAGCCGAAGACCTGCTCGACGAGGATATGGTCGACGAAGGGCACCCGAACCTCGAGGGAGTGCGCCATGGACAGCCGGTCGCTCAGGGCGAGGATGTCGTCCGGAAGAAAGGTCTTGTAATCCAAGAACAGCCCGCCTCTGAGCCCACCGAGTGACCCTCCGTCGCGATACAGCCCTCGGAATCGCGTCTCAGCGCACGCGCCTGTAACTTGATCGCGCAGCGCCCGGCTGTAGAGCCGGGTCCGGTCTCCATTGCCGGCCCGACTCACATAACTGAGGAAACGATCTGGGAGTGAGTCGACTGAAGGACTCAGGAACCGCTTAAGACGGTTGATGCCGAGGCTTGAGCCTGCCGGCTCCCGGAGGCCGTTTGCGAGTCCGCTCGCGGCGCGCTGGAGGACTCGGGGAAGCCGCGCGTAGTAGCTGCCGAGCAGCACCCCGATATGGCGGCGATAACCGGCAAACAGCTCATCACCGCCGATTCCGGTCAGAGCCACCTTGTACGCGCTACCGACCCGTTTGGACAGGAGCCACGTCGGAATCGCGGAGTCGTCTGCGTGGGGTTCGTCGAGCGCCCAGACGATCGGCTCCAAGCTTTCCCGGACCTCGGGCCGGATATCGACCAGAGTCAGCTCGGCGCCGTACCGCGTGGTGAGCGCTCTCGCCAACTCAGTTTCGTCTGCGGCGGCGGCGCCGGAACCGAAATATCGAGCGGTAAACGCGTGCGCCCTGCTGTCCATCAACGCCATACTCGCGACCACGGCCGAGGAGTCGAGTCCGCCCGAAAGGAACGCGGCTACGGGCACGTCGCTCACGAGGTGGGCCGCGACCGACTCGTCGAGCCAGTCGAGTACCTTGCGCTCGAGGTCGGCCGGGGCCGGGGCGGCTTCCCGCGGCAGGTTCCAGTAGGGCGTCACGGCGATGTCGCCCGATTCCCGCCACAAGAGCCAGTGGCCGGGCTCGAGCTTCCTCACGTCGCGGAACGGTGTAAACGGCGCGGGGATGTAGCCGAGTTGGAAGTAGGCGTCGAGCGCGTTCCAGTCGAGCTCGCGTGCGGTGAGCCCGGCAGCCACGAGGGCCTTGAGCTCGGAAGCGAAGGCGATACCCCACGACGCATGCACATAGTAAAGGGGTTTGATCCCGAACCGGTCCCGCGCGAGAAACAGCCGGCGCGCCTGGGCATCCCAAATCGCGAACGCGAACATGCCGCGGAGACGCTCGACAGCGCGGGGGCCCTGCTCTTCGTAGAGGTGCAGCACCGTTTCCGTGTCGCCCTGGGAGCGGAGGCAGTGACCGCGACCGAGGAGCTCGGCGCGAAGGCTCCGGTAGTTGTAGATCTCGCCGTTGAAGACGATCGCCTGGGCCCCATCCTCGGTGAAGATCGGCTGCTGTCCACTCACCAGGTCGATGATGGCGAGCCGCCGCATGCCGAGCCCCGCGCCTCCCGCCACGAAGATCCCCTCATCGTCGGGACCCCGGTGGCGGATCGCCGCGCACATGGCCCGGATCCTTTGCGCCTCCACCGGGCGCTCCGGATCCTGGTGGACGATGCCTACGATGCCGCACATGGGCAGCTCCCTTGGACCCGCCGGATGAGGTGGCCTAGCGGTCGGTCCGCCGCGAGCCACCTGGTCATGGACAGCTCTCGCGCGGCGGTATCACCACGGTGCGGACGCGGTTACGATAGCGGAGTGAATTACCGCCAAATTTCGCAAGGGCAGGGACGTGGGACATGCGCAATGCGGTTGAGCAAGAGTAGGACCAGATTCGATCGGTCGAAGCGGCAGCGTTGCTGGCTCGGCGCCTCATCCGGGCGGGCAGGGGCCTCCACCTGTGCGGCTGGCGCACCTCGAACCGTTGCGTCGGCGCAACGGGCGCCCGGGGCCGGTGAAGCGGACGGGTGCGAAACGCTCACGGCGAATCGCCGGCAACCGGCATGAATCTTGTTCGCTTGTCCGCGCGGGGCCGAGCGTGGGGTGAGGCGGATCCCGCCACCAGAAAGGTCCCGCCACTCGGAGCGTTGCGGCGGTGCATGCTGCCGTGCGGTGGGTGCGGGTGCGAGCCGCGCCGCGATGGAGTCGAGCGATGTGGCGCCTGCGGTGCTCGTCGCCACGGGGTGAAGGCCCCGCGTGGAGGAATCTTTGGAAATCACGATTACGTCGGCCAACCCCCTCGACCACGCCACGGAGATCACGCAACTCTTTTTGGCGCACGGGCGGCCGGAGTTCCCGGCTTTCTTGGAGCGAGTGTATGCAACTGCGGTCCAGGGCGGCGCGAGGAGCTGGCTCGGGCGCGATCGCGACGGTCGTCTCGTCATGCATATGGCCTGCTTCCCGCACCGGTTCACGTTCGGAGCGCGAGAGGTGGTGGGTGGGCACCTGGTCAACGCGATGGTGGCGCGGGCCTACCGGACCTTCTTCCCGGTGCTGGCGCTGCTGCGGCGGGCCCTGGAGGATATCAAGGCCCTCGGCACCATCGATTTTCTCTATTCGGACTCCAACGAGGGAGGTCGAGCGGTGCTTCGGGCGCCCGCGTTCGCCCCGGTGGGTACACTCACACGGTATGTGCTACCGGTGGCCGAGAAATCGTGGCTGGCCGACGGCGCCGTGCGCGCGTTTCATGCGTGCGTTCGCGTCGCGAACCCGCGTCGCTCGGCGGGAAGACTCGTGACGCGTGCTGCCGCGCAGTTCTCCCCCGCCTGCTTTGCGGCCCCCCAGGGCTTCTCGCCTCGCCTGAGACCATTCCACGACCCGGCCCTTTATGCCAGCCGCTTAGAGGGGTACCCGAGCGACTCGGATCGCTGGTTCACGTTTCAGGACGGCGGGCCCACCGATCCCCCGGCGGCCGGGATCCTGGTGCGGGGACCGGCGCGTTCGGGCGTCGCTTCTGTCGAAGCAGTCCGCCGCGACCCGCGACTTGCGCTGGCGTCGTTGCTCCCCAGGCTCGTTCCCGAGCTGCGTCGCGACGGGTGTACCCGACTTGAAATGTGGGCAGCGGACAAGTCCACGTTCAGCCGCGAGCTGAGGCGCGCGGGATTCGTCCCCCGCCCTGAGTGCCGCCCACTGGTTGCGACGGCGCTGACGGCGACCGGGGAGGCCGTCGTGCAGGAGGCGAACAATTGGGAAGTCACCCGTGTGGATTTCGACCGCTAGACCGCCCTCGGGGGCTCCGGTGCCGTTGACCGGCGGCGTGGATCTCGGGCCGCGCGGGTACGAGCTGCTCGGCCCGGCGGGAGCAGGTGGCCCCGTCATGCCCTGGGCGTGGCGGGATGCGTGGGATAAGGGCTCGCTGGCCGGACGCCGCTGGCCGCACGCTGCGGTTTGGAAATTGGATAGCGGCAGAGGTAAAGGACGGTGACTTCATCTGAGGCGCTATGCTCGAACGGCGAGGTCTTGCTGGTCGTCTCAGTGGATACCGAGGAGGACACCTGGATTCCGACTCGGGCGGGGATCACCGTGGAAAATGTCCGGGAGCTGAGACGCCTGTCGCGCTTCTTCGACAAGCTCCAGATACGGACGACGTATTTCACGACGTACCAAGTCGCAATTCGGCCCTGGGCCGTCGCCATCCTGCGGGAAGTCTGCGATGGCGGACGGGCCGAAATTGGCGCCCACCTTCACCCGTGGAATACTCCGCCGGTGGAGGAGCCACTGTCCCCGCGGAATACGATGATGAAGAACCTCGCCCCAGAGCTCCAACGCAGGAAGTTAGAACAACTCACCTCGATGCTCGGGCACGCGTTCGGGGCTCCTCCGACGGCCTTCCGTGCTGGTCGCTTCGGCCTCGGCGTGGAGACCGTCCCGGCTCTCGTCGCGTGCGGCTATCAGGTCGATAGCAGCGTGACGCCGTTCGTGAACTGGGAAGCGACCGACGACGGCCCGAACTTCGTAGGCGCGTCGCTCGATGCCTATCGGATCGGGACGGGACGCGATGTCCGGGTGCCCGCCGCTGACGGCCCCCTGGTGGAGATCCCGATCACGTCCGGCTACAACCGGTGCATGCCCCGGTGGTGGCCGGGATTGCATCGGGTCCTGCACAACCGGCCGGCGCGGGCCTTGCACGTGCCTGGCGTCGCCAGCCGATTGGGCTTCGCCAAGCGCACTGTACTTCTTCCGGAGGGGGAGTCGGTACGCGATATGCTTGCGCTGTCGCGCGGAGCGCTTGAGGGCGGCGTCAGGCACCTCCACCTGTTTTTCCACAGCGTGGCGCTCCGGCCGGGGCTCAGTCCGTCCACGGCGAGCGCCAAGGATGTGGAGCGCATGTACGCCAAGATCGAGAGCTACGTCGAGGGACTGTGCCACATGACCCGCCTGCGATTCGCAACCGTCAGCGAGGCGTGCCGCGCGTTGGGATTTGGGGCGCCAAGCCTTGAGCCATCGACCCAGTCTGGTATCCGGTCATGGTGAGCGACGGGCGCCGGCTGCTCGTGATCAGCTACCATTTCTGGGGCGACGGTGCAGTGGGCGGCCTGCGATGGGCTGGTCTCAGCAAGTACCTCGTCCGGCGGGGCTGGCAAGTGGCAGTCCTCACCGCTGCTCTGCCGCTCCCAAGCGACGCCGCGGACGGCGTCCATGTGGAACACTGCGCGCGGTTTTGGACGCTCAATGACTGCTACCGCTTGCTCACGCGGACGGAGCAGCGAGGGCGCAGGCTCCCGCCGCAGCCGTCGAGCGCGACGAGCTCATCGCGGGCTGGGCTCTGGCGCCAGCTGCGCAGAGAGGTGGTCGCGCTGCTGGCGCTGCCGGATGATAGCCGAGGGTGGAGTCTCCGGGCAGCCGTCCACGCTCGATCGTTGCTTCGGCGATTTCAGCCGCAGGTTGTCGTGAGCAGCGGTCCGCCCCACGCGGCGCACCTCGCGGCAGGCCTCGCCCTGCTCGGCAGCCGCGCGCGCTGGTTTATCGATCTCCGCGATCCATGGGCGGGACCTCACCCCCAATGGTGGAAGTCTCACCCGCTGTACGAGACCCGAATCGCTCGCGCCGTGATCCCACGCTTGGAACGCCTGGTGTTCAGAGCCGCCGAAGGGGTGATTGTCAATACGCCACAGCTGGCCCGCGCGCTCGCGGCCAAGTATCCAGGCGTTACGGTGGAGTGCATTCCTAATGGCGTGGACGTCGAGCACCTGCCCCCGCGCGCGCGTCACCCTTTTCCCGGCCTGGCCATCGCGTGCGTCGGCACGCTGTACGGACACCGCGATCTCGGACCCGTGTTGCAGGCGCTGCGGGTGTTCTTGCAACGTCATCCCGAGGCTGCGCAAGGCGGGGTGAAGCTGCGCGTCGCGGGTCGTGCCGAGTCTCCACATGCCCGCGCGCTTGAGGAGCAGGTCGCGGCGTTGGGCCTCGGCGACTACGTCGAGGTACTAGGCCAGCTGCCGCGAACCCAGGCTCTTGACTTAATGTCGCGTTCGCACTTGGCCGTTGTGCTCGCGCAGAGTCAAGCGTGGTCAACCCCCGCTAAACTCTACGAGCCGGTCGCGCTGGGGATCCCTACGCTCGTTGTGGCGGAGCACGACAGCGCAGCGGCCATGGAGGGACAACGCCTGGGAACCAACGTCCTCGAGCCCGACGACCCGGAGGGAATCGCTCACCTCCTGGAGCGGGTGTGGCGTCGCGAGACAGGAACGCCGTTCCAGTGTCGGGTGCCGGTCGCCTACGAAGCGATTGCGCCGCTCGCGGACCAGCTTCTGGCGACAAGATCGCATTCCGGCGCTCCCCCTAACGCGGACACCCGGCTGTTGCGCTGCCGCGAGGTGGGGGGGACCACGTGACTGGGTTCGGACGCCCGAGTGACCGGACGGCTGACAGATCCGCGGCAGATTCGGCGGCACGAATCGTCGCGCGGGCTGCAGGTCCCTGTGCGGGACGTCTCATCCGGTCTCAAGCGGCCACGACGTCCGGTTCGCGTGACGGTCGATCCGGAACCGCTGCGAGGCGATCCCGGATTTCGGCGGCTCGGTCCGCCGGTGCGGCGCCTGCTAGGAGCCAACAGTGATCACTGTGCGGGGATAAGAGGCAACTCGTGCTCGTTCTGCATGTCGCAGCGCCGGCGGCAGTCGGCGGCCTCGAACGTGTCGTCCATTTACTTGCGGAGGGACAGGCGCGCTCCGGGGAGGACGTGCACGTGGCGGGGGTGTTCGACCGCATTGGCGCGGACCATTACCTCCTTGATACGCTGGCAGATCGCGGGGTCACGACGCATCCGATCGAGCTCTCCGCCCGAGCGTACTGGCGAGAGCGCGCTGCGATGTCAGAGCTCTGCCGCCGCCTGCGGCCCGACGTGGTCCACACGCACGGTACTCGGCCGGATGTCGTGGACGCGGAGGTCGCCCGCCGGTTGGGAATCCCTGTCGTCACCACTGTTCACGGCTTCACGGGCGGGAATTGGAAGAACAGGTTCTACGAGCGGCTGCAGCGGCGCGCCTACCGCAAGTTCAACGCGGTGGTTGCAGTCTCGCGCCCCCTAGGGGAGCAACTCATCCGGGGCGGCGTGCCGCGCAGCCGGGTTCACGTCGTGCCCAATGCCTTCGGGGAGGCCGACCCGTCGCTCGACCGCGCGGCGGCGCGGGGTGTCCTCGGCGTGAGTCAGGAGGGGTTCCTCGTCGGCTGGGCAGGGCGTCTCAGCGGCGAAAAGGGGCCGGACGTCCTACTCGACGCGCTGCGCCACATCACTGACCTGCCCGTCGCCGTTTCCGTAGTGGGGAGCGGACGGGAGCAGGCCTCGCTCATGACCCGCGTGCGGTCTCTGGGCCTTGAGCAGCGCGTGCGCTGGCACGGCGCCGTGCGCGACGCAGGCCGGTTGTTCGCCGCCTTCGACGCCTTCGTGCTGAGTTCCCGCGCCGAGGGCACTCCGATGGTGCTCTTCGAGGCCATGGCAACCGGAGTCCCGATCGTCGCTACGCGTGTGGGCGGAGTCCCGGACGTGGTCTCGCCGGCCGAAGCGGTGCTCGTCCCCCCTGATGACCCCTTCGCACTCGCGACGGAGATCCGCGCGGTCTATCACAATCCCGTCGCCGCCCATGAGCGTGCACGCCGCGCGCGCGAGCGCCTGTACCGGGACTTCAGCGTCGCGCCGTGGCTGGGTCGCTATGAAGCGATCTACGAACTCGTCAGCCGGGCAGCGCCGGCTCCTGCGGCACCGTGATCGTCATCCCTGGCGTCTTGGTCGCCGCCTCGCTGGGGTTCTGCCTATACGCCTATGTCGGCTATCCGGCGATCCTCAAGTTGCTCGGCTTGTTTCGTCGGTCCGGCGCGGCGGCGGACCAGCCGACGGCCTGGCCGTTCATCACCATCACGATCCCCGTCCACAACGAGGCCGCGGTCATCGCCCGCACACTGGAGCAGATCCTCGAGCTCGACTATCCCGCGGAGCGCCGCCAGATCCTCGTCGTCTCGGACGCCTCCACGGATGGCACCGACGAAATCGTCGGACGCTTTGCCACGCGTGGCGTCGAGTTCCTCCGCTTGCCGGAGCGGCGCGGCAAGACTGCGGCTGAGAACGCGGCTCGGCCCTACCTCACCGGCGAGATCATCGTCAACACCGACGCCTCCGTACGTTTCCATCCACGGGCCGTGAAGCATCTGGTGACGGCCTTCGCCGATCCGTCGGTCGGCGTTGCCTCCGCGTGCGACGTGAGCGTGGCGAGCCTGGACGACCGGACGAATCCTGGAGAAGGGGCCTACGTTGGCTACGAGATGTGGGTGCGCCGGCTTGAGACCACGGTGTTCGGTATCATAGGGGCGTCGGGGTGTCTGTACGCGATCCGCCGAGAGCTTCACACGCGCTTCATGCCAGAGGCGCTGAGCCGCGACTTCGCCGCGGCCCTCGTTGCCCGGGAGTGCGGCTTGCGAGCGGTCTCGGTGCCCCGGTCGCTCTGCTTCGTTGCCCGCAGCGCGTCGCCGCGCCAGGAGTACCGGCGAAAGGTCCGGACCGTCACTCGCGGCCTTACCACACTGTCCTATAAACACGCGCTCTTGAATCCGGCGCGCTATGGTGTGTTCGCTTGGATGCTCTGGAGCCATAAGCTATGCCGCTGGATTACGCCGTGGGCCGCGTTGCTGCTGTTGGGATCCCTCGCCGCGCTCGCCCCCGCCGCAGCGTGGGCGCGGGTAGCGCTGGGTGCGGCGGCCGTGCTTGGCGGCCTGGCGGGACTCGGCTGGCTGTGCCCGGAGGCGAAGCGGATGCCGCGTCTGATCGCACTGCCTGTCTATCTGGTAGCGGGCAACCTGGCGGTACTGCACGCCTGGGTACGGGCGCTCCGTGGGGAACTCGCGCCCGTGTGGGAACCGACGCGCCGGAGCGCTGAGGCGGCCCGCTGATACGACGAGCCGGCTGGGCGCGGAATTATAAGACGTTCAAGGAGTCGAGCGCCGAATTGGCGTCGGGCAGCGTGGATGAGCGGCGTGCCAGGGCTTCGCCCGCTGCCTGCCCCGGCGCTCCAGCGATGTTCAGAGAGCCGATCTTCACGCCGTGGGGCCGATGCTACCGCCTTCGCTACCGACGCCCCGCGAAGGTGAGTCGCTCACGGGGAGACCGACACGTTGCTCGCCGTCTGGGGTGCTGCACGCACAGTTCGGAGCGCGCGGGCAAACGAAGCGAGGCGCTCACGGTGCAGCATCAGGCACGTAACGGCGTAGACCCCTGCTCCAGCGGTTACTTGAGCGCCAAACCGCAGACCAAGCGCCCCGTGCTCGCCCACCGCCAGTCTGACGGCGACCACGCTTGTCCCCATGAGGAACGACGCCCGTGTGGCTGGCCACAGGGCCAGCAGAAATGCACGCCAGGAAAGCTCGATCGCCTGCAAGACATGTCGATACGCGGGGATCGCTAGCAGCGGGAACACCGAGACCCACACAAGCGCGAGTCCCACCGTGCCCCACTGCCGTCCCAGAACGTAGAATCCTGCAGGGAGCACGAGGGCCCACAGCACACCGTAGCGCATGCTGAGACGGGATTCTCCCACCACATTCAACACCTGGGGCAAGAGCGGAGTAACGGCGCGGAACCCGGTGCTCAGAGCGAGGAGCTGCAACGGGACAATGGCGCCCTGCCACTTAGCTCCCAGCACAAGGCGCACGAAATCCGGCGCGACAAGGGCGAGTCCCACACTGGCGGGAAAGGTGATCAGGGCCAGGCCTTCGGTTATCGCCAACAGATAGCGCCTAAGCGCCGCGCGATCCGTTTGCACTGCGGCGAAGACGGCGGGGGTTACCTGACCTACGAGGCTGGTGATCTTTTCAATCGGCACGTTCGCCACGTTCCAGCCAAGCTCGTAGAGGCCGAGCGCGGCCTTCCCCAACAGCCGACCAGCAACGAGAAAGTCGGCGTTCGAATAGGTGTACCAGGCGAGCCGAGCGATGAGAATGTGCCGGGTGAAGGTCATGGCGTGCGCGAGCGACTGCCGGTGGGGCCACGCGAACCGGTGCCGCCTGAGCGCCAGCGTCGCTCCCGTCGAAAGCGCGGTGCTCAGCAGCCCGCCAATGACCAGCGTCCAATAGCGCAGGCCGAGCAGAGCGAAGACGATCATGCCGATCGCCAGCAGCGCGGCGCGGGCGGTTTCAACGAGCGCGAGCGCCCGAAACTGCATCTCGCGCTGCAGGAGTGAGCCCGGAACCGTTTTGAACGCGCTGATCAAGAAGGCGGTGCTCATGACGGCGACGATCACCGGGAGCTGAGGCGCCCGGAAAAACCATCCCAGCGGGATTGCCGCGACGCACGATAGGGCGAAGCTACCCACCCCGATCAGCAGCGCGAGACCGTTGAGCTGTGCTACCTGCTCCTCGCTCAGGTCCCGGAGCGTAATCACGGTGGATCCGAGACCGAACTCGCTTACCAGGGTGATCAGTCCCAGATAGATCGATGCCATCCCCACGAGGCCGTAGTCCTCGGGAGTGAGCAGCCGCGCGACGATCAGCGTCGAGGCCCAGCCTACCAACTGGCCGGCCCACTTAGCGCCGCCGGTCCAGGCGATTCCGTGCAGCAAGGACCGGTCGAGGTCCCGAGCCTCTCCGACGGGTGCGGGGGCTGTCAGTTCGGCGATCGATTGGCTACCCATGGCGACAACCTTCTCAGCAAGAGCGGGACCGGACGGCTACGAGCCGCCTTGCGCTGACAAGTGCTGCGGCCCCGCAACAGGTGGGCCAAACGGGGCGTCGCGGAGCAAGCCGCGCTCGCCAAGGCATCCGCGCCGGTTGGATGGCGTCAAGGTTTCATCCCGGCCGGTGAGAGATTTCGAGCAGGCTATGAGGTTCTTCGCCAAGGTTGAAGACCCAGCCAACGCGACCTCGTGCTCCGGCAGTTGCGTTTGCCACCTCTTCACGCCCTCATACAGTCCGCGCCTCCCGAGCTGCGCCTCAGACTTGGAGCCTCGGTTGATGGAGGGCGTGGTGCTCTGGGGGCCGCAAGCAGCACAGATCGCGTCCAGCTCCGGGCGTCTTGGGATCCGAGGGCTTGCGTTGGATCCATCTGCGGGAATGAGGCACCAGTTGGAGTTAGCCCGTCCGGTCGCCCGCCCGCCGCGATGGAGACGCTGCGGGCCGGCCACGCGCTCGCGAGCCGGCGATCTGGAGTCGGGACAAGACCGATTGGCGAGCTCTTGCCGGCTGGCGGGCGGTCGCTCGCGGGACGTTGGCAACGCTCCCCCGGTCGGTCAAGCCAGCCGCTCGACCGAGACTGCGACTTCCAGGCATTGGCTCGACCCCAACGAGGCGGTTTAGCGGATAGTCCGACCGCCGGTGCGTCGGGGGGTCTGACCTGGAGTTCCGCTTTTCGTCTCACCAGCCCCCATGCCCGAGCATCACCGGCAGGGTGCGGAGCATGATCTTCAGGTCCTCGAAGGCCGATTGATGCCGGATGTACTCGAGGTCGAACGTCACCTTCCGCCGCACGTCGTCGAGCGAACTGTCATACCCCTGGTGGACCTGGGCTCGGCCAGTGATGCCGGGCCGCACGCGCTGACGCCGCTGGTATCCTTCGATCTGCTCACGCAGATACACGAAGATCTGGGGCTGCTCCGGGCGGGGTCCGACGAGGTTCATTTCGCGCCGTAGCACATTCCAGAGCTGCGGTAGCTCGTCGAGCCGGAACTTACGCAGTACCCGTCCCAACGGGGTCACGCGCGCGTCGTCTGGTTGGGCCCACACCTGGCGACCGCCGTTGGTCTGGTCCGCGTACATCGTGCGGAACTTGTACATGGTGAAGGGCTTGCCACCGAGATCGAGGTGGCGGCGCGTGTTTCCGCCCGCGCGCGACAGCCCGCGCCGGTCCAGACCGATCCGCAATTGCTTGAAGAGCACCGGGCCGCGCGAGCTCAGCTTGATCAGCAAGGCGATCACGAGCATCAGTGGCAGGGCGGCGATCAACCCAAGCGTCGCGACGGCCATGTTGAGTAGCCCCCGGCCCGGCCGCTCGCGGTCGCTGGGGCGCACCGGCGCGGGGTGGACGAGCGTGACGGTACGTCGCGCAGCGTACGGCTCGATCATCGTTGCCATGACCGACTCTCCTGGCAAGCCCCGTGCGCGGGAACGACGTGGCCGCTGAGGCCGCTAACCGCTGCGCGTGTAGAGACTTCGGACCGCATTTTGCGTGTTGTGGTGGCCGCGCTACATCGCGCTGGGGCGTCTGGTGTGGGAGAGCCGCGACGGCGCACGGCGCATTTCAGGGAAGCGCTGTGACCGGCGGGAGCTCGAGCGCGAACGAGAAGCATGTGCCGGCCGAGCCCGACTCGACGTGCAGCCGCCCGCCCATCGCCTTGACCAGCTTGCGGCAGATCGCGAGGCCGAGGCCAGAACTCGAAAAGTGATGCCGCAGATCGGACGCCTTGCGGAAGGGCTGGTAGACCGTCCGCAGCTCGTCGCTATCGAAGCCGTTGCCCGTATCGCGGACGGAGAACTCGAGCCGCGTCCGCGCCAGGGGCCGTGCCGCGATCTCGACGAAGCCGGCATCGGTGAACTTCACGGCGTTGGTCGCCAGGTTGAGCAGCACGCGCGAGAGCGCGCGCGCGTGGCCGATGCGCCGCTCGGGCACGGGGTGTACGAGACGGACGTCGAGCTGCTTCTCCTCGACGAGGGGCAGGATCATGTCGCGGACCGATGCAAACACGTCGGCCACCGAGAACGGCTGAGGGTGGTGATCCACGAGCCGGTTGCCGCCGCGGGCGAGTTCCACCACGTCACTGGCCGTGGTGCAGAGGGAGACGGCGGCGCTGTACATGAGCCCGAGCGCGCGACGCTGGGAGTCGTTCACGGGTCCGTGCTGACCACGCTGTAACGTATCCACCAGGAACAGGATCGATGTCAGCGGGGACCGCAGGTCGTGCGCCATCTCGACGACGAGGTCGAGCCCGTTCGAGCCACTCAGACAGGATGCCAGGTTCTCCGGTTCGGGGGCTGGCTGGGGGCGGGGCGCCGGTGGGGCGGCAGTCGGGGCCTGCCATTCCAGCGTTGCGAAAACCGTGCTCGCCGTCATCTCATTGCTCCGTTGTGTCCCGCAGGATGGTCCCGCCCGGCTGGACCAGTTCTGTTTCCACCCCTGGAGTGGCGCGGTCGCCCTCCACTACCCACCCGTCGGTGTGGCTGCGTTGCAGTCCGTGCCGCTCCATCATCCGGTATAGCGTGGTGCGGTCGACGCCGGCGATCCGCGCGGCTTTCGACATGTTCCCGGCCGCCCGGTTCACGAGCCACGTGAGGTACTGCCGTTCGAACTGCGCGATCACGCGGTCCCGCGCGACGTGGTAGCTCTCCTCGAGCATGGTAGAGATGAGCGACCCCGAGTTCGGTCCGGCGGCGGGGGGTGCGGGGTCGCCCGCAAGCATCAGGTCCTCGGCGCGAATCGACGCGCCCGGCTCGACGATCACGGCCACGTGCTCGATCACGTTCTGCAGCTCGCGCACATTGCCCCGCCACATGAAGGCGCACAAAGCGCGGACCGCCGCATCGGTCAGCGTCGGGAAGGGCGCGCCCTTGCTGCGATGCCGAACCCAGTACGTCGAGAGGAAGTACTCGGCGAGCGGGGTGATATCCTCCGGCCGCTCCCGCAGCGGTGGTATGTGGATTGGCACCACGCGGAGGCGGTAGTAGAGGTCTTCCCGCATGGCGCCCGCCTTCACGGCCGCGTCGGGATCGCTGTTCGTTGCCGCGATGAACCGGACGTTAACAACTGCGTCGGTCGTTTCGCTGCCCACGCGACGCACCACGCCGTCCTGGATGACCCGCAGCAGCTTCGCCTGGATCGGCTTCGGCATGTCGATCAGCTCGTCCAAAAACAGCGTACCACCGTTCGCCGCTTCCAGCAGGCCAGGTTTGTCGCGCACGGCGCCGGTGAAGGCGCCCTTGCGGTGCCCGAACATCTCCGACTCGAGCAGCCCTTCGGGCAGCGCCGCACAGTTGACCGCGACGAACGGTCGGCTCGAGCGCCGGCTGTTGTGGTGGATGAACTGGGCGATCATCTCCTTGCCAGTGCCGCTCTCCCCCGTGATGAAGACCGATGCGTCCGTGGGGGCGACTTTGCGCACGAGCTCGATGGCGCGACGGAACGCCGGTGCGGTGCCGAGAAGCGTCAGCTTTCCCGACTGGACGGGATGCGGTTCCAGCTCCGCCTGTTGCTCGCGCGTCTCGTGGGCGACGAGCAGCGTGTGGACTGCCCGCCCGATCAGGATTTGCAGGTGCGTCGCGGAGAACGGCTTGGGGAGATAGTCGAACGCGCCCTGCCGCAGCGCCTCGACGCTCGAGTCGACGCTCGGGTTGCCTGTCATTACGACGACAAGGGTGTCGCGGTTCGTGGCGAGCGCCGCGCGCAAGAGTGCGAGTCCGCCGACCTGCGGCATGTATAGGTCCACCAGCACGATATCGAACGCCCGCCGCTTCAGGAGGTCGAGCGCCTCCTGACCTCGGCCGCTAACGGTCGCGTCGTACCCCTCCTGGCGCAGCACGCTGGCGCAGCTCTCGCGCAGGGTGTGCTCGTCGTCAACGATGAGGATGCGGATCCGGGCCTTCTGATCGGGCCCGATGGGCAGCAGCGCCGCGAGGCTCAGCGCCTCCTCCGGCTCGCTGGCCCGTGCGACCCTGTCCTGTGCCACTGGTGACGCCATGGTGCTCGTCTCGGAGGGTTTGCCCTACCCCCAACGCAGGGTTCGGGCCACGCTGTCGCGACCTCGCAGCAGCGCGGCGTGCGTCCCGCTCGCACCAATGTGCATCCGCTAAGCGCCTGCGGTTGCACTGATTCGCTGCATCTCGGCGGTGGAACGATCACGCACCACGGTCGGCCGGCGGTACCGGACTTGCTGTTGCTCGGCGGCGGCACCTCACCGTTTCTGTTCCCGGAGCGGCAACTCATGACGTCCAACGACCCAGAGGCTCAACTCCTCCCGCTCCTCCCGCTCCCGGGCCCGTTGCCCCCGGCAGTGGCGGCGAACCGGCCCGCGTCTTCTCTCGCCACGCCCGGACCGGCTGATCCCGAGACTGGCATCGATTGGCCTCGGGTGCTGGGTGCGGTGATGCGGTTCAAATGGCTCATCCTCTCCGTCACCCTGCTGGGCACGGCGGTCGGGGCGGCGGCGACGCGGTTTCTGCGCCCGGAGTACTTGGGACGAACGACGATCTGGATCGACGAGGCTGATCGCCGCGACCCGAACCGCGGTCCGAGCGGCCCGATCCGCCCGAGCCATCTGCTGGATTCCCAAGCCTGGGTGGATCTGCTCCGCTCCTACGTCGTGCTCGACCAAGTGGTTCGCGAAGAGCGGCTGTTTCTCAGCGTGCGGCGACCGACGGACACCACGGCGCTCAGGGCGTTTGCAGTGGGGGAGCGGTATCGACCGGGCGCGTACCGGCTCAAGGTCGATTCGGCCGGCCAGCGCTTTACGCTGGCCACGACCGACGGGGTCGAACTCGAGCGCGGAGCGGTCGGGGATTCGATCGGCGCCCGACTCGGGTTCCTCTGGGCTCCCACCCGGGAGGCGCTCGGGGCGGATCGCACCATCCAGTTCGCCGCGGCGACGATCCGGGACGCGGCGGGACGCCTGGACGGGGACCTGGACGTCCAGCTGGACCCGGACGGGACCTTCTTACGTGTCGAGTTGCGCGGTCCGGATCCCGTACACGTCACCACCGTCGTGAACACACTGGCGCGACGCTACGTGCAGGTGGCCGCGCAGCTGAAGCGTGAAAACGTGACGGAGCTGACGAAGATCCTCGATCGGCAGCTCGAATCCGCACGGCGGAATCTGCAGGACGCCGAGGGCGCGCTGGAGCGCTTCGGAGTGCAAACGATCACGTTGCCGTCCGAGCGGGCGACTCCCGGCGCGGGGGCGGACCAGGACCCCGCCCTCAAGAGCTTCTTCGATCTGCAGCTGGATCGTGAGCAGGTGCGACGGGACCGGGAAGCGCTAGAGCGGGCCGTCGCGCAAGCGCGCGACTCGGGCGTCTCCGTTGCGACGCTCGAAGCGATCCCCGCCGTGGCGCGCAACGCCGACCTCTCGCAAGCCCTGAAAGAACTGGTCACTAAGCAGGCGGAGCTCCGCGCGCTCAGGTACCAGTACACCGACGCCTATCCCCTCGTGCAGCGACGCGCGGCGGACGTCGCGACCCTCGAGCGGCAGACCATCCCGGGGCTCGCGCAGGCAGTCGCCAGGGAGCTCAGCGCCCGGGAGGCGGAACTCGGGCAGCGGGTCGAAACCGGCTCCCGGTCCCTGCGCGGGATGCCGCCACGCGCCATCGAGGAGGCGCGCCTCAAGCGCGGCGTGACCCTCGCCGAGAACCTGTATACCACGTTGCAGCAGCGCTATGAGGAAGCACGGCTCGCTGAGGCGAGCACGATCCCCGACGTCCGCATCCTCGACGCAGCGGTTGTGCCACAACGGCCAGTGAAGAACACGGGCCCGCGCGTCATGCTGCTCGCGCTCCTCGGGAGCCTCGGCCTCGCCGTCCTGGGGGCGACCCTGCTCGATCGGGCGGACCCGCGGGTGCGCTATCCCGATCAGGTCTCGCGGGAGATGGGCCTCGCGATCCTCGGCGCCCTGCCGCACCTCAAGCGCCGGGGGAACGACGAGAACGGATCGGGACGGCCGCGTGAGGAGATCGCCGAGGTCGTCGAGGCGCTGCGGGGCATATGCCTGAATCTGGTCTACGCATACGGAGCCGCCGGCCCGATGCTCGTCACGATCACCAGCCCGGGCCCCGGGGACGGAAAATCGTTCCTGGCCGCGAACCTCGCCCACACGTTCGCCGAAGGTGGGCACCGCACGCTGCTCGTGGACGCGGACATCCGGCGCGGCGTGCTGCACCGCCGCTTGGCCGCCCGTCGGCGGCCCGGCCTGACCGACTGCTTGCGCGACGAGGTCACCGTGGAAGCGATCGCGCAGGAGACCGCGTACCCGTCGCTCACGCTCATCGGCTGCGGCACGAGAGCGCACAATGCGCCCGAGCTCTTGAGCTCGCAGGCGATGGCGCGGCTGATCCAGCGGCTGCGCCCGGCGTACGACGTCATTCTGATCGACAGCCCGCCACTCGCTGGCGGGGTGGATCCATTCATCCTGGGAACGCTGACGGGGAATCTGCTGCTGGTGCTGCGGACGGGGCACAGCCACCGTGAAGTGGCGGCCGCCAAATTAGAGATGCTGCATCGCCTGCCGGTACGCCTGCTGGGCGCTGTCCTCAACGACGTGCCACCGCACGCGGCGTATCGCCACTATTCGTACTACCTGCCCGGCTACGAAGCGGCAGACGAGCAGGTTGCGGACCAGGCGTCGGTCATCTAGTCTAGCAGGGTGATGAAGAATTCGAGCTACGCAGTCGGTTCCCCCACGGCACGGCAGGTCACCTTCAAGATCGGGGCCTTGGCGCAGCCCGACAGCCGTTCGGTGAGTGCCTCGCGACCATCAGGCACCGGCCTCCGCCGCGATCAGGGTGCGCAGGCGCACCAGATTGTAGACGGCATTGGTGAAGGTGAACACCCAGCCCACCGTCTCCCGCCCCGCCGAAGATCTCCTCCACCCGTTTGCGCTTCCACTGACTGACGGCATAGCCGGGATGCCCGCGTCGTCCGCCGGTCGACGGCGCTCCGCAGGCGCCGCGCGTGCACAATGGGGCTAATGTGGGGCGTCACGTGGCAGCGGCGGAGGGCGGCCACGAAGGCATCGGTGTCGTAGCCCTTGTCGGCGCTCACGGTGCGCCGGCGCGCGCGGGGCTCGAGACGCGCGACGAGCGCCAGCGCGGCGTCGCGCTCGGCCTCGTAGCTGGGCGCGCGCACATCGGTCGCGACCACCAGCCCGTGGCGGTTGTCCATGAGCACGCTCCCCACATAGCCGAGCAGCGCCGCCGTGTTGCTGCTCTTGCGCGTGAGGCGCGCGTCGGGATCGGTTACCGAGCGATGGGTCGCATTCGAGCGCCGCTCGCGCGGAAGTTCACGCTCGGATTCCCCGGATCGCCGTCCGACGGCGGCCGCGGGCCGTCGGGCGTCTTGGGCTGGAAACTCTTCTGGCTCGCCCAGGCCTCGAGCAGCGTCCCGTCCACCGTGAAATGCTCGTGCGACAAGAGCGGGTGCGCATCGGCGAGCCGGAGCACCTCGGTGAGGAACGCTGCGGCGATGTCGCCGGCGAGGAGGCGGTCGCGATTCTTGCTGAACACCGTGGGCACCCACACCGGGTCGTCCGGCTTCGGGCCGACGAACCAGCGGTAGAGCAGATTGTAGTCGAGCTGCTCCATGAGCTGGCGCTCACTGCGGATGGTGTAGAGGACCTGGAGCAAGAGCGCCCCCAGCAGGTACTCGGGCGGGATCGAGGGGCGGCCCAGCTCGGAGTACAGGGCCGCGAAGCGGGGCGAGAGCGCGGTGAGGATCGGATCCACCAGTTTCCGCAGGGCGCGCAGGGGGTGGTCTGGGGGAATGCGATCTTCCACGGAGAGGTAGCTGAACAGCGCCGACTGAGGCTGCTCCGGTCCACGCATCGCGCAGGGCTCGCTGTGGAGGTCGGGCCAAAATACTACACGGCGCTGATTATACCAACGGCGTTTTCGTCGACTTTTTCAGCGAACTGCTAGACTAGCCGGTCGACGCGCCTGCCTGATCGAATCGCCGAATCCACCCTCCCCCTTCGGCCTTCCCGGTGCGCACCGCCGCCGCCGCGCGGACCAGCAGTTCGACCGGCTCGAACGGCGCGTAGCCCACGTTGGCGACGGCGTCGTAACCGACGCGCACCCCCGCGGCCGGTATCGCACTCGTGTCTGCCTGCGGCCCCTGGGCGGCGACCTGCAGCGAGCCCGCGAGTCGCTCCGCGAGGCGGCGCGCACCCACGGCGTCTGTCCCAGGGGCGAGCACCGCGAACTCGGTCGGGCCCAGCCGGCCGATGACATCGGCACGTCGCGCCGTGGCGTGCAGCTGGTGGACGCCGCGCCCCACCAGCTCCGCCATCTCGCTTCCGCTGCCGAGGCCTCCCCAATTGCGATCGATGGCCAGGACGACGCAAGCGAGCGCCCCGTGCTCGCGAAATGCCTGCGCGGCGAGTTCGCGAGCGCGCCGGGCGAGTCCCTGCCGGTTGTAGACCCCAGTTTGGGGATCGAGCAGTCCCTCCGCGTGGATGCGGTCCGCGTCGCGCTTGGCGCGCACGTAGGCATTCGCCTTCAACATGAGTTCGTGCGGGTCATGCGGGGGGGCGACGCACTCCCACACGCCCGCCCGCAGCGCGGTCAACCGTTGCTCGCGCGTCGCGGGCGTAGGGAAGGTGAGAAAGATTGGTGTACTGCTCGTGATGCGGGGGTCGCCGCGCAAGCCGCGGCAGAGCGCGACCCCCGACTCGTCGGGGAGATCGGCCGCGATGATGATGAGATCGGGGTGCGCGGTGCGCGCCCGCTCCCCCGCATGCCGCGCCGTGCGCTCCCGCAACACGGCGTACTTCGCCTCCTCCAACAGGCGGACGAGCCATCGCGTGCGTTCGTCGCGGTCTTCGGCCACTAGGACCAACGGCACCGCGTCGGGTGGCACTCCATCGCTCACATTCGTTTGATCGCTCACGGAGGACTCCACGCCGTTATTCGACCGCTTCGACCGGGCTCTGATTGGATTCATCTGCAAGGCCGGGGCCGCAGCGTGCCTGGTCTAGGCATGGTCGCGGCGCGGTCACGGCGCGGTCACAGCGGCGGCGGGGTGCCGCGCGTGCGCAACGGAACGACGCCTCGGCGCCCCGGGGTGAGATCCCCGAGGCCTCGCCTTAAGCCGTTTGCCGCCAGCGCGCTAGACGCCGCCCCAGCGGCGCCGCGGGACCCGGGCCTCAAACTTGAAGTAGCGCGGTACCCGGCGACGAAGCTGCTCGAGGATCCCAAATGCCGTGCCAACGCTGTGAAGCGCGAGTCTGGAGTCGCAAGATGCGGCAACGCGCTGCGGCGCGGTCTCGCGTGTTAAGGTGTGACCGGTGCGGCGCGGCCATCTTAACCCTCGAAGGCGTCGCCGTGGGTGTGGGCGACGAAACCCTGGCGCAGCTCGCTCGCTTCGGTCTAGCGAGCACCGGGACACCTCTGCTCGAACACGCGCGCGAAGGGTCGTGACCGATGTGCGGCATCGTGGGGTACGTGGGGCCGAAAGAAGCCGCACCCGTCCTGATGGACTGCCTGGCGCGGCTCGAGTACCGCGGCTACGACTCTGCGGGCCTGGCCGTGCTCGATGGCCGCGGTGTCGAGACGCGGAAGCTGGCGGGGCGCATCCAGGGGTTACGGGACCTCGTGGCCCGGGCGCCCGTGCGCGGTCGCTGCGGGATCGGGCACACGCGCTGGGCGACGCACGGGGCACCGACCGAGCGCAACGCCCACCCGCACGCCGATTGCACGGGCACGATCGCCGTGGTGCATAACGGCATCATCGAGAACGCGGACGTGCTGCGCGCGCGGCTGACACGTGCGGGGCATCGCTTCGCCACCGACACGGACACGGAGGTGCTGGCCCACCTGATCGAGGAGGCACCCGGGGCGACGCTCGAGGAGCGGGTGATCGCCGCGCTCGCGCACGTCGAGGGCACGTACGGCCTCGCGGCGATTGCCGAAGCCGAGCCCGGGAAGATCGCGGTGGCGCGGCGCGGCTCGCCAGTCCTGATCGGCATCGGCCCGGGAGAATATGTCGTGGCGTCCGACGCGAACGCCGTCCTCCCCCTCACCCGTTCGGTCGTGTACCTCACCGACGGTGACATCGCGGTCGTTACGCCACAGGGATACCGCATTGTCGACGGCGAGGCCCGCGTGCAAGACCGCGCAGTGGACGACATCGCATGGGACTTGGAGACGCTCGCGCTTGGCGACTACCCCCACTTCATGCTGAAGGAGATCCGCGAGCAGGCCGGCACCGTGCAGAGCACGCTGCGGGGGCGCCTGCTCCCGGCAGAGGGCACCGCACGCTTGAACGGGCTCCACCTCTCGCCTGTCCGGTGCACCCGCCTGCGCCGCATCGTGATCGTCGCTTGCGGCACCTCCTGGCATGCGGGACTCGTGGGACGCCACGTGCTCGAGGAGCTCGCCGGCGTTCCGGTTTCAGTGGAGTACGCTTCGGAGTTCCGCTACCGCAGGCAGCTGCGCGTGCCCGGGACGCTGACGATTGCCATCTCACAGTCGGGGGAGACCGCGGATACGCTCGAGGCGCTGCGCGCCGACAAGGCCGCGGGCTCGACCGTGATCGGCATCGTCAACGTGGTGGGCTCGACGATCGCACGGGAAGCGGACGGCGGGATCTATTTGCATGCCGGGCCCGAGATCGGCGTCGCCTCGACCAAAGCCTTCACCTCGCAGCTCGTGGCACTGTTGCTGCTCGGGCTCTATCTCGGACGCCAGCGGGGTCTGCCCTTAGACCAGGGGCGTGCCTTCGCGGAGCAGCTCGCCCGCCTACCGGACCTGGTGGCGCGCACACTGGAGCTTGAGCCCAAGGTGCAGGCGCTCGCCGAGCAGTACGCCGACGCGCGCAATGCGCTCTATCTCGGGCGGGGGGTCAACTTCCCCGTGGCGCTCGAGGGCGCCCTCAAGCTCAAGGAGATCTCCTATATCCACGCCGAGGGCTACCCGGCTGCGGAGATGAAGCACGGCCCCATCGCGCTGATTGATGAGAGTATGCCGGTCGTCTTCGTGGCTCCGAAAGACGACGTCTATGCCAAGGTGCTCTCCAACATGCAGGAGGTAAGAGCGCGAGGCGGCCGGATCATCGCGATCTCGAGCGAAGGGAACGGTAACCTGCGCCACGTGGCCGACCACCAGCTGTTGGTGCCTGCGAGCCCCCCGCTCTTGTCGCCTGTGCTGACGGTCCTCCCCCTGCAATTGCTTGCCTATCACATCGCCGTATTGCGCGGGTGCGACGTGGACCGCCCGCGTAACCTGGCCAAGAGCGTGACGGTGGAATGACTATGAAGACACTCCTGCGGCTCCTGTTCGTCTGTTTCGCGCTAAGCCCGGCCAGTGCGCGGGCGCAGGCCCCCCCAGTCATGGGCGGCGGATTCCAGGTGGGCGACCGGGTCCTCCTGCAGGTGGAGGGGGATTCCCAGTTCACGGGCACCTTCACGGTGCGGGCCGGCCCGGCTCTGCCACTGCCCGTGATCGGCGCTATCTCGCTCGTTGGCGTGCCGCGCGCCGAGGTGGAGCCCTACCTCGGCCGGCAGCTCCAGCGCTATCTAAAGAACCCGGTGGTGCACGCCCAAGCGCTCGTCAATCTCTCGATCATCGGTGAGGTCGAGCATCCCGGCTTCTACTCCGTGCCGGCGGATGTCGTCCTCGCGGACGCGCTCATGAAGGCAGGGGGACCGACCCGCGAGGCGAAGGTGCCGGCGATGCGCATCGAACGCGATGGCAAGCGCCTGTTGGGAGAGGACTCGCTCCAATTCGTGCTGGCCCACGGGCTCACCGTGGATCAGGTCGGCCTGCGGGACGGCGACCGCGTGGTCGTGCCCCACGCGATCACCCGCGACACGGAGTCCACGTGGCGGATCCTCGGGATCATCGTGTCGCTTCCCGTGGCGATCTACGGCGTCACGCGGCTGTTCTGACCGATGCGTATCCTCTCAGTCGTGGGCGCTCGCCCGAACTTCATGAAGCTCGCGCCCGTGGACCGCGCGCTGGCCCAGCGCGGCGACGTGCAGCATCTGATCGTGCACACTGGCCAGCACTACGACCCCGACATGTCGGCGACGTTCTTCGAAGAGCTGTGGATCCCGGCACCAGACTACCACCTGGGCGTGGGCTCTGGCTCCCACGCCGCGCAGACGGCCGCCGTGATGCAGCGACTCGAGCCGGTGCTCGTCGACCTGCGTCCCGACGTGGTCCTCGTCTACGGCGACGTGAACTCCACGCTCGCGGCCGCGTTGGTCGCGGCCAAGCTCGGACTGCGCGTCGGCCACGTGGAAGCAGGGTTGCGCAGCGACGATTGGACCATGCCAGAAGAGGTCAATCGGGTTGTGACGGACCGGCTGGCCGAGCTGCTCTTCATCCCGTCGCGCGACGCCGGCGCCAACTTGCTGGCGGAAGGGATCGTCGCCGACCGCATCCATTTCGTCGGCAACGTGATGATCGACTCGCTGTGCTGGGCCCTGCCGCAAGCCCTCGAGCGCGACGTGGCCGCGAAGTACGCGCTGCGCGACACGGGCTACGTCGTGGTGACCCTGCACCGGCCATGCAACGTGGACGATCCGGCCACGCTCCGGCAGCTCGTCGGCGCGCTGCAGTGCCTGAGCCGCCACCTACCCGTCGTGTTCCCGGTCCACCCGCGCGCCCGCAAGCACCTCCGCGCCGCCGGGTTGGCCGTCGAGGGTGCGGGGGATTTCCGCTTGATCGAGCCTGTCGGTTACCTGGACATGCTGGGCCTCGTCGCCGGTGCACGGCTAGTCATCACAGACTCGGGCGGTTTGCAGGAGGAAACGACGTTCCTCGGCGTGCCCTGTCTCACCGTGCGGCCAAACACCGAGCGGCCGATCACCTGCACCCACGGCACCAACCGGCTCGTACCACCGAACCGCGACGCCATCCTCGCGGCGGCCGAGCGGGCCGTCGCCCGACAGGTGCCGGTGCGCCCTATGCTCGAGCGCTGGGACGGCCGCAGCGCGGAGCGGATCGCGCGCGTGCTGTGCGAGGGTGAGCAGTTCGATGCCCAAGCCCCCGACGCGGCGTTTGCCGTCCAGACGTCTGATGCGGTGCCCGGCGACGCGATCTTCGCAAACGGCACTGAAGCCGTCGCGGACCGGCTTGCCACGGTGTTTTCTTTCAAGGAGGTCCCCACGTGAATGACGTGGCGATCGGCGGGGAGCGGACCGCACGCCGCTCCCCGCGTCGCCCGACATACGCGCAACGCTCGAACCGCGGTCCGGTCACGCCGGGCCGTTTTTGTTGCGCGGCTTCGTCAGTGTGCGCGCTACAACTGCGGATCCGAAACTGTGGCGCGTGCCACGCCGCGGGACTGCAACATCTCCTCGTAGGTCGTTAACTCCCAACGGGTTCTGCGCTGCGACCAGATTGGCATCGGCTTTGCGTTGGCGCGTGGTCGAGTTAGTGCTGGCGCGAATCGTCAACTGGAGGAGGGCAGAACGCACATGATGCGAGAACACAGAACTCTCATCGGCTGGTCGAGTCTGCTCGCGGTCGCGCTAGTGGCCGCGGCGTGTAGTGACCAGACGAGGCTCAACACGGGGCCGAGGCGCCCGAGCTTCTGGCAGGGAGTGTCGCCATGCCCCGTCGGAAAGTGGACGGGCGGCGGTCGGATCGACCCGCCAAACAATCATGATGTGGCAGATGAAACGTCTGGAGGCCAACCCGTAGCCCCGAATCCCCCTCCCCTGATGACTGGGAAGGTGACGTTCGGGTTCAACGTCTTTCTCGGGTCAGATGCGAGCGGGAACTGCATCGTGAACAAGGGCGAGATCGAAGTCAACGGTCACGTCGCGAAGATCGCCTGGCACGTGTCGATCCACGACGGCATCGATGCCTTCTCGGGTCGACCCGTGTTTGCCACGACGTTCGCCGATGCGTCGGGGGGCAATTGTGTCGTCGTGGGTGTGCCCAGCATGACGGCGCGCGCCAACCCGCAAGGGGGCTTTGAAGAGACGCAATTCGAGGCCTGCGACAACGATCGTGGCGCCCCGCAGAACAGCCGCCGCGATGCGATGCGCTGGCGGACCGCGGGTCACGGGGACACGGGCCTCACGTTCTTGACGGGCGGCAACATCGTCGATCACACGTAGTGAACGGGCGGCAACATCCAAGCTCATTTAGGCCTTGCGAATCAAGGAAGGAGTGACTGATGAACGGTATGAGGATGCATTGGGTGAGCTGCCTCGCGGCCCTCGGTCTCGTCGTCGGGTTGACGGCCGGGTTCGCGGTGGCGGGCGTCGCCCAGTCGGTGGCCGGCCAGGCGTACAGCACGTACGTCAACACGCCGACCGCTTCCAGTGGCCAGTCGCCGCTGGCGGTGCTGCCAGCCATCTCAGGGACCGACGGCGCCGAGGCAGACGCCGAAGGCGCTGCGGTGAGTGTCCCGAACGCCCTGTCGTCCGATTTCCTCAACAGTATCACGTCGGGCGAGCTGGGGACGACAGAAGCGGGCGCGCAGAGCACCGCGAGCGCCGCGGATGTCAACATTCTGAACGGGCTGATCACGGCGGATGAGGTGATTGCCAACGTCATGAGCAGCCGTGATGCGAGCGGGGCCTTCAGTAACGCCGACGGCTCGACGTTCGCGAATCTGGTGGTGGCCGGGGTGCCGGTGACCTCGGGCGATGGGCCGGTGGCTCCGAACACCAAGATCAGCCTGCCTGGAGTCGGCTACGTCGTGCTGAACGAGCAGATCCCGACGGGCGACGGTGTGACGAGCAGCGGCCTCACGGTGAACCTGATTCACGTGTACCTGCAGAGCTTGACCGGCGGCGGCTGTACGCTGTTGGGCTGTGTCCCCGGGGCGCTGACGACGACCGGGCAGATCATCGTCGGGTCGGCGACGAGCTCAGTAGGCCCCTGACATTCGGCGCCGTGGCAACGACGTAGGGGGGCAAAGCCGTGACTTCCAGGAGCGAGCGTCCGCTGGTGGCGCTCGCTCCTCACGGTGCGTAAGCATGTGACATAGGCGGGGAGTTCGGGCC
>WNFJ01166792.1_pt2 | contig 39054 bp, 28 predicted proteins | sample 5400461 | NCBI WGS metagenome assembly WNFJ01 (sample SAMN13153349, study PRJNA577476) | soil metagenome | isolation source: 115 cm saprolite on Douglas fir-dominated hillslope | place: USA:California | collected 2013-09-17
AGGTTCACTTCGTCGGCCAGCGTAAAGTCGGCTGAGGCGATTCCGAACTTGTCGGTTGCCATTACTTTCTTGAACACTTTGTTGCCACGGGAGTCTTCCACTTCAAACACCAGCCTGCGGTCGCCGACCGCCTGATGATTAGCGCGGTCAAGTGCCAGCGCGCGCGCATGAATGATTTGTCCAGGCTGGTAAATCGGCTTCTCGGTGGTGAGGAGAATCGAGATTTTGTCTTCCAGTCGCACCTGCTGGGTAAATTCAGTGGACCCGATAGCGGTATCAACCAGGTAGCGCAATTGATAGTTCCCCATCATTCCGGATGGGAACCGGAACTGGGCCTCGGTTGTGCTCCGGCGATTTAGCTGTCCCGTAAAGAGAAGGCGGTGAGTTTCGCTGGGCCCGATTAGTTCGATCCGCACTGAACCTGGCCCGCGCATCGGTTCATTCTGTGAATCTGTGACGATGATCCGTACCGCGGCCTGACCTCCGCTTAAGTAGGACTGCTGGCCCAAGATATGTACGACCGGCGTACGCAGAATCGTGGAAACAGATTCGGTGCCTTCCAGTTCTGCCGTTGGTTGATTGTCATAATCAAATTTGTAATGCATGCGCTGCCAAACCAAGTCCTCAATCGCCAACGGTTTCTCAAACTTGACTTCTCCGCTCCACTGCCCATTTCCAACTGCAATGTCAAGGCGCCGTTGTGTCCGGCCGAGGATGTTGTCTTCTGGATCCAGGACCTCAATGGTTAGCTGGCCTGCTCCAGCGTCAGCGGCCCGGTAAGGAATGGTGAGATGAAGGATGCCGCGAGTGTAGGTTGCAACCGTTGTTCGTTCAGTCGCCGCGGATTGAACGTTGTCCCTTGTAAACAGACCCACCGCGATCACAATCGCGACAACAGACAGTAGACACAATGCCCTTCCATTACGGCGTGTTTCCAGGTCGTCCATGCAAGCCCCCGCGAAAGGAGTCGAGTTTGCCCACTAATCTCTCATCCTAAGTAGATGAACGCCTTTCCCAATAGTTCTTGCGCATATTTTGCGACGCGCGGTTACGACTGCCATACAACACACACCGCAGGATGGCTTTAGGATTTGGTCGTGTTTTTTTCAGGCTCTGGCAAGGCGTGCTTCTTAAGAACGAGAGGAGTAATTACTGACGCACATCTGCTTTTCGCCTCACTCCGATTCTCATTGTGGAGGTTGATAGTCAAGCCATCCTCGCACTTCACAATAGACGCTGCCGCACTCGTTATTGCGCCGCGGCGTCGCCGACTCGGTCGCGGTTTTTCAGCAGTTTAGAGAGAGCCTGACCGCATCTGAGCCGTGGACCGATTTGAGGACCGAGACGCTGCTGCAGCCGGAAACAATCCAGTCTGCCCCCGCCTCCTCCAGGTCGGAATCAGGCGCCGTGGCTCTAGTTGCCACAACTAGTGCCCCGGCAGCCTTCCCGGCCCGAATCCCCGCCGGAGCATCTTCGAAAACCAGGCATTTCGGCGCAGGGACACCCAGCAGCGCCGCACCCTTCAAGTACGGCTCGGGATCGGGCTTGCCGTTCCTCACGTCATCGCAGGTGAGCAGGCGTAGCGGAATCGGCAGGCCGGCAGCTTTCAATCGCACCTCGGCTAATGCTCGCGTACATGAGGTCACAATGGCCCAGCGATCACCGGGAAGGGAATCGAGCAATTTGCGGGCTCCGGGCAGGGGGACAACTCCACCGGTGTCTGCGATCTCACCCTGCTCAACCTTTCGGTTTTCTGCCTCGTGATCTGCGTTTGGAAGAAGCTCGCGAATCGTCGTGATACTTGGACGACCGTGGGCGCGGCGCACGATCTCCTCCGGATCAAAACCGTTTTCGATGGCCCAACGGCTCCATACACGGGCAACTGCGGGAGTCGAGTCCACCAGCACGCCATCGAGATCGAAAAGCAAGCCGCTACATATAACCTCAACCATGATTAACCATAGCAGGAACGGGCGAACTCATTCGGGTGAGCTCGTTAGCTTTGGCTCATTTCGCTAAACAAGGGCTTCAGAGCGGGATACAGCCGGCGGTAATGATCGTACTGCTTCTTCAATACCTGCGTCGCCTTCGGATCCGGACTTACTCGCTGTTGCACCTTCACCACCGCGTCGCAGGCATCTTCCACGGAACTCCAGAACTGCGCTCCTACGCCGGCAAGCAGTGCAGCTCCGTAGGCAGCGCCTTCTTCCGCCGCCAGGATTTCGACTTGGTGAGCGTACACATCTGCCTGGATCTGCCGCCACAAAGCCGAGCGTGCTCCTCCTCCGCCCAGGCGAATGTTACGGATCGGCACCTGCATTTCGTCAAACAATGAAAATGTGTCTTTGAGGCTGAACGCCACGCCTTCTAGAATCGCCCGCGTTACGTGGCCGCGACCATGACTGGCTGCCAGTCCGGTCAAAGTACCACGAGCATTCGGGTCAAGGTGCGGAGTGCGCTCTCCCATGAGATAAGGCGCCCAAAGTACGCCATCGGACCCGGCGGGAATATTTTCGGCTTCCCGCGTCAAGTCGTCGTAAGAGAGATCTGACGAGCCAGAGGTACGGCGCAGCAGATCGCGCAGCCAACGAAATGATAATCCCGCGGCCTGGGTCACCCCCATCACGTGCCACCGGCCCGGAACAGCATGGCAGAAAGTGTGCACCCGGCCTTTGGCATCCATGGCGGGAGTATCGGTTGCAGCGAACACTACGCCCGAAGTTCCAATCGTCGCACTCACCGCGCCCGCCCGGACGATGCCCATGCCAACGGCGCCGCCAGCCTGGTCGCCGGCCCCAGCGACTACCGGTGTCCCCAGCTTTAGTCCTGTATGCTCGGCTCCGGCTTCGGAAATGTGGGCGCAGACCTCCGGCGATTCGTAAAGCGTCGGCAGGCAACTCATGGGCAGCCCTGCTGCCGACATCATCTCGTCCGACCAGCGGCGGTGCGCCACGTCGAGCATTAGAGTGCCGGAAGCGTCGGCCACGTCCATTGCATGTTCGTCGGTGAGCCGGAAACGGACGTAGTCCTTAGGCAAAAGCACCTGACGGAATCGCCGCCAAATCTCTGGTTCGTTATCTCGCACCCATAGCAATTTGGTCAGAGTGAAATTCGTCAACGCGGGGTTACAGGTGAGTTCTATAATCTTCTGCTCACCTATTTTCTGGTTCAGCCAATCGCATTGCGCTTGTGTGCGCTGATCGCACCAGATAAGCGAGGGCCTGAGTACCTGGTCATTTTCGTCGAGCAGCACAGCCCCATGCATTTGTCCGGCAAGACCTACGGCAGAGATGTCGGAAGCAGAAATGCCCGCGTCTGAAATGATCTGTCGGATCGCCGATCCAGCAGCTTGAACCCAGTCGTGCGGGTCCTGCTCTGCCCAACCGATCTTGGGCGAAGCGAATGGAACGTGCTCGCAAGTTGCGGAGCTGACGATGGCTCCTGAGCGATTCACTAGAACCGCCCGCGTGCCGCCTGTTCCAACATCAATACCGAGAACGTAATCCATGAGCTGGATCCGAGATCCTTTCGTAGCGCTCTGGCGAGCGAGACAGTGTAGCAGAACCCTTTCAACTCAAAGCAACCTGCAGTGGGGCTATTTCGTCTCAAAACGCCGTCTCAGTCTACGTTGTCGGAGGATTTCATGCGCACGAGAGTTATTGCATTCAGCAGCACTCTAGTGCTGCTGTTCAGCTTAGGCCTGTATTCAAGTTGTGCACGCACAGAGCGCTCAGATGGCCCGACATGAGCCTCATATGTGCGCAGCCATGGGACCTCTGCAACAAGCCAGGGCTGAACTGGAGAAGGCTGCACCAAACAAGGGGGGACACCGCGAACGCGCGATGCAGCTTGTGGACCAGGCGATGCAGCAGGTACAAAGAAGGCGAACGGTACTACCCACAGCATCCGTACTAGGGCGGCACTGGTACGAGCTGCTAGATCTTCCGGCGGCTGATTAAGCCGAATGAGCGTAACCCACCCTTCAGCCGGCTTCCGATCCCGCGCGCGAATTGAAAATCCAGAAACCCTTCGGTGGCGCTGACAGCTTGCCCGCCATAGCCGTACCACCATGGTTTCTTGGTTCCGGGCAACCGGTCGGAGTCGAGATATTTGACCCTGACCATCTCTTCTAGGCCGTAGCGGCCATGGGTGCGTCCGATGCCGCTGGCTTTTACCCCGCCGTGCGGTGCCTCGCTGATTCCAAAGCAGGAGAGTGCATCGTTTACCATGACCGTGCCCGCATTAATTTGCCTGGCGACACTTTCGCCGCGCGCGCGATCGCGAGTCCACACGCTGGCAGCAAGGCCGTACTCGGAATCATTGGCCAAGCGAACGGCCTCCGCGTCGGAACCAAATGCCATAATCGGAAGCACTGGGCCGAAGGTTTCTTCGCGCATTATCCGCATTTCGTGATTCACATCAGCCAGAACCGTTGGTGAATAGAAATTGGATCCAAGCGATGTGAGGCGCTCGCCACCAGCCATGACACGCGCCCCACGTGATTCTGCATCTTCAACGTGCTGCGCTACTGTCTGGAGCTGGCGTTCGTGGATCAGCGGGCCAATATCAATTTCAGGATCCATGCCATTGCCGACTCGAAGCTGCATTGTCTTTTCTGCGCAAGCGGAAATAAAGCGATCGTAGACGCTGCGATGAACGTAACAACGCTCGACCGACAGGCACGCCTGGCCCGCGTTGACGAATGCTCCCCAGACCGCGCCGCTTGAGGCCACATCCACATCGGCGTCGTCGAGCACGATCATTGGGTCTTTTCCGCCCAGCTCCAGCACCACCGGCAGCAGACGGGCTGCGGCCGCTTGGGCAATGCGCCGCCCGGTAGGGACGCTGCCAGTGAAGACTAGTTTGTCGATGCCAGATTCGACCAGTGCCGCGCCAGTTGGGCCGTCGCCGACAACGACTTGGAATACGTCGTCTGGCACTCCGGCGTCGCGCAGCAACGATGCGAGTTCGAGGGCCGAGAGCGGCGTCAGTTCAGATGCCTTTAGCACAACCGTATTTCCGGTCACGAGTGCCGCGAGAGTCTCGGTTGCCGGGATGGAAAATGGGTAGTTCCACGGCGAAATGATTCCAATCACGCCGTAGGGCTCGCGAATCAAGCGGCTAGTTTTTGCTTTGGTGGCCAGGCTGAGGTGTGGGACTGGCTGTTCCCGCAAGAAACCGTGGCTCTCTTGCAACAGAAAACGGGACGCGTCGAGCACCACTAAAATTTCTGTCAGCAGCGCTTCGACGATAGGTTTACCAGCTTCTGAGGTAATGATTCGCGCCACTTGTTGCTTGCGTTCATTCAGAAGATGTTGGAAGTTCTGAACAATCGCTAACCGATCGCGTACAGCTCTCCCCTGCCATTCGGGTTGGGCGCAGCGAGTGCGGGCCGCTGCTTCCCGCACTTCGGCAGCACTCGCGCATTCAAATTCGCGCAAGACTTCACCGTTGGCGGGGTTTGTTGAAACCACCTTGCGAGCAGCGATTCCAATCTCGATGGTCATTTTTTTAATCTCACGGAGACGTTGCAAGCAACGTCTCTACGGCACCGTACTCCACATTGACTAGATACAAACCGCTTGCGGGCGCAGTTGCGCCAGCGGCGGAGCGGTCCTTTGATTCGAGAATTGTAATCACATCTTGCGGTTTCAGCGTCTTCTTCCCAACCAGCAAGAACGTCCCAACGAGATTGCGGACCATATGGTGAAGGAACCCGGTGCCGCGTATTTCGTAGATCAGTTCCGTCTCCTGGCGTCGCCACTGCGAGGAAAAAACATTCCGGGTATTGCTCCGAGTGCCGGAACCTGGCCTGAGCAGCGCCGAAGGGTCCGCTTGGTGGTTAAGGCTCTTCTCCGGGTCTCGAGCCGCAAACGAAGTGAAATCATGCTCCCCTTTGATCAGGGTTGCGGCCTCCCGCATGGCATCTTCATCCAGCGGATAAGGATAGTGCCAGACGTAGCGTGCAAAAAATGGTGGGCCGATCGCTTCACGGTAAATCCGGTAACGATAAGTCTTCGCTTGCGCCGACTTGCGGGCGTGAAAGTCGGCCGGAACCTCTCTCGCTTCCAGCACTCGGATCGAGGCGGGTAGAATGTCATTCAAGGCAATCACCAAGTTCGCCGCTGGAATGACCGACTGGGTCTGAAATGTGGCCACCTGGGCCAGGGCATGCACACCTGCATCCGTCCGGCCAGAGCCTTGGGGCAGTACTTTTTCTCCGGTAATGCGTCCAATAGCCGAGGCCAGAGTGCCCTGGACGCTGGGGGCGTCAGGCTGGACTTGCCATCCGCAGAAGTCCGTCCCGTCGTAGGCCAGTGTCAGCTTGAGATTGCGCATGCAGAAATCGAATCTTCGGAGATGAATGAGCATCCAAGATTACATCGTTTGCACATGTCCGGGGTGGAAACATACGCTCAACGCGTCAGCTATACTGTTGCATTCCTTCGTAATGTGAGATTCGCCGATTTGTGTACGCGGTCGCGGAAATCGGGAACCCGGACGCCTCTTTTTACGTAGTACAGCTTTGAACCCAGGGATTTCGTGTTTTTTCAATACGCAATGATGGAGATGGAGAGGATCGAATGTCTTTATCTTTTTTGAAGTGTGTTCTTCGGCATGTGATCGCAGTAGCTTTGGTCGGTGCTTTGCCGGCCAGCATGTGGGCTCAGGATGCGCAGAGTACCAACGCGCAAGCACCGGCCCAATCTTCGCAATCGACTCTTCCGTCAGCACCGGCGCCTCATCGGCAGTTTGAGGTGACGAATTACTCCAAGCCGAAGGGATATTTCCCAAATCCTATTGCACCCTACACTCCACGCGAGATTGCTCCGCCGGACTTGACCAATTCGCCGAAGATTGACCAGCTCATGCGCGATGGGAAGATTTATCTCTCGATGGATGACGCTGTCGTGTTGGCGCTCGAGAACAACCTGGATATCGCCATCCAGCGTTACAACCTTGGCATTGCAGACACGGATGTGCTGCGCGCAAAATCCGGCGCGAACCAGTTCCTCGGCGTGAATTCCGGTTTGGTGCAGAATACTCCGGGCGGCGGAGTGGGAGGACTAAACGGCACCGTCGGATCAGGACCGGGAGGCACCAGCGCAGGAACAGGCGGCATCGGCGCGGGATCGTTGGGTCTGACCAGCACCGAAGGATTGGGGCCTAGCATTACTAGCTTCGATCCGATTGTCAGCGGGACGTTGCAGTTTGATCATAATAATGCGCAATCCGCAAACCTGTTTGGCGGCGCCCCCATCCTTACCCAGAACACAACGACAGGAAATTTTTCCTATCAACAGGGCTTTCATTCAGGCACAAACCTCTTGGTGGGCTTCAACAACACTAGAACAACCACGAACAGCACTTTTAGCATTCTGAATCCAACCCTCAATTCTGGTTTCCAGTTTAAACTCACACAGCATCTGTTGCAGGGATTCGGATTTGTACCCAATGATCGACTGATCCGGATCACCAAGAACAACCGTGAAATTACTGATGTTGCCTTCCGGCTTCAGATCATCACCACTGTAGATCAGATCGAAAACCTGTACTGGAACCTGGTGTTTGCCTACGAGAATGTGCGCGTGGCGCAAGAGTCTCTAGCATTTGCACAGAAGACATTGTCAGACAATCAGAAGCAAGTCCAGATCGGCAGCCTGGCGCCGATCGAGGTTGTTCGCGCACAGAATACAGTGGCGGCGGATCAGCAGAGCTTGATTCAGGCACAAACGAACCTCGATTTGCAGCAGTTGCTTATGAAAAATGCGCTCAGCCGGAGCCTCCAGGATCCAACGCTGGCGAGTGCCGAGGTCATACCCACGACGACGATGGCGCTTCCGGATCAGGAGCCTGTGACCCCCACCCAAGACTTGATCAGCGAAGCGCTGCAGCATCGCGCAGAATTGGCCGAATCTCGGATCGACTTGACCAACCGTGACCTCAGTACCAAGGCAATCAGGAACTCATTGTTACCAAGTCTAGATCTTTTTGCTTATTATGGAGGCGCGGGGCTAGGCGGCGTCTTAAAGCCTACGGCCCCTGTCTGTTCGCCATCCACGCCACCCAACACTCTTTGCGCCACGGTTCCGCCATCTTTTAGCAATGGCGGCCCTGTAAGTTATGGTGGCACGCTGAATCAATTGGTGGACTCTAGCGCTCCTGACAAAGGCATGGGTGTCACTCTGACGATTCCGATTCGCAATCGCCAGGCCCAGGCCTTGTCTGTGCGCGCGCAGCTTGAATACCGCCAGTCGCAAATGCGACTGCAGCAACTTGAAAACCAGGTGCGTATCGAAGTCCGCAATGCTCAGTTTGCGGTCACACAGAACCGCGCTGCAGTGCAGGCGGCACAGGCGGCCGTCGAACTGGCAAAGCAGTCTCTTGATGCCGAGCAAAAGAAATTCAACCTGGGAGCTTCCACTTCTACGCTGGTGCTACAGAACCAGTCAGGATTAGCCACGGCGGAGTCGAACCTGGTTTCGGCGATGGCCGCCTACGAAAAAGCGCAGATTGAACTCGATCGGGCCACCGGCCTGCTGATTGAGCACGCCGGCATCGACATGTCGGATGCGGAACGCGGCGAAGTCACGCACGCGCCGAAGATTCCGTTTGTCGCGCCGCGCGCGGATGTGCAGTCGGGCACACCACCAGCACAGTCTCAGCAGTAGATTTATTTTCTGCGGTGGAGAAGCGGCACTTTTAGCGCCGTATAGCCTCTGGATCCGAATCCAACGCGGCGCTAAAAGCGCCGCTCTTCCACGGACCGCTGCGGAGCAAATCGCGGACGTGCGGGCGATTCTCTATGAATGATTAGGCGCAGACGGAACTTTCGGTCTATCCTCTCTCGGTGCGCATCTCAATCGCTTTAATCACCTTAAACGAAGAAGCGAACCTCCCCCGCACGCTCGAAAGCGTGATGCCGCTGGTACGCGATGGTCAGGGCGAAATCATTGTTGTGGACTCAGGATCGACGGATCGGACGTGGGAGATCGCGTGCTCGTACGGTGCCGAGATATTCGTTGAGCCGTGGAAGGGCTTTGCTGCGCAGAAGAATTCTGCGATGGAGAAGGCCTCGGGAGACTGGGTGCTGCAGTTAGATGCAGACGAGGCCCTGGAACCAGAATTGGCAGAAGAAATCAACTGGGTCCTGCTTGCGCGTGAAGAATGGATTCGCCAGGGTCTCCCGACTGGCACGGACCCTCGCTCAGGGAACCTCCGAAAACACGGCTTGGGATACGGGGCTGATGAGCCTGAGTTGAAGGGTTTTTTGATTCCCCGCAAGAACTTTTTCCTGGGTCGCTGCATCAAACATGGCGGTTTCTATCCTGACAAGAAGCTACGCCTTATCCGGCGCGGGGCGGGGAAATTCGAAGAATACGGTGCCCATCCAACAATCAAGGTCAACGGCCCAATCGACGGATTCAAACATGCCCTCATCCACAATGCCTACCCAACCCTGCGCGGCTACATTGATCACATGAACAGCTACTCGTCTTCAGGCGCGGAGATCGCGCTGGCGAATGGGCATCGCAGCTTCAATTTGATCAATATCCTCTTACGGCCGAAGCTGACGTTTCTGTACAACTACGTCTTCCGCCTCGGCTTTCTTGACGGCCGAGAAGGTTTTCTGCTCCACTTTTACCACGCGATTTACGTTTCCTGGAAGTACGCGAAGGCTTGGGAGATCTCGCGCCAGCAGCCGCGACAACCCTGAGACGTTGCAAGCAACTTCTGTACGATCTCTTTTTCGTAGAGACGTAGCTCGGCTACGTCTTTTTAGCAATGCCACAAAACGCTTGACCGACCGAGCGGTCGCCCGCTTTGCTTGCCCCTTGGCTACGCGTCTCCTATGATCGAAAGTAGAGAGCAGGCACCATGGCGGATAAAAGGAACTCGTTGGTCCCCGAAACTCCCATTTCAGACGTCGTTGAAAACCGCCACCCTTCCGAATCAGAAAAACAATGGGCCGAGAAGACGCTGCTCCCCGCTCTGGAAAAGTCACCGGAGAAGCCGATTGGCGCGCCGAGTGGTGTGAACGTCGACGAGCATGGTCGCGCGCGCTTCACCACAGTTTCAGGCGTCCCCATCCGGCGGCTCTACACGCAAGCTGATCTGCCGGAAGGCTGGAACTACGAGCAGTACCTCGGATGTCCCGGAGAGCCGCCTTATACGCGCGGCATCCATGCCACCGGGTATCGCGGAAAGCTCTACACAATGCGCCAGTTCTCTGGGTTTGCATCGCCCGAAGAAACCAACCAACGTTACAAATATCTGCTTGAGCATGGCGGAAGCGGGCTCTCGGTGGCCTTCGATCTTCCAACTCTGATGGGATACGACTCCGATCATGCGGCCAGCGAGGGTGAGGTTGGCAAATGCGGCGTGGCGATTGATTCGCTCGAGGACATGGAAATTCTCTTCAACGGAATCGATCTCGAGAAGACCACGGTTTCCATGACCATCAATTCGCCCGCGTCGGCGCTGTGGGCGATGTATCTGGTCGTCGCTGAAAAGCAAGGGGCGGATTGGAAGAAAATTTCGGGCACGATTCAGAATGACATTCTGAAGGAATACATCGCGCAGAAGGAATATATATACCCGCCTGCACCTTCTATGCGACTGGTGGTGGACACTTTTGAGTTTGGATCGAAATTCACTCCTCGCTTCAACACCATTTCAATCAGCGGCTACCACATTCGCGAGGCCGGTTCTACCGCGCTGCAGGAGTTGGCGTTCACGCTGTATGACGGTGTGGAGTACGTGGAGTGGGCGCGGAGGCGCGGACTGGATCTGGATGATTTCGGCCCGCGCTTGAGCTTCTTCTTCAACGCGCACAACGATTTTTTTGAGGAGATTGCAAAATATCGCGCCGCCCGCAAGATTTGGGGCCAGGTCATGAAAGCCCGCTTTGGCGCCAAGAACCCGCGCACCTGGCTGATGCGCTTCCACACTCAGACCGCAGGTGTATCGCTGTCGGCGCAACAGCCAATGAACAACATCGCGCGAGTGGCGATCCAGGCGCTGGCGGCGGTGCTCGGCGGGACCCAATCGTTGCATACCGACGCCTACGACGAAGCGTTTGCCCTGCCCACGGAGGAAGCCGCGCGTATTGCACTGCGCACGCAGCAGATCATCGCTTATGAAACTGGGGTAACTCAAACGACAGATCCGTTGGGCGGTTCATATTTCCTGGAAAGCTTGACGCTGCAGATGGAAAAGGCCGCGTTCGATTATTTCAACAAGCTGGACGCCATGGGCGGAATGGTGAAAGCTATCGAGCGTGGCTATCCCCAGAAGGAGATCGCAGAGGCTTCATATCAGTACCAGCGCGCCGCCGAAGCGAAGGAAAAGATCATTGTGGGTGTGAACGAATTCACAGTCGACGAAGAACCGCCGCATACGCTCTATATAGATGAAACAGTTGGACGCCAGCAATCGGCGAAATTGAAGGCATTGCGCGCCCGCCGATCGAACCAAGAGGTTGATCGCCGCCTGGATGCGCTGAAGAAAGCCGCAGCTGAGGATCCCAGAGCGGAATCTAGCGGCAACATCTCCTCGGCCAACACCATGCCTTATATCATTGATGCCGTGCGCGCCTATGCGACCGTCGGTGAAATCTGCGAAGCGTTGCGGCAGGTGTACGGCACGTATACCGAGGTAAGTGTGACCTAGCCCGGCAAGAAATCGCACAAATACCGGAGCGGGCTTGAGTCTTCCCCTTGTCATTCCGAACGGCTTCCAGCCGTGAGGAACCTGTTGTCCCCCAGCGCCAGTGCTGTCGGCGAACAGCAGATCCCTCAGCCCCCAAAGGGGCGTCGGAATGACAAGGCTTGTCTAGCGGCGCACCTGGCCGGTTCCGATAATTTGATACTTTGTGGACGTAAGTTCCTTGAGCGCGAATGGCCCGCGGCAGTGCAGCTTCTGGGTGCTCACGCCCATCTCCGCGCCGAAGCCGAATTCTCCGCCGTCGGTGAACCGCGTGGATGCATTCCAGTAAACCGCCGCCGAATCTACCAGGCGAAGAAATTGGCGCGCGTTAGCTTCGTTAGAGGTGATGATTGTCTCCGAGTGCTTGGTTGAGTAGCGATTGATGTGCTCGATGGCTTCGTCCAGGCTGGAGACCACGCGAATCGCAATGCAGAGCCGGAGGTATTCTTCGCCCCAGTCTTCTTCCGTCGCAAGCGTTACTCCGGGTACGTGGCGGCACGTTTCCTCGTCTCCGCGTACCTCCACGCCGGCTTCGACCAATTGCCCAACGATTTGAGGGATGAAAGCCGTCGCGATTCGCGTGTGCACCAGCAACTTTTCTGCTGCATTACAGACGGAAGGCCGCTGCGTTTTTGCGTTCAGCACAATGCGACTCGCCATTTCGAAGTCGGCAGATTCGTCCACAAAAATGTGGCAATTACCCGCGCCAGTCTCGATGACCGGGACAACGGCGTTTTCCATAACGTGGGAAATCAGCGCCGGACCGCCGCGGGGGATCACGACGTCCACAAGGCCGCGGGCCCGGATGAGTTCCTGTACAGTGTCGCGCGTGCTGGAATCCAGCAATTCGATAGCGCCCGCCGGCACGCCGGGAACGCTCGCCAAAATGTCCACTAGCGCCTGATTGCTGCGCGCAGCTTCTTTCCCGCCTCTGAGCACGACTGCATTTCCAGTCTTTAGGGTAAGCGCCGCCGCGTCAACGGTGACGTTGGGCCGGGATTCGTAAACGATGCCAATAACACCTAGCGGAACGCGAACTTTTCGAATCAGAAGGCCGTTAGGACGAGTCCACTCTTCCAAGAGTTCGTTCACTGGATCGGGAAGGGCGGCCACGTCGCGTACCGCATCCGCCATTTCCGAAATGCGCTCGGACGTCAGCAGCAGACGATCACGCATCGCTCCCGACAGATTGGCCCGCTGAATATCGTCCTCATTGGCGCGGAGTATCTTCGCAGCTTGCGCTTCGATTGCGTTCGCCATCTGTAGCAACAGGGCGTTTTTCTGGGCAGTCGAAAGTTGCGCCAGTGAAGCCGATGCCTTCCGCGCGCGTTCGAGTTTTTCCCGCGTGGAGGATGAGACCGTCACAATACTGGCCATCTCAGGACCTCTCCGTCTTCGGCGGAAAGTAAGTTCCGATGGTGCCCGAGATTGCTTTCGAGATGGCGTCGGGATCGCGCCCGTTCACAATGGCGACTTTCACCCCGGCCTCGCTGGCCATCTTCGCCGCGCGCAGCTTGGATTGCATTCCGCCCCTACCCAGCTTGCTTTGTCCATTGCATAGAGCTTCCATTTCTGGCGTTAGCCTCCGGATCGTGCGCACCAGTCGCTGACGCTTGCCATTCGGCGCGTAGAAGCCATCCACATCGGTGAGCAACAACAGCCAGTCGGCATCCACCGCCGCCGCCAGCATTGCGCTGAGCTCGTCATTGTCGCCGAACGCGCCGACCAACTCCCGGACTGAGACACTGTCGTTCTCATTCACAATCGGCACTACGCCCAGGCGCAACAATTGATGCAGCGTATTCTGCAGATTCTTGTAGCGCGCAGGGGAAGTGAAGTCATCGCTCGAGAGCAGGAGTTGAGCGACAATCTTTTTTCCGAAGAAGAGCTGCTCATAGGTATGCATCAATGCACTCTGGCCGACTGCGGCGCAGGCCTGCATCAACCGTACATTCGACGGCCGCTCCTTCAGTCCCAGATTTGCCATGCCGGACGCAATCGCCCCGGAACTGACAATCAGAAACTCATTATGCGGAAGATCGAGCTGATCCACCAGCGACCGCAGTTGCTTGTTGTCAATCCGTCCACCGGGCGCAATCAGGCTAGTGCCGACTTTGATGACCAGACGCATGGCTTCTCATCTTAATTTAACAAGTAATTTAACAATGTATAGCGTGCCGGGTACTCACGATGTTGTAATGACGGTGATCTAATACTTGCATCTTGAAGTGGACGGACGCTCTCAAGATCCAACAAAAGGACTGACACATCGTGCCTGAATCCAAGTCTTTTCACATGACACCTGACTCGTTCCGCTCCCGCGGACATGCGGTTGTGGACTGGATCGCTGATTACTACCAACGCATCGAATCTTTCCCTGTGCTGTCACAGGTCTCCCCCGGCGAGATCAGGTCTTCACTGCCGGGCGAGGCGCCTCAACGCGGGGAGCCATTCGAAGACATTTTGAGCGACTTCGAGAAGCTTATTCTGCTGGGAGTGACGCACTGGCAGTCGCCGAACTTTTTTGCCTATTTCCCTAGTAATGCATCCGGTCCCTCGATTTTGGGCGACTTGCTCTCTTCCGGCCTGGGCGTTCAGGGCATGCTCTGGGCCACAAGTCCAGCTTGCACCGAGTTGGAATCCCATGTTCTCGACTGGCTGGTGCGAGCACTCGCTCTACCGGAGAAGTTTCTCTCGGGCAGCTCCGGAGGAGGAGTGATTCAAGATACCGCATCGAGCGCCACACTTTGCGCGCTGCTGGCTGCTCGCGAGCGGGCTACAAACTTTGAGTCCAATCGCATCGGCGTTCCCGGGAAACTGTGCGCCTACACGTCCACCCAGGCCCACTCGGCGACGGAGAAAGCGATTCGCATTGCGGGCATTGGGCAGGAAAATCTACGCCTCATCGAAGTAGATGAGAAATTCGCTATGAGCGCGGATGGCCTGGCTAAGGCAATGCGGCGGGACCGCGAGTCCGGGCTGACTCCGTTTTTCGTGTGCGCGACTGTAGGCACGACCTCTTCCAATGCTGTTGATCCTCTTCTGCAAATCGGTCCCATCTGTCGTGAATTCGGCGCCTGGCTGCATGTGGACTCCGCCATGTCCGGAACCGCAGCCTTGTGTCCCGAGTTCCGCCGCATCCACGAGGGCATAGAGTATGCCGACAGCTACTGTTTCAATCCTCACAAGTGGATGTTCACAAACTTCGATTGCGACTGCTTCTACGTTGCTGATCGCAAAGTGCTGATCCAGACACTTACCGTTCTTCCCGAGTATCTGCGGAACCAAGCGACAGAATCTGGCGCCGTCATTGATTACCGCGACTGGCAAATTCCGCTAGGCCGACGGTTCCGCTCGCTCAAGCTGTGGTTTGTCCTTCGCTATTATGGGATTGAGGGCTTGCAGTTTCATATTCGCGAGCACGTCAGACTGGCGCAGCAATTTGCGTCATGGGTGCAGGACGATGATCGGTTCGAGTTGGCAGTCCCTCCGCCGCTGAATCTGGTGTGCTTCCGCCTAAAGAGCAGCGACGAGGCGAACCAACGTTTAATGGACCGGCTGAACCGTAGCGGAAGCCTCTACTTGACGCATACCCGCCTGAATAACCGTCTCACCTTGCGTCTTTGTGTGGGACAAACCAACACGGTCGAGCGCCACGTTCAGAATGCATGGAAACGAATTCAGAAAGAAGCCAGCCAATTGGAGACCCCGTAAAGAAACGTTGTTTCTGGACAATAAGTGTTCCCATCTATATCGATTTAGTTTAAATTGGTGCGCTGTCATCGAAATGGTCCAAAACTTGGGCTCACAAGGGCTGAGTGAAACCGGTTCGTAGTCAGTGGACAAAGCCATAAGGAGCGCTACCGTGAAGAAGATTTTGGTTGCCGTGATTGTTTTCTCCATTTTGAGTCTTGCGCAGGATTCGAGCATCAGTTCGGCCCAGCAACCGGCGCAGGCTTCACCGGCGGCGGCCTCGGATTTATCAAGCGCGCCATTCCGCAACCCAGCGTTGCCGATCGAAGAACGCGTCAATGACCTGGTTTCGCGCCTGACGCTGGACGAGAAGGTCTCACAAATGGTGCACACGGCAGCTGCAATCCCGCGGCTGGGAATTCCGCAATACAACTGGTGGAGTGAAGGTCTGCACGGCGCCGCGCGCGAGGGCTATGCGACCGTTTTTCCGCAAGCGATAGGATTAGCGGCAACTTTTGATCCCGACCTGCTCCACAAAGAAGCGGATGTTGTAGCCACCGAGTTCCGGGCCAAATATGCGGAGCGTGTGCGGGAAAAGGGTTATAGCGACTGGTTTCACGGGCTGACCGTCTGGTCGCCGAACATCAACATCTTCCGCGACCCGCGTTGGGGACGCGGCCAGGAAACCTATGGCGAAGACCCGTTCTTGACCGCAAAGATGGGTGTTGCTTACGTGACCGGCTTGCAAGGAAATGACCCGAAATATCTGAAGGCGCTGGCCACGCCAAAACATTTCGCGGTGCACAGCGGTCCCGAGCCTACGCGGCATGCAGTTGACATCAAAGTTTCAGCGCACGATCTCGAAGATACCTATCTCCCAGCATTCCGCGCGACGGTTACCGCAGGCGCTGGTTCCGTGATGTGCGCCTACAACTCGGTTGACGGTAAGCCTGCCTGTGCTCAACCGTTACTGCTCGAGGAGCATCTGCGAAATGCCTGGAATTTTGCAGGCTATGTGGTCTCGGATTGCGGCGCAGCCAGCGATATTTCGCGAAACCACCATTACAGAGAGACGATGGAGCAGGGCATGGCCGCGGCCGTAAAGTCGGGGATGGATATCATCTGCGCATGGCCCGAGCAGCAAATACGCACGGAGCGCGATGCCGTGCTGAAAGCGGTGCAGCAGGGGCTACTCTCGAACGAAGACATCGACCGCGCTGTGCGCAGGTTGTTCACCGCGCGCATAAAGTTAGGCATGTTCGACCCACCGGAATCAGTTTCGTACTCGAGCATTTCAATTTCTGATAACGATATCGAACCCCATCGGCAACTGGCGCTCCAGGCTGCACGCGAAACTTTGGTTCTCCTGAAGAACTCGGAGCGCCTGCTTCCGCTCGGTACAAAATACAAGACCATTGCCGTGATCGGCCCAAACGCGGACAATCTTGATCCCCTGCTCGGAAATTACAACGGCGCACCGTCCCACCCGGTTACAGTGCTTGCAGGAATCCGCAAGCGTTTTGCGGATTCCACGGTGCTTTACGCTGCCGGATCTTCACTAACCGGCCCTCCGCTGGCGCCCATTCCCGCCAATTTATTGAAGGACAATTCAGGCCAGCCGGGGCTCACTGCCGAATATTTCAAGGGAACACGTCCAGAAGGCGCTTCGGTCATAACGCGAACGGATCCAGGCATCAATTTCACTTGGCAGAATGGCGCCGGCCCCGGCCTGGCTGAGGACTTCTCGGTGCGCTGGACCGGCACCCTGACTCCGCCTGCGACCGGCGACTACCAGATCGGATTCACCGGAACCGACGCATTTCATTTCTGGCTGGACAACCAATTGGTCGGCGAATCGTGGTATAGCGATACCAGCAAGACACGACTGAAAGCGGTCCACCTGGAAGCTGGACGCGCGTATCTCGTGAAAATTGAGTGTTCACAGGAAGGAAGCTCCGGAGTAGCAAAGCTGGTCTGGCATGAACCGGGAGATGCGAAGGACTATACCGATGCGGTCAGCAAGGCTGACCTCGTAGTCGCCGTACTTGGGCTCGCGGGCGAACTGGAGGGCGAAGAGATGCCCATCAATGTGGAAGGCTTCGCCGGCGGCGACCGCACTAGCCTTGACCTCCCGCGCGCACAGGAGCAACTGCTCCACGAACTGGTCGCCAGGGGCAAGCCTCTTGTTCTGGTGCTCATGAACGGCAGCGCCCTGGCCGTCAATTGGGCCGACCAGCACGTTCCGGCGATTCTTGAAGCGTGGTATCCGGGAGAAGAAGGTGGAACAGCCGTCGCCGAAGCGTTGGCGGGAGATTTCTCTCCCAGCGGAAGATTGCCGCTGACCTTCTACAAATCTGTTGACCAAATTCCCGCATTCGAAGACTACAACATGAAGGGACGCACCTACCGCTACTTCACCGCCGAGCCGCTCTATCCCTTCGGCTACGGGCTGAGCTACGCGCATTTCGAGTACAGCAATTTAAGCTTCGACAAGAGCTCACTCGGCGCTAAAGATGACCTCACGGCGAGTGTCGATGTGAAGAACACTGGCTCCCTGGCGGGAGATGAAGTTGTGCAGATCTATCTCACACATCCGGGTGTGAAAGGAGCTCCTGTCCGTGCCCTCGCCGGATTCCGCCGTGTACACCTCAAACCTGGTGAAACCCAGAAAGTGCAAATTACAATCCCGAATCGCAACTTAAGTGTCGTCGACGAAGCTGGTGCCACTCCAGTCAAAACCGAAAAGGTAAAGGTGAAGGTCATCGGTGAAGGTGGAACCAGAAGAATCGTTCCTGGAGAGCTGCAAGTCTGGGTCGGCGGTGGCCAGCCGGTAAACCGTGAAGGTTTGCCGAAGACTGCGGGAGTGTCAGGATCTGTAAAGATCACCGACGAGGCGGTCCTGCCGAAATAATGGATTAACCCGCACGGGCGGGGATGCCCGTGTCTCCAACTGTGATTCAGTGGAGGCGCAGACGTCCCCGCCCGTGCTGTCTAGCGTCCACTCACCCGCGGAATATAGAAGCGAAAGAACGCTTCAGAGCCCGAATCCAGGCAGACCTGCGCATTCGGAACACCGGGTTCAGCGCGTGTGAAGCCCTTCTCGTCAACCCGAATGTGCATCGGCTTCACCGGGCATAGTTGCGGATTGAGAATATAAACAATCGTCATAACATCGAAGAGTGTCGGCGTTTCCTGACCCCACTCGTGATACAGCAATGTCAGCGCATCTGTGAGTGGCGTGCCCGCCTGAAACAAAACCGCTCGCTTGACCTCGTCCAATTTCAGTTGTGTCGAATCCAGTGGCATCATGAAAATCGGCACGCCCGAGGCGAATAGCTTCTGTGCCGACGGAATGTCATTCTTGATGTTCCATTCGGCCTCTGGTCCGCGAGGCTTGGAGTAGCCGAGGTCGCCGTAACTTCGATCGATTGAGCCTCCCATAAGCACAACGCGGCGTAGCTTGCGGAAAGTCTCTGGGTCTTTATCAATGAGCGCGCCGACGTTCATCAAAGGGCCAATCGCGACCAACGTAATCTGGCCGGGATAACGGCGAATCTGATCAAGAATAAAATCCACCGCCTTGGGATGGGAAGCTCGCGCAAAATGTCCGCCCTCGGCGTAGCGACGTTGTGTGAACAGACCGGTTGTCTGCGTTGGAGTTCCCGTGGCGACAGGAATGTCCGGGCGCCCGGCCTCGCCCACCAGCCGGTCCAGGAGCTTGGCCCGGGTTTCGGTGTCTCCAAAAGTCGTAGCGATCCCAAGAATCTGTAGTTCCGGGCTGCGCAGTGCCAGTGCTACAGCGAATGCATCATCCACATCATCGCCAATATCGGTGTCAATGATGATTTTTTCTGGACTGGGCGGTGAGATGGCCTGGGCATCGCAGAAAACAGCAAACATCAGAAAGCCGAACAACACACAGGGAAGCAGTCGTTGGGGATGAGACATCGTCGGGGCCTCTTCTATTCGGGAAGAGTATTCCACACTCAGGAGTTCGCGCGGTGATCATGCCCGGCAAGCAGGGCCTACAAGAAGCACCACAGTGTGCCCAGTTTTCGTCTCGATCTAAAGCGCGGCGCTGGTACTGGTTCCAGCTGCGGCGAACACTTCGGTAGCTTCTTGCTCCGCAATGGGCATGAATGAGTGTACAACCTCAGCGTCGAACTGTGTTCCTGCACTTTCCAGCAGTCGCCGGATTGCTTCGGTGTGGGGAAGCCCTTTTCGGTAGCAGCGGTTTGTGACCATTGCGTCGTAAGCATCGATGACTGAGACGATGCGCGAGACTATCGGGATGTCGCCCCCTTGTAGCCCCGCCGGATATCCGGTCCCGTCGACGTTCTCATGGTGATGCAAAGCGTACAGACTCGCGTCTTCCAGCCCGGGGAACAAGCGCAAGATTGACCAACTGTATTCAGGATGCCGGTTAATCAAGGCGCGCTCTTCGGCGGTAAGTGGACCTTGTTTTTTTAGAATGGAGTCCGGAACTCCTATTTTGCCGATGTCGTGGAGCAGGGCCGCAACTTCGACCTGATACATGTGTTCTTCGGGAATATTTAATTTCCGAGCCACTCGGATCGCCCACTCCGCCAGGCGAGTGCTATGCACGCCCGTACTGATGTCTTTGAGATCGAGTAGCTGGTTAAACGCGCAGATCAGCGAGTTGCGAAATGCCAGGTGCTGTTCTTCCAGCTCTTTAATGCGTAGCACTAAAGAGCTGGAATCTTGCGACGGTGGATCGCCAACTCCGGCAATCCTCGTCGGTGCGTCTTGTCTCTCCATCAGTGGCATGACTGCACGGCCTGGTACGTGTCGAGTCGCCCGTATCCAAGTTGCGGATCGGAAATGGACGCGGCATGCGCCAATCCCGACGCGACTTTGGAACTGGTGCAGTTCCCGTTAACGCCGAGCATTAGAGCGGCGGTTCCACTGACGAATGGCGCGCTGAACGAGGTTCCCCATCCCGCGGCATAAGTGCCCCACGGGTAAGTCGTCATTACGCCTTCGCCCGGGGCAGCCATCCAAACTGGCGGCGCGCCGTAATTAGTGAATACGGACTGAATGTCCGAGTTCGAGGTAGAGGCAATGTCGATCACCGATGGCAACGCGCCCGGATACACAGCCACTTGCTGGCCATCGTTTCCGGCCGACGCGACTGAGATCACTCCGTTGTTGTTCGCATACTTGATCGCATTAGCGAGCTCCGCCGAGTAGCTCGGATAGTCGAAGCTCATGTTGAGAACTTTGGCGCCGTTTTTCACTGCATAGTAAATCGCACGCAGAATATCGGAATCGTAGCCAGTCCCATTCGCGCTGAAGGACTTCAGCGGCATGATCTTTGCTTGTGGAGCGACCAGGTGCACGACGCCGGCGGTCATGGTGCCATGGCCGAAGGCCGAATACCCCGAACCATCAAGGACAGCCACCGTGCGTTGATCGAGCACAGCAACCGTTCTTTGGTTGACCTGGGCAGTCTGCGCCTGGCTCAGATCTGGTGACGTGCTGACGTCGGACTTTTCCGAGCCGCCGTTAACGTTGCGAGTGAAGTCATACCCAGACACGAGTAGATTCTGCAGTACCGGATTGGTTGGGTCCACGCCAGTGTCAATCACCGCGACCGTTACTCCCGAGCCGGTGACGTGAAATGTGGATTGGGTTGAACTCGTGCGTATCAACTGATTTGCCGGCTGTGCCACGTAACCGTGCCATACTGTTGTGCCATAGTACGAGGTGGGCTTCTCATCGGTCAGATACGAGGGGGCTGGCCCTGCGTAGGCATCCAGAGTCTTGGTAACCTGGTCTATTTCCGCATCAACAATGCCGAGTTGCAGGTTGAGTTTCAACAGCGCCGTCACTGGGTTCAGAATCGACGGAAAGGTGACCAGGAACAATTGTCCTTGGGGATCACCCAGGCCGCGAACGACGTTGCATCCCAGCAGCTGGCACGTCAGATTGATGCCTGAGAGCCCTAACGAGTCGCGCACCACAAGGCGTGCTTGCGCATGCGCCGGCGGCGCACACAGTGGAATCAGCAAAAGCAGCAAGCCAAGTACGATGCTCTGCCGAATGAAGCTCGATTTTCCATCAAACATCGCGTTCATTTCATTTCTCCAATTCGGGGGGAGCTTCTTGTAGTCCAAATACTAAAGTCACTTTTCGCTTCGCGCTAATTACACCGGTAAGATCTCACCGGTAATCAATTCTGGTTCCCAACGTAATCTCATTCAGCGAGCTTGCCCGGTCCCAAATTAGGCAATGGAATTCGAATTGTTTTCCGGGGTGCCACATCGATCAAGAGCCGCAGATCATCTTGCGCATCGAATTCAAGTTGGAATTCGCCAGACTCATTTGGGCTGACCTGGAGGAACGGTTGTCCGTTTTGTGTCCAGAGCGCAATGGAAACCCGGCTCGGCGAGAGCCGCGGAAGACGCTGGTCGAGTACCTGGCCAACCACAAGAATCTTGCCCGACCGAGCCTGGGAATCCAGGCGCAGGTCCACTGTGAGCCCGTCAGCCTCGTACACCAATTGCCGTGCTACTGCTGCCCCAGAACGCATTCCTGCTAGTAAAGGTTGGGCGAAAGTGTCAAACAACAGGCTCGCCAAAACCGACGTCTGCTGCTGCCTAGTTGTCGCAGCAAACTCATGTTTCACCATACGGACTGCGCTTTCGGGGGGCGTGTAACTTTTTTCATTGGAAACCATCGTTTGCACTTGGTTCCAGACATCTGAGGTTGCTCTGCAATCGGAGCAGCCGCGAGCAAGATGCAATTCGATGTTTGTCTTCGTTAGGGGCTCGCTGATTCCACGAACGAAATCAGCCCAGGCTTGCTCGGAGAAATGCTGCATTACGGAACCTCGCGCCTTCGGATTTGATGGTTGGTTCTCTCTGCCCCCTCCGCGAGGAGAACTATCCATCTGCTACATAAGGGAGAGCAGCCTGGCAAAAAATATAGGGGACAGAAAGAAATCTTGAGGTGAGCTTAACCCTTTCCTATCAATGTGAAGGGGGCCCAGTAGTAGGGGTGGGGGTAGCGCTCTCTCAAATCGACCATGGCGCTTTGCAGGGCCATCGGCTTGGAAAGGCCTCGCTGCAGGCGTGTATAGAACGAAATCATGAATTCTTTGGTGCTGCGGTCGTGAACGTCCCAGAGACTAAGGACGAGTGAATGCGCTCCGGCCTGGAGTAAGCCGCGGACCAATCCAACCACTTCGTCTCCGGGTCTGACCACATTTAAACCAGTTGCGCAGCCACTTAGAGTAACCAGCTCGGCCGGAAGCTTTAGGTGATAGAGATCGTACAAACTCAAGTACGATCCTCCGAGACGGATGGACGAAAACATAGGATTGTCCTGACGAAAATATCCATGCGTCGCAATGTGCACGATCCGGCTGCCGGGACCGTGAGTGCGCAGAATATCTTCTGTTGCAGCGGAGCCCACGAAGAGCTTTGCATCGGGCAGAATTGTTTGCAGGGCTTCCACCTCATCGGCAATCGACGGCGCTTGTGCGTCGGGGATTCCCAGGATTAGCGACTCTCCCGCAGTGTTTGCCTGTTTTTGCTGGCACAGCGCATAAATGCTTGCGCTGGGAGCGTAGGAGATAGTGAACCGATCCACCAGATAAGATTCGCCATCATGCAGGGCATGGAAGGGAACGTAGTGCAGCAAGCCATGCGGTACAAAAACCACGTGTTTGGCATTTAGCAAATCGCGCACTGGGGCAATCAGCTCCTGATAAAGATTTTTCAAGTGTGCCTGCGTGGACTGCAACAGCGGTTCCTGGAATGTGCTTACGTATTGCGAATCGAGCCGGAACTTTGAGAGCTGGAATTGCAGCAACTGCAGCAGCTTTTGTACGCGCGATTGCAAAGTTACAGGGAATATACGCAGATCGTTGCACCGGAGAACGCAGGCGAGAACGTGGTCGTGTACGCAGAAAAACTCAACCAAGGCAGTATCGGGGGAGAGGGCGGCCCGAATCTCGTCTAGCGGGACATAGCTGGGAGCCTGCAACCCCGCGTCACTCATCTCGGCCGCAGTCGCCTCCTGGGCTGCGCGCATGAGATCGTGTTCCCGCTCGCGGGCGTGCTGCTCTAATTTTTGAATTCGTTCTTGCGACCGTTCCTCAGGGCGGAGTTGTTCTCGTTCAATCAGGTTGTAATACCAGTTCAATTCCTCGCGTAGGTTACGAATCGAACGCACCAGTTCGCTTTGTCCGCTGTCGGCCTCGGATGGCACATGTACGGGCTGGAGCAGAAGGTCCATCAAGCTGCGCGATTTCGCCTGTTCCACGTAGCTGAAGGCTTCTTCAATTCCATCTGGCCGGCGCAGGCAGAGGTCGATGAGGTTCTCATAGACTTCCAGTTTGTCGTGGAAGAAGGCGATTTTTAGCTCTTCGCCGCGCAGGTTTCCTCGCAGCGTCTCCAGCACATTTCGGGCGCGGCGGTAGGATTCGTAAGCCTGATCGTCCTTACCGGTGGCCTGCTCGATTTTGCCTGACAGAAACTCTGCCTGACAGGCGAGCACCGGCGCCTCCAATTGTTTCAATTGCTGCAGAGCAGAGTCACAGTGCTGGCGGGCCGCGGAGTGGTCATTCAGGCGCAGCGCAATACGGCCGAGGAGCAATTCCGCCAATACGGCTTTGCTGCGCATCATGGACGCACTGAAGAAATTGAGCGCGGTGGCCGAGAGGCGGCGTGCCTCGAATAGGCGGCCTTCATTGAACAGCACCAGCGCCCGGTACAGGTCAATGAGCGACGGCCAGACTTGATTTTGTTCGGCGACAAACATTTCTCTTGCTTTGGTAAATAGCTTCAGCCCCTCAAAAACCTGGCCCTGCTGGCTGGCGGCGATGGCGTCAAAAGCGAGCGCTTTGGCGGCCTCGTAACCAAACCCGAGCTGCTGAAAAGCTTGATTAGCGGCAGGTGCAAGTTCGGTGGCTTCTGCGCTCAGGTTGAGTTCGAGGTAAATCTCCGCGAGGTCTAGATTGCACAGCGCCATCTGATATGCATCGCCCGCCTTTTTGGCGCTGGCCGAGGCGTCGCGAAGCATCTGGATCGCACGCCCATACTCTCCCCGAAGAAAATAGAGATACGCGATGTTGTAGTCGGCGTAAGCGACCAGGATCGGCATACCCTTCTGTTCGCAGTGCTGGCGGGCCTTTTGGTGGAGTTCCAGTGATTTCGCAAACTCGTTTAAGCTGATGTGACAGAGCGAAAGATTGCTCAGGACGGCGGCGAGACCTTCGGCATCGTCGTGTGAAAGTAGTTCGTCGTAAGCCCGCTCGTAGCATGCCAATGCTTCAGTGAAACGGTCCTGCCGGTGGTAGATATTCCCGATATTGATTTCCAGCCGCGCTAAGCGCCAGGTATTTCCTTGGTCCGCGAAGATGGCCCGAGCCCGTTCACCTGCCGCCAACGCTTGATCGTAGCGCCCCAGCAGAAGCAGCGGCTGGATCGATCCGCTTAGCGTACGCGCCAGTTCGAGGTGCTCGCCTGCAGCTTCAAATAATGCGGCGGCACGCTCATGCATTTCGACTGCGTTGGAATGCTGGTCAAGGGTGTAGAGGGCGTTGGCCTTGGCGCGCAGGCTCTTGGCCAACGCAATCCGGCTCTCGACAATCTCTGCCACCGTGATCGCAATATCTGCCATGCGCTGGGTATTGGCGGCGCTTACGTGGACCTCTTGCCGCACGCGGTCGGTAAGCGTGGAAACGAGCTGGTCCCAGTCGAGCGACGGATGCTGCGCGATCAATTGCACGCGGCTGGCGTCATCGGCAAGTGCCAGCAGGCGCTCGATCATGGCATCACATTCGGTTTGCTGGACAGCTTTCGTGCTCACTTAGAACCCCATGTTCTCCAGTTGCTGTTTAAGTTTTCCCAGACAACGGCCGCGAATGAAGCCAATAGATCCTGTGGCGATGCCGAGTTCCTTTGCGATTTCCTCGTAGGGGCGAGGCGGAGTCTCAAAAAACAGCATGCGGACCATCCCTTCGCATCGTGGCGATAATTCAGCGATTGCATTGCGGACCATTTGTTGTTTTTCCAGCTGCACCATCATGTCGTCGGGCAGAGTCGATGGGACGCCATCTTCTGCGGAGGTTTCGCGATCCTCCTCGGCGAGCGGGACATTCTTTTCCGCTCTGCGTCGAGCCTGAAGGCACTTATGATAACAAGTCTGCATCAGCCACTTGGGCAATGCACGCGGTTCGCGCAATCGCGAAATATCCGTCAGCAGGTCAAGGCAGACGGCCTGAAAAATGTCGGCTGCATCGCCGTACAGGCCAAGCTTGATCGGAATCGAAAAGATCAGGTTCTTGTACTTATCTACGAGTGCCGCCCAGGCTTCTTGATCACCTTTGCGGCATGCAGCTACAAGGCGCTCATCAGACCATGAGGCCTTGCCTTCGCGCTGCATTTTTGGAGCAGCGGTCACCTGATTCCGGCTCTTTCCACACCTCTGGGTTCAGTGCGCAGATAGAGCTGGTCGGCGTTCCAGAGGGTGTAGTGATCCAGAACAGCGGGATGAAAATTGCCAACCTGCGCCTTCGCACCGGCCAGGACATTGGGCGTGGCTAGAAAAATGAAGGGCAAGTTTTCGGAGATGAGCTGCTGAACTCGATCGTAAAGGCGCTTTCGCTTCTGGTAGTTCAGCGTGATCATCTGCTGCTGCATCAGCTGATCAATTTCTCGCTCCCAATCACTAGCTGGTTGGGTTTCTCCTAGATGCCACAGATGCGTCGCGCCGCTCGAGAGCCAGACATTCATCTCGGGATTCGGATCAGGATCGCCACCTCCCAGGCCCATGATGGCGGCCTCGTAGTCAAAGCTCTGAAACACGCGGTCAAGCATCGCGCGAAAATCAAGAGGCACGACATGCACTTGCATGCCTAGGTGCGCCAGGTCGTCTTGCACCAATGTCGCCATTTTCATGCGTTGCGTATTCGAGGAGCTAGTAACAATCGAAAACTCCACGGTTTTGCCGGTTGAATCGAGCAATTGCCCGGCTGCGTTCCAGGAAAATCCAGCAGATTTCAGCAGTTGTCGGGAGACATCCAACGAACGCTGTGGATGAGGGATGGCCTGGTTGACCCAAAGCTTGTTGCCGGGACCGACATTGCCCCAAAGGGCGGTGCCTCTCGTGCCGTACACCAGGCGGACTACAGAGTCGCGGTCAATCGCCCCTGATACCGCCTGACGAAACTTGAGATCTCGAAACCAAGTCTGCTTTCCCGAGATGGCGTCCAGTTTCTTCGCGCTCAGATCGTTGAGATTGAAAACCAGAAAGTTGTATTCCAGGCTGGGACCAAGATCGACCAACTGCGAGCCGGTACGCGCGTGCTCTCGGGTGAGCAGCGCGAAGTTCTCTGCGCTAAGCCGGCTTACCATATCGGTTTCACCCGCCTCGAAGCGCATTACCTGCGCGTCTTCACTGCCGGCAAAAATAAACACTAACTCGTCCAGATACGGCAGGCGATGGTTCTCATGATCGGCTTTCCAGTAATACGGATTGCGTTCTAACACGATTCGCTGTCCGGCGAGATATTCCTTGACCCGGAACGGCCCCAAGCCAACAACCTCGCCAGGCGCGGTGTTTAGAGTCCAGCTCTGAGCGAAACGTCCTTCGTGATAGGGCTTTTCGAGGATGTGCTTCGGCAGCATGGCCAGTCCATCGAAGATTCTTTCCGCGGCAGCGTATGGACGCGGCAGTGAAAATCGAACGCTGTACTGATCCAGCTTGGTCACGCTGAGGGGCTTATCGTCAATGATCAACAGGTCGCGCTGCGGTGAATTCACTGCTTCATCCAAATAGACGGTAAAAGAAAAAATCACGTCGTCTGCGTCGAATGAATGTCCGTCTGAAAACCGGATACCTTTGCGAAGTTTGAGAGTGAAGGTGCGACCGTCAGCCGATGTCGTCCAAGACTTTGCTAGCCCGGGCTCGGTCTGCTGCGTCCCCCGATTTATGGTGATCAAGTCGGACATGAGCCGTCCGATGACCTCGCGCGAAACGGCATCAGTGGCTGTAACCGGGTTCAGAGTCTTGGGTTCGGACCGTTGCCCAATGACCAAGTGTCCGCCGTAGTGGCCGACTTCTCCATCCACGCGCTGCAATTCCTCGACCGAATTCCTCGGCGCAGGGGTAGGTGCCGCGACAACCAACGTCGCAGCGAGCAGACACACGAAAAGGGCAAGGCGAGCTATGAGTTTCATAACACCCCTTCCCCACAGAACTCTGTTCAGATTGAATGAGATTTTAACCGCGTATGGAGGGCATCGGCCAGCAACCAATAGATTACGGAGGTAACGACGAGCGCGCCGGCAGGGGCCAACAGCCAGCCGTATGACACCAACACGTTGTATTGCTGCAACGTACTCAACATATTTCCCCAGCTCGGCACTGGTTCGCTCACGCCCAGTCCGAAGAAAGATAGCGTTGCCTCTGCCGCGACATACTGCGGAACCAGCAGCGCCGCTTGGGTCAGCAGGACTCCAAAGGTCTCCGGGAAAACATGGCGGCGTAGGAGGTAGAAATCAGAGGCGCCAAAACCTCGCGCTGCAGAGACGAAATTACGCGAGCGTGTGCTGAGAACTACCCCTCGGACAAGCCGAGCTGGCCGCGCCCACCCAATCAAACCGATCACGCATATAAGAAGCAGGAATGTTTCAGGCGGGCTGAGGTGGAGTGGCAGGAATGCCCGAACCGCAATCAGGAAATAAAACCATGGCAATGACAAGAACAGCTCCGCGGATCCCATCAGCGATTCGTCAACCCACTTGCCGTAGTAGCCGGAGATTGTGCCTACGATGGTCCCTGCAGCCAATGAAAGCAGAGTTGCCAGTACGCCCGCAGCAAGGGAGATCTGGCCGCCGTACAGCAAGCGCGAAAATTCGTCGCGGCCGTAGCCATCGGTACCAAAAAGAAAGATGTGCGCGGGTTCATCTACTCGGAACAGGTGCACGTTGGGTCTAAGTATGCCGAGTATGGTGTAGCTATCTCCTCTGACAAACAGGCGAACTGGATATTCCTGAGTGCGATCTTCCTGATAAGAGTGAAGAACAAGCGTCGACGCATAAACAAATGGCCGCAAGTGGAAACCTGAAGCGTCCACAAAGTGCAGTCGAGTTGGGGGAGAGTAGGATAGTTCCCGGTTTTGCACACTGGGATCGTAAGGGGAGATGAAGCCGGCGAATAGCACAATCAAATGCAAAGCCGCTAACGCTAGCAGCAAGATCAGCGTTTTAGCTCGCATCAGATTCTCCGGCGCGAATCCGCGGATCGGAAGCCAGCAACCACAGGTCCGCGACGAAATTGCCAGCGACCATGAACACCGCTGAAAGCATCACGCCACCAATGACCAGATACAGGTCCCGTGAGAGCGTGGCATCGAGAATGAGTGGTCCCAGGCCGGGCCACCCAGTTACGACTTCCACCAAAAGCGACCCGCTGAGCAAGGCAGCGAGAGAAAAACCGAACAACGAAATCGCGGGATTCGCGGCAACTGGCAGAACATGCCGGAACAATAATCGAGTGCGGCCGATTCCCAGTCCGCGAGCGGCTTGGATGTAAGGTGCCCGCAAGACTTCGAGGACACTTGCCCGGACATGTCTTTCAACCACAGCAATGCTGGCTAGCACTAGGACCGACGCCGGCAGCAGCATGCGTTGCGCAACGTCTTGAAACTGCCCCCAAGTCGAGAGCTCATCGAACCCAAGAGATTTCATTCCCCCGACGGGCACCACTCGCGTGCGAACCGCAAGCGCAAGCAGCGCGATGGCAATAACCAGTTCCGGAATGGAAATCAGGAGCGAGCTTCCTACTAAGGAAATTTTATCCAGCCACCGTCCGCGAGAAGCTGCCGTCAACACGCCCAACGGCACCGCTATAAGCCAGGTCAAGAACGTTGCCGTTGTGGTGAGCAGAAGTGTGTTTTTCGCGCGCGCCCAGAGGAGCGGCGCAACTGGCGTGTTATATGCGATTGAATAGCCAAAGTCTCCGCGGACCACAGCCGCCATCCATCGCACATATCTCACTGGGAGCGGTTGATCTAATCCGTATCGGGCGCGCAAGGCAGCAATGGTTTCAGGAGAAATCTGCGGATTGAGCCGCATCTCGTCAAAGAAGCTTCCGGGCGCCATTTCTGTAAATAAAAAGCACAGCGCCGACACTCCTACCAGGAGCAGGCCTGCCCGCAACAATCTCCGGCCAAGGTACCTCATCCTGAGACTCCACGCATATCGGCGTAATTTCTTTGAAACGTAGTTGCGGAAGCTAGCAGCGCTTTTGTCTCTGGGTGCTGGGGATTCGAAATCAGTTGCCCTGCGGGGCCTTGCTCTACAATTCTCCCCGCCGAAATCACTGCTATCGTGTCCGCCAACCGCGCCACCAGAGCCATGTCGTGCGAGATGAATAGATAGGTGAGCGCATGTGCGGCCTGAAGATCAAGCAGGAGGTTGATGATTTGCGCTTCGGTAGAAAGGTCTAAGCCCGAAAGCGCTTCGTCCAGCACCAGGATCTTTGGCCGCAGCGCAACTGCCCGCGCGATCGCCAATCTTTGTCGCTGACCTCCGCTGAACTCCATCACTGGTCGATCTGCCGAGTTCGGCGAAAGCCCGGCCTCGCTCATCAATTCTTTGGCGCGGCTCCGGCGTTCCTCCTTGCTACCACGCTGCTGAATCAATAATGGCTCCTCGATGATCTGCGCGGCCGAGAACCGTGGGTTCATGGAGGTGACCGCGTCCTGAAAAATCATTTGAATTTCAGCGCGGAATCTGCGAAGGTTGCGACTCCCCAACCGCGAAATATCTGTGCCGCCCAGCCAAACTTGGCCGGCGTCCGGTGCTTCGAGCCGCGTCACGCAGCGCGCCACCGTGGACTTTCCCGATCCCGAGCTACCGACCAGAGCCAGAGTCTTACCAGGAGGAATTTCAAAATCAACCTGGCTCACGGCGGCGACTGGAATGCTCTTTCGCAAAACACCACCGCGGCGCACGTAATGCTTGGTTAGCCCGCAGACGCGCAGGAAAGGCAGGCTATTTCCCATGATGGGCGCGTCAGCTCCCATACTTGAAGCAGCTCACTCGGCGGAATGGCTCGGGCGTCAACTCTCGCGGATCGCAGCTCGCGCACTGCTGCATCCTTTCCAGACAACGCGGCTCGAAGCGGCATCCGGTGCCGATGCGGGTCAAGTCAGGAGCCTCGCCATCAATAACCGGAAATCGTTTGCCGCTGGCGCCTGCGCTCACCAGATACCGCTCCGAAAGACGCACCAGCGCTTGCGTGTAGGGATGAAGAGGCTTGCGAAAAATATCTTGCGTCCTCGCCTCTTCAACAATCCGCCCGGCATACATAACGACCATCCGATCGGCAAATCGGGGAAAGATGGTTGGATCGTGACTGATCACCAGGAATGCGGTGCCATCTCGAGTACGAATTTCCGATACCAAGGCGAGAACTTCCGCCTGTAGCGCGGCATCAAGTTTACTTGTAGGCTCATCAGCAATCACGAGCAGGGGACGGCACGCTATGGCCTGTGCGATCACGACACGCTGCCGCTGACCTCCGCTGAGCTGGTGTGGGTAAGCAGAATAAAATTGCCGCGGCCGGTCGAATCCAACCGCTCGCAACAACTCTTCGACGTGCTGTCTGCGCTCGCTCCCGCTCATGGCAATATGGGCGCGGACCACTTCCGCGATCTGATCGCCAACTCTGATCACTGGATTGAGCGAGAGTGCGGGATCTTGTGAAATCAGAGAAATTTCCTTACCTCGAACCTTGCGCAGCTCCGACTCTGCCAGTGTCAGCAGGTTGCGACCCTGGAACGTAGCGCTACCACTCTCGTGATGTGCGTGCGGGGGAAGCAGGCGGAGTAGTGCAGAGGCAAGCGTGCTCTTACCAGAGCCGGATTCTCCCAGAATTCCTATTACCTCGCCACGATGTATCTCAAGGCTTGCGTGGTCCAGAGCCCGAACCGGCGGAGAGCCTCCGGACGAATAATTGATCGTCAGATCGATAATCTGGACAAGCTCATCGCTCGAATCGCTAGCCAATAGGCCTCCTCGATAAGCTAAGTCTTACCTACGTTCCGGCAGTTGACAATTGCTCAAGGATGGCCAGGCTTGAGAAAGAGGCCAAGAGAGCGAGACCAGGATCCCACCGGCAGCGGTGCTCGCCTGTCAGGGAGTAATCGTAGCGCTATGGAGGCGAAGCTTGCAGCGGCAGAGCTTGAAGTCTGTAGATTCTGGGTTTTGGTCAGGATGTACTTCGGCACGTTTGCCGCAAACTTACGCTTCGCGGACGGGGCTTTCAAAGGTCACAAAGAGGTCACTCCAGCCCTTAAAAGGAATGGCTCCTCAGGTAGGACTCGAACCTACAACCCTCCGGTTAACAGCCGGTTCTTACCTGTTGGAGTATACGTAATTTCAATGACTTAGACGGAGCATTTCGGTGTCTTTGGAGTGCTTTCGGCGATAAACGGTTCCAAAAACGGTTCCAGGTTTGGTCGCGGAGAACCGTTCGATGGAGCGTCAACTGAGACTGCCGACGCGCCAGCCGTTGCTTAGTTTCAGTGATGACAGTATCTCCGTGGTTTTCGGTCTCGAAAATAGCAATAATCGCTATTTTCGATTATCATGTCTTGTGAAAATAGTGACGCACGCTATTTTCACCCTCACGATGGCCAAAGCAAACAGAATCCCAGGGCGGAAAATGTCGCAGGGCAGTTACTCTGCATTTCTGCCAGCGCCACTGCCCCCTGTCCTCGATTGGACTCCACGGCTTATAGGAGTTTTGTCAGAAGCAGATCGTCTCATTGGCAGACTGGCAGGTGAGGGAGGACGTCTTCCCAATCCTCACATTCTCATTCGGCCTTTTGTCCGACGCGAGGCTGTCCTTTCCAGCAAGATCGAAGGTACCCAAGCCACGCTCGGTGAGTTGCTCGCCGCTGAAGCCGGGGCAGCCGTTGATCGCAGCCCTGAAGACCTTCGCGAGGTTGGCAACTATGTGGTCGCTTTGGAAGATGGAATCTCTCGGCTCAAGAAGCTGCCGCTCTGCGTTCGGCTGGTGCGTGAGTTGCATGAAAAACTCATGACGGGCGTTACGGGACATCACGCCACTCCAGGACAATTCCGCGCCATTCAGAACTGGATCGGCAAGCCGGGTAGCACCCTGGCAAACGCCTCTTTCATCCCACCGCCGCCCGGCGAGGTTCAACCCTGCCTTGCGGCTTGGGAGAAATTCGTTCATCAATCTGATCTTCCACCGCTTGTGACAATTGCCCTGGCTCATTACCAGTTCGAGGCCATCCATCCATTTCTTGATGGGAACGGTCGAGTTGGACGACTGCTGGTTACCCTATTTTTGATCGAACGCCAAATTTTGCCGACACCATTGCTTTATCTGTCCGCCTTCTTTGAAGCGTCGCGGCGGGATTACTACGACGGTTTGCGAGGAGTAAGTGAACGCGGAGCCTGGAACGATTGGCTGGAATACTTCCTGCTTGGCGTCGCGCGGATGTCGGAAGACGCATTGAGTCGCGCGGTTCGCATCAACGAAATGCTCGCGCAATGGCAGAAACGAGTCGCGGGCGATTCAACCAACACCCCGTTGCGTGTAGCCGAGCTTTTAGCAGCGAATCCTTTCATCACCGCAAAGGGCACTGCTGAGAAGCTAGGCGTTGCCTTCACAACCGCGCAGCGCGCGATTGAACGGCTGCAGCGTATCGGAATCGTCACACTAGTCGGTGACGCGAAGCGTGATCGGGTCTTTTGTGCGCAGGCGCTGCTCGATATTCTTGAAGAACCGGCGCATTTACATCCAACAGCGACTAACTCGCGTTAAAGATACGTTGGACGCCATTGCGTTTCAGCGACACTTTCCGACGAATTCAAGGTATCTCTTTGTAGCGCGTGTCCCATCCTTTCCAGTCGAACGCGCGCCACACCTGCGTCCTCCCACTTTATTCAGGATCCGTCGGATCGTTAAACAGCACCGTCAGTTTGATACTGCCATGCCCGAATTGCGGGAACCCGGGCGTGCTCCGATTTCCGGGGTCGAGATTCGACGCGGTATCGTCCGGCGGAAACAGAATCAGCGACTTCAGAAATTTCTGCAGAGCGTCCGACTCGGGCCCCGGAAGCTTCGCATAGACATCGCGCGAAGCTTGCGCCTCGCCGCCGTGACGCAGGATCACGTCATCGAGCGAGATGCTGCGCGGCCGTCGTGACCGTGAGAACTCTTAGTGCCAATGCCCCACAGCGTGCGAGTCATGAATTGCTTCTGCAGGGTGCCATCGTAATTGCGCTCGTAGAAGTTCGGCCCCAGGTCGTGGCGCTTGAAATCACCAAAGATGTTCTGCACCAGGAAGGGATTCCCCTGTGGCTGCTTTAGCGTCGGCAATCCGCTGCCGTCATCGAGGCTCTTGATCAGGGTACTGGCGGTAGCAAACAGGCTGTTGAATTTGCCATTCACCGGATCGTAAACCGTGTTCACGTCGGCGACGCGGCGGTCGTGATTGATCTGCAAATTCTGAATATGGCAGGAAGTGCAGCCGATCCTATTGAAGACCGAAAGCCCCAGCGCGGTGGTTGTGTCCTGCTTGCCAATCCCCGGCTTAAAGTAGTTCAGGAGATAAAATTCCAGGTGATCAACAATCGCGGGATCGATTTCGTACTGACCGGTCTCAGCATCCGGCCCAGGAGGCGGGCTGATCTTGTCCTGGGTACCATCGAGCACCATGCCAGAAGGAGTTGTGACCTTCTGGCCTGCGCTTGCCGCCGCTAGATCAGGATCGTTGACCTCAAGACCCATTTCCTTATGCAATGCTCCCACCACGAATTCGCGGATTGAAATCGTGCTGCCCTCGGCAAAAAAGGGCTTGACGCGCAAATCGGGGTCCACTCCCTGTACTTGCGAATAATCGACCGAACCCGATGGACTCGCCGTGATCGCACCGTAGTAAATGCCCTTGCTGCTCAATGGCAGAGTGGCAGATTTTCCGCTGCTTGCAGCTTGAATGATCGCCTGTTGCCGGATGTTGCGCAGGTCAGCGGTAATTTCATCGGCCAGCATTTCTCTCAAGCCGAGTCCGAATAAATGCGGCGCATCACGGCTGTCAGGCCTGGTGGCGACATTGCCACCCACTCCGGCCGAACCTCGCGGACGGCCGTGGCAGGATGCGCAGCTATCCGATAAACCTGCGCCGATGGCGTTGTTGGTATCGAGATCGCCAACACCGTCTCCTTCGTTTGCGCCCTGATTTAAGCGATGTTCACACCGCCGCCTAAAGGCGAATAAATGGCGAACATAATAAATTGCCTTCGTGTCCCTCAAAGCCTGTGCCGTCATTATTCATGATCTGAACCAGACTGCGCACGCGCTCGACGTCGTGAATGCGGATGTGCCGATGGCTGGCGAAACATCCCCGTTGCGCGTTTTGACCTCAAGAAAGACGAACAGACGGCGCAAGCTTATGAGAACGCCTGTTTACGCCAATTGAGCGACGGTAGCCCAGTCGGCGGCATGCGCACACACGAATCCGGCAATCTGCAACTTTTGGGTGATTTACATTGGTTGACCCCAAGCGCACTCTGAGGTTGGGATTCCTTCACGATACGGTCTACTTTTCGCTTGTTTGCTCAGATTCTTGCCATCGGATCGATCTTTTGTGTCGGCGCGAATAGACTAATCTGAAGTTTTGTTTGGCCGGATATTCCAAAAAATGTTCAGGATACCTAGAGGGGCCCATGACGAGGGAAGTGGCAATCCGGGAAATAGTGGCGGCTTGCCAAGCGAACGGGACCTGCCTGCAGAATGTTGGAAAGAATCTGCTAGAACTCGCTGTCCCAATGTGTCTAAAGACAGTGTCTGCCCCGGCGGTCGTTGTGCAGGAGAAAACTACTTCGCCCGCTAAAAAGCGCGAGGACGGCCAGATTAACAAGGCTCCCCCTAAACCTCCGGTTCAAACTCATCAAACGGTCCGTTACCTTATAGAGTTGGTTTTAGTTCTTGTTGCTTGCTTCCTCGGGGGCAAGCTCGGGCTTGCCATCCCGTTTACGAGTGGAAATGTATCTCCCGTGTGGCCACCTGCGGGAATCGCGATGGCCGCCATGCTTGTGGTTGGCTATCGTATCTGGCCAGCCGTTGCGATCGCTGCTTTTCTCGTGAATTTCCTCACTCCGATTCCCCATGTGGCCGCGCTGGGCATTGCAGTGGGGAATACAGTAAGCCCTTTGGCTGGTGTTTGGTTGCTGCGGCGAATTCCGCGGTTTGACCCCTCTCTTACTCGTCTCCGTGATGTATTCGGGTTGATTGTCTTTGCTGCGCTCGGGGGCACGGCGATAAGTGCCACACTCGGGACTTCCGTTTTATATCTCGCGCACGTAAATGCGTGGTTGAATTTCGGGGCGGCTTGGCGAATTTGGTGGCTTGGCGATGCGATGGGAGTCTTGATCGTAACTCCACTGATACTGACCGCTCCGGGATTACTGTTGATCCGCTCTCGCCGCCAAATGCTCAAATTTGCAGGTACACTGCTCGGTACGGTAATCAGCTGCTTGCTGATCTTCGATCGGCGGCTTGGATTCCAGGCCGGAGGAGATGTATTCGCATTCGGCGTCTTTCCATTCGTGGTCTGGGGTGCAATCCGATTCGAGGCGACCGGGGCGGCAGTGGTAAGCTTCTTGATTTCCGTCGTTGCTGTGTGGGAAACAGCCCACGGATTCGGGCCGTTCGTGAAAAGCGCCTCTCTGCAAAACGCGACCCTCCTCCAGTCGTTTCTCGCCGTGATTTCAATGTCTGGAATGACGTTGGCTGCATTAACCGCCGAAAGAGCACAACTGATCCGTGAACGGACGGCACGCGAGGGACTCGAGCAGAGTGAAAAGCGCTATCGCGGAATCGTAGAGACCGCAAACGAGGGCATCTGGAAGTTAGACGCGGAGTTCATCACATCTTTCGTCAATCCACGTATGGCTGAGCTGTTGGGATATACCGTCGTTGAGATGCTTGGGAAGCCTCTATTCAATTTTATCTTCGAGGGCGACGTCGAGCAGAAGAGGGCCGATCTGCAGCGCCGACGAACGGGCGTGAGTGAGCAACTCGAAAGACGCTACCGCAAGAAGGACGGGGAGGAGTTGTGGACAAGGGTTTCAGAGAGTCCGATCTTCGATGATGACGCAACATTCTCGGGAGCCCTCCAAATGGTAAGCGACATGACTGACCAGAAACGCGCTGAAACCGGTCGGGAGAGCGCGCTGGAGACCGTTATGTTGCTGTCGCGCGCGATGGAGCAGACGGCCGATAGCGTTGTGATCACAGACAGGGAGGGGCTGATCGAGTACGTAAATTTAGCTTTCGAGGCGACTACCGGCTACAGTCGCGAGGAAGCATTAGGCAAGACGCCACGGATTCTCAAGTCTGGCAAGCATGATTGGGATTTCTACAAGACGCTTTGGGACGGCATCGTGGAAGGACAGCCGTTCCGAGGAACACTCCTGAACCGGAAGAAAACGGGCGAACTCTACTGGGCCGAACAGACGATAACCCCGATAAAGGATCAGGCCGGGAATATTACCCATTTCGTTTCCGTGCTCAAAGATGTTACCCAATTACGCAAGAACCAGGAGCAGGAAGTGCAACTGTGTCTGGCGCGCGAAGTGCAGCAACGATTCTACGCAACAGTCACTTCTGTGCCCGGCCTTGATATCGCTGCGGCTGCATATCCAATGAAAGAGACAGGCGGTGACTACTTTGACTTTTTCGCGCTGCCGGACAGCTCTGTATGTGTGAGTATCGGTGACGTCAGCGGACACGGGTTCGACTCTGCGCTGGTGATGGCGCTCACCCGAGCTTACGTGCGCTCATTCGCCGAAGTGGAGTCTGACGTTGGTGAGATTCTGACCAAGGTCAACCGCATGCTCGTGGCAGACCTCCGCGACGAACGTTTTGTAACCCTGCTGTTTGTTCGCCTCGATACAAGCAATGGCTCGTTGGCTTATGCGAGCGCTGGCCATGTCCCGGCTTTCCTGCTGGACGGTTCTGGAGAGGTCGACGCTGTGATGAGAAGCATCGGCCCTCCCTTGGGTCTGTTTGGCGGCGCTAAGTTTGTTAGCACCGTCCTTCCGGTTAAGGCGCACCAGTTGTTGCTGCTGCTGACTGACGGGATCACTGAGACCACCACTTCTGAGGACGTGCAATTCGGTTATGACAGAGCACTCGACTACGTGCGCGCGCACCGTCAAGATTCTGCTCACCAGATTGCTGAAGGGATCTGTCAGGCTGCTCGTGGTTTTGCGGGTGGCCAGCACCAGCTCGACGACCTCACATCGGTCGTAGTCAAGGTGGATTAAAAAATCCTATCAGGTACGTTTGAGCATGCTCGCAGTCGCGATACTTAAGGAGACTAAGCGAAAGGCGAAGTAAAGGTATTCGATCTTTTTCGGCATCCCTACACGGAACTTACTTTGATCAAGCGGCTCCAACGCACTTACCCGGACCGCTAGGAAGCTGCCACGTGAGTATGAAAGCAAGCACCCGCCAGGTAGATGGCATCACCGTAGTTGACTTGAGTGATCGTCTCAAAGAGGGCGAAGACATCACGGTGTTGCGCGACACTATCGAAGACCTGCTCGGCAAGGGACAGAAAAAAATCCTGCTGAACCTGGGCGACGTCAACCACATTGACAGTTCGGGCGTCGGCGCCCTGCTAAGGGCCTTTACTTCGGTTCGCAACCAGGGCGGCGAGTTGAAGCTGCTGCACCTGACCAAGAGGGTCCACGACATACTGCAAAATACGAAGCTGCACACAGTCTTCGACGTAAGGGACGACGAGGCCGCGGCGATAGCTGCTTTCGGCAATTAATTCAGGGACGAATTCAACGGTGGACGCTCGCGTGGAAACGCTCCCTGGTCAAGTCCAACAAAGTTTGGGCTTTTCTTGCGCTCTAAGTGGTAGCATCAGGATCTTTTCCCAGCCACTCGGCACGATGACGCGTATAGTAGACGTCCCGGCCAGCACAGGGAATGGCCCAGCTGCTTTACATCGCTTTCAGGCGAAGTCCATTCGCCGAATTCAGCGCAACTATCGTGTCTTGGTACTGACGCTCAGTCTGTCGCTCATCTTTGCTTTAGTTCATTTCTGTGCAACTCCTCCAATAAAGGCTGCTACTCCTGATGTGCTACGAGTGCGGGAGTTGGTCATAACGGACGAAAATGGCATTGAGCGCGTGATTATTGGTGCGCCGCTTCACCGGACAGTGGGAAAACGGAAAAGTGAATACTAGACGCGTGGAACGGCCCTTCCGACAGGCGGGTATTTTGATTTTCGACAAGGACGGTGTCGAACGGGGAGGGTACTTGACCGAGGATACTCATGACAACGCTCTGCTGACGCTTGACGATAAGCAGCGACAGGAGGTCTTACTAGTAACCGGCGCAGACCCCACTTCATCGTTCCGCATGTGGACGGGAAAAGATGCCCTTGAGCTTCGAGTTGATCCCGACCTCAATGGGCCAATCTTCCGAATGATTCGGAACGGAAAACCTGTCTTTGAGCAACCGCAGGGGGCGAAGTAGTTGTTGCAAAATCCCGATCTATCTATAAGAGGAGAAGTCAAGGACATTTTTCTCCCTCGACCGGAAGGAGAAGATATTTCCTTG
>WNFJ01595141.1_pt1 | contig 39048 bp, 29 predicted proteins | sample 5400461 | NCBI WGS metagenome assembly WNFJ01 (sample SAMN13153349, study PRJNA577476) | soil metagenome | isolation source: 115 cm saprolite on Douglas fir-dominated hillslope | place: USA:California | collected 2013-09-17
GACTCGCACTCGCTCGGCTACATGATGAACAGGCAATTTACATGGTGAACTCCTTTCAGTTCACAAGATCAGCCAGGCTTATCCTGGTGTACCGACCGGCAGGGAGCGCTACCACATGTCCCAGGTGTCACAAGCTTCAGCCTGTGATGTGGAGTCGGTCTGTGCCGCTCGATACAACGAATGCCAGGAAGATAGAATGCGTGACCGTTGGCATCAGCTACGGTTCCGTGTCTTCCTTGAATTCAGGGGCGCGAAGCGGCCCCTTCCTCGTATTCCTCGCATTCCTCGGCCACCAAGTAACCGGCAGCACGAAGCGCTGCATGTCATACTAAAAACTTGGAGAATTGTTTTATTGAAAACCGACAGCCCAACTCAAATCGCGGTGCTCGGACTGGGATACGTCGGGTGCGTGACGGCTGCCTGTTTAGCCAGCCTGGGGCATCGCGTACTGGGCATCGACCGCGATAAACATAAGGTCGATAATGTCCTGAACGGCCACGCCCCTTTCTATGAACCTGAACTCGAGGATTTAGTTCGCGAGAACGTCCGCGCCGGACGATTGACCGCCTCAACTTCGCCTGATGGAATCGCGGACGCCGACATCGTCCTGATTTGCGTCGGCACGCCCTCCGAGAAGAACGGCAATCTGGGACTGACGCAGTTGCGCCGGGCGATCGAGGAAATTGCTCCGCGGATTCCACGGCGCACGAAGCCCTTGATCGTCGCCGTCCGCAGCACCGTATTTCCTGGAACCTGCGAAGAAATTGTGCTCCCGGCATTCGCGGGCCATCCGTCCGTCCAAGTGGTATCCAATCCGGAATTCTTGCGCGAGGGTTCGGCCGTGAAGGACTTTGTCGAGCCTTCTCTGCTGGTGGTCGGCGGCTCCGATCCGCGCGCCGTGCAGGCAGTAGCGGATCTCTACGCGCCGCTGGTTGTCAAGCCCTGCCTCGTCTCATTGCGCACGGCCGAGATGATCAAGTACGCCTGCAACGCATTTCACGCCGTGAAAATATCTTTCGCGAATGAAGTCGGCGCCATCAGCGAGAAGCTCGGCGTCGACGCCGGTGAAGTGATGAACACGTTGTGCGAAGACCGGAAACTGAATGTGTCGGCGGCGTACTTGAAACCCGGCTTCGCTTTCGGCGGTTCCTGTCTTCCGAAGGACCTGCGCGCATTGAACTTTGAAACTTCCCTTGCTCGAATCCACTCTGCCGAGCAACGAGCAGCATCTGAAACGGGCCATCGACGCCGTGCTCGATCTGCCGGCCCAGCGCATCGGCGTGATCGGACTTGCGTTCAAAGAGAACACCGACGACCTTCGCGAGAGCCCCGTGGTCACGCTGCTCGAGCAACTGATCGGCAAGGGCCGCGACGTGAAAGTCTTCGACCCGCACATCCGCCTGGACGCCATTTATGGCACGAACCGCACCTTCATTCTCGAAAGCATCCCGCACATCGGCCGCTTGCTCGAAACCGGCTTGGAGCAGGTGCTGGCGTGGGCCGACCACCTGGTGGTGGCGCAGCGGCAGGACGAGAAAGTAACGCAACGCATTCGCGCGAGCGCCATCCCGGTGATCGATCTGGTGAACCGTTCCTCACCTGGCGTGGCAGTCGACGCCGGCCTCTCGCAGGTTGGAGATTAACCCATGGCGAAGAAAGCGCTCATCTCCGGAATCACCGGCCAGGATGGCTCGTTTCTGGCGGAACTTTTGCTGGCCAAGGGTTATGAAGTGCATGGCATAATCCGGCGCGCCTCCACGTTCAATACGGAACGCCTGGATTCCATCTACGCCGATCCTCATGAGCAAGGCGCCAATTTGCACCTGCACTACGGCGACGTGACGGACGGGTCCGGCCTTCGTCACGTGATCGAAAGTGTGCAGCCTGAAGAGATCTACAACCTGGCGGCGCAGTCGCACGTGCGAGTGAGTTTCGACCAGCCCGAGTACACCGCGGACGTCGTCGCCACTGGCACTCTGCGACTGCTCGAAGCTGTGCGCGACTACGTGGCCAACACGGGCAGGCGTGTGCGTTTCTATCAGGCCGGGTCGTCGGAAATGTTCGGTGCCGCTTCGCCGCCGCAGAGCGAAACCACGCCGTTCTATCCGCGCAGCCCATACGCTGCCGGCAAAGTGGCGGCGCATTGGTACTCCGTCAATTATCGCGAAGCTTACGGGCTCTTCATCTCGAACGGCATCTTGTTCAACCACGAATCCGAACGGCGCGGCGAGACTTTCGTAACGCGCAAGATAACCCGGGCGCTGGGCCGGATCAAACTGGGCTTGCAGAAAAAACTGTACCTCGGCAACCTGGACGCCCGCCGCGATTGGGGCCATGCGCGCGACTACGTGGAAGCCATGTGGACCATGCTGCAAGCAAGGGAGCCGGACGACTACGTCGTTGCCACCGGCGAGTCGCACTCGGTGCGCGAGTTTCTGGAAGCGGCCGCGTCTTACTGCGGCCTGGACTGGAAGGAATTCGTGGCCAGCGACACGCGCTATCTCCGGCCCACCGAAGTGGACTTCCTGCTGGGAGACGCTTCCAAGATCAAACAGAAGCTGGGCTGGCGGCCAACCGTCAGCTTCGACCAACTGGTCCGCATGATGATGGATCACGATCTGGAACTGGCGCGTCAGGAGCAGACACTGACCAACGCCGGCCACAAAGTGGTCCTGCGAGGATCCTCGCATGGATAAATCGAGCCGCATATTTGTGGCCGGACACCGCGGGCTGGCCGGCTCCGCCATCTGTCGCCGATTGCAGCAAGACGGCTATTCCAACCTGATCCTGCGTGGCCGCCAGGAGTTGGATCTCACCAACCAGTCCGCCGTGGACGCCTTCTTCGCAGCCGAAAAGCCGGAGTACGTCTTCGTGGCCGCCGCCAAGGTCGGCGGAATTCTCGCCAACAGCACTCAACCCGTTCCGTTTCTGCGCGACAACCTGGCAATCGAAATCAACGTCATCGATAGCGCTTACCGCCACGGAGTGAAGAAGCTCCAGTTCCTGGGTTCGTCGTGCATCTATCCGAAGCTCGCGCCGCAGCCGATGAAAGAAGAGTACCTGCTGACCGGCCCGCTGGAGCCGACCAACGAGTGGTACGCAATCGCCAAAATTGCAGGCATCAAACTCGGCCAGGCCTACCGGCGGCAATATGGCTTCCACGCCATCAGCCTGATGCCGACCAATCTTTACGGCCCCGGCGATAATTACGACTTGCATTCTTCGCACGTGCTTCCGGCGCTGATCCGCAAGGCCCACGAGGCGCGTCTCGAGCGCGCGCCCGAGATGGTGGTGTGGGGAACCGGCGCTCCGCGCCGCGAGTTTCTGCACTCCGACGACATGGCCGCCGCCGCCGTATTCCTGATGCTGAACTACGATGAAGCCGATATCATCAACGTAGGCGCCGGCGCCGACGTCACCATCCGCGAGCTCGCCGAATTGATTTGCCGTGTGATCGGTTACCAGGGCCGTCTGGTGTTTGATTCCTCGAAGCCCGACGGTTCGCCGCAAAAACTGCTGGATGTCAGGCGGCTGAGCGCCTTGGGATGGCGCCCTCGCATCGGTCTCGAAGAAGGGATTGCCCAAACCTACCAGTGCTTTCTCGAACAGGAAAAATGTCTAGCACAGGCGTAAAGCATGTGGCATTGGCACAGACTGTGCAACCGAGCCGCGACCGGAAGGGAGCGCTACCACCGGATAAAAATCGCGTGCCTGTGTTGGTTGACGGCGCGCACTGGTGCGCGCGCCACCGCCGCTCCCCAATAAAATGATGCGGCTCTTCCGAGTCTTCGTCCCCACCAGCGTCGTCGCGCTGCTCGCCTCGGAAGTCATCCTTATTTACACCTGCTACGTTGCCGCCGCGTTCATTGTTCTGGAAGTCGATCCGCAGATTTACCTCTTCTACGACGCCGGGTGGTTTCGCATTCTCATCGTGGTCGCCTGCATCATGGTGGGCGTTTATTTTCACGACCTGTATACGCAGTTCCGCATCAAGTCCAAGATCCTGCTCATCCAGCAGATCATCGTCGTGATCGCCGTGACGTTTCTGTTGCAGGCCTTGCTGGGTTACCTGCGACTGCGGGATCTGATGCTGCCGACCTGGTTCATGATCGTCGGCAGCCTGCTCACCATCATCTTCCTGCCGTTGTGGCGCATCTTCTACAGCAGCGTGGTCCTCAAGGCGATGGGGGCTCAGCGCGTGCTGTTCTTAGGCACTTCCGCCATCGTGCAGGAGATCGCCGGACACGTTGCCGCCAACCCGGAAACGGGATTCGCCGTGCTGGGCTACGTCGACAACCTCGACCCTGACGCCAAACTCTCCGGCGGAAAGATCTTGGGCGCGATCTCGGATCTGCCCGGCATCGTCCGCCAGTTGAGGCCCGATCGCATCGTGGTCGGCATGGCCGAACGCCGCGAACGTTTGCCCATGCACCAGCTTCTGGAGATGCGTCTCTCGGGAATCCATATCGAGGACGCCTTAACCACTTACGAAGCCACCTTCGGACGAATCTCCACCCACGAACTCCGCCCCTCGCAGTTGATCTTCTCCACCGAACTTGGTCCCAACCCGAACCGCGTCATGCTGCAAACCATGTACTCGCTGGCAATTGCGCTGCTGGGAACCATCTTGTTTTCCCCGATCATGCTGCTGGTCGCCATCCTGGTGCGGCTCTCGTCCCCCGGGCCGATCCTGTTTCGCCAGCAGCGCGTCGGAAAAGGAAGCGTGTCGTTTACGCTATATAAATTCCGCTCCATGTGGGCCAATGCCGAGGCTGACAGCGGCGCGGTCTGGGCCAAGAAGGACGATCCCCGCATTACGCCCGTCGGAAGATGGTTGCGCAAGCTCCACTTGGATGAGCTGCCGCAGTTGTTCAACGTCCTGAGGGGCGATATGTCGATCGTCGGCCCGCGCCCGGAGCGGCCCGAATTCGTCACTGAACTCGAGAAGCAGATTCCCTACTACCGCCAGCGCCATTGCGTCAAGCCTGGAATTACGGGCTGGGCGCAGATCAATCACAAATACGGGGACACCATCGAGGACACCATTATCAAGCTGGAATACGACCTCTACTACATCAAGAACCTCGCGCCGGCTCTGGATGCCTTCATCATCTTCCACACCGCGAAAGTGGCGCTCCTCGTGCGCGGTTCCCAGTGAACTACTTTCATAATTTCGGTAATTATTCAGTGCCTGTGGCGCACCCTCTCAGGCTGCCGCGTCGAGACTCGTCTCGACGCTTCCTGCGCCCCGGAAAGATACCACTACTCGGACAGGACCGGAAGTAACGGATCGTTCGCTGTCGATTTGTGGCCGTCCAGATCCAGGTAGCGCGGGTCCAGCAGGCGCTCCGGCTCCAAATGGCCCATGGCGGAAAGCAGCGTCTCCTTCAGGTGCGGGTAATCCTTTTCGATTTCGCTGAAAAGCCTGCGAATGGATTTCCGCACTGTGCCGGTTCGCTCGGAACAAGCACAGGGGACGATGGGCGCTCCCAACGTATCCGCAAAACGGCTGGTGATGTCCTCGGTGACGAACGCCAATGGACGAATCAGGCGAAATTCCTTGTCGCGCGAATAGGTGATCGCGGGCAGCGCGCTCACTCGCCCGGTGAACATCGCATTGCGCAGAAACGATTCGCAAAAATCGTCCGCCGTGTGGCCGAACGCGATGACGTTCGCGCCCAGACCGCGTGCGATTTCGTAAACTGCGCGCCGCCGGTAGCGGCTGCATAAGTCGCAGCCGTGCGTGGGCTGTTCCTTCAGCAAGCGCAGCGACGGCCGGTCCTGGAAATAGGTCCAAGCGACGCCGCGCTGTTTCAAATACTCGCCCAGCGGCGCGATGGGCCGCTGAAACTTGCCCTGCTCCACTGTGAACGCGCAGACGGTGAAATCCACCGGCGCCCTCTTTTGCAGCAGCAGCAGCGCTTCGAGCAAAGTGAGCGAGTCCTTGCCGCCAGATAATGCGACAGCCACCCGATCGCCGTCGCGAATCATCTTGAAGCGCGCAACCGCCTCGCCAACCTTGCGCAGAAGTATTTTTTCCAGCTCCAAGTGTGCGCTACTCCTCTTCAGCCGACAGCCTCGCCAGCACCGAAAAATCCTCCAGCGTAGTTGTGTCGCCTTTCACTTCACCATTCGTGGCGATTTCGCGCAACAGCCGCCGCATGATCTTGCCGCTGCGCGTCTTCGGCAGCGATTCGGTGAAGCGAATGTCGTCCGGCTTGGCGATCGGGCCAATCTCTTTGGCCACCCACTGCCGCAACTGATTCTTCAACTCCTCGCGCGGCTGCTGCCCGGCTTTCAGCGTTACGAACGCAGAGACAGCCTGGCCCTTGATCTCATCCGGACGCCCCACCACGGCCGCTTCGGCCACCATCGGATTCGCCACCAGCGCCGATTCGATCTCCATCGTGCTCAGCCGATGACCCGCCACGTTCAGTACGTCGTCCACACGGCCCATCAACCAGAAGTATCCGTCTTGATCCACGCGCGCCCCGTCGCCGGTGAAATATGCGCCCGGAATCTGCGACCAATACTGCTGCTGGTACCTCTCCGGATCGCCGTAGATGTTCCGCAACATCGCCGGCCAGGGGCGTTTGATCACCAGTAGTCCGCCCGCGCCCGCCGGCACGGATTGGCCTTCGCGATTCACCACGTCGGCGATGATGCCCGGCAGCGGACGCGTCGCCGAACCCGGCTTGGTCGCGATCGCGCCCGGCAGCGGAGAAATCAGAATCGAGCCCGTTTCCGTCTGCCACCACGTATCGACGATGGGACAGCGCCCGCGCCCGATCGTCTCGCGGTACCACATCCACGCTTCCGGATTGATCGGCTCGCCCACGCTGCCGAGCAAACGCAAACTCTTCATGGCATGTTTCCGCGGCCATTCCTCGCCCAGCCGCATGAACGCGCGAATGGCCGTCGGCGCAGTGTAGAAGATGTTCACCTGATACTTTTCGATGATCTTCCAGAAGCGGTCCGGCTCCGGCCACGTGGGCGCTCCTTCGTACATCACCGTCGTCGCGCCATTCTGCAACGGTCCGTAAACCACGTAGCTGTGCCCCGTCACCCATCCGATGTCCGCCGTGCACCAGAACGTATCTTCTTCTCGAAAATCGAAAACCCACTGGCACGTGATGTAAGTTCCCACGGCGTAACCGCCCGTCGTGTGCAGAATGCCTTTGGGCTTGCCGGTTGTGCCGGACGTGTAGAGCAAATACAGCGGATGCTCGGCATCCACAGGCTCGGCCGGGCACTCCGCCGATGCAGTCTCCATCAGTTCGTGCCACCAATGGTCGCGCCCCGGCTGCATCTTCACTTCCGCGCCCGTTCTCCGATAAACCAGTACGCTCTTCACGCTGGCGCACCCGGGCAGCGCCTGATCCACTGCTTCCTTCAGCTTCACTTCGGCGCCCCGCCGGTAGCTCGCATCCTGCGTGATCACCGCCGATGCTCCGCAATCGTTGATGCGATCGATCAAAGCCTGCGCTGAAAATCCGCCGAACACCACCGTATGCGGTGCGCCCAGCCGCGCGCACGCCAGCAACGCGATGGGCAGCTCCGGAACCATGCCCATGTAGATCGCCACGCGGTCGCCCTTCTTCACGCCCAGCGACTTCAGCACGTTCGCACACTTCGACACTTCGTGCAGCAGTTGCTGATAAGTAAGGATGCGCGAATCGCCCGGCTCGCCCTCCCAAACGATGGCGGCTTTGTTCTTCCGCCAGGTGGCCGCATGCCGGTCCAGACAGTTATAGGAAATATTCAGTTGCCCGCCCACGAACCATTGCGCAAAAGGCAGACTCCACTCCAGCACGCGATCCCAGGTTTTGAACCAGTGCAGTTCGCTTGCAATCTTTGACCAGAATTCCTCCGGATGCTCCTCCGCCTCTTTGTACAGGCGCTCGTAGTCGGCCAGGCTCCGGACGTGCGCCTTGGACCGAAATTCCTCCGAAGGCTCAAAAACCCGTTGTTCCTTCAGGACTGTGGTGATATCGGATTGCGATGCCATAGCTCTCCACTAGGATATCCGACTCTCGATGTGGGGCAGCCCTTCCGGGCTGCAGCCGCCTTTCCAGGCGGCTTCGGTGCATACCTATACAAGTTCGTAAAATCTGCCGTGAAAAGCGGCCGATATACCAGCGCAAGCGAAGTGGTGCGGGATGCCCTTCGCGAAAAGCGCGACGAAGCCCTCCGGGAAGTGCAACAGAAAATCGAAGCGGGTCTGGCATCGGCAAGGCGCGGTGACCTGTTGGATGGCGAAGCTGTGATGGGCGAACTGCGAAAGCTCGGCGTTAATCGCCGCTCGCGATAGATAGTGAGGCGGCGATACAAACTCACGCATGAGGCCCGGCTGGATCTCCTCTCGATTTGGCAATTCATCGCCCGGGACGAAGCCGAAAGACTAACCGGTCGTTTTGAAAAAGTATTTCGTCTGCTGGCTGCATTCCCAAGGCAGGGTCACAAACGCGCCGGCGTGCACACCAGCGAAGCAGTGCTGTTTTGGCCCGTTGGTTCCTACGTCATAGTCTACCGGCCGGAGCCCAGACCGATTGTAATCGTCCGGGTGGTGCACGGCGCTCGCGATCCCGCTGTCTTGCCCTGAGCCTCCTGAGAACGGTGTAGAATGATTGTCGCGTGACACGTCGAACCTTCCTAGCCGGTTGCAGTCTTGCCCTCGGTGCCCCGGCCGCCCAAAAGCTGCCCATTCGCAAAGCCGTTTTGTTCAGCATGCTCCCCACCGAGCTGAGTATCCTCGACCGCTTTCAGCTCGCCCGCGACACCGGATTCGAGCAAACCGAATGCGGCACCACCGACGACCCGCACGAAGCCGAAGAGATTCTCGCAGCCAGCAAGAAGAGCGGCGTCCGCATCCACTCGGTGATGAACCGCGACCACTGGAAGTTCCCGCTCACCGCGCGCGACCCCGCCGTCGTTGCCAAGAGCGTCGAAGGACTCAAGACCAGCTTCCGCAACGCCAGCCTCTGGGGCGCCGACACGGTTCTGCTCGTCCCCGGCGTCGTGAACGCCGAAACCACTTATCAGGAGGCCTGGGATCGCTCGCAGACCCAAATCCGTAAGATGATCCCTCTCGCCGAAGAGCTGAAAGTGATCATCGCCGTCGAAGAGGTGTGGAATAAATTCCTGCTCAGCCCGCTCGAATTCGCGCGCTTCGTCGATTCGTTCCAAAGCCCCTGGGTCCGCGCGTATTTCGACGTCGGCAACGTGGTGATCTCCGGTTACCCCCAGGACTGGATCCGCACGCTCGGCAAACGCATCGTCAAGCTGCACCTCAAGGACTTCACTTTCAAACAGCGCGTTGCGAAATTCGTGAATTTGCGCGAAGGCGAAATCGATTGGAAAGCCGTCTACGCCGCCCTGGCCGATATCGGATACAACGGCTCCGCAACCGTCGAACTCTCCACCGGCGACAAAGCGTATCTTGAAGATGTGAGCCGCCGCGTGGATCTGATCCTGAGCGGCCAGTGAAAAATTTCGAGACACTCCGAAACGCTTGGGGACACTCCGAAAAATTTGGGGACACTCCGGGCTTGCTGTTCGAGCTTCGATCTGCGCACCTCAGCAGGCGTGTCCCCAAATTTTTCAGCCTCGATAACTCTCTGAACATGGAGCGATTATGAAAAACTTCCTCATCGGACTCGTAGTTGGCATCCTGCTCGCCGGCCTGACGCTCATGATCCTGGTCTTCGCCGCCGTGAAGCTCGCCGGTTCGTTCGCGGACAAGCCCGTGACCGTAGCCGACGGCACAACGCTGGTCGTCAAACTGGAAGGCGAAATTCCGGAAAAGCCGGTCCCCGAAATCCCGCTCCCCATGTTCGAGGCGCAAGCTCCTTTCACAGTCAGAGAAGTCTGGGACATATTCCGCCGCGCGGCCGCCGACTCGCGCATAAAGGGAATCATCTTCGCCCCGCGTGGACTGGAGATCGGATGGGCCAAGATGCAGGAGATCCACGACCAGATCCTGCAATTCAAGAAATCCGGCAAGCCCATCGTCACCTATCTTCGCGGTCCCGGCGCGCGCGAGTATTATCTGGCCGCCGCAACCGACCGCATCTACATGCCGCCCGAAGATTTTCTCGACCTCAAGGGATTGCGCGTCGAGGCCGTCTTCATCAAAAACACCTTCGACAAGCTGGGGATCAAGGCGGACGTGGTTCACGCCGGAAAATACAAGGATGCCGGCGACATCCTCACCCAGACCTCCATGTCACCCGAAACGCGCGAAGTCTTGAACCAGGTGCTGGATCAGCTTTACGGCAATCTCATCGATACTGTCGCCAAGGGCCGCAAGAAAACTTCCGAAGCCGCGCAGGCCCTCATCGACAAAGGGCCCTTTATGTCCAATGAAGCCCTCGCGAACGGTCTGGTGGACAAATTGGGCTACGAGGAACAGGCCGCTGAAGACATGCGCGGCCGCCTGAAACAGTCCGAACTGAAAAGGCTCTCGGCCAAGTCCTATTTGAAGACTTCGCCGCCGTCTGGAGGCGTCAGCCGGCGCGTCGCCCTCGTGGTTGGCGAAGGCGCCATCACCCGTGGCGCGGGAAACAGCGGCAATGACGACGGTTTCACTTCCAGCGGATTCGTCAAACTCCTGAAGCAGGTGGAGGACGATTCCACCATCAAAGGCGTGATCTTGCGCGTCGATTCCCCGGGCGGCGACGGAACCGCTTCCGACGACATTCTGCACGCCGCCAGGAATCTCAGCCGGAAAAAGCCGTTGGTCATCTCCATGAGCGACCTGGCCGCTTCCGGCGGCTACTTCGTATCCGTGACCGGCGATCCCATCGTGGCTTATCCCAACACGCTCACCGGCTCCATTGGAGTCGTTTTCGCCCGGCTGAGCCTCCACGGACTCTACGACAAAATCGGCGTGACCAAGCAACTGCTCACCCGCGGCCACTATGCGGATCTGGATTCCGACTACTCGCAACTCAATGACGACCAGCGCCAGAAAATCAGCGGCCAGATCGACGCCTTCTACAAAGCCTTCGTGTCCCGCGTCGCGGACGGCCGCAAGAAGACCTTCGAGCAGATCGAACCGCTGGCGCAGGGCCGCGTCTGGATGGGCGCGCAGGCCAAGCAGAACGGCTTGGTCGACGAGCTCGGCGGCCTCGACCGCGCAGTCGAGCTGATCCGCCAAAAAGCGCACTTCGCCGCCGGCGACAAGATCACCCTGGTGCCGTACCCGGGCAAGCGCAGCGTGTTCGACGCCCTCTTCAAGAGCGGCGACGATTCAGCCGCCATCGAATTGAAGCTGGAAAAGATGCTGGGCAACTTCCCGGTAACCGCCATGGCCCACGGCGGCTTCCTGAAAGTAATGCCCTACTCCATCACCGTGAAGTAAAAAATCCGGGGACATTCCGGGCTAGCGTCATGGAGGGTTCAATTAGAGCACTCAAGCAGGCGTGTCCCCGGATTTTCTCCCGGACTGTAGAGACGCGACCGTTCCTTGAATTCAGGGACGCGAAGCGGCCCCTTCCTCGAATTCCTCGTATTCCTTCGGTCACGAAGTGACCGGCGGCGCGAAGCGCCGCTAAAACGCCTGCACCGAATGAATCCCGTTCGACTGCAACACGACTTGCATCTTCTCGAGCGCCGATTTATGAATCTGCGAGACGCGGCTTTCGTTGATGCCCAGGATTCCGCCGATCTCCTTCATGGTCATCTCATTGGTGTAGTACAAGAAGACCACTTTCTGGTAACGCTCGGGCAGAGTTTTCATCGCGACGCTCAACACCGAGCGCATCTCCTCGCGGGAGCACATATTATCCGGCTGCGTCTCCGGCTTGCTCGGAAAATCCGGCGCGGGAAGGTCGTCGTGTTCGATGGCGCGGGAAGAAGCCGAAATCAGCCCCACGCTGCGCAGGTCCACCATCATCTGCCGCCAGCGCTCCACGTCGACTCCCAGCTTCGCCGCCACTTCGGCTTCCGTCGGCATGCGCTGCAGGCTCACCGAGAGTTCGCGCGTCGCGGCTTCCACCTGCTTGTGACGCCGCCGCAAATCCCGCGAGGCCCAGTCGAGCTGGCGCAGGCTGTCCAGGATCGCACCCTTGATGCGGTGCTTGGCGTAGCTGGAAAAAGCCACCTGCTTGTCCGGATTGAATTTGTTGGCCGCATCGAACAGACCCAGCACGCCCGCGTGCACCAGATCGTCGAGATCGACGTGTACGGGCAGATTCTCATGCACCCGAATCGCGATCGCCTTCACAAGCGGAAGATGCTCCAGAACAATCCGATCGCGCCTGGCGATTCTAGCTGCTGAGCTGCAATGTGCTGTCTTGGTCTTTGTCATCCCTGTACCCTTCTTACCTCTGGTTTATTGAACGGCCTTGTTGGGCCCGCGCTTCTCTAAGTGCAAGCCGATAGCCAGATCCGTACTAAGAGAGAACCGACCTTTGGTGTTGAGGGATTCTATTTACCTGCGCAGCGCATCGACCCTAAGATTCAGAGACATGGACACCACGCCCAATAGAAGGACCGAAGACCTACACCGGAAGTACTACCTTCGCGCCCGGGGGTAGGAATCTCGTAATGGAACCAGTAGACCCAATTCCGCGATCCCGAATCGGGATTCACGTTCCAAAATGAAACACGACCTACACCTACTCCTGTCTATGTATATCGGAGCACTCGCGCGAAAGCTTGAGGTGTTAAGGCTTTTTGAGGGTGACGAGGTAGGTCTTTACCGCTAGGCCGCCGAGAAATATCCACACCACCATCCGAAACGAGCCGTCCAACGTCAGGCCCGCCAGCAGCGCGATAGCCGCATACGACCCCAACGCCGTGAACAAGCCGGGCCGCCTCGTTGTTCCCACATCCTACATCCTACAACCCACAACCGCTATAATCTCTGGATACCGCAGTCAACTCGATTGGAGGCGACATGCCCGAAGAGATCACCGCCGAGAGTACCAGCGCAGCTAGCGGCATGCTGGGAATGTTCAACGCGTTCGTCGACCCGTCCGGCCTCGCGAAAGCCGCGCGCGCCAAGTTGTTTTGGCTCTGGCCGCTGATCACGGTCAGCATTATCTATATCGTGCTCGGCTACCTGATGCTGCCCTACACGCTACAACTCGTGGACCTCAAGATGAGCGAACGCGCCGCCCAGCAGGGCGTCCCCGCCGAACGCCTCGAGAGCATGAAGAACGCGGCTCACATGTTCAGCCAGGTCGGACCGGTGCTGACGCCCGTCGGCATCATCGTGATCGTCGCTCTCATGGCCTGGCTGGTGACCGTAGTCGGCTCCATGGTGGACTTGCGCGTGAAATTCCGCGATGCATTTTCATTGCTCGCAGGCTGCTCCCTCATCCGCTCGCTCCAATTCATCGCAACCTATGTCGTAGTGCGTACCAAGGGCGACGAAATCACGTCCCCCGAGCAACTGATGCCGCCCTTCGGGCTGGACATCTTCGTTTCGGGCGCGCATGGCATGCTGCTGTCGTTGCTGAATTTCTTCTCCATCTTCCAGATCTGGTACATCGTGATCCTCGGATTGGCTCTGGCCGCTTTCACCGGCTCATCGAAAGGCAAAGCCTTCTTCGCCATCACCCCGGCATGGCTGATCCCGCTGATATTCGCGCTGATCGGCGGCCTCTTCAGCGGCTCCTAAAAATTTGGGGACACTCCGTAAAAATCTGGGGACACTCCGGGCTAGCGTTATAAAGGGATCAATTTGACCACAGGTGCAGGCGTGTCCCCAGATTTTTCCCGCTGCCCTACTCCACATCCTCCGCCCCAACCGCCTTCTTATGCTTCGGCTTCTTCCTCCGCGTCTTCGGCACCATCACCTTCGCCGAAGGCACATTCCCCACACGCTCCCGCGCCAGCCGCCGGACCTCCGTCCTCCGATCGAATCTCTTCACCTTTCGCCGAGCCACCAATCACTTCCCCCCGAACAACTCCTTCAAGAACGCCTTGTCCTCCAAAATCGCTTTGTTAGCCGGCCGCGCCGCCGCCGCGTCGAACTGCTTCCGGAAATTCTTGTCCAGCGCCTGCGCCGAACGGAATTCCGCCAGCGCCCCCGTCTTATCGCCCACGGCGTAATTCAGCATCCCTAAACTCAGATGCACGCCGCCGCTCTCCGGAAAATACCGCGCCGCCTGAGCCGCCGCGTCCCGAGCCTCCTGCAGCTTGCCCGCGCGCAGCAGCTTGAACGTCTTGTCCTGGTACAGATATCCCAGATTCAAATTCAGCAGACGCCGCAATTCCGGAAACGGCTGTGGATTATCGTCCACGTTGATGTAGATGTAGCGGTCGTTGTTGATGTTCCGCCCGCCCTGCTTGCGCACCACCAGCATCGAAGCCGACTGCCTGCCGCGCGCGTCCCCGCCCGCCGCATCGCCCGCCTGAAGCGCTGCAAACATCCGTTCGGCCAACTCCCCGTTCCCCGCCTCGAAAGCGCGCCCCATCGACTCCACAACCTGCGGACCCACCAGTATGTTGCCTTGCGCCGACCACGTCTTCCCCTGGCGGTCGCCCGCCCACGTAGGCGCATTCGGACCCGTGTATGCCGCAATTGCGCCCTTACCGTCGACGATCGCCACCTGCCGCCCGTCCTTGCCTTCGAACTTGTCCTCCGCCAGCAGTTGATCCAGTACTTCTTTGGCGCTGCGTCCCAGACGCAGCAATTCCATCCCGCGAGGCCCGTATCCCACGTTCACGTTGGCCTGCGTCGCGATCGCGCCCACGCCCGCCTCCGCCCACGGAACCACCGATCCCACCGAAAAGTACCGCGACGCCACCGCCACGCCCCAATCGCCGTTCTCCGCATCGTAGGCGACAATCGAAAACGTCGCCACCTGCGCAGCCGCCGCGGCCGCCGCCAGCAAAACCAGAATCAGTATACGCGTCATAACGAACCCTCACCATCGTACACACAGCGCGGCTTCGCCACAAAGTGTCACATGGTTCTGCGGACGCCGGCACAGGCGCGGCCGTGCGTCAATCGGTGGCCACCGCCGGCCCAGCGGTCCATAGCCTTAAGCCCTGGCCTCATCCGCAATCCGCTCCAGGGGCCGCACTCGGACCCTTACCTCAACGCGCGACCCGAGCCTGTTGATGATCGTCATGAGCCGATCGACAGTGAACCGTCCAAGGTTTGCATTGCGGATGCGCGAGAAATCCGCCGCCGCTATTCCCGTGCGGCTATGCGCGACGCGCACGCTCAGACCCTCGCGGTCCAGCGCCTTGATGATTTCAGCGGCCAGAATAGCCTTGAACTGCTCCGCGTCCGCGTTCTTGTGCCCAAGATCGCGAAACACATTCCCACTCCCCCGCACTATTGCCAGTTTCTCGCCCTTCATCGCAACATCTCCTTCAGCCCTTTCAAACGGTCCTTGATCAGATCGATCTCGCGCCTGGGCGTCTTAATGCCCTGCGTCGATTTCTTCTGAAACGCATGCACGACCCAGACTTCTTCGGCAACTGCACCGCGTAGACCACGCGCAGCGCGTCACCGCGGGACGTCAGAGCAATCTCGAACACGCCCGACCCCAACCCGTGCATTGGCTTTGCTATATCCGCCTTGCCGCCCTCAGCAGCGATCGTCAAGGCTGCCAAACAGAGCGACCTTGCACCCTCCGGGAACGTCTCGAATTCCTTCAGCGCCGACCTGATCCATGAAATGGGCCGTGTTTTCCGAGTCTCCGCCATCCGCTATAGGCCATGTTGTCATATTTGACAACATCTGTCAAGAAGCCCCTCCGCAGCGCCCGCCGCCTCCGGTTTGCTGTCGAAACGCGTTCAGGTTTCACAACCTGTCGGGATTTGCGCGGACTTACGAGCCGACGCCACACTCCTCAAGCACAAAACTGCCCTGGGCAGTCCGGCCACCATCAGCTCCATCACTATCTGGAACCGCAATGACTGCTGCCAGGACCGCTTGACCGACTATTGGGTGTTCATATCCAATACGCCTTTCAATGCCAGCGACACGCCGGCGACGCTGCAGAACAATCCCAACATCTGGAACAATCACCAAACGTCGTATCCGAACCCCTCCGCGACGTTATCGGCGCCGAACTTTCTGGGGCGCTACGTACGGGTCCAGTTGTCCGGGACCAATTTTCTGAGCCTGGCGGAGGTGCAGGTGTTCGGCGTATACGGCAGCACCACGACGTACTCCTACTCTGGCAACACCGTCACAGTCACCGACGCCGCCGGCAAATCGAAAACCTTCACCACGGACGCCTTCGGCAACCTGAAGCAGGTACAGGAAGGTGGCGACACCATCAGGATTGAACCATGAGGCCGTCGGATGTCCGCCCCCTGGAAACGGTTACAGACGAACCCCTAAGATTGGGGGTATCGAGACAAACGAATCGAAATATCCTTGACATTGCTTTCGGATCGATGCATCATCTCAAAATAGGCGTCCGTTGAAGGAGTGAATCCGATGCACGGTGCCATCCGGGCAGTAGTCGCATTAGCAACCTTTTCCGCGCTGATTTCCTCTGCTCTTGCCCAACAGCGCGTCGACCCTCGTGAGATGTACGAACGCTGCATGGCCGTGGTGCCGCTGAGCGGCAAGGGAACGCTCGCGGATCCGATACGCCCCCTGTACGCCCCTGGCCCTGGATCCCGGAACCCCACCATACGCACCGGAATCATCGGCTATACGTACGTGCTGAGCGACGATGGCAAGCTGGCGTTAACGGAATTCGTAGGGCGCGACCGGTCGGCATTCAACGCCATTCTCGCGGACAAGAGCATCAAAGCCTTCCTCAAAGGAAGAGACAAGAAGGAAGACGCCGAAGCCGAGTTCAAAAAATACAAAAAAGACTTCGACATCAACAAGTTCGGCGTGAGGATGCAGTAAATGAAGACCACAAGGCTCCTCTTCCTCGGCTCCCTCTCGCTGGCGCCCGCATTCGCCGGCTACACCTACGACTTCCCCAATCAGCTGAACCCTTACAACTCCGGCCAGTGGTCGGCCACCGGTTCAATCAGCGCGTCCAGCAATATGGTCACGTCCGCCGATGCCAACGGCGGCTCGTTGATCTTCAACAATGGCCTGCCGGCGCCCAGCAACAGCTACGAAGTCCGCACTACGCTCTCGCTCAATGCTTCCGGCGGCCACTACATCACCTACCTGCGCGGCAGCTCTGGCTCGATTCTTGGGGGCGCCGGCAGCTTCTACGCCGTCGAGATCGCCAATCCAACCATCTCCGCCGGCGGCTGCACGGCCACGCTGAATGTCTATAAGCAGACCGGGGCCGGTACGCTCACCAATCCCTACAGCGTCCAGATCTGGTGCCATAACGGGATGGTGGTCCGTGCCATCGTGATCACGGCGAACGTGGTCGCGGTCTTTATCGACAACTTCTTCTGGACCTCGTGGGGATGGGGCGACAGCACTCCGATCACCAGCGGCCAGCCCGGCGTAGGCGTCTCGGGGGCGCCGTCCGGCAACGGAATTTCGGCCATCGACATCGGCCACATGGACACGGTCGCTCCCAACCCGATCAATGCGCAACTGGTCGGGTTTTCCGCTTTCCCGAATCACGTCGATTTTCAATTTCCGGGCACCGTAGACGACCCCAATGGCATCGGAATAGCCTACTATCAGTACTGGCGTAATGGCAATTGGCTCAACATGAGCCTCACGCCGAACCTCAGCGATACTACGGTTGCGCCCAACACGACCTACACCTACGTTTTGCAGGCTCAGGATTATCACTACAACAACACCAGCGTCACGATTACCGTCACCACGCCGCCTGCGGGCGAGGTCGACCCGCGCGAGGTGGGAGTGCGCCCGCTGGGCTCCTATTGGGGCGGCGCGGGCGAGCAGGTCGATATGCGCGCCTTCAATCTCAACTACACCGTCCCGCTGGTCAAGGCGATGGCGCGCAGCGGCTGGAGCGCGAGCTTCAATTTGAGCTACAACTCGCAGAACTGGCGGCAGGACTCGGGCGGAATTTGGGCCCTCGGCCGCGACGTAGGCTACGGCTACGGCTGGCGGTTGCAAGCCGGTTCCCTAACCCCGGTCTATCGCGACTACTGGACGATAGACCACTACCTGTTCATCGACTCTACCGGCGCCGAATACCGGCTCAACGTCAACACCAACGGCGTCTGGACCTCGCAAGAAAGTATCTACGTCTCCTACGACACCAGCACCGGCCGCCTCTATTTCCCGGACGGCAGCTTCTGGACGTTCGGCTCGGTCTCGGCCGGCACCGAACAAGACTCCGGGGCTCTGTACCCAACCCTGATGGAGGACACCAACGGGAACCAGGTGGTCCTCACCTACAATGCTGGCGCGGGCGTCACCTGGACCAACTCGAGCGCTCGCATAGCAACGATCCAGGACCTGCGAGGCACGTTCAATTTCACCTACGGGTTCATCTATCCGGACGATCCCATCCCGCACCTGTCGCAGATCCGGGCAACCCTGACCACGCCGCAAATCTACAATTTTTCGATCGCTTCGCGCCAGCCGCTCTCCGACCCGTTTGTGAACGGCTCGGCCGGAAATACGGCGATTTTGCAAAGCCTGACGCAGGTGGGAACGAACCTGACCACCTCCTTCGCCACCAACGGCTCGGGCGAGTTGACCCAAATGACCACGCCCTATGGCGGTCATCTGCGCTGGACGTACGGGCAGTTCACCTACGTTGGCAATCGCACCCAGCGAGAAGTCAATAACCGCTACCTCTCCGCATCGGCCGGAGCGCCCGAGACCCTCATCGGTATGTGGAACGATCCGGGCGATCCGAATCATTCGTTCCACACCGTGACCGCGACCATCGACTGGAGCGTAGGGTCCGAAAAAATCTTCTCGTTTCAAACCGACAATACGCAATTCAACTACGGCCTTTCAACGAACTTCGAGCTCCGGCCAAAAAACGACCCCGCCATCGCCGGATCGCGCCACGAAGGCTACACCTGGTCGTTGAATGCCACCAACAATCCCTACATCTCCGCGGTCCTGACCACCGAAGACGACTACAACCCGACCGCCGTCCAGAAGAAGACCACGCAAACCATCGACGCGCACGGCAACCTGACCCAAATGCAGGTCTACGACTTCGGCAACCTCTCGACGCCGGCGCGCACTTACACCAACACCTATCTGACCGACTCGAACTACACCTCCCGCTACATTTTCAACCGGCTGCTGAGCAGCACCGTAACCGACGGCACCAGAACCACAACCTTGTCCCAGATCAACTACGACGCAGTCTACCCCTACGTAAGCGACCCCAGCAACGGCTACATGCCCATGCACGACTCCTCCTATGGCACCGGTTTCTACTATCGCGGTAATCCGACTTACGTAGTGACTCCCGGCGGCAGTAGCTCCAAAGGCTTCGACATGGGCGGCAACGTCACCTCCAGCACAACCAATGGAGTCACCACCACCAGCACCACGTCCACTAATACATATTGGGCGGCGCCCACCGCGATCACCACCGGCACTCTCTCCACCGGACTGAACTGGACCCCCTATCTCGCCCCAAACCAGACAACCGGGCCTAATGGAGACTCCGCAACTGTCGGCTACGACGGCAACGCGCGGCCGTCTCACACGGTCTCTCCGACGGGTGCCTGGACTGACTACACCTACCTCGACACGCAATCGCCGCCCATGTTCATCGCCACGGTGAGCGGCGCGGGCATCAACTCCCATTGGAGCCGCACCACCAAGGACGGCTTCGGGCGTACCATAAAAGCAGAAACCGGCAGCGGCACAGGCAGCAACACGGCAACCGCCACATCCGTGGTCGACACCGTCTACGGCCCCTGCGGCTGCAACCCCATGGGCAAGATGCAGAAAGTCTCCCAGCCCCACGCCCCCGGCGCAACCCCGGTCTGGACCACGTACAACTACGACGGCCTGGGCCGCACCATCGCCACGGTCGCGCCGGACGTCGGTGCAACCCCAACCAACCTGGCACAAGGGAAAACCGCGACGCAAAGCAGCACTTATGATTCCATCACAGGCGCATCCAATGCAGTGGACGGGAACACCGACGGGAGTTACAGCCATGGTTCCATTACTCACACGAATTATGAAACCAATGCCTGGTGGCAGGTGGATTTGGGCGTTTCGGCATCCATCAGCTCGATCACGATCTGGAACCGCACGGACTGCTGCATGGATCGGTTAAGCGACTATTGGGTATTCATATCCAGAACGCCGTTTAGCCCGAGCGACACGCCGGCGACGCTGCAGACCAATCCCAATATCTGGAACAATCACCAGACGTCGTATCCGAACCCCTCCGCGACGTTATCGGCGCCGAACTTTCTGGGGCGCTACGTACGGGTCCAGTTGTCCGGGACCAATTTTCTGAGCCTGGCGGAGGTGCAGGTGTTCGGCGTATACGGCAGCACCACGACGTACTCCTACTCCGGCAACACGGTCACGGTAACCGACCCGGCCGGCAAGTCCAAAACGTTCACCATGGACGCCTTGGGCAACCTGACTCAAGTGCAGGACGGTAGCGGCACCACCACCTACACCTACGACATGCTGAACCATCTCACGAGCGTGAGCATGCCGCGCAACGGCTACACCCAAACCCGCACCTTCAACTACAACCCCAACTCCACCACGGTCGGCGTTGACCTGCTCAGCGCCACCAACCCGGAAAACGGCACGGTCACCTACACCTACAACTCCGACCACACGCTCGCCACCAAGACCGACGCCAAGAACCAGGTGTTCACCTTCGGCTACGATGGCTACAAGCGCCTGACCAGCGTCAGCGTCGGCGGCAACACCTTGCGCACTTACTCCTACGACAGCAACCCCTTCGACGGGAGCTATTCGCAATACACCGCCGGCCGCCTCACCGCCATCCAGTACAACGCCGCCATCAACTACAACCTGAACCCCGGAACTGGCTCCACGAGTTTCATCGACATGTTCTCCTACTCACAGCCCGGCCAGCTCACCGGCAAGCGCCTGCGCGTCACCAAAACGACGCAGTACTTGAGCCAGACCCAGACCGCGACCGCCGACCTGAACCTCACCTACGGCTACAACGCCGAAGGTAAAATGGTTTCCATAGGCTATCCCAACGGCCCCAGCTACACGTACTCATTCGACAACATGATGCGTCCATCCGGCATGACCGATCAGAGCAACATCGCGGTGGTCAACAACGTCCAGTACGGACCGGCCAACGAACTGCTTTCGATGACCATGCCGTCGGCCGGCACGGAGACGCGCACGTATAACAGCATGCTGCAACTGACGAGCATCAGCGGCATGGGTCAGAACGTCACCTATACATTCCCCTCGGCAACCAACAACGGCAAGATCAGCTCCCAGACGGACAACCTCAGCGGCGAAACGGTCACCTACCAATACGATTCGCTGAACCGCCTGATCCAGGCGTCGGGCAGCGGCTGGAGCCAGTCGCAGAGCTACGACGGTTTCGGCAACCTGACCAACCGGAGCGGCACGATGCCGATGAGCACGCCGGTCGACCCAGCCACCAACCGCCTGTCGATGGCGGGCGTCAACTACGACGCGAACGGTAACATGACGTCGAACGGCTACTACGCCTACGACGCCGAGAACCGCCTGACGCAGATCAACTCCGGGCAGACGCAATACGGCTACGACGCGCAGAACAAGCGCATTTGGCAAGGGAGCTTCAGCAACAACGGCGACTGGTACCTGACTTCGGACACCATCTCGCTATTCGGAATCGACGGCAAGCTGATCGGCACCTATCAGCCCCAACAGAGCCAGACCACGCTTTCGTTCAACGTAATCACGCAGCGCGTCTACTTCGGCAGCAAACTGATCGGGACGGTGGACGGCGGCGGCAACCTCTCCGCCGTGGTCCAGGACCGGCTAGGCTCGCGCGGCAAGTACTACCCGTATGGCGAAGAGCGCAACTCGCCGCAGTTGCAGAACGACCAAGTGAAATTCGCAACGTACACGCGCGATTCCGCCACAGGCCTGGACTACGCCGACCAGCGCTACTACGCCAGCACTTTTGGGCGGTTCGCGACGCCGGACCCATATAAGGCAAGCGCGGCCGGCCTCAAAGAGCCTGCAGACTGGAACCGATATGTTTATAGCGGCGACGACCCCATGAACCGAAATGACCCCAGCGGCCTGTACTACGCCCTCATCTGGAGCGGCTGGTGTGAGGCGCCCAACGAGGACCTATACTGGTGCGAGCAGTACACTTTTGTAGGGTTCCTCGGTGGTGGTGGCGCGGCAGGCGCCAAGAAAAAAAAGGACACAGGCGATATTCGCGATCCCGACAGTACCGACTGTGACCCTCAGGTCATACAGGCGATGAAGAAGGCATGGATGCAGTCGATGAACGGTACCACAGGTGTGGAAGCAACGTTTGTGCTCGTAGGGACTGCGGACAACTACACAATCGTGCAAATCCCATTCACCAACCAGGTCAATGCTCAGGCTTTCACGTTACCGGCTGGTACGTTCGCGATTTACCATGTCCATCCGAATGGCACTGATCCGAGCCCTTCACCTGCTGACCAAGCCCTAGCTAACCGGTTCGATCTTTCCATCAACGCGATGTCAAGTCAAGGCCTATACGAATATGATCCGGACACGAAGTTTACCACTCAGTTGGCTCGCGGTCTCGACTGGATGAAACCATGCCCCAAACCCAATCCGTGATTCGAACCTGGTGCTGTTCGAGTCCGTTGACACGCACCCTTTACGTTGGAATCGCAGCCACCCTTTTTGTATCCGCCATAGGTCAGCCGAATCCGAATGTCTGGCAAGAACCCGACGAGTCGCTTCGGTCAAGAGTCGCGGAGGAAGCGTTTCCGAGAGTGTCCAGGGGTAAGCCTCAAGCCTTACTTATTCTGCGCTTCACTCCTAGCTTCAGGCCGGAGTTCCAGATTACCGCTACGATCGAGCGAGACGGCACTGCATCGGTGGAATACAGCGCCGCCAGCGTCTCGGCGCAAGAGGCGTTTCGAAAGCTGTCCACGCAGCAGAGGACGCCGGCGCAAGTTGTTAGACTGATGGGAGTCAAGCAAACATCTGTCTCCGTGCCGGCCGATGTTGTAGCGGGATGGTTCCCACAATTTTGGAAAACCCTTGAAATGTCATCAAGAGACCTCGCTGCCGTAGCGCTCACTCGGCGAGTATGGTTAGACGGAACACTCTATTCCTGTGAGTATCAAGAGGGATCCTTACGCTTCAGTCTTCAGCTCCCGGCCTCGGAGGTCGGCCACGAAAGTACAGAGGACCCGGAGCTGGTTAAGTGGATGAATCGGATAAGACTGGATGTTCAGGAGCGCTTCGGCAGTGGACCGCTACCCGGTCGGTAGCAGCGCCACAACCCAACCTGAGGAGTGCTGTGAAGGTGAGCATTGAGTCTAAACTGAACGCAAGCCACCCGGAAAACCGGATCAGCCACCTGACCGCCATCCAGTACAACGCCGCCATCAACTACAATCTGAATCCCGGCACCGGCTCCACGAGCTTCATCGACATGTTCTCCTACTCACAGCCCGGGCAAGTCACCGGCAAGCGCCTGCGCGTCACCAAAACCCAGCAGAACTTGAGCCAGACCCAGACCGCGACCGGCGACCTGAACCTCACCTACGGCTACAACGCCGAAGGTAAAATGGTCTCCATAGGCTATCCCACAGGCCCCAGCTACACGTACTCGTTCGACAACATGATGCGTCCATCCGGCATGACCGACCAGAGCAACATCGCGGTTGTCAACAACGTCCAGTACGGCCCGGCCAACGAGCTGCTGTCGATGAACATGCCGTCGGCCGGCACGGAAACGCGCACCTACAACAGCATGCTGCAGTTGACCAATATCACCACCTCTGGTTACGGCGGTCAGAACATCAGCTACACGTTCCCCTCGGCGACCAACAACGGCAAGATCGCTTCGCAAACCGACAACCTCAGCGGCGAAACGGTCACCTACCAATACGACTCGCTGAACCGTCTGATCCAGGCGTCGGGCAACGGCTGGAGCCAGTCGCAGAGTTACGACGGCTTCGGCAATCTGACCAACCGCACCGGTTCGATGCCGATGAGCACGCCGGTCGACCCAGCCACCAACCGCTTGTCGATGGCGGGCGTGAACTACGACGCGAACGGCAACATGACGTCCAACGGCTACTACGGTTACGACGCCGAGAACCGCTTGACCCAGATCAACGGCGGCCAAACGCAATACGGCTACGACGCGCAGAACAAGCGCATCTGGCAAGGGAGCTTCGCCCTCAGCAACGGCGACTGGTACCTGACTTCGGACACCGTGTCGCTATTCGGAATCGACGGCAAGCTGATCGGCACGTACACGCCCCAACAGAGCCAGACCACGCTCTCGTTCACCGTAGTCACGCAGCGCGTCTACTTCGGCAGCAAACTGATCGGGACGGTGGACAGCGGCGGCAACCTGTCCTCCGTGGTCCAGGACCGGCTAGGCTCGCGCGGCAAATACTACCCGTATGGCGAAGAGCGCAACTCACCGCAGCTCGCCAACGACCAGGTGAAATTCGCCACCTACACGCGCGACTCCGCCACCGGCCTGGACTACGCCGACCAGCGCTACTACGCCAGTACGTTTGGCCGGTTCATGATCCCCGACAAACAGGGAGGAGATACTGAGGATCCACAATCTCTGAACAAATACAGCTATGTTGGAGGCGACCCAGTAAACCGCCTTGATCCATCCGGTCAAAACTTCTGCTCTCCGAATGACATCGATTGGCTGTTTGACGCATCAATCAGTGGACCATGTTTCTGGTTAACTTACCCATGGCTCTTTTTAGGTCCGGAATTCGAAGAACTGATAGCGACGCCCAAGCCTAGTCGAAGCCTTATACTCCGGACCCTGCGCTTGTTTCGAGACGCTCTTATTGAGGCCACACTCATCTCGAACATCGCACGAGAAAAAGCACTAAAGTCGGACGTTCGGATCCCGACAACGATTCAGCTAGTGTCAGAGTGCTGGACACCCGATTTCGGGTTGCAAAGCGCCACTTACACACTCCACCCGACGTATCAAATACTGGATCAGAACGGAGTCCCTATGAGCGACGGATCTTTATCGGGAGTTTCAATCGCTGAGGATTTCTCCAATCAAACGGGGAATCTCGATGCCACTCCAGGACCGCCGTGGGTTTTCGGAACAGATACGGGAATCCAGCGCAATGGGCAATTCACTGACAACCTGAGTGCAGGTGGATTGCCACCGACTTTCAACCGTAGCGGTGGGCTCTTCCAAAGCTTCGAGGCGATTTTTACGATCGGAGCAGTGCCTTTCTTCCAGCCTCTGCACATCCAGGGATTTGGTCCCACGACGTCAATTCTGAATGTCTTTATGGGGCCGAACGACGTCACTGTAAACGGAATGGGCATTGGCATGGACCCCTCTAAGAGATGCCCTAAATGACCTCATCCCAGCAGATCCGGGTTGCGGCCCTGATTGGGGTCATTACGGAGTTCATTCTCGTTGTTCCCTTGTTCTTGATCGTGCCCCACCTGGCCCCCGGGCCGCTTCCTCTCTGGGTTGAAATATTGCAGGCGTTTCAGGTGCCGTCCGGCCCGTTAATCGAGCGCCTCTACTACCGAACAGATTGGGTGAAGCAACTGGCTCGTGGTCTTCCACCTCATTGGGAGGTCTACGCCGCACAGGCACTAGTGGTGCTCGTGCAGTCCACGGTGTTTGCACTCCTTGCCTTTGGATTAATGTGCCTCTATCGGTTCCGCAAGACAGGAACCCACCTGCCAAATCCTGAGGCATGAATCTTACCGGTAACGACTACGCCGACCAGCGCTACTACTCCAGTACGTTCGGGCGGTTCATGACGCCGGACCCGTATAGGTCGAGTGGAGGACGCACGTCTCCGCAGAGTTGGAATAGGTACACATATGTAGAGGGAGACCCTACAAACCATACCGATCGCACGGGCCTCTTCTTGTCAGCGCAACAGTGCGGATTCCGGGGCAAGGCGAACAGGATTCCGGGGTGAACGCGAAAAGGTTTCCGGGGTGAAGACGAACAGCATTCCGGGCTGAAGGCGAACAGTGATTCCGGCGGGAAGGCGAACAGTTTTCGCACGATCCCGGAATGGCTTTCGCGATGGCCCGGAATGATTTCCACAGGTAGCGGCGCTGGACATCACAATGGCAGGCAGCCTCCCCTGAAAGGGAGGAAGCTTGCCGGCCAGGAGATTGTCCACGCGGAAAACCAAGGAGGTCATGCGCCTTGTCGGGCACGAACTACCTGAATCTGGCGGAAGTGCAGGTGTTCGGGGTATCCGGAAGCACCACAACGTATGCCTATTCCGGCAACACGGTCACGGCCACCGACCCGGCCGGCAGATCCAAAACCTTCACGATGGACGCCTTCGGGAATTTGAAGCAAGTGCAGGACGCTAGCGACACCACCACCTACACCTACGACATGCTGAACCACCTCACCGGCGTGAGCATGCCGCGCAGCGGCTACACCCAAACCCGCACCTTCAACTACAACCCCAACTCCACCACCGTCGGCGTCGACCTGCTCAGCGCCACCAACCCGGAAAACGGCACGGTCATCTACACCTACAATTCCGACCACACCCTCGCCACGAAGACCGACGCGAAGGGCCAGGTCTTCACCTTCAGCTACGATGGCTACAAGCGCCTGACCACGGTCAGCGTGGGCGGCACCACCTTGCGCACCTACTCCTACGACAGCAACCCCTTCGACGCGGGCTACTCGCAATCCTCAGCCGGTCGCCTCACCGCCATCCAGTACAACCAGGCCATCAACTACAACTTGAACCCAGGAACTGGCTCCACGAGTTTCATCGACATGTTCAGCTACTCACAGCCCGGCCAGCTCACCGGCAAGCGCCTGCGCGTCACCAAAACGACGCAGTACTTGAGCCAGACCCAGACCGCGACCGGCGACCTGAACCTCACCTACAGCTACAACGCCGAAGGTAAAATGGTCTCCATGGGCTATCCCACGGGCCCCAGTTACACGTACTCATTCGACAACATGATGCGTCCATCCGGCATGACCGACCAGAGCAACATCGCGGTGGTCAACAACGTCCAATACGGCCCGGCCAACGAACTGCTTTCGATGAACATGCCGTCGGCCGGCACGGAAACGCGCACTTACAACAGCATGCTACAACTGACCGGCATCAGTGGCATGGGCCAGAACGTCACCTACACCTTCCCATCGGCGACCAACAACGGCAAGATCGTTTCGCAGACCGACAACATCAGCGGAGAAACGGTCACGTACCAATACGACTCGCTGAACCGCCTGATCCAGGCGTCGGGCAGCGGCTGGAGCCAATCGCAGAGTTACGACGGTTTTGGCAACCTGACCAACCGCACTGGTTCGATGCCGATGAGCACTCCGGTCGACCCGGCCACTAACCGCCTGTCCATGGCGGGCGTGAACTACGACGCGAACGGTAACATGACGTCGAACGGCTACTACGGCTACGACGCCGAGAACCGCCTGGCGCAGATCAACGGTGGGCAGACGCAATACGCCTACGACGCGCAGAACAAGCGCATTTGGCAAGGCAGCTTCAGCAATAACGGCGACTGGTACCTGACTTCGGACACAGTGTCGCTATTCGGAATCGACGGCAAGCTGATCGGCACGTACACGCCCCAACAAAGCCAGACCACGCTGACGTTCGCCGTAGTCACGCAGCGGGTCTACTTCGGCAGCAAACTGATCGGGACGGTGGACAGCAGCGGCAGCCTGTCCGCCATGGTACAGGACCGGCTAGGCTCGCGCGGCAAGTACTACCCATACGGCGAAGAGCGCAACTCGCCGCAGTTACAGAACGACCAAGTGAAATTTGCCACCTACACGCGCGACTCCGCCACCGGCCTGGATTACGCCGACCAGCGCTACTACGCCAGCACGTTCGGGCGATTTATGACGACAGATCCAACGCGGGCCTCCGTCTTCCTATCCCGCCCCCACAGTTGGAACCGGTACAGCTATGTGGAGGGCGACCCAGCGAATTCCAATGACCCGACCGGGCGCTACCCCGACCCTGGGGCTTACTGCTCGTTGTTCCCGGAAGACCCCGATTGCCAGGACGACTGTGGGCCGATCATTACAGCGGCGAATGGTGTGTGCGACCCTGGTCCGGATCCAGGGCCAGGCCCGCCGAAGCCTAGGAGAGTGCCTACTGCCCTACGGATAGTCAACGATTGCTGGTATCCATCCGGACAGTTCACGTCGGGTTATGAACGAGTCATCACATACCAAGTCGTTGACCAGTTCGGAGACCCGTTTCTTGGTAACGGGCTTATTACGAGCACAGTTGGGACTGTGTCGGAGAATGTGACCACGATATCCGGGCCCACGATTACGTCGCAGAATACGGCCGGCGGTCAGCCATGGGCTTTAAGCCCGTCCGGCGCTTTTGTCGATTATTTAGCAGGTTCCAAAGGTGGCGTAAGCATTTTCTTCCAGTCCTTTGTCGCGAATACGCCTGACGGTGGTGTTGCTCTTGCGGTCATCATCAACGGCTTTGCGCAACCGACGTTGCTAAATTCTGCGACAGCACTCCCTACGACAGTAACCTCCAACGGCACTGCGACATCTTTTCCTTTCGGCGTCGTTTTTCTGAACGCGACTATTTCCCCAAGACCTTGCACTGCCAAGGACCCACCGCCATGACAAGCCGACTAGTTTCTTACGCACTCTTGATCCTCGCTGCTCTCACACCGACACGTTGCGCTGCTCCGGTTAAGCAGCGTTTTCCAGAATGGACGGTGCGTCCCCTCCCCATGGACGGCGTCTGGGAACATGCCGAAGACGTCCTTGTTGGGGACGTACGCAATATTAGGCTCGCTGGAACTCAGAAGGTCAAACACCCGCTTCGGCCCGCACCGAACCCGGTTGATCGCATTTACTGGTGCGAAGCCGATTTCATCGCCCGCTCGAGCATAAAGGGGCGAGTTCCTCCACCCGGAACAAAGTTTCTCTGGGGCTCACCAAGACCGGGGTGTCAACTAAGCTTCTACGAGCAACTACGGTGGCCTGCGTCAGTAACGAGAGTCTGGTTTTGTCGCGAAGAGCAGGGCTACTTACGCCCCGTGGCGGACGCCGGAAGTCTCATGTTCGTCAGTTTCAAGGCCGATTGGGACAGTAGCCCCGAGCAGGATCCACAGACCAGATTCGCGACGCTCTTGTTAACTCCGAGCGCCGAGAGCACAAATCGTGAAACCTTCAAGCAAACCTTCTTCGCCTCCGCTAGCACAGCATGTCTTATCCTTGGACGCGCCCAGTGTGTCAATAAAATCAGAACGGTGGCGGAGCTCCACGATCCTGCCCTTACGAGTACAGCGTGTGATTTCTTGCGTACGCAATTCCGAGAAAAGTGTTTGCCATAGCTACCAGCATCTGCCCAGCCCAATGCCGTCCCCGGCTCGCATTAGGAAGACTACACCACCGGCGCCACCGGCGGCTCGCATCTGCTCAGCGCCACCAATCCGGAAAACGGCACGGTGACGTATACATACAACTCCGACCACACGCTCGCCACCAAGGTCGATGCCAACAACAACCACTTCAGCTTCGGCTACGATGGCTACAAGCGCCTGACGAGCGTCAGCGTGGGCGGCAACACCTTGCGCACCTACTCCTACGACAGCAACCCCTTCGACGGCAGCTACTCGCAATACACCGCCGGCCGCCTCACCGCCATCCAGTACAACGCCGCCATCAACTACAACCTGAATCCCGGCACCGGCTCCACGAGTTTCATCGACATGTTCACCTACGCACAGCCCGGGCAAGTCACCGGCAAGCGCCTGCGCGTCACCAAAACGACGCAGTACTTGAGCCAGAACCAAACCGCGACCGGCGACCTCAACCTCACCTACGGCTACAACGCCGAAGGTAAAATGGTTTCCGTAGGCTATCCCAGCGGCCCCAACTACACGTACTCGTTCGACAACATGATGCGTCCATCCGGCATGACCGACCAGAGCAACGTCGCGGTGGTCAACAACGTCCAATACGGCCCGGCCAACGAACTGCTCTCGATGAACATGCCGTCGGCCGGTACGGAAACGCGCACCTACAACAGCATGCTGCAGTTGACCAATATCACCACCTCTGGTTACGGCGGTCAGAACATCACCTACACGTTCCCCTCGGCGACCAACAACGGCAAGATCAGCTCGCAAACGGACAACCTCAGCGGCGAGACGATCACCTACCAATACGATTCGCTGAACCGCCTGATCCAGGCATCGGGCAGCGGCTGGAGCCAGTCGCAAAGCTACGACGGCTTCGGCAATCTAACCAACCGCACCGGTTCGATGCCGATGAGCACGCCAGTCGACCCGGCCACCAACCGCCTGTCCATGGCGGGCGTGAACTACGACGCCAACGGCAACATGACGTCCAACGGCTACTACGGTTACGACGCCGAGAACCGCTTGACGCAGATCAACTCGGGGCAGACGCAATACGGCTACGACGCTCAGAACAAGCGCATCTGGCAAGGCAGCTTCTACAACAACGGAGACTGGTACCTGAGTTCGGACACAGTATCGCTGTTCGGAATCGACGGCAAGCTGATCGGCACGTACACGCTGCAACAGAGCCAGACCACGCTCACGTTCAACGTAGTCACGCAGCGGGTGTACTTCGGCAGCAAACTGATCGGGACGGTGGACAGCGGCGGCAGCCTGTCCGCCATAGTTCAGGACCGGCTAGGCTCGCGCGGCAAGTATTACCCGTACGGCGAAGAGCGCAACTCGCCGCAGTTGCAGAACGACCAAGTGAAGTTCGCCACCTACACGCGCGACTCCGCCACCGGCCTGGACTACGCCGACCAGCGCTACTACGCCAGCACCTTCGGCCGGTTCATGAGCCCGGACCCGTATATGGCCAGCGGTGGCGCGACAGATCCTCAGAGCTGGAATCGATACACTTATGCCGACCACGATCCCGTAAGTCGAATTGATCCAACCGGTCTTGTGTCAGACGGATCGGATCGCGGAGAGCAAGACGGTTCCTGCGATTGGACTCTGTTAGAACTCATCCAGATCGAGAACGGAAGCATTCCGGGCCCGTGCCGAACGCATGCCCATTGGTGGCTCCTTGCCGCCTGGGAGCTGGCGCAGGACGCAAAGCAAGCGGCGGCAGAGCGTAGGGAAATGCTGTCGTCCTATTCCTGTCAAATCGATCTCTATACGCAAAGTGCAGGATTCGAAGGGGACCCGTATGTGCACACTTTTCTCGCAGTGTCTGTAACGTACGCGGGCTTTACAGTAACTAATACACTTGAAGCTAGCCTGGATGGCGGTTATTTGAACCGTCTGCCCGACCCCCCGAACATAGGGGCGGGACCGATTCCTATACCCAGTTCTCATAAGCAGGCGACCAACCTGTACACCTGGGGGCCAGGGCCGGGGATCTGCGACCAAGCTATTGCGCTAATCGGCTGGGCGGTCTCATATCCTGACAACAAGTATTATTATGCTTTGCCTTACACCAGTAACAGTTTCACCTACTCCTTACTGACGGATGTTGGACTACCGATCCCCTGGTGGGTGGACCTGAATCTGCGTACTCCGCCGACTTTTCTATTACCTTTGCCAAGGGCTCCCGGCTGGGGTCTCCTCATTCCACCATGGCTACTATGAGACTCGCAAAGATGGGTTCTCGCGCGCTCTTGCGCCTCGCGCTATTATTTGCATGCATGGAGGACGTTAAGGCAGAATCGCTGGCACGTGAGCTTAAACTACGTTCCGAGAAGGAGGGGCTCGGAATTGCTAAGTTCAGCGGGAACTCTATAATTACGGTCATCGACCTCGACGGAACTGGCCGTCGGCGGGAGCTTGTGGTGCCTGGATTAGATTACGTGTACGACATCGAACCCCGCTCTCAGGTAATCCTTGCTTCGAACAAAGGACTGCTTAACGCCCTTAGGAAGGACGGGCTGGCAGCGGTGATGACCGGAAGCTTCGCGTTATTTTCGTTGGATGGCCACGAAACGAGGCCTACAGGATTATTGACCTGGCCAAGACTCGCCGCTCTGTCGCCGAAGCTCGACTCATTGGCAGTTTTGTCTTTGGCGGAGGCCGCCGGGCAGGCCTGCTTGCTTTATGGCCCCCTGGACTGGAGTTCGACTCGGAAAGTATTCTGCCTTGATCTAGGTAACATTGATCTAGTTAACTATCGTGAGGAGAACTTTTCCTGGTCGCCAGATCAGAACTTCTTGGTCTACTCTATGGAAGGACGGATTTACATCTTCGAAATCTCAAGCCGCACGACACGCTCAGTTGCGGAAGGGTCCGATCCATGTTGGTCCCCCGATGGCCGTGCTATCGCCTACCGATCGAAGAACCGGGATCTGATGCTCTACATGGTGTCGACGGGAAGAACCGATCAATTGACCAAGTTGTATGCTGTGGTTGGCTTTCCGCGATGGTCACCCGACTCGGAGTATCTACTCTTCACGCAGTCAAATTTACTCTTGGCGCTCCGGGATCTCCATACGCTGCCGACAACCGAGTTTATGGTTATTAGAGTGAGCGATGGTGCCGTGGCACCCGTATACACGCCCGGAATGGATATGGACAACCGCCGGTTCTACTGGGTAAGGACGGGAGTGAGACGAGGACCGGTGAGATAGTCGCTCGGCAAGGCTCCGCACGGCTAGCTGGCGTAGGCCGGAGCCAAGACAGTTTGTGGGCTCGGGCTATCCCTTAACGGGATAGGACGTTGCGAACCACCTCACGCAGGTCTCCATGCCCCGCAGCGGCTACACCCAAACCCGCACCTTCAACTACAACCCCAACTCCTCCACCGTCGGCGTCGACCTGCTGAGCGCCACCAACCCGGAAAACGGCACGGTCACCTACACCTACAACTCGGACCACACGCTCGCCACCAAGACCGACGCCAATGGCAACCACTTCACCTTCAGCTATGATTACCTCAAGCGCCTGACTCAGGTCAGCGTGGGCGGCAACACCTTGCGCACCTATTCCTACGACAGCAACCCGTTCGATGCGGGCTACTCGCAATACACGGCAGGCCGCCTCACCGCCATCCAGTACAATCAGGCCATTAACTACAACCTGAACCCAGGCACGGGCTCCACCAGCTTCATCGACATGTTCTCCTACTCACAGCCCGGGCAGCTCAACGGCAAGCGCCTGCGCGTCACCAAAACCCAGCAGTACCTGAGCCAGACCCAGACCGCGACCGCCGACCTGAACCTCACCTACGGCTACAACGCCGAAGGTAAAATGACAAACGTCGGCTATCCCACGGGCCCCAGCTACACGTACTCGTTCGACGCGATGATGCGTCCATCCGGCATGACCGACCAGAGCAACATCGCGGTGGTCAACAACGTCCAGTACGGCCCGGCCAACGAACTGCTGTCGATGAACATGCCGTCGGCCGGCACGGAAACGCGCACCTACAACAGCATGCTGCAGTTGACCAGCATCAGCGGCATGGGTCAGAACGTCACCTATACATTCCCTTCGGCAACCAACAACGGCAAGATCAGCTCGCAGACGGACAACCTTAGCGGAGAGACGGTCACCTACCAGTACGATTCGCTGAACCGCCTGATCCAGGCGTCGGGCAGCGGCTGGAGCCAATCGCAAACCTACGACGGCTTCGGCAACCTGACCAACCGCACCGGCTCGATGCCGATGAGCACGCCGGTCGACCCAGCCACCAACCGCCTGTCGATGGCGGGCGTGAACTACGACGCGAACGGCAACATGACGTCCAACGGCTACTACGGCTACGACGCCGAGAACCGCCTGACGCAGATCAACTCGGGGCAAACGCAGTACGCCTACGACGGCCAGAACAAGCGCATCTGGCAAGGAAGCTTCGCCCTCAACAACGGCGACTGGTACCTGACTTCGGACACCATCTCGCTATTCGGAATCGACGGCAAGCTGATCGGCACGTATCAGCCCCAACAAAGCCAGACCACGCTGACGTTCAACGTAGTCACGCAGCGGGTCTACTTCGGCAGCAAACTGATCGGAACGGTGGACAGCGGCGGCAACCTCTCCGTCATAGTTCAGGACCGGCTAGGCTCGCGCGGCAAATACTACCCGTACGGCGAAGAGCGCAACTCGCCGCAGTTGCAGAACGACCAGGTGAAATTCGCCACCTACACCCGCGACTCCGCCACCGGCCTGGACTACGCCGACCAGCGCTACTACGCCAGCACGTTTGGTAGGTTCATGACGCCGGATCCGTATCGAGCTAGCGGGGGCGCGAGCAATCCGCAGAGCTGGAATCGCTACACCTATGCGGATCATGACCCGATAGGCCGGATTGATCCAACCGGTCTTGTGTCAGACGGATCGGACCGCGCAGAGCAAGACGGTTCCTGCGATTGGAGTCTGTTAGAACTCATCCAGATCGAGAACGGAAGCGTTCCGGGCCCGTGCCGAACGCATGCCCATTGGTGGCTCCTTGCCGCATGGGAGCTGGCGCAGGACGCAAAGGAGGCGGCGCAAGAGCGTCGTCAGGCTTCCTCGCAAGTGCCTCAATGTGACATTCAGGTCGGCGTCCAAAATATCCCGAATGTCCCGTTCGGTTACCACACGTACATCGAGATCATCATGTTCGGCTTCCCCACATTCCTGGAGGCAACGAATTCACCTAAGTCGAATCCGACGAGCGTCAATACGACCCCGGCGTGCTTGGTTGGCGGATGTTGGCTCAACAAACAATTCAACTTCGGTGGCCCAACTTACGACTTTGCTACGGTCCTTAGAGTGGACATAGCCCTTCCCGACGAGTGCACCAGAGCGGCCATCATCCTAGCTGCCTTTGGGCGCTACCAGAACAACACCCACACGTACGCAGTATCTGGGCCGAACAGCAACAGTTTCACTCATACCCTTCTGAAGTTAGGCGGCGTGGATGAGACCATATCATCCTTAATTTCAGCCCTGTCAGCAGCCTTGGGCTTTCCCTTGGTCGGATGGGATGTTTCGGCACCGTGGCCGTAGGTTCCGAGAGGTTGAACCCCCTTGCAACTTAACCTTATCGCTCTGGTTCTACTGTTATTCGCTGTCACGTCCTGCGCGCCCACATGGCTCGACCACCCCACTAGCGGCGCCTTGCGACGCGAGTTAGTCGAAAAATCGAAGGAGGGGCTGGCGCTGGGGAGGGTGACAAAGGACGAGCCCGAGATCCAGCTTCGGTTCTTCGGCGGCCAGGAGAGACGTCAGCGGTTGGGCTGCTGCGCGTACTCCGAGGGCGCCCTCATTTCGCGGAATCGGATCGTGGCAGTGGACATGAGCTCTGCCCCAAGGCTGGGTGCGTTTGTGAACGCTGAACCCGACAGTCTGCGCGCAGCCGTGGCCGGACTTGGCGGCGAGGTGGTGGTGATGGATGCCAGCGGGATCGTACTCGCGCGATCGGCCATCGAGATTCGAAGCTGGATCGTGTCTCTCTCGCCCAATGGGGATCGGTTCGCATTTGTGGGAGCGCTTCGTGGTCACCCCAAAACGGAAGAGGGCGTTTATGTCGCGGGCTTTCAGGAACAGAACCCACGAAAGCTTATGGATGTAACGATGCCGCGCGATCGTCCCAATGATCCTGCGATGCTTCCTCTGATCGACTGGTCGTCAGATGGAAATCGCGTAGTGTTTTCCTATGACGGAAGCATACTGAGCCTGGACGTCAGAACCGGCGAGTCACGGAAACTTGCCTCGGGAGGAGCCGCGCGCTGGGCTCCTTCCGGCGACTGGATTTCGTATGTCTCGATGAATTCCGAACCGTCCCTCCTGAACACGACAACAGGCGAGTCGCGAGTGATTGATCCTGGCCGGGGAAGCGGTTCTTCTGTCGAGTGGTCACCGGACGGAAAGTATCTGCTTATTTTCGAGACAATGGGCGGGCATGTTCCGTATGGATGTCAATGGGTGTATCGGGTATCGGACGGGGCATTCATGCCCATCCCGTACTACGGAGCAGGAAAACCCCATCCGTACTGGATTCAGCTTAACTCGGGAGGGCCAGTTGGCCTCCTCAGAAACGGACGGTGACGGGCTGGTATTTGGTTGATCGCCGGTCGTAGCACAGTGCAGCTTCGCCGCAAACTGGTTTGTGGTGACAGGAACCTTGCCAGTGTGAGTTTCTTGGCCTTGTGGGGCAGGCAATCTTGGACATTAAATATAGTTGACAGACTACAGGCGCAGCAATAGCATGGTTCCGGCGTGACAGGCCAGCTTCGAGGGGTTAGAGACCCCATGAACACACTGGTAACGGCGGCGCGGCTATAGTAGAATGATTCTTGGAACGATAGAAGACCGGGGGGCTGGGTATTCCCCGTAAGCCCCAGCCGGTTTGCAGTTATGGGCCTTGCGGCCCTAGGAAGACGGGTAATCCAGGACCAATCGGAGCTTTGCAAATACAAAGCCGATCTTGAAACCTCCTGGCTTCCGCTTAAAGATCAACTTCATGGGAAGCTCTCCTTTCCGTGATGATGCCCCGCCGTCGTTCGCTGCCTGTCAAAGCGAGGAACGACGGCGGGGTTTTCTGCTTTTGGACAGCAGAACTCGATTGAACAGCGGGACGCACCTGCTGTCCTGTTAAGACTTGGACTTAGCTAGCTAGATCTCTCCATTTTTCCGTGCGTTCATACGTGTGAGCACCACGGCCAATTCCGTGACTTACGATTCTGATCTCACCACGTTTCATCAACCGGGTGAACACTCCATTAACAGAAGATCCCGGGGTGTCGGTATCGAACTTGAACCCATCGCGTCGTAGCATCTCAATGATGCGCACGGTCGTAAAAGTGCTCGGCAATGTCGCAATGATACGCCTTACTTCGGAGGACAGAGACCCCGGTGGGTTTACATTCGACCTCTCCCTTTGAGCAAGTATCTTTAGAGCGTGCGGCTGCTTCTTATAAACAATTGGGCGAGTACCGCGCTTCCATGAAGGTGCCTCTTTTAGAACGCCGTCGAATTTCAACTTCCGTAGAATCGCTGCTATAGAGGAGACGGCACGTTCCGTCGAGAAGACAAACTTAGCGGCCTTCAGCGATTCATAGATGCCGGTGCTCGAAATTTCATCCATCGTTTCGATTGCTTGTTCAACAGCCGGAAGTAAAACATTCCATGACCTCTGTCGAGTGCCCCCGTCAAAGTTCCGCACCTTAATGCCTGTCTCCGACGCTTTCGAATAGTGACCTACGCCGTTGCTGAAGACGCCTCCGAGGAATCTGAGTTGCTCTTCATCGCAGTTGGTCAAAAACTCTTCCACTTGTTTGATCTTCGCTAGGTGCGCTTGTTCGATCTGCGCTAGGCGCTCGCGCTCTTGTTGGACTGCCTTATCGAGATTGCGCTGAAGGTCGTGGTCCATCGAGACCAGGATAGCATATTAGAGCAGGAAAGGAAAGCAGGAAAAGAACAATGGATAGGGCGGATGGAAAGCATTAGTCCGTTTCGCGCTCTTGTGGTGTAGACTATTGAGGTGGTCCCCCGTAGCTTCAGTCCGGATAGAGCGGCCCCTTCGTATGGGCTGGTCGCCAGTTCGAATCTGGCCGGGGCACCACCAAAGACGGATTCTACCACCGGGGCACAGTGGATTGCTCGAAAACCGCTAGTCTGTCAAGTATATTATTGCCTAATCTTGCCTGCCGCCGGCTTTCCAGCCGGCGTGTTCGGGGATGAAAAATCGTCGCAGCGCGCGAAGAAACAAAGATTTAGTAGTACAGGCAAGCGTCTGCGTAATGACAAAAGTCCAGCGGTATAGGAGTCACCACCACCAGCACCACCTCCAGTAACACCTATTACGCGGCCACGGCGATCACCACGGGCAGTTTCACGACGAACATGACCGATGAACGACCAACGCCAGCAACCCGCTCTTGTCGCCCGTCACTAGGTAATCGGCCCTGCCCGCCTCGCACAAACCCAGAAGAAAATCGTCGGTTGGATCCGCTGAGCGCTCCACGCGCGGCAGCGAGCCGATCAGTTCGGCGAACTCTCTCAGTTCGTTCACCAGCCGGCCAGCCTTGTAGGGCTTGATGAGCTCTGCCACTCTCGGCTTATGCAGCGCCGCCCGCAACTCGTCGAACTGCTCCGCGCATGTCAGCACCGTAAAATCCCCCTCGTGCCAGGCGCGATAAATTGCCGCTGGAAATCCGGCCGGGACCATAAGCGCCCATACCAAAATATTGGTATCGAGCACCACTCGCATCAGGCTTTGTCAGCCTTCACCTTGGAAAGCCGTTCCGCGCGTACTTCCCGCACCGCCTCGTCGATAATAGCCTGCAACTCCGCCGGATCCGTATCCGCGTTCCGTGCTTTGATGTCCTGTACAGTGCGATGAAAAACTTGCGCGAGAACGGCATGCTCGATGAACTTCGAAAGGTCTCCCTTCTTCATGCCCTTGGATCCCAGAAAGGTGCGCAGGGTGAGGTCGGTCTCTCTTGAAACCTTGATGTTCCAGCGGACTGCTTCCTCGTTCATACGATACCTAGGTGGATATACACCTATACATCAATCCTAGGCCCTCACGACGATCACGTCAAATCCCACAATATATTTCCTACTCCCACAACCACTTCCCCAAACCCCTCCGTTCGACCGCACCACCCACACCTTAATATGAAGCCAAAAGATATGCCAGACACAATCCGCAAATCATCTCACGCCCAAGCCCTCCTCTACCACGCCCGCGGCGCAACCGCGTTCCGTTCCGACAGCGGCCAACCCTGCGCCAGCGTACCCCTCGGCATCGAGGCCCGCCGCGTCCACCCCGTCCGCTCCGCCGCCTTCCGCGACTGGCTCATCTCTAATTTCTATAACGAATTCCAATCCGCGCCCTCACCCAGCGCCCTTCGCTCCGCCATCCGCACCCTCGAAGCCAAAGCTAGCAGCAGCGATTCCCCCGCCCAAAGAGTCAACCGCCGCGTCAGTTTCGAAGGCGACGCATTCACGCCATCCAAAATCATCCTCGACCTCGCCAACGCCGATAACGAACTCCTCGAAATCACCAGCCAAGGCTGGCGCACCACCGACAACCTCCGCCACAGCTTCGAACAATCCAACAC